>Ga0070740_10000638_pt1 | contig 66685 bp, 51 predicted proteins | sample Coa_R2_FD_67286 | JGI IMG/M metagenome (GOLD analysis project Ga0070740, IMG submission 67286) | Surface soil microbial communities from Centralia Pennsylvania, which are recovering from an underground coalmine fire - Coalmine... | ecosystem: Environmental > Terrestrial > Soil > Unclassified ... | reverse complement strand
ACCATGCCGTCGATATCGCCTTCGAGGCCCACGAACACGCCGAATTCCGTGATCGACTTCACTTCGCCCTCGATGATCGTGCCGGCCGGATGCGTGGCCGCGAAATGCGACCAGGGGTTTTCCTGCGTCTGCTTCAGGCCAAGGCTGATGCGCCGCTTGTTGGAATCCACTTCCAGCACCTGCACTTCGACGTCCTGACCCGGTTGCACGATCTTTCCGGGCGTCATGTTTTTCTTCACCCAGCTCATTTCCGAGACATGCACGAGGCCTTCCACACCCGGCTCCAGCTCCACGAAGGCGCCATAGTCGGTGACGTTGGTGACCTTGCCGGTAAACCGCGCGCCGACCGGATATTTGGCGCCCACGCCTTCCCATGGATCGGTCTGCAGCTGCTTCATGCCCAGGCTGATGCGCTGCGTGTCGTGGTTGATCTTGATGATCTGGACCGTGACCGTCTGGCCGACATTGAGGACTTCCGTCGGATGGCTGACGCGGCGCCACGCGATGTCGGTGACATGCAGGAGACCGTCCACGCCGCCCAGATCCACGAAGGCGCCGTAATCGGTGATGTTCTTGACGACGCCTTCCACCACCTGGCCTTCCTGGAGGCTGGCGACGAGCGAAGACCTTTCCTCGGCCCTGCGCTCTTCCAGAACGGCGCGGCGCGAGACAACGATGTTGCCGCGGCGGCGATCCATTTTCAGGATCTGGAACATCTGCGGCTGGTTCATCAGGGGGCCCACGTCGCGCATCGGCCGCACGTCCACCTGCGAGCCGGGAAGAAACGCCACCGCGCCGTCGAGATCAACCGTAAAGCCGCCCTTTACCCGGCCGAAGATCACGCCCTGCACGCGCGTCTGATCGTTGTAGGCCTTTTCGAGACGGATCCAGCTTTCTTCGCGGCGGGCCTTGTCGCGCGACAGCACGGCTTCGCCCAGCGCGTTTTCCACGCGCTCCAGATAGACCTCAACCTCGTCGCCCACTTTCACATTGGCGGGCTGGCCCGGCATGGAAAATTCCTTCAGCGCCACGCGGCCTTCGGTTTTCAGGCCGACATCAACGATGGCAAAGTCATTCTCCACCGCGACGATCCTGCCCTTGATCACGCTGCCTTCGGCGGGCGCCTGAGCCTCGAAGCTTGCATCGAGCATGGCCGCGAAATCTTCGCGGGACGGGGTGGCAATGGATTCGGCAGCAGAAGCGCGAGCCATTCAAATTCCTCTTTCAACAACAGTTCATGCCGGCCGCTTTGCGCGGCGGACTTCCGAGCAGGCAAACGCCCACAAGGCGGTTTGGTTACGTCTGGGATGTCCGGGCTGCCCGAGAATGGCGCCGCCGGGTCTCCTTCACCCCTTGGCTTGCGCCCTGAGCGCCGCTTCGACCCTGGGTCTTACAAGGGCGAGCGCTGCCGCGAACGCAGCGTCTATATCCAAGTGCGTGGTGTCGAGCAAGGCCGCATCCGCCGCCTGCTTGAGGGGCGCGATCGGGCGCTCGCGGTCGCGCCGGTCACGTTCCCGGATTTCGGCCAGCAGGGCGGCCTCGTCCGGCGCAGCCCCGGCCGCCTTCAGTTCGAGCCAGCGCCGATGGGCCCGCACGTCCGGCGCAGCGTCTACGAACAGTTTCGCGTCGGCGTCCGGGCAGACAATCGTGCCGATGTCCCGGCCGTCGATCACGGCCCCCTTTTCGCCACCGGGCGGATGGGCCGCAAAATGCCGCTGATACTGAAGAAGGGCCGCGCGCACCGCCGGAAACACCGACACGAGGGACGCAACGCGGCCCATCTCTGCCGTGCGAATTGCCGGATCGGATGCGCGGCGATGGTCGATTGCCTGCGCCGCGCGCACGGCATCGGCTTCCCGGTTTGGATCGCCGCCCGCGTCCACCACGCCCAGCGCGACAAGCCGGTAGAGGGACCCGGAATCGAGATGCGCAAAATCGAAATGCTCCGCCAGTTTCGTGGCCAGCGTTCCCTTGCCGGACGCCGCCGTGCCGTCAACAGCGATCACGACGCTCATGCGAATTCCGCCCCGAGCGAACGCATCATCGCTTCAAACTCCGGAAAGCTCGTGGCGATCATCGCCGTGTCGTCCACCGCCACCGGCTCGCGCGCGGCCAATCCCGCAACGAGAAACGACATCGCGATGCGGTGGTCCATATGCGTTTCGACAGTCGCGCCGCCCGGCACGCCATCGGCCCCACGGCCTTCGATTATCAGGCCGTCACTGAGTTCCTCGACATTGACGCCGATGGCGCGCAATCCCGCCGCAATGGCTGCAAGGCGGTCACTTTCCTTCACCCGCAGCTCTTCCAGGCCCCGCAGGATCGTGCGGCCCTCCGCAAACGCGGCTGCAATCGCCAGAATCGGATATTCGTCGATCAGGGCCGGCGCGCGATCGGCAGGCACTTCGACGCCGCGAAGCGGCGCAAACGCGGCCACAACGTCGCCGACCGGTTCGCCGCCCGCTTCGCTTACGCTGGCAGCCGAGACGCGCGCGCCCATTTCCCGCAGCACCTGAAACAATCCCACGCGCCGCTGATTGAGCAAAACGCCCGGGATCGTGATCTGCGAGGCCGGAACGATGCTGGCTGCAACCGCCGCAAACGCCGCGGACGACGGATCGCGGGGAACATGAACGGCCGCCGGCTTCAGCTCCGCTTCGCCCGTGATCGAGATGGTTTCGCCCGCGCCGTCCGGCTCGACCACGATATCGGCGCCGAAAGCCTTCAACATGCGCTCGGTGTGATCGCGCGTGAGCACATTTTGCGTAAGCCGCGTGCGGCCCGGCGCATTGAGCGCCGCCAGAAGCAGCGCCGATTTGACCTGTGCCGATGGCGTGGCGATCCTGTGTTCAATCGCAACCGGATGCCGCGCGCCGCGCAGCGTGACGGGCAGGTAACCATCGCCCCGGCCGTTCCAATCCATGCCGAACGCAGAAAGCGGCTCAAGAACCCGCCGCATCGGACGCCGCCGCAGGCTTTGATCGCCGGTGAAGACTGCCAGGACCGGCGTGGTGGCCATGGCGCCCATGGCAAGCCGAACGCCCGTGCCCGAATTGCCAAAATCCAGAACGCCATCAGGCTCGGCGAAGCCGCCGGTGCCCACGCCCCAGACACGCCAGGTTCCATCCTTGTCTTTAGCCGTCTCGGCCCCGAAACGACGCATGGCCATGGCGGTTGCTATGACGTCATCGGCTTCCAGAAGACCGGTGATTTTCGTCTCGCCCACCGCCAGGGCGCCCAGAATCAGCGCCCGGTGAGAGATGGATTTGTCGCCCGGAATCTGCGCAATTCCCCGCAAGGCGCCGGGACGGCGCGCGGCCAGTGGACGCGGGGCTTTCACGGCAGTCATTTGGCGCCTATTTCCACCTTTGACAGCGCCGGACGGAAGTGGCAAACGACCCGGCCTTTGGAAACCATACTCACGCGGGAAAGATGACCCTGGTCAAGGCGGATCTTGGAACCAAGCGCGTTTGCCCCCAGTGTGCATCGCGCTTTTACGACCTGAACAAGCGTCCGATCGAGTGCCCGAAGTGCCAGTTCGCCTTCGAGCCGGAGGCGCTTTACAAGCAGCGCCGCCCGCGTCAGCCCGAGCCGCAGGAAGCCGAGCCGGCCGCCGCCGAAGCCGAGGAGGACGAAGAGCTCGAGGAAGAGGTCGAGGAAGCCGAAGCCGAAGCGGCCGAACCCGTGGAAGCCGAAGCCGAGCCCGTGCTCCAGACGGCCGAGGACGAAGAGGAAGAAGAAACCGTCGAGGAAGAAGCCGAAGAGGCCGGAATGACGGTTGTCGAAGAACCCGACGCCGAGGTGGCCGACATTGAGGACATCGACGAGGAGGCCGGAGACGAGGACGAAGAAGACGACACGTTGCTGGAAGAAGTCGAAGAAGACGAAGACGACGTCAGCGGCATCATCGACGCCGACATCGAGAAGGATGAACGCTGAGACGTTCGCCTTCCGGGAACCGGAAACCGGAAGCGAAATTTCACAGGGTTCCGGCGTCTGAATCCCGAATTCCGCGCGCACCGCGCGCACGGGGCTGTAGCTCAGTTGGGAGAGCGCGTGAATGGCATTCACGAGGTCAGCGGTTCGATCCCGCTCAGCTCCACCAGGTCTTGTCCGCGGCGCCGGGCCATCCCAATAGGGGAGCTGCCCGGCGAAAGGGCCGGCGGCCGGATTGAAAAATATCAGGACATCCAGGCCCAGGGCGGCCCGGTGAGGCGCGGGGCTTGCGGTCCCAGCCTGATTCCGACAAGAGAAACCCGGGATCCGCTTTCCCATGGCGGGCTTCGGAAGGGCCGATTTTGAATTCGTTTCTCGATGCCCGCACACTGCCTGCGGGGACAGTCATTCAGACCGATCTGGCCATCATCGGCGGTGGCGCCGCCGGCATTACGCTGGCGCTCGCGCTCGCCCACACGCCGATCAGGATGCTGATGCTCGAAAGCGGAGGACTTGCTTTCGACGACTCCACGCAGGCGTTGTATTCCGGCGAAGAGGCGGGCGTGCACTATCTGAAGCTCGACGGTTCGAGGCTGCGCTATTTCGGCGGCAGCACAAACCACTGGGGCGGCTGGTGCCGGCCGCTGGACAAAAGCGATTTCGAGAAACGCGAATGGTTGCCCTATTCCGGCTGGCCGTTCGGGCGCGAAGCCCTTGAGCCCTATATCCCCCGCGCCCAGCAGCTGGTCGAAGCCGGAGAGCCGATCTATGACGACGCCAAAAGGTTGGCGGCGGATGCGCCGCTGAACCTGGGCAAGGGCGGCCTCTACACGACCTATTTCCAGTTCAGCAAAACGCGCGGTGGCGTTTTGCCGACGCATTTCGGAAAGCGCTATGGAGACGATCTGAGGCGCATTCCCAATCTCGACCTTTATCTGCACGCGAACGTGACGGCGCTTGAGCTTGCGCCCGACGCGGGCAGCCTTGACCGGCTCGAGGTGGCCACGCTTTCCGGAAACCATTTCACCGTGAAGCCGCGCTACACGGTGCTGGCTGCAGGCGGCATCGAAAACGCGCGCATCCTGCTGGTGTCAAATGATGTGGCGCCGCGCGGGGTCGGCAATGCCAACGACCTGGTCGGCCGTTTTTTCGCTGACCATTGCATACCGCGAGAGGTGGCCACACTTGTGACGTTCGACGGAAACATGCCCGCCTATTACACCGCCACCCAGTCGGCCGGCGGTGTGCATTTTCGCGCCGCGCTGTCGCCCACCGAGGATTTCAAGCAGCAGAGCAGCGTTCTCGGCTCGCTTACGACCGTCGAAAACGAAGTGGCGCTTGATGATCTCGCCAAGGCGGCCGTGGCTGCGGCGGCGAATGCGCTCGGCGTGGATGCCGGCAGCGCGCGCGCCTTTTCGCTGGGGACCGGATTCGAACTTGCGCCCGATCCGGACAGGCGGCTCACGCTCACGGGCGAACGCGATGCGCTCGGGCTTCAGCGCCTGAAGCTGGATATGCGCGTTTCCAATTCGGATTTTGCACGCTACCGCTCGACGCTGCGGGAACTCGGGCGCCAGCTGCTGGCGGCGCGCACGGGACTCCTGCGGATCCAGCATCGGACGCGAGACGGTTGGCTGTCTGTTGTGGACTGGGGCAATCACCACATGGGAACAACCCGCATGCACGACGATCCAAAGCACGGCGTCGTCAACGCCAATTCGCAGGTGCACGGCGTTCCCAACCTCTACATTGCGGGAAGCTCCGTCTTCCCCACCTATGGTTCATCCAATCCGACGATGAATCTTGTAGCGCTGACCCTGCGGCTGGCCGATCATCTGAAAATGGTGATGACATGACCTGGCGGGCGGGCATCGAACGGCGGCCGTTGCTGGCCGGCCTGGTCGGCGCGCTTGGGCTCGGCATCCTGGGTGGCGGCGCGTACGAGGCCGCCCGCATCCTCCACCGCAATGAAAAAGCCGGCGCCTATGGCGATCTGGTATCGCGCCTTCCAGACCCGGACGGCGCCCGCCTGCTCGGCCACGCCGTTATCGCCGGCCTGCCGAGGTTCAATGCCGCCGAAACCGCGCGCTCCCTGCGCAAGGCTCTGGCGATCCACAGCCTGGCCGATGTCACGGCCAGCGACTTGGCTGCAGGGCGCGTCGCGGAAGCCGGCGGCTGGGTGCTGCCCGAAAGCCTGGCGCTGATTTGCGCGCTGGCGGCCGCTGCCGCCTGATCAGCCGGCGGCAAAGGCCGGCGCTTGCGCTGCGACCGCACGGACAAGTCCGCGCAACGAGTTGCCGAAATAAACATCGTTCGCGGCCGCAAGATCATGCGGCGTCAACACGGCCTCGCGGCAACGGCCCTGCGCCATCAACTCGTCTCGCAGGCAACCGTTGAGCAGACCGCTGGACAGCGGCGGTGTGAGCAGCATTCCGTTGCGGCGAAGGAAAATGTTGCTGCGGCTTCCTTCCGTCACTTCGCCACGCTCATTCAGGAATACAATTTCATCGCAAGCGCCGCCTGAACCCGCCCACTCCGCCTCGAACATCTCGCGCCAGCCGGTCTTGTGGCGGAGCAGTTCATCGCCGCTCGACAGGCGCCTTGGCGAAATGACATAGCGCCAGGCTGCCGGCGCCGGTTCCAGCGGCGTGCTGTTGACCGAAAGGCCCCCATCTTCCGCAAGCCGGACTCGCATGCGGGATGGAACCGCGGGCTCATTCTTTCTCAGCATCGCGTTCGCCGCGGCCGGATCGAAAGGGATGCCAAGCCGCGCCGCAGAGGCGGCCATGCGGGCCAGATGGCGTTCCAGCCGGACAAACCCCGCCTGCGGAAGAAAGGCGAAAGTCTCGATCAAGTCCAGCGGCCGGCGGACGGCTACGAAATACTGCGCCTTCAGCAGACATTCGTCATATTCGGATTCCGGCCTCGAATCCTGCACGACCGCCCCGCCGATGCCCAGTTCGCCGCGCGCGCCGCTGATTGTCAGTGTGCGGATCGCCACGTTGAACCTGGCCCGGCCGTCGGGTGCGAAAAATCCGATGGCGCCGCAATAAATCCCGCGAGGGCTCTGTTCGAGTTCCCGGATGATCTCCATGGCGCGGATCTTGGGAGCCCCGGTGACCGAACCGCAGGGAAAAAGCGCACGCACAATCGTCCCGATATCTGTCGTAGCGAGTCTGGCCGTTACCGTGGAAACCATCTGGTGCAACGTCGGATAGGTTTCGACGGAAAAAAGATCGCGAACCGACACGCTGCCAAGCTGCGCGATCCGCCCGAGATCGTTGCGCAACAGATCCACAATCATCAGGTTTTCCGCGCGGTCCTTTTCCGATTGGGCAAGGGCCGCCCGCGCGGCGGCATCGGCGCGGGCATCGGCGCCGCGGGCCATGGTGCCTTTCATGGGCCGCGCGGTAACGGTTTGCCCTGCCGAAATCTCGAAGAACAGCTCCGGCGAAAGGCTGAGGATGTGGCGCTCTCCGTCATCGATGAACGCGCCACAGGCCGCGCCGCTCTGCGCGCGAAGCCGAAGGTAGAGGGCCAGCGGATCGCCGGCAAAGGCAAAGCGGGAACGGAAGCTGAGGTTGGCCTGATAGATATCGCCTTCGCCGATGTAAGCGTGAACGCGCGCGAACCGCGCGCGGTAGGCGGCGGCATTCCATTCGGGATCGAGCGGGCCGGCGTAGCCGCGGCCGGAAATGCGGCGTTGAAGGTCCCGCAGCGCCTCTGGCCCGATGCACTCTTCGCAGTCTTCGAAGACGCCAAACCAGAGAAGCGGGACCGTCCGCTCACGCGGCAGGTGGGCAGCGAGCCTGGGCTCCAGGACATAGCCCAGCTCGTAGGCCATATAGCCTGCGACGTAGCACCCGCCCGCGCGCGCGTCCTCCATCCCGGCGAAGGCCGCCGGCACCTGGGCGGCATCCCATGCCGCGATCGTTCGGATCGGGCGCGCGAACACGAGCAGTCTTTCGTGTCCCGACCGGGCATCATCGAGCAGAATTTGCGCGTTCTGGCTCATCCCCCGAAACCCTCGCGCCGCGCCGGCAGGCCCAAATCCCCAATGGCAGGGAGAGCCCGGAAACGAGCACGAAACCGTGAACTGCCGCAAGGTCTTGATCGGGGCATGGAAATCCCCACATTTGACCACAGAGCTGGCGCCCAATCGGGGCCGCAAACCATCATCCGGCTGCCGCGGGGCGCGGGCCGGCAAAGCCGCTTAGAGGAGGGCTTTGATGAGCAGACATTCGGCATTCAACAGCCCGTTTCTCCTGGGCTTCGAGCATCTGGAGCGATTGCTGGAACGCACCGCCAAAAGCGCGGGAGACAGCTATCCGCCCTATAACATCGAACAGCAGGGCGACGACAAACTCCGCATCACGCTGGCGGTTGCAGGATTTACGCGCGACGAATTGGCCGTCACGGTGGAGGACAACCAACTTGTGATCCGCGGAAAACAGTCCGAAAGCGCGGACAAGACGTTTCTGCACCGTGGGATTGCCGCGCGGCAGTTTCAGCGTGCTTTTGTTCTGGCCGAAGGAATTGAGGTGACGGGAGCAGAACTGGAAAACGGATTGCTGACGATTTCGCTGGCGAGGCCCCGGGCCGAGACCAGGGTCCAGACCATCGAAATCACGCCGGCGAAGCGAGGGACGCGAGCGGAAGGAGGTCAGCCATGACCGACAGATTTGACGAGATCGACGAAACGGCCGCAGCGCCGTTCGATCCGGAACGCATCGCCTATATCAAGCCGACGGGCGAGGACGAGGCGCACCGCCTTGGCATCATTCCCGCCGGCATCAGGCTGCCGAAGGGCGCGAAGCTTTACGTGCTTCATGCCGTCGACGGCCGCGTGCTGGGCTTTACCGAGACGTGGGACACGGCCTATGGCGCGGCGGTGCAGAATGAACTGACGCCGGTATCGGTTCATTGAAAGCCGAAGGCCAGCGTTCGAATTGGGGCCGGAGCAGAGCTCCGGCCCTTTTTGTTTCTGCGCCCTAGGCCGCCTGAGAATTGGCACCGCCGTTGCTGGGCTCGGTCAGAAGCGCATAGAGCACCTCTTTCCGCGTGGCCGCCCGCAGCTTCTCGCACACCGCCTGGTTGCGCAGGAGGCGCGATACGCGCGCCAGCGCCTTCAGGTGATCCGCACCGGCGCCTTCCGGCGCCAGCAACAGGAAGACAAGATCAACCGGCTGATCGTCCACGGCATCATAGGCGACGGGCGTTTCCAGCCGCGCGAACAGGCCCACGATATGCTCCAGCCCCGCAATCCGTCCGTGGGGAATGGCAATGCCCTGCCCCATCCCCGTGGACCCCAGCCGCTCGCGTTCGACCAGCGTTTCGAAAATGCGCCGCTCGGGAATTCCCGTCAGTGCGGCGGCGCGCGCCGCCAAATCCTGCAGCAGCTGCTTCTTGTTGGGAGCTTTCAGCGACGCAACGACGGCTTCCGGCGAAAGCAATTCGGACAATTCCATGACTACCTTCAAAAGGTGTGAACGTTGGGCTGAGATCAGGCGAAGGCTTGCGTGCCGCTATTCGCCATGATGGCTTTTCTTGCGCCGCCGGTGGCGCCGGATACGCTTCTCCAGGTGTTCGAGCGCCAAATCGAAGGCTTTTTGCACATCGCCATCCTCCCCCTGCGCCTGCAGTGTCACACGCGAATCCAGATGGAGCTTGCAATCGGCCCTGTAGAACGGGCCTTCATGCGAAAACACGACTGAAGCTTCCCCGCCGCGATCGAACAATTTCCTGACCGACGCCTCCAGCGCCGAGCGAACATATTGCGATAGCGCTTCACCGATCTCGATCTGCTTGCCCGAAACCCGAATTTCCATGGCCGCTCAGGCCCCGGCTTCTCGTTTTAACGGCGTTCCGCACCCTAACGAAGGCAGTCCTTCCGAAAAGGCGGCGGACCATAGGTCGGGGTCTTTCCTCCTGTCAATCTTGCTATTCACCGACTCAGGGAACTCTGGATTTCCCCGCCCTTCAGTCTTCGCCGTTCCACGGATGAGGGAATACGCATGGCTTCCCGGTATTTGGCGACCGTGCGGCGCGCGATATTAACCCCATCGGCCGTGAGCATCGCCACGATGCGGTCATCTGACAAAATCTCGGCGGCATCCTCCTGCTCAATCATCTCGCGGATGCGGTCGCGCACCGCTTCGGCGGAGTGGGCTTCCAATCCGTTGACCGACTGAATGGCCGCCGTGAAGAAGTATTTGAGTTCGAACACGCCACGGGGCGTGGCGACATATTTGTTGGACGTCACGCGGCTCACGGTCGATTCATGCATCGAGATCGCGTCGGCGATCATGCGGAGATTGAGCGGCCGCAGATGGCGCACGCCATAGGTGAGGAACGCATCCTGCTGGCGGACGATTTCGCTGGCCACTTTCAGGATCGTGCGCGCGCGCTGGTCGAGGCTTTTCACCAGCCAGTTCGCGTTGTTCATGCAGTCGGTCAGATAATTCTTCTCTTCCTTCGACCGCGCGCCGGCCACGACCCGGTTGTAATAGCGCGCATTGACGAGAAGCCGCGGCAATGTGTCGGAATTGAGCTCGACATGCCAGGCGCCATCCGGCCCTTCCTTCACGAAAACGTCGGGCACCACGGGCTGCACGGGCTCCGAGCCGAACGCCAGCCCCGGCTTCGGCGTCAGCGCGCGGATTTCCGCAATCATGTCCGCAATATCGTCCTGATCGACGCCGCAAAGCTGCGCCAGGCCCGAAATGTCCCGCCGCGCAAGAAGGTCGAGATGGGCGAGCAGGGTTTGCATCGCCGGGTCCAGCCTGTCCTTTTCCCGAAGCTGGATGGCAAGACATTCCGCAAGGTCGCGCGCGCCGACGCCTGAGGGATCAAACCCCTGGATGATGCGAAGCACATCTTCAACCGCCGCGCGGGTTTCGCCCAGGCGGCCGGCCATTTCGTCCAGATCGGCGCGGCAATAACCCGCTTCGTCGATGGAATCGATCAGCGCAAGCCCAATCAGGCGCTGCGCGGGATCAAGGGCGGCAATCGAAAGCTGCTTGGTCAGGTGGTCCTTCAGGGTCGCCGCTTCCGCGAGCGTGGATTCAAGGCCGTCATCGGTTCCTTCAAAACGGGAGCCGCCGGACCCTGCTTTCGACCAATCGGTCAGGGGCTGCGCAGGCGCGGTGTCTTCGGGATGCACATCCTCCCGCTCGGCGTCCATGTCTTCGGATTTCGAGAAATCGTCGCGCTTCAGGGCCTCGTCGAGCGTTTCGCCTCCGGCTGCAGGCTCCGGCTGGTTCTGTTCGGCGGGCGCGGGCGCACTTTCGTCGCGTTCCAGGAGCGGATTGCGCTCCAGTTCCTGTTCCACATATTCGGCAAGCTCGAGATTGGATAGTTGCAGCAGCTTGATCGCCTGCTGCAGCTGCGGCGTCATGACAAGGCTTTGGCCCTGCCGGAGCTCCAACCGCTGTGTCAACGCCATGACAAATGCCCCCGCATCCGGCGCTACAGCGAGAATCGCTCGCCAAGATAGACACGGCGCACATCGCGATCGCCCACGATTTCATCGGGGGTGCCTTCCTTCAGCAGCTGCCCTTCATGGATGATGTAGGCGCGATCGATGATCTCAAGCGCGTCACGCACATTGTGGTCGGTGATCAGAACGCCGATGCCGCGGTCTTTCAGGTGCTTCACCAGATCGCGGATTTCGGCGACCGCGATCGGATCAATCCCGGCCAGGGGCTCGTCGAGCAGGATATAGGACGGGTGGGTTGCCAGCGCACGGGCGATTTCCACCCGCCGCCGCTCGCCGCCGGACAGCGCAATGGCCGGCGTGTTGCGCACATGGCTTATGCCGAATTCGGCCAGAAGCTCTTCCACCATCGCCTCAAGCCGCGAAGGATCAGGTTCGACAAGCTCGGCGGTGGCGCGGATGTTCTGTTCCGCCGTCATCCCGCGAAAAATGGAAGCCTCCTGCGGCAGATATCCGATGCCAAGACGGGCGCGGCGATACATGGGAAGCGCCGTCACGTCGTGGCCGTCCAGCTCGATCGAGCCGGCGTCCACCGGAATCAGGCCGGTGATCATGTAGAAGCAGGTCGTCTTGCCCGCGCCGTTGGGGCCCAGCAATCCCACCACCTCGCCGCGCTTCAGCGTCAGCGTGACGCCGCGAACGACCGGCCGTTTGTTGAAGCTCTTGCTGATGCGCGTAGCCGAAAGACCCTGCTGGCCTTCGACCACGCGGATCGGCGTTTCGCCCGCGCGGGATTTCTTGGGTTCTGTGCCTTCTGCCGTCGTTGTCATGGCAAGAACTGTGCCTGTTCGTCTTTAAGGAACCGTGAACTTTATTTCGGCCCGTTTCCGTTGGGTTTGTTTCCGTTCGTACCGTTGCCCTGACCCGTCAGGTGTTGGGGCGCAAACAATCCCTGCACCCGGCCGCCGGCGGACCCCTTGGCCTCAAGCCGCGCCTGCCCGGTGACAAGATTGACCTGGAGCGAAGTGCCGCGCATGACGTTCCTGTCCTTCGTCAGCACCACATTGCCCGTCAATGTGATCAGACGCGGCCCGACATCGTAGACGCCAGTATCTCCCGTGGCGGTTCCCGATTGGGAGGTGACCACGATGTTGCCGCTGGCAACGATGCGGCTCGGCTTTCCGTCTTCGACATTCACCTGCACGCGGTCGGCACGCATTTTCATGTCGCCCTGGGTGATGATGACGTTGCCGGTGTATGTGCCAACGCGCGTGTTGAGATCGCCGGTGAAGGCATCCGCCGTCACGTTGATCGGCTGGTTGGCGTTGCGCGATCCCAGAAGGCTCGCTGCGCCCCGGGTCTGCGTGGCAGGTGAAGTCGCGGGCTCGGCGGCGGCGGTCCACGCGCAGGCGCCAAGGCTTATCAGGGCCAGAGCGAGACTGCGCTTCATGTCTTTTTTCCCGCGGCGTGCGGATAGATCGTCATGTGCACATGGCCGTAGAGATAGATGATGGGGTTTTGCCGGGGCGCCGGACGAGCGTTGGCCTGCTGCGCGCCCTTCGGCTTCGGCTTTGGCGCCGTCAACGCATGCTCGATGCGAAAACGGTCCGCGCGCATGGTGCCAAGCGGCCCCTGGCCGGCGATCGCTGTCTCTCCATAGACCATACCCCTGTTCAGATCGATGAAGGCGCCCCTGGTGTGCAACTCATTGCCGTCATCGGAGTAAAGCGCGATCGGGCCCTCGAGCCACAGTTTGTTGGCGGCGCTGTCCACAAGGCCGGTGACGGCGGTGGCCGTGAGCCAGCGGTTGTTCCTGAGCGTCAGGTCGGCCTCGATGTTCTTCAGCCGCGCCCGGCGATTGTTCGCCGGATCCTGAATGGCGGCATCGGCCGTGATCACGAAGGGATTGCCGTCCGCATCCTGCCCCGTAAGCCGCGGCTTGATCATGGCCAGATCGTTGTCGATCTTGCCGATGCTCTGGAATGTGACCGGCATGCCCTGCTGCTGGCGAGGCTGCATGGAATAGGCGATCACGGCCGCAAGGATGGCCGCCGCTGCCAGCGGCAGTGCGCGCTTCATGATGATCACGAACTGCGTGTAGCGCTGCGCGTCGCTCAGGCTGCTTCGCGTGCGCGCGCTCCAGTCGCGGCTGGTACGCAGGGCCGGCCTGGGCCCGATCGTCTGGACCACGGCCTGCCCCTTATTCTTGCGCGGCGCCATCTATTCCAGTCCTGCGCGGAGGCAATCGTGGATATGCAGGATGCCAACCGGCCGCTTTGACTTGTCCCTCGGATCGAGAACGAACAGACGGGTAATCTTGTTCGCGTTCATGAAGGCCAGCGCTTCGGCCGCCAGCTGATCCGGGGCGGCGATCTTGGGGTTGCGCGTCATGACGTCGGCCGCGGACTTGTCCAGAAGATCCCGGCTCATGTGCCGCGACAGGTCGCCGTCCGTGATGATGCCGGTCAGCCCCCCCTTGGCGTCCGTGATGCCGACACAGCCAAACCGGCGCGCCGCCATGACGATCAGCACCTGCTGCATGGAATCGGTTTCGCGGGCCAGCGGCAGCTCGTCGCCGGAATGCATGAGGTCGGACACGCGGATGAGCGCGCGGCCAAGCGAACCGCCGGGATGCAGTTCGCGATACTGGTCGGGCGTGAAGCCACGCCGCTCCATCAGCGTCACCGCCAGCGCGTCTCCCAGCACGAGCATCATTGTGGTCGAGGTTGTGGGAGCAAGCCCCATCGGGCAGGCCTCGCGGGCCTTGGGCAGCACCAGCGCCACGTCCGAGGATTTGATCAGCGTCGAATCCGGATTGCCGGCAATTCCGATCAGGGGAATCCGGAAGCGCTTTGCATAGGTGATGAGCGGCGAGAGCTCGGCAGTTTCCCCGCGGTAGGAAAGCATCAAAAGCAAATCGCCGGGCACAAGCTCGCCCAGATCGCCGTGGCTGGCCTCGGCGGGATGCACGAAATGGGCGGGCGTGCCCGTGGAGGCCAGGGTCGCCGCGATCTTGCGTCCGATCAGCCCACTCTTGCCCATGCCGCTGACAATCACCCGGCCCTTGACAGACAGAATGAGGTCAACAGCCTTGGAAAAATCGCCGTTCAGGGTTTTGCCCATCGCGGCCACGGCCTCGGCGGCAAAATCAAGCACGCGCTGCGCCGGCCTCAGATCCCCCTCGCCGTTGGAGGCGGCGGAACGCGAGGCGGCAGCCGCGGCGGGACGGACGGAATCGGCGGAACGCATCAAGACACCCTGTGATTTCAGCGCGGCACCCAGCCCGGAGACCGCCATGAACCTACCAGAGCGCCAGTTTAGCGCGGCCCTCTGGCGAAATTCATGCCAAAAATTCTCTTAAAATTGCGCGCCCGCCGGTTACCCTCGGAATCGGGCTTTTTTGCGCACTAATGCGCAAAAATGTCGGTGTTTTCCCAGCCCATCAGGTCCAGTTCCGCGCGCGCAGGAAGGAACGCAAAACAGGCATTGGCGATTTCGGTCCGGCCCTCGCGGGCCAGCATCGAATCGAGCGCGTCCTTCAACCGGTGAAGGTAGGCCACGTCGTTGGCGGCATAAGCGAGCTGTTTTTCGCTCAGCTCGGCGGCGCCCCAGTCCGAGCTTTGCTGCTCCTTGGACAGGTCAACGCCGAGAAGCTCCTTCACGAGGTCCTTCAGGCCATGCTTGTCGGTGTAGGTGCGCACGAGTTTCGAAGCGATCTTCGTGCAATAGACCGGACCGGTCAGCACACCCAGATACTGCCGGAGGACGGCCACGTCGAAGCGCGCGAAGTGAAAGAGCTTGGTGACGTTGCGGTCGCCAAGCAGACGCTTCAGATTCGGGGCGGCATAGTTGCCGGCGTCAAACTGGACGGCGTGACAGGTATTGTCTCCCGAGGACAGTTGCGCAAGGCAAAGCCGGTCGCGATGCGGATTGAGGCCGAGCGTCTCGGTATCGATCGCGACCAACGGGCCGAGATCGAGGCCATCCGGCAGGTCGTTCCTGTGAAGCCTGATCTTCATGCGCCTGCCGACATAGCACGGAACATCGGAGATTTTCCAACTGCGCGGCATTTGGGCCACGCCCGATTTGACATACGGCAAGAGTGCGCACGCCCCCGGCGCGGCGGACGCGCAATTTGCGATTCTCTAGGTAGTTCTCCCTACGATTTTTCCCGAATATTAGCGTTTTAAGCTTCGTGCAAGCCTGTCCCTGCAGCGACCCGCTCCATTCCGGGACGCTGCTCGGTCAGACGAGGCTTGCCCCCGCGCGCCTCTCCGGCCGCTCCGCCAACGCCAACAGGAGGGGTCAAATGCACATTCTGCTCGTGGAAGACGACGCGTCGGCGTCCCGCAGCATCCAGACGATATTGAAAAGCGACGGTTCCGCAGTTCACGTCACCGATCTGGGCGAGGAGGCCATTTCGCTTGCCCGGCACGGAGAATATGACATCATCGTTCTCGATCTCACATTGCCGGACATGAGCGGCTTCGATGTTCTCCACACGATCCGGAGCGCAAAGATCGACACGCCGGTCCTGGTTCTGTCCGGCGACGAGCAGGTGGAGTCCCGAATCAGGGCGCTCAGCCTTGGCGCCGACGACTATTTGCTGAAGCCCTTCCAGAAGGCGGAACTGCTTGCGCGCCTGAACGCGGTCATCCGCCGCGCCCATTCCTTTTCGCGATCGGTCATCCAGGCCGGCCCCATCACGCTCAACCTCGACGAGAAGTCGGTGCAGGCCAATGGCAGCAGGGTTTCGCTGACTGTGAAGGAATACAACATTCTTGAGACGCTTGCCTTGCGCAGGGGCGCCGTCATTTCCAAGGACACCCTGCTGAACCAGCTCTACGGCGGCGTGGATGAACCAGAACCGAAAATCATAGACGTGTTCGTCTGCAAGCTTCGCAAGAAGCTGGCGGCCGCAACCGGCGGCGGCCATTACATCAGGACTGTGTGGGGAATCGGCTATCAGTGGCAGGACAAGCTGAGCGCCTGAACGGGCGGCGCACGGCGCACGGCATGCCTGGTGCCCAGAAGAGGACTCGAACCTCCACGCCTCGCGGCGCTAGTACCTGAAACTAGTGCGTCTACCAATTCCGCCATCTGGGCAGGCAGGGCCGCTCTTCTAAAAGCCGCCGGGGCCGTTAGTCAAACGACATGCGGCCGCCTCCGAGCCCGGCTGGGGGCAAGGCGAACGGAAATGCGTGCAGGAATAAGCCGCACCGCGCGCGGGTTTTCAGGCGCGCGCAGTTCCATTAAGGAACGGGCGCGCAAGCGGCAGGTTCGACAGCCATGAAAAGCCAGCTCATTACCGTGTTCGGCGCTTCAGGACTTCTGGGCCGCAATGCCGTGCGGCTACTGGCCGATGGCGGGCTCGGCTATCGCATTCGCGCGGCAGTCCGCCACCCGAATCTGGCAAATTTCCTGCCGCCGATGGGACATGTCGGCCAGATTCAGGTGCTCAAGTGTGACGTGACGGACGCCGATGCGGCGGCGCAGGCCGTCAGGGGAGCCGAAGCCGTTGTCAACCTTGTGGGTATCCTCCACCAGGGGGGCGGCCATCAGACCTTTGAGGCGCTGCATGTGGAGGCCGCCGAATCCGTCGCCAGGGCCGCCAAAGCCGCCGGCGCCCGCGCGCTTGTGCACGTTTCCGCGCTCGGCGCCGACTCTGATTCCGATTCCGCTTATGCCCGAAGCAAGGCCGAAGGCGAGCGCCGCGTGCATGCAGCATTTCCCGGCGCGGTCATCCTGCGCCCTTCGCTCGTTTTTGGACCGGAGGACAATTTTTTCAACCGCTTCGGCGCGATGGCGAGAATGTCCCCCCTGCTTCCGCTGATCGGCGGCGGCATGACCAGATTTCAACCGGTCTTCGCCGGCGATGTTGCCACAGCGATCAAGACCTGCATCGAAAATACCGGTTGCGCCGGCAAGACCTATGAGCTGGGCGGGCCGGGCGTCTACACGTTCAAGGATCTGATGCAGATCATTCTGCGCGAAACAGGCCGCCACAATCTTCTGGTGCCGGTACCGTTCTTCGCGGCCACCCTCATGTCCTGGTTTCTGGGTCTGCTGCCCAATCCGCCTCTCACGCCCGATCAGGTGCGGCTGTTGAGAAAGGACAACGTGGTTTCCCCTGGCGCCCTAACCTTCGCCGATCTGGGCATCCAGCCCGATGCTGTGGAAGCCATTGTTCCATCCTATCTGTGGCGCTTCCGACCCAAGGGTCAATACGAAACAATTGCACCCTAGTCAGGATGGCAGTCGCGGTTTGGCCGACTTCAGCCGCCAGCTTTCGAGCGCTTCCATGTTCTTGGCCATCGCCTCGTACTCGCCGGCAACCTTCAGAAGCATGCGGCGGGTTTCTTCGAGATTGTCCTGATCGGCAATTGTCCTCAGCTGTTCGGCACGCTCCCGATAGCTGTGCGCAAGATCCGCTTCGTAGCTCATGTCGCACCCCGCTCTCTTAGCCCAGTCCCGGCCCGATCCCTGAGTTTATGCTTAACACCACAAAAACCTAAATGGGCCGGGAACCATCGCACGCCGCTTACGTTGCTGTTTTGACTTGGAAATTGCGGGGCCGGTCGAATTGTGGACGAAAAACCTGTGAGGGCCGCCCGTTACAGGGGCCGCGCGAAGGAACTTCGCGCCATGCTCCCCTGGATCGCGGAACCCGACAACCGGACGTCTCTTCTGGCCCTGATCGAGCGCTATGAGCGGCTGGCCGCCGAAGTCGAGCGGGGAATGGCGAAGGAACAGGCCAATCCGCCCGACCCGGAAAAAACCGATTTGTCGTAGCGGGCCATCGCTCTTCAGTGCGCCAAGAACAACGACACCGCGAGCGCCGCCCCGACCGCGATGCGATACCAGCCGAACGGCTTGAGCCCGAAGCGCCCGACGAAGCCGATAAATCCCCGCACCACAAACAGTGCCACGACAAACGACACCACAAACCCGATTGCGATGACCGAGACATTGGCATCCGACAGCGAATGCCACTTCTCATAAAGCTCGAACACGCTGGCGCCCAGCATCGTAGGCACCGCAAGATAAAACGTGAAATGTGCGGCAGTCTTGCGCTCCACGCCCAGCAGTTCGCCGCCCAGGATCGTGGCGCCGGAGCGCGACACGCCGGGCAGAATGGCCAGACATTGGCAGAGCCCGATCTGAAGCGCCTTCCACAGCGGGAGATTGTCGCTGTCGGCATAGCGCGGTTTGGGCGCGATGTGCTCGAAAAGCAGAATGATCACGCCGCCGATCAGCCACGACACGGCGATCACCGGCAATGCGCGCGACGGATCGAGCAGATAGCCGTTGATGAACTTGATCAGGGCGGCTCCGAGAATGGCAGACGGCAGAAACGCCAGGATGACATTAGCGGCAAAACGCCGGGCGCCAGCCTCGGTCGGAAGACCGATGAGCACGGTCCAGAACTTGCGCCAATAGACGGCCACCACCGAAAGCACGGCGCCGAACTGAATCACCACCGTGAAGGCTTCCCACCGGTCATGATTGATGCCGAGAAGCCTTTCGCCGACCAGCAGATGCGCGGTGGATGAAACGGGCAAAAATTCGGTCAGGCCTTCGATGACGCCCAGAATGACTGCGATGACCGTATCGTGCATGAGTGCCGTGCCCGTTTCGACTCCATCAGGCTTAGCACGCCTGGGCGGGAAAAGGCGATGCAGCCGCAAGCGCGCCCATCAGCGTCACTGTATGCGAAATCGCAACGGACATGGCCCCGAAACGACCGCGACGGCAAGGCTTATGGCCGGAACAAGGCGGAAGTCGGCGACAGGCGGATTAGTATGCGCGGCTGCGTGCGGCGATCTGATTCCTGCGGCCGAACGTCTCCATCAACTCGGCGATTTTCTTTCGCTGTTCCGTCTTGTTCCCGGACGCGATGGCGTGGGCGACGCAGGTGGCGACGTGATCGCGCAGGATGACATCTTCCACGCGGGCGAGCGCCGCCCGCACGGCGGCGATTTGGGTGATGACGTCGATGCAGTAGCGATCCTCGTCGAGCATCCTTGCCACGCCGCGCACCTGACCTTCGATCCGGTTGAGGCGTTTCCGGCACGCCGCCTTGATGTCCTGTCGCATGCCCGTTATATACCCCCACAGGGTATCTCGCTCAAGACTGGCCCCACCGTGACCCACGCGCAGGCAAACCGGCAAACGGCCGCTCCGAAACCGGCCAGGCGAAAGACCCCGTCTGCGGCATGACGGTCGATGCAGCGACAGCAAAACACCGCGCAGACTATCGGGACACGACCTATTACTTTTGCAATGCGGGCTGCCGCGATAAATTCGTCGCGCAGCCCTCGAAATACGTTCAGCCGCCCAGTCCCGCGTCAGCGCCTGCGCGCGCCGGCGACATCTACACCTGTCCGATGCATCCGGAGGTGCGCCATCCGGGTCCCGGCGCGTGCCCCATCTGCGGCATGGCGCTGGAGCCGCTCGATCCTGCCGCTGCCGCAGATGATCGCGAATATCGCGACATGCGGCTTCGTTTCTGGTTTTCGCTGACGCTCGCACTTCCCGTGGTGGGGCTGGTGATGATCGGAAAGACCTACTGGATGGATTCCACGGTCGCGCCGGTCAACCGCAACTGGATCGAACTTGTCCTCACCACGCCTATCGTGCTGTGGGCGGCCTGGCCGTTTCTTGTGCGCGGCTGGAAGGGTGCAATCGGCGGCAGGGCCAACATGTTCACCCTGATCGCCATGGGCGTGGGCGTTGCGTTTTTTTACAGCACCTTTGCACTGATTTTTCCCGGAAAAATTCCCGATGCCTTCAAGGAAAACGGATTTGCGCCGCTCTATTTCGAAGCCGCCGCGGTGATCGTGACGCTCGTGCTGCTCGGACAGGTGCTGGAATTGCGCGCCCGCGCCAGAACCGGAGCAGCCGTGCGCGCGCTGCTCGACCTTTCGCCAAAAACGGTCCGGCGCCGCACGCCGCAAGGCACGGAGACAGTGCCGCTCTCCGAAATCCGTGCCGGCGATATTCTGGTCGTGCCGCCGGGCGAGGCCATCCCGACCGATGGCGAGGTGATCGAGGGCAATAGCGCTGTCGATGAATCCCTCCTCACAGGAGAATCCATGCCGGTTGCGAAAGCCGCCGGCGCGTCCGTTACCGGCGGAACCATCAACGGCACCGGCGCGCTTGTCGTGCGCGCCCGAAAGGTGGGCGCCGACACGATGCTGGCCAGGATCGCCGGTCTGGTGGCCGAGGCGCAGCGCAGCCGCGCGCCGATGCAGGGCCTGGCCGACAAAGTGTCGGCATGGTTCGTGCCGGCCGTTATCGGCGTGGCGGTTCTGGCGTTCATCGCGTGGGCGCAATACGGGCCCTCGCCCGCCTACAACTACGGCCTCGTGGCGGCGGTTTCGGTGCTCATCATCGCATGTCCCTGCGCGCTGGGACTGGCCACGCCCATGTCGGTGATGACGGCCATCGGCCGGGGGGCCCATGCGGGCATCCTGGTGCGCGATGCGCGCTCTCTGGAAGGATTTGCCACAGCAACGGCGCTGGTGATCGACAAGACAGGCACAATTACCGAAGGCAGGCCCAGGGTGATTGCCGTGCGCGCCGCGACCGGGGCGAACGAAAATTCGGTGCTCGCGCTGGCTGCCGCGCTGGAATCCCAGAGCGCGCATCCCCTGGCGCAGGCCATCACACAGGCGGCCCGTGAACGTTCGCTTCCGCTGCCCGCAATTTCAAATTTCCAGAGCGTGACGGGCGGCGGCGTGAGAGCGGATGCCGGCGGCGAAATAGCGCTTGCCGGAAGCGCAGTGTTCATGCGTGAGAACGGAATCGAGACGGACGCTCTTGCGCCGGAGGCCGACAAGCTTCGCCGTTCCGGAGCGACGGTCGTGTATGTCGCCAAGGGCGGCAGGCTGCAGGGGTTCATCGCGCAAAAGGATCCGCTGAAGGATGATGCTCGCGAGCTTCTGGCGGCGCTCACGGCCGACGGACTGGACGTCACCATGGCGACCGGCGACACCGAGCTGACCGCCATGGCAGTGGCGCGTGACGCCGGGATCGCGCATGTGGCGTCGGAGCTGAAGCCGGAAGGCAAACTCGCGCTTATCGCCAAACTGAAGAGCCAGGGCCACATTGTCGCGATGGCCGGCGACGGCGTGAACGATGCGCCGGCGCTTGCGGCCGCCGACGTTTCCATCGCAATGGGTACCGGCGCCGACGCCGCGATCGAAGCGGCGGGACTGACGCTGCTGAAAGGTGACCTCTCCGCGCTGCTGCGTGCGCGCAAACTCGCGCGCACCGCACGCCGAAACATGAAGCAGAACCTGTTCTTTGCATTTGTTTACAACGCGATCGGGATTCCGGTGGCCGCGGGCGTCCTGTTTCCTCTGACCGGCGAGCTGCTCTCGCCCATGATTGCGGCGGCGGCCATGAGCCTGAGTTCCGTGTCCGTTGTCGCCAATGCCCTGCGATTGAGGGCTGTACGGCTCTGACCGGCGCCTGCTGGCCCGCGGGCCGCAACTGGGTTAGCATTGCCGGTGAGATCACGGGCGGGGCACCTCGCGTGGGGACTTCGGGGGCGGGCAATCCGAACGCGGCGGCAAATTCCGCCGCGCGAAAGCCGTTCCGGATCGTGCTGATCAAGCCGTCGCACTATGACGATGACGGCTATGTAATCCGCTGGTACCGCTCCACCATGCCGTCCAACTCGCTGGCGTCGGTATACGCGCTCGTTCTGGATGCGGTTGGCCGCGGCGTTCTGGGCGATCGCGACGTAACCGTGACTGCCATCGACGAGACCAACACGCGCGTGCACATCGGCCGGATCGTCTCGGAGTTCCGCGGCGGCGCCGAAGGCTTCGTCGGACTGGTGGGCGTACAGTCCAACCAGTATCCGCGCGCGCTCGATATCGCCCGCCCGCTGCGCGCGGCTGGCATTCCGGTGGTCATCGGGGGCTTTCACGTTTCCGGCCTGCTCTCGATGTTCGATCATCTGATGCCCGACCTGCAGACCGCGCTTGACATGGGCATCAGCCTGTTTGCCGGCGAAGCAGAAGGGCGGATGGACCTGGTGCTTGGCGATGCGGTGAATGGCACGCTGAAGCCGGTTTACAATTACATCGAGGGTCTGCCCGCACTGGAAAACACGATCACGCCGTTTCTGCCGCAAAGCCATGTGCGCCGGACGATCGGCAACATGACAAGCTTTGATGCCGGCCGCGGATGTCCGTTCCAATGCTCGTTTTGCACGATCATCAATGTGCAGGGCCGTCAGTCGCGGAGGCGGTCGCCCGACGACGTGGAACGCATCCTTCGCCAGAACTGGGCGCAAGGCGTGGATCGCTATTTCATCACCGATGACAATTTCGCCCGGAACAAGGACTGGGAAATCATCTTCGACCGCATCATCCGGTTGCGGGAGGAAGAAGGAATGGACGTGCGGTTCATGATCCAGGTGGACACGCTGTGCCACCGGATTCCGCGCTTCATCGAGAAGGCCAAACGCGCCGGCGTTACCCGCATTTTCATCGGGCTGGAAAACATCAATCCGGAAAATCTGATGGCCGCCAAAAAGCGGCAGAACAAGATCACGGAATACCGCAAGATGCTTCTGGCATGGAAAGCCGCCGGCATCTGGACCTATGCCGGCTACATCCTCGGCTTTCCCGGCGACACACCCGAAGCGATCCGGCACGATATCGGCATCATCAAGCGCGAGATGCCGCTCGACATCCTGGAATTCTTCTTCCTCACGCCGCTGCCGGGATCGGAAGACCACAAGACCCTTTCGCTCAAGGGCGTGGCCATGGATCCGGATCTGAACAAATACGATCTGGAACACGCCGTCACCGCCCATCCCAAAATGTCGAAGCGCGAATGGGAGCAGATTTACTGGGACGCCTGGCAGATCTATTACACGCCGGAGCATATCGCGACGATCCTGAAGCGTGCCAAGGCGAGCGGCGTGGCGATCTACCGGCTGATGGTGATCATCCTCTGGTTTGCGAGCTCGCTGCGCGTGGAGAAGGTGCATCCGCTCCAGGGCGGAATCCTTCGATTCAAGAACCGCCGCGAGCGGCGTCCCGAACTGCCGATGGAATCGCCTTTCGCCTTCTATCCGAGACTGGCGGCCGAATTCTTCGTGAAAAATGCGCAGATCCTGCGCGAAGCGTGGCGAATTCGCCGCATCTGCGACCGCGTCGAGGCCGACCCGGCAAACCGCACTTACACGGACGTTGCCATGACGCCGGTCAGCGACGACGATACGGAAAATCTGGAAATGTACACGCACAATGCCGGCGCGCGCGACGCGGTGGCGCACGCCCACAAGATCAGGACATTGACAGCGGCCGTGTAGCGGCTACATCCGCTTGACCCCATGAAACAGTTCTTCACGCGCATGATTGCAGCGCCGCGGAAATTTGTGCGCTGGTGGTGGAACGGCAAGACCGGTCGCGCGCCATGGATCCGGCGCATTCTCGGACTTCTGTTCCAGATCTTCGTCCTGCTGCCGCTCCTGCTGATAGTGGCGTTCCGGTTCCTGCCGGTCCCGTTCAGCGCCAACATGGTGCTGGACCTGCTGGGGGGCAGCGCCGTGCATTATTCATGGCGTGAAGGCAGTGCCATCGCGCCGGCGCTTGGCCGCGCCGTGATCGCCTCCGAGGACCAGCGGTTTTGTTCGCACAACGGCTTCGACTGGAAATCCATCGACGACGCGCTGCGCGAGCACAAGCGGCATCCCGCAAGGCCGTTGCGCGGGGCGAGCACCATCAGTCAGCAGACCGCCCGCAGCCTTTTCCTCAGCCCGGAGCGGAGCTGGCTGCGCAAGGGGATCGAGGCTTACGTCACGATACTGCTGGAAGCGCTCTGGCCAAAGCCCCGCATCCTGACCGTCTATCTCAATCTCGCCGATTGGGGGCACGGCAATTTCGGCGCAGAAGCCGCTGCCCAAGCCTATTTCCGCAAACCCGCGGCCGCATTGTCGCCCTATCAGGCTGCGCGCCTTGCAGCCGTCCTTCCCGATCCGGACATCTGGCGTGCGGTCAAACCGGGACCTTACGTCGCTCAACGCACGGCCACGATTTTGGCCCGCATGGGTGAGGTGCGGCGCGACGGCCTGGACGCGTGCGTGAGGCGCTAGGAACCAGTCCCGGCCTTCGCTAGATTGCGGTGCGATGCGTCGCCTCACTCATCTTCTGTTCTCGCCGCCGTCGCGACTGGCACGCCTGCTGATCGGCGAGAAGAGGCTTTCCTGCGACCCCATACCGGCCGATGACCTGTCGGCTCACCTGCCGGCCTTCGTGGACCTTGACGGCACGCGCTGCGAGGGGCTCTGGGCAATTGTCGATCATCTGGAAGGAAACTATCCCGATCAGCCGCTGGTGCCGGACGATGCAAAAGCGCGCGCCGAAGTCTTGCGGCTTCTCGACTGGGCCCTGGGCCCGCTGCATGAGAACGTCACAAAGAAGATCGTGTTCGAAAAAGCCTCGCAGCGGTTCACCGGCTCGCAAGCCCGGCGCGCGCCAGACATGAATGTGGTGCGCGACGGACGCGAAGCCCTGAAGGCCGCGCTGGCTTTGATCGGGGACGCCGCAGAAAACCATGGTTACCTGGCGACGCGCGATTGCACCCTGGCCGACCTGGCTTTCGCGGCGCATCTTTCGGCGCTGGATTACTTCGGCGAGGTGCCGTGGAGCGAATTTCCCGCCGCGGCGGAGTGGTATATGCGCATGAAATCCCGGCCCTCGTTTCGCACGCTTTTGGGCGACCGCATCCCCGGCCAGCCGCCGGCCGCCCACTACGCCGATCTCGATGCCTAAACGCGACCTTCGTGCAGATATTCGCGGGCGTGCGCTTGCGGAAGGATTCGACGTAGTGCGCTTCACGAAAGCCGAGGCTGACCCGCATGCGTCGCAAAACCTGCGAAGCTTTCTCGGCGAGGCGCGGCACGGCACCATGGAATGGATGGAGAAAAATGCCGACCGCAGGGCCGATCCAAAAGCGCTTTGGCAGGATGCGAAAACGGCGATCGTGCTTGGCATGAACTACGGGCCGCGCGCAGGCTATCACGACAAGCCCGTCGCGCAGGACCGTGCAGCCATCTCGGTGTATGCGCAAGGCGACGACTATCACGATGTGATGAAGGCCAAACTGCGAAGGCTGGCGCAGTTCATTCATGACACCTATGGCGCCGACGTGAAGCTGTTCGTGGATACGGCGCCCGTGATGGAAAAGCCGCTGGCGCAGGCGGCCGGTGCGGGCTGGCAGGGCAAGCATACCAACCTGGTTTCGCGGCTTTATGGTTCATGGCTGTTTCTGGGATCGATCTTCACTACGCTTGAGATCGGCGCCGATGAACCGGAGCCGGATCATTGTGGCCAGTGCCATGCCTGTCTGGACATCTGCCCCACCGACGCCTTCACCGCGCCATACCGGATCGACGCGCGGCGGTGCATTTCCTATCTCACGATCGAGCACAAGGGCCACATCCCGGAAGAATTCCGTGAAAAGATGGGCAACCGCATTTACGGATGCGACGAATGCCTGGCAGTCTGCCCCTGGAACAAATTCGCCAGTCTCGCGCGCGAGGCGCGGCTGCGGGCGCGCGCCGAACTTTCGCAGCCGAAGCTGTCGGATCTTGCGCGCCTCGACGACGCGCAATTCCGGGACATCATGCGCGGTTCGCCCATCAAACGCATCGGCCGCGACCGGTTTGTGCGCAATGTGCTGATCGCGATTGGCAATTCGGGCGATGTTGCGCTTGTGCCGGATGCCCAACGCCTGCTGGGCGACGCCTCGCCGCTTGTGCGCGCGATGGCGGTGTGGGCGCTTTCGAAGCTGCTTGAACCGGAAACGTTCGGCCCGCTGGCGTCGGCGCACGTGGGGACCGAGACCGATGCCGATGTCCTGCGGGAATGGACGGCTGCTAGTGCCCGGCTGGCGGCGTAGAGGAGCTCGCCTGTTGCATCGCCTTCAGATGTTCGTTTGCGGCGGCCGCCGCGGCCGTGCCCGGCGCATCGCTGATGACCTGTTGCCAGTCGGCCTTCGCTCCGATTGTGTCGCCGGATTCGTATTTCATCACGCCGCGCTCCACGAGCGCCTCTGCATAGCCCGGCTTGATGTCCAGCGCGCGGTCCACATCGGCGCGCGCTTCGGTGCCCTTGCCTTCGGCGTGGCGCGCACTCGAACGCAGCACCAGAATGTCGGCGCGCAAGGGCGCAAGGGCGAGCGCCGCGGAAAGATCGCTGTCGGCGCCCGCCCAGTTTTTCAGCATCGCGCGCGCGCGGGCGCGGTCGGTCAGAAGCTCCGGATCGCTCGGGGAAAGGGTAATCGCCGACGTGAAGGATGATTCCGCGTTCGCCGGCTGTTGCCCCAGCAGCCACGCGTTGCCGGCCTGATCGTAAATCTGAGCGCGCAGGGCGCCTTGCTCGCGGCTTTGCCGCGCGAGCTGATCAAGCTTGGCAGCCGCTTCCGCATAGCGCCGCAGCGCTACCAGCGCGATCGCCTGGCAATGCATGGCTGCATCGCCGCCGCCGGCGGTTTGCCAGGCATTTGCCGCGGCCAGCGCGTCCTGCGGCCGGCTGTGCGCCATGGCAAGACACCGCTCGTAGCGGTTGCTGCCCGGCAGGGTGGGATCGTCCAGCGGCGAAGAAGGCGCGGCCAGAAGCGGGGTGGCGGCGGTCAACACGAGCAGGGAAAGAAAAAGGGGCTTCGCCATGCGGCACCGCGTGTTCAGACCATAATAGACGGAGAGGCTTTCGCGGCGCATGTCAAATGGGTAATGGTCTGACGCGGCCAGGCGGAAATGCCATTGTCTTCCAGCGGTTCCCAGATATCCCGTCCGGTGATCCTGCAGGTCATCCCGTCGCTCGAGGCCGGCGGCGCGGAACGCACGACCATCGAAATTGCGCAAGCGCTGACGCAAGCCGGTTTTCTCGCGCTCGTCGCCAGCCAGGGCGGACGGCTGGAAGGAGAGCTGGCTGCGTCCGGAGGCGAGCTTGTCCGCATGCCGGTCAACGCCAAATCGCCAGCGCGCATCATGGCCAATGCCCTGGCGTTGCGCGATCTGATCCGGAAGCGGGCCGTGAAACTTGTCCACGCGCGCTCGCGCGCACCGGCGTGGAGCGCCCTGTTTGCCGCCCGTATGGCGCGTGTTCCATTCGTCACCACCTATCACGGAATCTATAACGCAAGTCACGCGTTCAAGCGGTTCTACAATTCCGTAATGGCGAAGGGCGACATAGTTATCGCCAACTCGCAGTGGACGGCCGATCATATCCGGAAGGAACACAAGACCGATGCCGCCCGCATCGCCGTAATTCCGCGCGGAGTGGACCTTTCGCGATTCGACCCGCATGGCGTGGCGCCCGAACGCGTTGCCGCCCTGCACGCGAGCTGGGGCGTGCCGCCCGGCAGCACTGTGGTTCTTCTTCCCGGTCGGCTGACACGCTGGAAGGGACAGGAATTGCTTATTGAAGCGTTGACGCGCCTGAAACAGAAAGGCGCCCTTTCGAGGGTTTGCGCGGTTCTCGCCGGCGATGCGCAGGGCCGCGCTGCCTATGTTCGCGAGTTGCAGGCGCTGGCCACCTTGCGGCGGCTGCAGGACGCGATTTCGATCCCCGGACATGTGAGCGACATGCCGGCCGCCTATCTCGCCGCCGACATTGTCGTGTCTGCGTCCACCGACCCGGAAGCGTTCGGCCGCGTAGCCGCAGAGGCCGGCGCCATGGGCCGGCCGGTGATCGCGACAGATCATGGCGGCGCGCGCGAAACGGTTGTGGCAAACACATCAGGCTTGCTCGTGCCTCCGGGCAACGCAGACGCACTCGCGACCGCATTGGGCGCCATGCTCGCACTCAGCCCGGATGAGCGGGCCGCCATGGGCGCCAAGGGCCGCGCGCACATCGCGGCGCACTATTCACTGGAGAGCATGTGCGCAGCGACCCTTGCGGTTTATCGGAAGCTTCTGGGCTGATAGTGTGCAGCGCAAATAGCGATGCGGAGGAATCATGAAGGGCTGGATTTGCGCACTCTGCGCGATTGTTTTGTGCGTTGCGTTGGCGGGACTGGCATCAGGCGCATCCGCAGCGCCCACACCGGCGCCGACCACGCCGGTTGCCGTGCAAACGCTTCCGCCCGCGGGTGCGAACACCCCTGGCGTCCAGTCGCAATTTGATCCCGAAAAAGCGACAGACGCCTATCTTGCCACCGTCGGCGGCAAGGCGCGGGCCATGTCGGACGCCTATTTTGAGGGCGGTTACTGGCTGATTCTTTGGGACGCCCTCTATGCCATCGGCGTTTCGGCACTCCTGCTCTGGACCAAATTCTCGGCCGGCATCCGCAATTTCGCGCAAGCGCGCGTACGATCGCGCTTCTGGCAGGTGCCGATCTACGCCATCATCTACACGATCGTCGTGGCGGTTCTGACGTTCCCGATGACGATATACGAAAACTTCTTCCGCGAACATCAATACGGTCTGTCCAATCAGACATTCCTGCAATGGTTCGGCGATTTCGGCACGGCCTTCGCTGTCAACCTGGTGATTTCCACGATCGTACTGACGATCATTTACGCGTTCGTGCGCCTGACCAGGCAGTATTGGTGGGTCTGGGCCACGCTGGTTTCCATCGTGTTTGCGGCGATCCTGTTCATGCTGGCGCCGGTCTTCATCGCGCCGCTGTTCAATCACTACTCCCCGCTTCCTGACGGGCCGGTGAAGCAGCAAATTCTCAGGCTGGCCCGCGCCAACCAGATTCCCGCGGACAATGTTTACGAATTCGATGCATCGCGACAATCCAAGCGCATTTCCGCCAATGTGTCGGGCTTCATGGGCACAACCCGCATCTCGATGACCGACAACCTGATCAAGCGCTGCAACCCGCGCGAGATCGAGGCGGTTCTCGGGCACGAAATGGGGCATTACGTTTTGGACCACAATGTCATCGGACTGACGTGGTTCAGCATCCTGTTTCTGGTGGTGTTCGCATTCGTGAACTACGGCTTCAAATGGCTGGTCAGCATCTTCGGCGGCAACTGGGACGTGCGCACAATCGACGATCCGGCCGGCCTGCCGGTTGCCGTTGCGCTCGTGAGCGTCTTCTTTCTTGTGGCGACACCGGTGACCAACAGCATGACCCGCACGCTGGAGCAGCAGGCGGACATGTTCGGGCTGAACGCCGCCCGCCAACCCGACGGATTTGCAACCGTGACGCTGAAGCTCAGCGAATACAGGAAGCTCGATCCGTCGCCATTTGAGGAATTCGTCTTCTATGACCATCCCTCCGGACGCACGCGCATCCATAGCGCGATGGTCTGGAAGGCCGCGCACATCAACGATCCGGATATCGCGGCGGGTCCGAAATCGCCGGAATGAAGGGGTTTGCGCAGTCGGTCGGCCTGCCGGGCGCGCCGTTGCACGCGGCGGCCCACAGCCATCACCCCTGGCCGGATGTCACATTTGCGGCGCAGGAACAGGCGTGGCGCGACGCGGCGCGCCTCTTGGACCGCAAGTGGGATCGCATCTTTGGCGAGATCATTCCGGCGGCACAGACGCATATTGCCTGGCAACTGGCCCTGCCGGTTCCCGCAACGATCGCGTTTGCCCCGAACACGCATGCGTTTGTGGCGCGCATCCTGTCATGCTTCCCGCCCGGCAAATCCATTCGCATTCTCACCACCGGATCGGAATTCATGAGCTTCGCCCGCCAGATAGCGCGGCTTGAGGAAGACGGCCTGGCGGATGTGACGCGTGTCGCAACCGAACCGTTTGAGACCTTCCCGTCGCGCTTTGCCGAAGCGGCTGTCCGCGGCGGCCACGATCTGGTGTTTTTCAGCCAGGTATTTTTCGATTCCGGCTACGCCATCGGCGATCTCAGGCGCATGGTGGACGCTGTTCCTTCGCGCGAAACCTTTGTCGTGATCGACGGCTATCACGGCTTCATGGCCGTGCCCACGGACATCCGCGCAATCGCCGATCGCGTGTTCTATCTTGCGGGCGGATACAAATATGCCATGGCAGGCGAAGGCGTTTGTTTCCTGCACTGCCCGCCGGGCTATGGCGCCCGGCCGCGCGATACGGGATGGTTTGCCGGCTTTTCGGCGCTCGAAGGCGGCGCAAGCGGCGTTCCCTACGCGAAAGACGGCAGCCGCTTCCTCGGTGCGACATTCGATGTGTCGGGGCTCTATCGCTTTAACGCCGTACAGGAATGGCTGCGCGCCGAAGGATGGACGGTAGCCAGCATGCTCGCGCATGTGCGCAACATTGAGCGCGCATTTCTTTCGAAGATCGATCGCATCAACGGACCGATCAATTCAAGCATGCTGATGGTGACAGATGAGGCGGGCCGCGGGCGGTTTCTCGCCTTCCGCACAGGAGACGCCGGCGCCATCGCCGCCGCGCTTCAAAGGAAAGGCGTCATCGTCGATCACCGGGGCGACCGGCTGCGCGTGGGCTTCGGAATTTATCATACCGAAGACGATGCGGAACGGCTCGCGAATATTCTGGCTTCTCATTCTTGAGCGTCACGGCCGCATCAGGGCGGCTCTGACCGGTCAGTGTCGCGCCAGCATCTTCCTCACTTCGGCGACGAGATCGCCGCGCTTCACGGAGATCTGGGCCGGACGGTCCTTCACCCACGCCGCGCGACTCTCGACGGATTTTGACAGCTCCGCGCCGAGCGCAAGGTCCTTCAATGTCACCTCGCCCCTTGCGCGTTCATCAGCGCCTTCGATCACGGCGACGGCCGCCCCGCGCTTGTCGGCATATTTGAGCTGGTCGCCGAACTTCCGGTTGCCGACATAGGCTTCGGCGCGGAGGCCCGCGCCGCGCAATTCGCGCGCCATTGCGAAACTGCGCGCCGTATCGTCCAGCGCCAGCACGACAACAAGAGGATCGAGCGCAACCGGCGCACGCTCCTGCAACGCTGACAGAAGGCGACTCACGCCAATGGAGAAACCGACCGCCGGAACCTGCTGGCCCGTAAAGCGCGAAACCAGATCGTCGTAGCGTCCACCGCCGGCAACGGAGCCGAAGACAACTTCCTCACCCTTCTCGTTCTTCACGGGGAATTTGAGCTGCGCTTCAAAGACAAGGCCGGTGTAATAGTCCAACCCGCGCACGACACCCGGATCAAGGACGATGTGCCCCTCACCGTGGGTCGAATCGACAATGTTCCTGATACTGACAAGTTCATCATATGCCGCTTGACCACCTGCGCCGATCTCAATCCCCGCCAGGGATTTTCTTGTCGGAAACGTCAGCACCGTCTCTATTTGATTCTCTGACAGCTCCGCGCCTTTTGTAAAATCGCCTGACTCGTCCTTGCGGCCCGCGCCAAGCAGTTGACGAACCCCATCGACGCCCAACCGGTCAAGCTTGTCGAGCGCGCGAAGAACCGTTCCCTTCCTGGAAGCGTCGATCTTTGCCGCATCCATGATTCCATCAAGCACTCTGCGATTGTTTATCAGGATCGCGTACTGTCCCTTCAGACCCAGCGCATCGAGCGTATCCGCCAGCATCATCAACAGTTCCGCATCCGCCGCCGGCGAATTGCTGCCCACCGTGTCGGCATCGCATTGCGTAAACTCGCGATAGCGCCCCGGCCCCGGCTTTTCGTTGCGCCAGACCTGCCCCACCTGATACCGGCGGAACGGCTTGGGCAGATTCTGGAAATTCTCGGCGACGTATCGCGCCAGCGGCGCCGTCAGGTCGTAGCGCAGGCTCAGCCACTGCCCGTCATCGTCCTTGAGCGAAAACACCCCTTCGTTGGGGCGGTCTGTGTCGGGCAGGAATTTGCCCAGGGCGTCGGTGTATTCGAAGGCCGGCGTTTCCAGCGGCTCGAAGCCATAGGATTCATAGACGGCGCGAATCTTCTCAACCACCGCGCGTTCGCGCGCGATTTCCTCCGCTCCGCGGTCGCGAAAACCGCGCGGCAGCCGCGCCTTGGGACGGGGTGTCTTCCTGTCGCTCATGAGGCCCTTTCGGCGGGGACGATGCTTGATAAACGCCAGTTGCGGCCGCGGCAAGAAATACCGCCGTGCTAATGGCCCGGATTTGCCGGCGCAGGCGATTGCGGCGCAGGCGCGCCCGGAGGATAGGCGAGCGTCAGGCTTCCGGCGGCGGGCGCAGAGCCACGCTTGAGGTTTGCGATATATTGCAACTCATGCTCGGCATGTTCGTTGCCCGGCTCGTATTTCAGCGAGTCGTTATAGGCGGCTTCCGCATCGTCGAGCCGGCCGAGTTCCGTCAACGCAAACCCGCGGCCGCGATCCAACAGCGCGCGGGTGCCCGCATCGAGGCCGGGCGCCTGGAGAGCCTGCTCGTAGTCGGCCAAGGCATCGCCGTACCGTTTGAGCGCATTCAGAGCCGCACCGCGCTCGGCCATGAGGCCCGGCCAGGTCGCGCCCAGAGAACCCAGGTCCGCGAGCGTTCCGTCAAGCGCCAGCCCCCGATCAAGGACGCGCAGGGAATCGGCAGACTTTCCGATTTCGTTGTAATAGCTGCCAAGATAGAGGCTTAGCAGCGGATAGGGATTGTTCACCGCCACCGCCTGTTTTATGCCCTGCGACTTGCCGGCCTCAGTGGCGGCCAATGTCATGGCGAGCAACATATCGGTCTGGCCGTCGGTCAGCACATAGCGGACGATACGATCGCCTTCCCGGATATCGAAGGTCAGCTTTGCCTTTGCCAACGCCTGTTCAATCTCGGAGGCGTGCGGCTGGACGGCCATGATCCCGCCGTTGTTGACGGCGGTCTGCAGCGAATCAAGCAGCGCCTGATCTGCCTCCCACGGATGATTTGCCGCCGGGGCAGGCTGTGCGGCCTGTGTTACCTGCGGCGCACTTTCTTCCGCAAATGCGGGCGAAGCGAACGCCGCGAATGCCGCAAACGCCAGCAGTGCGCGCGTTGTTGTTATTGCGCACGCTTCAATGCCCGCCTTTGGCTGCCGGTCGCGTGGCATGCGCCGCGGCCCACGCGGCTTTCGCCTGATCGAGTACATAGGCGCGAATCGCTCCAACGTCGTCTTTGGACAGAATATCGCCGAACGAGGCCATACCGCCATCGGCCAAGGCGCCCCCCAGCACGATATCGTCGTACTGATCCCAGATTTCGCGCGGCACAAGGCGCAAGTCCGGCACCTCGCCTTCCGATTGCGCGAAGAACCCGTGACAGACCAGGCAGTTGCGATGATAGAGATCAAAGCCCTTCTGGACAGTGGCGGCATCGGCTGTCTGGGCGGGCGGCTCGCCTGGCGGTATTCCTTCCGGCGCGAGCGCCGCGACTTGTTGTCTGCCGCCGAGCCTGAACACGAACAGGCGGCCCTGATCGGTCTGATACTTCGACAGCGCCGTGTTCGGATCGCGGAAGGCCGAGAGCCCGCCGGCGCCACCCCAACCCGCCAGCAGCGCTATGTATTCAGTGCCCTTGATCGAATAGGCGATGGCGGGCGCCAGAATTCCGGTCTTCAGATCGATCGACCAGAGCTTTTTTCCGCTGCGTGCATCATAGGCGCTGAATATTCCGTAAGCGTCGCCGCCGAACACAAGCCCGCCCGCTGTGGAAAGCAGCCCGCTGTTCCATGATCCGCCCATGGAAATCTGCCAGACCTCCTTTTGCGCTACGGGATCCCACGCCTTGATGTAGCCAACCGGCGGCGCAGGTGGCTTGCCGCTCTTGATCAGCTGGAGAACGGCGTTCGATACGGCCGCGAAATCGGCGCCGGTGTTCCACGCGCCCGGCCGGTAGATGAAATTCCTGTCGGCCACGAAAATGGCCGCGCCGTCCATGGCGGGAATATAGACAAGCCCTGTTTGCGGATCGAAGGTCATCGGTTGCCAATTGTGCGCGCCGGTCTCCTGCGGATAGACGACGGCCATCTTGTTCGTGTAGCGCGCGTTCGGGTCTTCGATGGGCTTTCCGGTTTTCATGTCGATGCCCTTGGCCCAGGTCACAATCGCAAATTTCTGTGCGCTGATGAGTCGGCCATTCGTGCGGTCGATCACATAGAAGAATCCGTTCTTCGGCGCGTGCATCAGCACCTTGCGCACCTGACCGCCAATCTTCAGGTCGGCCAATACGATGTCCGCGGTGGAATCGAAATCCCAGGTGTCGCCGGGCGTCGTCTGGTAATACCAGGCGAGCTGCCCCGTCTTCGCGTGAAGCGCGATGACCGACGAAAGGTACAGATTGTCGCCGCCTTTGGGCGAACGCACATCGCGGTTCCAGGGGTTGCCGTTTCCGGTGCCGACATACAGCAGATCAAGCTTTGGATCGAACGCCATGCCGTTCCACGGCGCCCCGCCACCCCCGATCTGCCAGAACTTGTATTTGCCGGTCGTGTCCCATGTTTTCAGGGCTACCGTCAGCGCGGCGTTTTCCTGCGGCTTTGAAGGATCGCCGGGCACGATGTGGAAGCGCCAGACAAGTTTGCCGTTGCCTGCGTCATAAGCGCTGACATAGCCGCGCGCATCGTATTCCGCGCCGCCATTGCCAATGACCACAAGCCCATCCGCCACGCGGGGAGCGCCGGTGATGGTGTAAACCTTTTTCCGGTTCTCGACGGTATCAACCGACCAGATGACCCGGCCCGTTTTCGCATCGAGCTTGATCAGCCGGCCATCGAGCGTGCCGACGAACACCGCACCTTTCCACAGCGCCACGCCGCGATTGACCACGTCGCAGCAGAGATAGCGCCCCGTTTCTCCCGGAACCTTCGGATCGAACTGCCAAAGCTCTTTGCCGCTCGCGGCATCGAGCGCGACCACCTTGCTCCATGGCAGCGTGATGAACATCACGCCATCGGAGACAATCGGTGTGGCCTCCAGCCCGCGTACCGAATAGGTGCGATACTCCCAGGCAACGCCGAGCGACTTGACGTTTGCGGTGTTGATCTGGGCAAGAGGCGAAAAGCGTTGCTCGGAATAGGTGCGGCCGTGCGTCAGCCATTCCCCGGGATCGGAATCGGCAGCGGCAATTCTGGCACCGTCCACATTCGTGGCAGTGACGGGCGCGGTTTCCGGCGATGCGACAACCGCCGTTGATGGCCGATGGGTCAGCACACCGCCAGCGGGAACGATGAAAATGGCCGCAATGATGACGGCCTCGGCAATGCCGACGATTTTCTTGCTCATATGGCTCCCCGGCCTGCCCGCCACTTGGGCCGCTTCGGCTTGCCAAAACTAGGAGAGAGTCGGCACCTCCTACAATATGCAGATCACAGGCCGGCTGACTGAACGGAATACGCAGACGATCCGACCAGCTTGACCCTGCGGAAGGTTTATCGATGCCAGGGATGAACATGGCGGAGAAATTGCGGCGGCCCGAATAAGCGCAAAATCACGGCATTAATCCTGTCATTGATGTAAGTCAGACCTCTGATTGCCGCGACAAACCGGCATCGGCTATAAGCCGCCGGCGCCTGAAATTCGGGAATTCAAAAATGAAGTTCAACGGTTCGCACGGAAACGACAGTTTCACGGGCACGAGCGGCAATGACATCTTCAATCTTTGGTCGGGCGGAAACGACAAGGCCAAGGGATTGGGCGGCGATGACGTGTTCAACATGGGCGCGGCATTGAACGCCAGGGACACGATCAACGGTGGCGGCGGCAACGATACGGTGAATCTCGACGGAGATTATGCAGGGCTCGTCTTCAAGGCCTTCACCATGACCCAGGTCGAAAACATCGTCTTCGCGGCGGGGCACGACTATTCGATTACGACATCCGACAACACGGTTGCAGCGCTTGCGACTCTCCATGTCGATGCCAGCGCGCTTGGCCCGGGCCGCTCGCTGGTATTCGACGGCTCGGCCGAGACCAACGGAAATTTCAGTTTCAAGGCAGGCCATGGGGACGACGTACTGACCGGTGGGGCAATGAATGACAGTTTCGACCTTTCCCTCGGCGGTGACGACACGGCAAGAGGCGGTGGAGGCAATGACTCATTCTTTTTCGGAGGCAAATTCACGGCTGGTGACCGCGTGAACGGCGGAACGGGCAGCAACGACATTTTTCTCAATGGCGACTATTCCGGCGGTCTGACCCTGAAGGCACACATGGTTTTGCAGGTTGCAGACATCCAGGTTCAGGGAAAACATGACTATGCATTCACGCTCGATGATCACAGTCTGACGCCCGGTCAGAGGCTGGAATTCTTTTCCGGCGCCATCAAGGGCGGCCATGCCCTTTCGGTCGACGCCAGCAGCCTGACCAATGGCTCGATTTTTGTCGTAGCCGGTTCCGGCACCGATAAAATCGTCGGCGGCTCGGAAGCCGATGTTCTGCAAGGCGGACATGCAGCCGATTTTCTCAGGGGCAACGGCGGTTCAGACATCTATTTTTATGCCACAGCCGCCGATTCGACCGGGATTCACTTCGACACCATCCGGGGCTTCGACTTCCAGCCCGGCGGCGACGTCTTCCAGTCACCGAAAAATATTACCGGCGTGAACAGCGAAGTGGATGGAGGCACGCTGACCCAGGCAAACTTCAATAACGATCTGGAAGGTCTAATCGGCGCGGGACAGCTTTCGGCCAACCAGGCCGTCATTTTCAAGCCGGGCGGAACGGATTATTCCGGTGACACATTCCTAATCGTGGATTTCAACGGCACGCCGGGATACCAGGCCGGGCAGGATGTCGTGATCCTGCTCGAGAATTCCGCGCACCTCAGCCAGATTTCGGCTGCGAGCTTTCAACAGGATCTCTAAGCCGACATTGAGTTGAAGTCGCGCGCAGCCTAGCTTGGCGAGATGTGGATAGCACTTGCCTTCTGTGGCCCGGTTCTCTGGGCTGCGTCCACACATATCGACAAATATCTGGTGGATCGCTTCTTCCGGGACAGCGATGTCGGCGTGCTTCTGGTGTTCACCGCGCTTGTCAACCTCGTGCCGCTGCCGTTCATCGCGGCTTTCGATCCCGGTATCTTGGCCATCGGGGCCGCGGGCATTGTGACGATGCTCTGTTCCGGCGTCCTCTATATGGGAGCCATGTACTTCTACCTCGGCGCACTGCAGCGTGAAGAAGCCTCCGTCGTTGCGCCACTTTTCCAGGCAGCGCCGCTCTTCACTTACGGGTTGGCCTATTTCGTTCTGCATGAACGGCTGACCGCCGTTCAGCTCGTCGGCGGTGGCGCAATCGTTGCCGGCGCGATCATCATCTCCCTCAATCCCGAGAGCCTGCGCAGCGGCTTCCGGCTCCGCCTCATGCTCCTGATGCTCGGCTGCACGCTGGCGCTGGCGCTTGCATCGGTTTCGTTCAAGCTGTTCGCGGTCGAAGATGAGTTCTGGGCAACCACGTTCTGGATGTTCCTGGGCGAAGCAGCCTTCGGGCTGGCGTTCCTGCTGTTTCCGTCCCGCCGCGCGGAATTCTTCGGAATGTTCCGCAAGCGTCCCCTTGTTGTCGCCGGGATCAACGCGGTCAATGAACTGATCAACCTGGGGGCGGGCTGGCCGCGCGTTACGCCTCGATCCTCGGAAAAGTCAGCATCGTCCAGGCCATCGGCGGCACAACCACACTATTCGTATTCGGGTTTGGCGTAACGCTTTCGCTCGTCTATCCGCGGCTCGGGCGCGAGGATCTTTCGCGCCGCAGTCTTGCCCAAAAGGGACTTGCCGCAGCGTTTATCGCCGCCGGCGTCGCGCTGATCGGCGGAAATTCCGGGCCATCCGGTTGACGCGCGCCGGTGGGACCATCCGTTCATTAAGGAAAATTCAGGCACAGTTCATGGCGTTGAAAAGAGCCTGATTAGAATTCGGGCCGATCCTCGCGTTATGGAGGCAACATGCGAACAATCAAATCCCTTCTTGTGACCGCGGCCGCCGGCGCGCTCATGGCCGGCACCATCGGCATTGCGGAGGCCGCGAGCCAGAGGCTGAATACGATGACCATCCAGTTGCCGGACGGCGGAACCGCGCGCATCCAGTACACCGGCGACGTGGCCCCCAAAGTGACCGTGACGCCCGGCTGGCAAGCGTTTGACACGTGGGGGCCGGGACCGCTGGTTTTCGATTGGACCCCGCCCTTCGCCGCAATCGACAGCATTTCGGCCGAAATGGAACGCCACATGGCGGCCGCGCAACGGCAGATGCAGGCGATGCAGGAACAACTTGCCACCGATTCCGACCGGCCGATCGAGGCGGCCCTGAAAAATGCGCCTCCGGGAAGCGAAAGCTTTTCGATCATGACCATTTCCAACGGCAAGGGCTTCTGCACCCGATCGGTGCGTGTGGTAAAACCGGAAAACGGCAAGCCGCAGGTGCAACGGCAATCGTCGGGTGACTGCTCGGGAATGTCCGCCGGGACTGCGAACGAAACCGAGAGCCTTTCGCCGAACGACACGACCGGGCTGACGTCGATCGATGATCGCGATCCGCGCGCGCCGGCAATGCTGCATGAGGCAACAGCCGTGCAGACAAACTGACTGTCTGTCCCACGCATTTACTGGGGCGGACGGCCGAAGCCGTCCGCCTTTTCTTTTGACGGATAGAAAAAGTCACCCGCAAATGTGTGTTGTTTTTGCGAATTATACAGGCAAAACAGCCTTCTAGGTTGATTATGCGCCGGTTACGGAAATTAACCGGGCGTTCAAAACGGCAAAAAATGTGGTTAAGGAAGTCTTAGTTTTCATCTTCATCCGTGTTATGACGATCTGGTCGCGTGAGTAATGGGGTTTGGGCGAAAGGCAAAAGCCTTCGGCGCCCGCGGAGCAATGATCGAAGCGCCAGATCAGCCGGGCGTCAGCAGTATCCGGCACGCAGGGCCTGCAAATCCGATCGCTGCGGAAATGCAGCCCGCAATCACGCTCGGCATCGAGGAAGAGCTCCAGGTTGTGGATGCGCGCACCGGCGCGCTCGTGGCGCACGATATTCCCCTTGTCAAGCATGTGCTCCCCGACGGATCCGGCGCTTTCGGGTGCGAAATCCACAAATGCGCGATCGAGTTGCAAACCTCCATCGCGTCCCATCCCGACATGGCGATCCGCACCCTGTCGGCACTGCGGAATGCGGCACGCACACAGGCTGCGTTGCGCGGTCAGAAAGTGCTCGCCGCAGGCCTGCATCCGTTTTCGCAATGGAAACACCAGGCGGTGCATGAGGACACCGCCCACTATCCGCATTACGCGCACCTGTTGCATGAATTTGGCGACATTGCACGAAGCGCCATGTCGTTCGGATTGCATATTCACCTGGGCCTTCCCGATCCGCAGTATCGGATGCCCGTGATGAATGCGCTGCGATCGGTGCTTCCCGATGTACTGGCGCTTTCCGTGAGCTCTCCGTTCCATGAGGGACGTGACACGGGGCTTGCGAGCTGGCGGCACAGCCTGCTCGGCCGCTATCCCCGAATGGGGATTCCCGACGTCTGGCCGGACGAGAAAACATATTTCGACAGCATCGCAATGTTGCGGCGGCTCGGAAGCCTTGAACCCGATCAGGGCATGTGGGACGACCTGCGCCTGCATCATCGCTATGGCACGCTGGAAGTCCGCATTTGCGATGCCGTTCATTCGCTTCAGCGCATCTGGCTGATTGTCGCGCTGTTGCAATGCGAGACGGCCATCTTGATGCAGGAAGCCGCAAACGGCGGCCTTCCGGAACCGGAGCCAAGGCTCTGGATCGAGGAAAACAAATGGCGCGCACGCCGTTACGGCACGGCGGCGACTTTCATCGATTGGCGGCGCAACGAGACCATATCGGTCGAGGCGCGCTTCGAACGCTGGCTGGAACGCATTTTGCCGGCCGCAACGAAATTCAATCTCTGGCCGCAAATCGAGCTGACCGCGGCGTCGGTGCTTCGCGAGAAGAATGAGGCGGATCAGCAGCGGACATGGTATCTGCAAGGCGGCTCGTTCGAGGCGGTGGTGAACGGTCTTGCAGACGCGACCGCCGTGTCATGGACTCCACCGGCACCAATCAGGCGCAATCGTCGTGACATTTCCGAAAGCTCCAAGGCCGCAAATCAGGGCCGCAACCCCCTGCCCGCTTCATCCGCTTTCCTCCGAACTGGCCGCCCGACATCCTGAGCCGCGCCCCAGGCTGCATGCCGGATGGCTGAAGATCCTGGGCCACCCGCAATTTCCGATTGATCCCGGCTGGATCGGCGAGACGCCGCTCATCGCCTCCGAAGCGCTGTGGAGTGCCGTTGAAAGCAAGCTGGCCGATCTTGTGAGGTGGCTTGGGCCGCGGCTTGCGCGGCAGGAGGATCCGGCATGGCCGTTCGCGCCCGCTGCGGATGTGCTCTGCGCCGACATGGCTTTCGTCTCTGCTCCGGAAACGGATCGCGGATGGGATTTGCGCTGGGTGGAATTCCAGACATTCACGTCGCTCGTTTCCACGATGTACACGCTCCATGTCGCGGCAACTGATGTCTGGCCCGAGCTTGGCGAATTGCGTTTTTGGAGCCCATTGCCTGGAAACGATTGGCTATCATCCGCCCGCGGCTGGATGGCGCCGGCGCACGGATCCATCCTTCTTGAAAACGCGCCATGGTCACAGCCAACGCGCACGGATTTCGAAGCAGCCCGGCACTGGTTTGGGGTCGAGGTCACGGGTCCGCAGTCCCTGCGCGCGCAATCCCGCCGCCTTGAATTCCGAGACAGCAATGGCCGTTGGCGGCCGGTGCCCCATGTCGCCAATCGACTGATCCTCCACGAAGCCAAGAACCGGGCGGAGGTTGAATCGCTTCTTTCGTCCGTTTGGACGGGCTGGAACAGCCATCCAGTCTGGTACTACCGCATCGACAAGAGTCTGTTGCCGGTACTTCCGTTGCCGCCCGCGGAGAAATGCGCATATGGCAATCGCTGGCGTGAACTCAACCTTGCGCCAGATGCATTGGTCGCCAAGGCGCGCCACAGCCATTCCGGCAAGGGGGTAATGCTCAATGCCACCGCCGAAATCCTCGACAATCTTGAAAATTCCGAAAACTGGATTGTGCAACCAAAATTTTCGCCCGCGCCACTGACGACCGCGCGGGACGGAGCGCCGCTCTTTGGCGAGATACGCAGCGTCGTCGCCCTGAGTGAAATCGGCAATCCATGGACCGTTTGCCGCCTTGTACGCCTCAGCCGCGAACCCATGCTGTCCACAAGCCGATGGTCGGGGGCGCCGGGCGAGGGCGCCGTGCCACTATATGCGCCCCCAAACGGCTGAACACCAAAACGTGTATGGACGAAATTCCCCCCATTTGCTTTTGGGCGGGGGCATCGCGATTATGCAGGATAAGCAACAAACGCCCCTTTCAGGGCGTATTTGGGGGAAAAGGAAACAACCATCATGAACCGGTATCGTGCGATCTGTCTGTCCGGCGCGGCTGTTCTGGCGCTTGCCATCGGGAGCCCCGCCTCAACCGGACCCGCTCCCGCGCGCATCAATCCGTTTGTCGCACCGAGCAGCCTGCCTCTGCAGGCGCCGCCCTTCGACAAGATCAAAGACAGCGATTACCGGCCCGCCTTCGATCAGGGCATGCGCGAACAGCTTGCGGAGATCGATGCGATCGCCAACAACCCGGCGCCGCCGACTTTCGAAAACACCATCGTGGCGATGGAGAAGTCGGGAGCGATGCTGAGGCGCGTGCTGGCGGCGTTCAGCGCCGTGAGCGGCGCCAACACAGACGATGAACTGGAAAAGGTCCAGAGTTACGCACTGCCCAAGTTTGCGGCCCATCAGGACGCGATCTTCCTCAATCCCAAGCTTTTCGCCCGCGTGGAGGCGATCTACAACCAGCGGAGCACGCTGAACCTCGACCCGGAATCCGCGCAGCTGCTCAAGGTGTATTACATGCACTTCGTGCATGCGGGCGCGAAGCTGTCTGACGCGGACAAGGCCCGGCTTCGCAAGATCAACCAGGAAGATGCGGCGCTGCAGGCCGCTTTCCAGCAAAAGCTGTTGGCCGCGACCAAGGCCGGCGCGCTGGTGGTGGATAACAAGTCCGATCTGGCCGGATTGAGCGATGATGAGATTGCGGCCGCCGCAGAGGCCGCCAAAGGACGCGGCCTTGCCGGCAAATATGTCATACCGTTGCAGAATACCACGCAGCAGCCGGCGCTTGCGTCTCTCAGCAATCGCGCGACCCGCGAGCGCCTGTTCAACGCCTCATGGACCCGCACCGAAAAAGGCGATGCCAACGACACGCGCAGCGCAATCGCGAGGATGGCCGAACTGCGCGCGCAGAAAGCGGCGCTTCTCGGTTATCCCGACTACGCGGCCTATGTGCTTTACGACCAGATGGCGCGAACGCCCGACGCCGTCCAGAACTTCATTGGCCAGCTGGTGCCCGCAACGGCGACGAAGATCTCCGAGGAGGCAAAACTGATACAGGCGGCGATCGATAAGAGCGGCGAGCATTTCCAGCTCAAGCCTTGGGATTGGGAACGCTATTCGGAAATCGTACGGAAGGAAAAATACGATCTCGACGAAAATGAACTCAAGCCCTATTTCGAGCTGAACCGCGTGCTGCAGGACGGCGTGTTTTACGCCGCCAACAAGCTCTACGGAATCACGTTCAGGGAACGCCACGATATTCCGGTGTGGCAGCCGGATGTTCGCGTGTTCGATGTTTACGACAAGGACGGCTCGCAGCTTGGCATGATCTATTTCGATTACTTCAAGCGCGACAACAAGTCCGGCGGCGCCTGGATGGACAATCTGGTTCAGGAATCGACGCTGCTCGGAACCAAGCCGGTTGTCTACAACGTGGCGAATTTCACCAAGCCGCCGCCGGGGCAACCCGTGCTTCTGAGCTTTGACGAGGTCAGCACGATGTTCCATGAATTCGGGCATGCCCTTCATGGCCTGTTTGCGAACACGAAGTATCCGTCGCTGTCGGGCGCGAACACGGCGCGCGACTGGGTGGAGTTTCCATCCCAGTTCAACGAACATTGGGCGCTCGATCCCGACGTGCTGAAGCACTATGCGGTGAACTACAAGACAGGTCAGGTCATTCCCCAGGCCCTGGTGGACAAGATCAGAAAGTCGCAGACTTGGAATCAGGGTTATGATCTTGGCGAATTGCTGGCTGCGGCGGAGCTGGACATGGAATGGCACATGCTGCCTGCCGGCGCGCCGCTGCAGAATGTCGATCAGTTTGAGACGAAAGCGCTGGCCGAGAGCCACACCAATTTCGCCGATGTGCCGCCGCGCTACCGCTCGAGCTATTTTCTGCACATCTGGGCAAATGGCTACGCGGCCGGATACTACGCCTATCAATGGACCGTGATGCTGGACGACGATGCCTATTCCTGGTTCATGCAGCACGGCGGGATGACGCGGGCCAACGGACAGCGCTTTCGCGACATGATCCTGTCGAAAGGTCAGACCCAGGACTATGGGACCATGTTCCGGGCATTCTATGGCAAAGACCCGGACATTGGTCCGATGCTTGAACACCGGGGGCTTGTGCAACCGAAGAGTTGAGACGGCTGGGGACGGCCGGTCAGTGAAAATCCCTGCTTTTGGGCAGCACGCGGACGTTGCGCGGATGGCCATGTGCAGGCGCGCGGGAATCCAGGCGCGGATATGCAATGTCGTCCAGCCGGCTTGCGGGCAGAGCTACATCCTCGTTCGTAAGCCGGTCGAGCTCGACCGTGCGGTCGAAGATGCGCTCGGAGACCAGGTGCACAACGCCTTCCTCGCTGCGCTGGATCCTGCCTTCGATCAGCATCAGGCGGCTTCCCATCACCTCCTTCCGGTAACGCTCGAATACCGAAGGCCAGACAACAGCATTACATACACCGGTTTCGTCATTGATGGTGATGAACACGACACCGGCATCGCCGGGCATTTGCCGCGTCATCACAATGCCGGCGCATTTTGCGGGCATTCCATTGCGCGCCTTGCCGATTTCAGCGCAGCTCATTGTGCCTTCGGTGCGGAACAGGCCACGCAAAAATTGCATCAGGTGCGCGCGCAACGACAGCCGCATCATCTGGTAATCGGCGATGGTATGTTCCGTCAGCGGCATGGCGGGCAATGGCGCAGTCGTTTCAGCCGGCAAATCATCGACAAATTGACTCGCAAACAGCGGCAACTCGTCGTCGTCCGGCAGGCGGCGAACCATCCAGAGGCTTTCACGGCGGTCGAGTTCGAGTGAGCGGAAGCAATCGGCCTCCGCCAGAATGATCAATGCGCGCCTGGGGAGCCGCGTACGCCGGGCAAAACTGTCGAAGCCGGAGAATCCGTTGCCACGCGCTGGCAAAATGTGCGCTTCCCACCAGTCCTGCCGGAAACCTTCAATCTGGCGGAATCCCAGGCGCAGAACGGGCGTGCCATCCTCGCGGAATTCAAGCGTATTGTCCCAGCGGCTGAAATTGACGTCCGGATGACGCACCTCAACCCCGTGCTCGCGCGCATCGCGCACGATTTCGGCCGGCGCATAGAATCCCATCGGCTGGGAGTTGAGCAGCGCGCAGGCAAATGCCGCGGGATGATGTTTCTTGATCCAGGCGGAAACGTAAACCAGATGCGCGAAGCTTGCCGCATGGCTTTCGGGGAAGCCGTAGGAGCCGAAGCCCTTGATCTGGTTGAAGCAGCTTTGCGCGAAGTCACGGTCATAACCGCGCGCTACCATGCCTTCGACCATCTTGCTTTCGAATTGCCCGATGGTTCCCACATTGCGGAACGTCGCCATGGCGCGGCGCAATCGGTTGGCATCTTCCGGCGTGAACTTCGCCGCCACCATGGCAAGCTTCATCGCCTGTTCCTGGAACAGCGGCACACCGAGCGTTTTCCCAAGCACGCCTTCCAGCTCCTCTGCAGGGCCATGTTCGGGCGCCGGTTTGGGAAATTCCACGCGCCAGCCTTTTCCCTTTTCGCGCTGCTCTTTGCGCCGCTTAAGATAAGGATGCACCATGTTACCCTGAATGGGGCCCGGACGCACGATCGCCACTTCTACGACAAGATCATAGAATTCGCGCGGGCGAAGGTGCGGCAGCATGTTGATCTGCGCGCGGCTTTCCACCTGGAACACGCCGATGGCGTCGCCCTGGCACAGCATGTCGTAAACGGCCGGATCCTCTTTCGGAATATTGGCGAGCGTGAAAGGCCTGTGCTCATAGGATGACATCAGCGCAAACGCCTTGCGGATGCAGGTGAGCATGCCCAGCGCCAGCACATCCACTTTCATGATGCCAAGCGCATCGATATCGTCCTTGTCCCATTCGATGAAATAGCGGTCGTCCATCGCGGCGGGGCCGATCGGCACGATGCTGTCCAGCCGGTCTCGCGTCAGCACGAAACCGCCCACATGCTGCGAAAGATGGCGCGGGAATCCGCAAAGCGCGTGCGCGAAGTGCGCAGCGCGCGCAATCAGCGGATTGTCGGGCGAGAAACCGCCCTGGCGCATGCGTACATTCCTTTTTTTGCCCCAGCTTTCGGAGTCGCCGCTGCCCCACAGGCCGCCCGCCAGAGCCGATGTCACATCTTCGGTGAGCCCGAAAACCTTGCCGACCTCCCGGATGGCGCTGCGCGGCCGATAGGTGATGACGGTCGCCGTCAGCGCCGCACGCTCATGGCCATAGCGCCTGTAGATATCCTGGATGATCTCCTCACGCCGCTCGTGCTCGAAGTCCACGTCGATATCGGGCGGTTCCTTGCGCTCCTCGCTCACGAAGCGCTCGAACAGAAGATCGATCTGCATGGGATCAACCGCCGTGATGCCCAGCACATAACAGACGGAGGAATTGGCGGCCGAACCGCGGCCCTGGCAGAGAATTTCCTTTTCGTTGGCCACGCGCACGATGTCATGCACCGTCAGGAAATAGGGCGCTATCTGCATTTTCGCGATCAGCGCCAGCTCCTTTTCCAGCGCGGCGCGCACCCTGTCGGGCACGCCGCCCGGATAGCGCCAGGCCGCACCCTTCCGGACGAGATCGGCCAGATGTTCATCGGGCGTTTTGCCCTTCGGCACCGGCTCATCGGGATAATTGTATTTGAGCTGGTCGAGCGAGAAGGCGATGCGGGCGGCGAAGCGCAGCGTTTCTGCAACCGCTTCCGGAGCATCCTGAAACAGCCGCATCATTTCGCCGGCCGGTTTCAGGTGGCGCTCGGCGTTGATTTCCAGAAGCCTGCCGGCCTGATCAAGAGTTTTGTGCTCACGGATGCAGGTCACGACATCCTGCAACTCGCGCCGGTCCGGATTGTGATAAAGCGCGTCATTGATGGCTATCAGGGGTATTCCGGCGCCCGTCGCCATCCGTCCGAGCATCTTCAGCCGGCGCCTATCGTCGCCATAATGCAGCATGGAGGCGGCAAGCCACAGGCGGCCGCTCGCAACCGGCGCCAGCTGCGCCAGGGCATTTTCGGTCTCTGCGCCAGGCTGCGAAGGCGGTACGACGGCCAGCAGCAAACCATCCTGGCGGTCAAGCAGATCGGCAAGCGAAAGGATGCAATCGCCCTTCCTGGCGCGGTGCTTGCCAAGACTGATGAGTTGGCACAGCCGGCCATAGGCTTCGCGATCGATCGGATAAGCCAGCACATCGGGTGTTTCGTCGGAAAAGGCCAGCCGGGCGCCGACCAGCAGCTTCGGCACTTTGCCATTCGCCTGTTCCCTGATCTGGTTCAAAGCATCCCATGCGCGCACCACGCCTGCCAGCGAATTGCGGTCGGCAATTCCGATGGCGTCCAACCCGAGACGTGTTGCCTCGGCAATGAATTCGAACGGGTGCGAAGCTCCCCGCAGGAACGAGAAATTCGTGGTGACGGCGATTTCGGCGTAGCCGCTCATGCGAACAGCCCGTGCACATACCAGCGTGGGTGTGCCATTTCGCGCGCGTAGATGCCGTCGCGATAAAGCCAGAATCTGCGACCCTTCTCATCCTCTATGCGGAAATAGTCGCGCGTCGGTTGCGGTTCCTGATGCCGCCACCATTCCATGGCGATGCGTTCCGGGCCTTCCGCCCTGGCCACATTGTGCAACATGCGCCGCCAGCGGAAACGCAAAGGCGGGCCATCCGGCACTTCCGACAGAACATCGATGGGTTCGGGCTTTGCAAACAGGCGCAGCGGGCGGCGTGGCGCTTCACCATTGCGGCGTTTTGTGCGCCATGGGTTCTTTGGCGCGCCGGCATGTTGTGCAGGAACGGCAACCGCCTCGGCTTCGGGAATGTGCGTATCCTGCGGCATGAATACCGCAACACGATGGCCGCCGAAGCGCGCGGCCAGCCTGTCAATCAACGCGACGACTTCATCATCGTAGGCGCCGGAATCCAGGCTTGCGGTCCCGGCCTGAACATCCTGGGCAAGATCGGCCGAAATCCGGATCAGATCGAAACCGAAGCCCGGATCAAGCGGATCGCTGAGCGCATCGAGCCTCTCATGAAAGAGGCGCGCAAAGATGTCCGGATCGCGCGTGGGCCGTGCGGTTTCGACGGCAATGCGGCGCACCTCGCCATCGGCACGGAAAAAGATTGCCTGCAGAATCCGCGCGCCCTGGCCGCGGCCTTCCAGCACGGAAGCAAGCGACCGGCCCAGCGAAAAAAGGGTTTCGGCAATAACGGGGCCGGCGACGACAGGCTCCGCAAAACGCCGCTCCACCATGAGGTCAGGCACCGGCAAGCGCGGCGTGATCGGACCGCCATTGCGGCCCAATGTGCGGTCGAGCATTGCAAGGAAGGCGCCGCCGAAACGCGCAGCAAGCTCATGGCGATTGCGCCCCGCGACTTGCCCGATGGTTTTCAGTCCGGCGCGCTTCAACGCATGGATGATGGAAGGATCGGCGGCCAGCGCCTCTGTGGGCAGACGTGCGACCGCTTCGGCTTCTTCACCGGCTTGCGCAATCGTGCCCGGCCGGTAATGGGAAAGCGCGCGCGCCGCTTCCGCCGTTCCCGCCAGGGCGACGCAAACCGAGAAATCCTGTGCTGCGATGGCATGTGCGACTTCGCGCAACATCGCCTGTTCGCCGCCGAAAAGATGCGCAGCCCCGCTGATATCGAGAAAGAGCCCATGCGGCGGATCGAGCGCCACGAACGGCGTATAGCGCTCGCACCAGGCGGCAATCGATTCCAGCAACCTTGCGTCGGCCTTTTCGTTGGCGCGGATCACGGCAATTCCAGGCACCATCGCACGCGCATCGGCAAGCGCCTTGCCGGGATGGAGTCCGAGCTTTGCAGCTGCGGCATCTACCGCCGTTAGCCGCAACGCATTGTCGATTTTTTCCGCGACGACGAGCGGGCGATCATCCGGCCTGCCGGATGCCTTCCATCGCCGCTTCAGACGGTCGGTGGGGAGGCGCGGCAGCCAGACGCTCAGGATGCGTCTGGAAGATTGCATTGTCGGGATCCCATTCCATTATCCAGCGCCCGCAACCGCCATGCCGGTTGCGTACAAGCGAGGCATCAAACAGCGGTCTTCCCCAGTTTTCTCCGGACGGCGACACTGCGGTTGCAATGAGCCAGCGCGTTTCGGCGGCGCTTGGGTGCGGCAGCATTCCGAAATGCAGTGCAATGACAGCGATGCCGGATTGTTGCGCCGCCAGCATGAGCCTTCGGCTCGCGACCAGGTCAAACACATTCGGCTTGCCCCAGGCTTCCATGAGGACCGCACCCACGCCCTTGCAATCCAGCCCTTCGGCGCTGGCGCGCAAAGCACCCAGCGCATCGGATGCATGCACCGTCAGCACGCGTCCGGGATCAACGCCGAGCTCAAGCAGGCCGGCCGCATGGATGTCGCCGTTTTCAAGCGCGGAAAAATCCTGCCGCACCCAGAAAAGCCATTTGCGCGGATCGAGCATGCGGCGCGCCAGCACAAGCGCAAAGCCGGACGCGGCTGCTTCATCGCCCGGCGCCGCTGGAAAGACTTCATGCAAAGCTCCAGTGCGAAAACCGCCACCGAGTTTTCCGTCGAGCTCCCGATCCCCCAGGCCAGGCCCGACCGGACCCGAGGAGGGGCCCAAAAAGCCTGAAAACCTGGCTTTTATGGTCGAAGGTACGATCATATTGTTCCTCTTTTGTTCTAATATGCGTTCTGGCGGGGCGCAAGTCAACGGAAAGCTTTGGGGGCAATTTTCGCCCTCGGGCCCACCTCGCGCCGGTTCGTCAGCCCGGGCCGTGCGCGCGCGGCCCGCCCGCATTGAGTGGCGCGATCTGCGCCTTCCATTGCTGCCAGGCTGCGAGCGTCGCAGACAGCGTCCGCGACAGTGTTGCAAAGGATGCACGAACATCCGGCCCCGGGTCTGCATCGGCGCCGTCCACCGCGCGCTCGAGCTTGTTCAGATCATCCGACAAAGCCCGCAGGCTTTCGGCGTTGCGCGGCGGAGAGCCCATCGAATTGCGCGGATCGGTTTCAAGCTGCGCGCCGGAAATATCTTCCCCTTGGGCAATCGCCGCTGCGATCTGGGCCTGAAGCGCGGCAGGCGCGGCCTTTCTGCGATGCTCAAGTGCCTTGAGCAGATTCATTGCATCATCCAGCGCCTGAGATGCCTTCACGGATTCTGCTTCCACTTTTCGCGCCAGATCGAATTCGCGTTCATAGGCGGCCTGCGCAAGCCGCACGCGCGGATCGGGCTTCACGACGAGCGGCTGGCGGAACGTGCGGCCATTCACGGTGAGCGCCACCGTGTAGTTGCCGGGCAGCGCCCACACGCCGTCATCCTGCGGCTTGCCGGGCTTGGGCTTTGCAAGCGCCGGATAGCGGATGTTCCAGACAAAACGCTGCATGCCCGGTTTCGCCGACAGATGCGCGGGCTGTTCTACCCATTCCGGTGCGTATTCGGTGGTCAGCGGATTTGTGTTGCGGCGCGGATCGGTGCTGGCAAATTTGCGCACCAATGCGCCTCTGGCATCATAAATCGCAAGCGTCACTACTCCGCGCGCATCGTTCGGCAGCACATAATCAATCATCGCGCCGTCGGGCGGATTGGCGGCCAACGGCTCATCCTTCGGCATGGGCGTGCCGGTAAAGCCCGCCGGCCGCACGCGATAGGCAACCGCGGGCCTGAACAATGCGCCGGTGCCGGCGTCCAACCCCGTCATCTGCCGCAGCGCCGTGACATTGTCCATGATCCAGAAACCGCGACCGTGCGTTGCGATTGCCAGATCGTCGCCATGCACATCAATATCGCGCACGGATGTCATCGGCAGATTCTGCTGCAGGGACTGCCAGTCCGCGCCGTCGTCGAATGACACGAACATGCCCCTTTCGGTGCCCGCGTAAAGCAGGCCGCGCTGTTTCGGATCTTCGCGCACGACGTTCACGAAGGCATCGCGAGGAATGCCTGCATCGATCCGCGTCCAGCTCTTGCCGCCATCGACCGTGCGATAGATGTAGGGCGTGTCGTCATCCAGGCGGTGGCGATCGATGGCGAGATAGGCCACATAAGGATTGAAATGCGACAGCTCGATGCCGCCGACCTTGGACCACGCGGTCAATGCTTTGGGCGTCACATTGGTCCAATGCCTGCCGCCATCCACCGTTTTCCAGACCAGTCCGTCATCGGTGCCGACCCACAGCAGCGCCGGATTGAGCGGCGACGGCGCGATCGTGTAGATCACGCCGCGCGCCTTGCCCACGTGAACATCGTCTGCCGCCGTGACCGGATCGAGATTGGCGGGCACGCCGGCATCTGCGCGCGTGAGATCGGGGCTGATGGGTATCCAGTGTTCTCCTCCATCCGTCGTTGCGAACAGGCGCTGATTGGCGAAATAGAGCGTCTTCTTCCCGGTTTGCGAAAACCTGAGCGGCAATGTCCAGGCGCCGCGGTAGTGCGCGATCGGATAGGCGAGCGTGGGGTCCACATCGCGCGTCTGTTCGGTGCGCGTGTCGAGTTTTGCCACTGTGCCGCCATAGACAATGTCCGGGTCGTCGGGATCGGGCGCAATCATGCCGCTTTCGCCGCCGGCCGTGACTTCGTGGAACTGCTCCATCGTAATGCCGTCATAGCTGCCGGTGCGGCTGGGCAGCGCCACGGCGCCGGAATCCTGCTGCGCGCCATAGACCCAGTAGGGAAAGCGGTTGTCGGTGCTGACGTGATAGATTTGCGCGGTAGGCTGATTGTACCAGCTGCTCCAGGTTTTGCCGCCATTGTTGGTGACGAGCGTGCCCTGATCCACGCCCAGGATTTGCCGGTCGGGATCGGTGGGATCAATCCACATTTCGTGGAAATCGTCGCCCGTGGGATCGCCCTTGAGCGCTATGAAATGCTTTCCGCCGTCATCGGAGCGCAGAACGATCGTGTTCATGACATAGATGCGGTCGGCGTTCCGGGGATCGGCGGTCAGGCGGCAGAAATACCAGCCGCGTTTCCAGATGCGCTTGTCGCCGGTGACGTGAACCCAGTGGGCGCCGGAATCGTCGGAGCGGTAGAGCCCGCCCTCGCCTTGCGGCGCATCCACCAGTGCGTAGATGCGATCGGGCCTGGCAGGCGAAACCGCGATTCCGATGCGGCCGGGATGGGCGGGGAAGCCGTTGCCGGAAACATGCGTCCAGCTGCTGCCGCCGTCATGACTGACATAAAGGCCGCTGCCCGGGCCGTTGGACGGCGGATAAACGCTCCAGGGCGGGCGGCGCGTCTGCCACAGCGCGGCATAGATGGTGCCGGATTCGCCGGGCTTGAACGCAAGATCGATGGCGCCCGTGGCATTGTCGCGGAACAGAACCTTCTTCCAGTGCGCGCCGCCATCGGTGGAGCGGAAAACGCCGCGCTCGGCGTTGGAGCCATAGGCGTGACCGAGCGCCGCCACAAACACGATGGCGGGATTTTTCGGGTCAACGAGGATGCGGCCGATCTGCCGGCTGTCGCTGAGGCCGATGTGCGTCCAGCGTTTGCCAGCGTCGGTGGATTTGTACACGCCGTCGCCATGGGCGATGTCGGAGCGCATGTCCGCTTCGCCCGTGCCCACATAGATGGTGTTCGGGTTGGACGGCGCGATCGCGATGGCGCCGATGGAGGCAGCCTTCTGGGAATCGAAGATCGGCTGCCAGGCGCGCCCTGCATCGGCCGTCTTCCACACGCCTCCGTCAACCGCGCCGAAATAGAATGTCTGGCTGTTGCCCGGAATGCCCGCAACGGCCAACACCCGCCCGCCGCGAAACGGGCCGATCAGGCGCCAGTGCAACGCCTGATAGAGTGCCGGATCGACAGCGGCGCTTGCGCCCGACACGGCGGCGAGCGCCAGCAAGGACAACAGAAGTGCACGCCAGTTCAAGATGAACCTCTCCACCTTCCGAAACGCTTTGCAACTCCGCTGCAAAGCCGCGCCATGCGCTTCGGCCGCGCGCTCATTGCAGCGAATATTGAAGCTGCACCCAAACGGTTCTTGCGGGCAACAGATAAAAGGAACCGTCGCCGAATTCGCTCTGGGTTACGGGTGGGCGCCGGTCGGTGAGATTGGTCCCGGACACAGACACATCGCATCGGCCGAATTTGTAGCCGACGGCCGCATCCAGCGTGACGTAGGACGGCGTGGGTGCCTCGTTTTCTTCGTCCAGATAGCGGCGGCCGACATAATTTGCGGTGAGCGTGGCGTGAACCCCGCTGGGCGGCGTGTAGAGAAGCCCCACGGAGGCAAGGATATGCGGCGAAAGCGTCAGCTGATTGCCGCTGACGTCGGTGGGCGTGCCGCCCTCGTCCACGATGAAGTTGGTGAAGCGCGCGTCGTGCCAGGCGACATTCGCCGCAAGCGAAAGATCGGGCGCCAGCGCATAGCGTGTTTCCAGCTCCACGCCCTTGAGACGCTCACCGCCCGCATTGACAAGCATCGGCTCGCCGTTCGCAGCTGTCTCCGCAACGACGAGGTTGGAGAAATCCATCAGGAAGGCTTCCACACCGTAACTCAGGCGGCCCTCTGCGAGCGCGCCCTTGACCCCTGCTTCGTAGCTTTTGGCCGTCTCGGGATTGAGCACGCCGGGCGTGTAGTCCGGCCCGAAATCGATGGCGGCGGGTTTGAAGGCGTTGCGGTAATCGGCATAAAGCACGGCCTCGTTGCCGCCATCCTTCCAGGCCTGGACGCTTGCTCCGATCGTTCCCGAGAGCCGCGTTTTTGTCTGGTCTTCAGACGCCGCTTCGTCGGCCGTCGGATCGAAGCCGTCAATATGGACCGAGTCCTTGGCCTCCGCCGTCTCGTTGAGACGCAAACCGGCCACGACGTCCCAGCGTGGCGCGGGCCGCCAGTCGAATTCGGCATATTCGCCGCCAAACAGCCGGCTGTCGCGAATGGTATTCACTTCGTCCACGTGAAGCACGGTGGTGGGCGGGGCCAGTACGCGCCCGGAGAGCGGCACGTAATAGGCGCCGTTGATGCTGCGCTGGCGGCCGAGGCCGAAAAGCAGGTCCGCGCCGACAATCAGTTCGGCGCCATCCGCAAATTTGTGCGAAAGATGCGTGTCGAAATAGCCGTCCTGAACCTGACGGTGCTGATCCTGCGAATCGGCGTTCTCGCTGCCGTTGTCCGTAAGATCGGAGCGCAGGAAGCCGCGCACATCGCGGATATCGGAATGCGCAAAAGAGAGCATCGTCTCCCACTCGCCCCACGGCGTGGGCTGCGAATATCCGATCGTGCCGTGGTAGCGGTTTTCGTCGATCTTCGCATTGGCGGGATTGTAATTGGCGTTGATCGGCGTGAGATCGGTCAGCGCATCGCCAACGCGCACGATGGGACTTGGCGGCACGTCATGCACCAGCGAAACATCGGCATCGAAATGCAACGTGCCCGCGCCGGCCTGCATCTGCGCGCGGTAGAGCAGGTGCTCGTCATTCACGGATTCCCGATGGTCGGCAAAGCCCAGCTGTTCGGCATCCACCGCCACTGACTGCCGCACATCGTCCCAATCGGGAAGCGACGTCGCCAGGGCTGCGCGCCATGATCCGCGCGATCCGTAGGACGCCTGCAGCAGATTGGACGATTGGCCCGCCGGATAATGCAGAAGCTGGATCACCCCGACAAAGGACGTGGCGCCATAGATTACGGGTGCTGCGCCCTTCAGGACCTCAAGCCGCTCGACACTGTTGAAATCGAGGCTCGGGATCGCCGGATTGAACGCTCCACCCCACGGCACGCCGTCCACAACCAGGAGGAATGCGTCGAATTCGTGCAGGCCCCAAAGCGACGGCACGGCGCTGGAAGGGCCTGCGTCGCCGCCGGCCGGCGCCTCGACGCCCGGCACCAGCGCCAGCGCAGTGCCCAGATCGCGGGCCTGCCGCGCCAGAAGTTCCTCGCCGCCCACCAGCGAGACGTCGGCGGGCACATCGCCCACAGGCTCGGGCAAGCGCGTGGCCGTGACTTCGACGGTCTCAATTCCGGAACTGTCCGGCTGCGCGGCAACGGAAAATGGCGCAAGAGCCGCCAACAACGCGCCGGCAACGACCACGCTTGCACGCATACGCATCTTCCGAAGCTAGTGACCGGCCGCCTGCGCGCGGAAGGCCGCGAGCTGCGTTTTCTTCACATTGTCCCAGTCGGCCAGCTGGACGCCGAGGCGCGCATGCAGATCCTTCGACAGCTCTATCTCTTCCGCGTTGGGCGCGGTATCGGAATCCTCGAGTATGCTGCCGAAAGAATAGATCTGTTCGTTCAGCATGCCGGGGAAGTTCAGATTGGCCTCCGATCCCTTCATGTTGACCTGCATCAGCTGGCCTTCGATGCCGCCCATCTTCTGAATGAGCGCGTTGCCTTCCGTGGCAAGCGCCGAATTCTTCTTGATGGCAGCCGCGATCTCGGACTTGGCCGCGCGAATGTCGTTCACCGCCCGGTGCAGCGCATCGAGATCGTGATAGACCTGCATGTCGAGCGCAAACTTCTGCTGCAGGCCGGTGAGCGGCCCTTTCACGCGCGGATCGGGCACGATGACCAGCGGCACCGATTGGGTCTGGCCGTTATAGGTCAGCTTCACGGTGTATTTGCCGGGCAATGCGATCGGGCCGCGCGGCGCAAGCCCGACATAGAACGCGCCAGGAATCTGCGTTGGGTCATTGTAACGGAGATTCCAGACGAAGCGATTCATGCCCTGCTGCGCCGGAAGCGTATCGGTCGGCTGCACCAGATCCGGCCATTCCTGCGGCTGTTCGTGGCGCGTGGACTTTGCGCTTGTGAGGTGCCGGACCAGATTTCCCTTGTCGTCGAATATATCCATCGCGACAACGCCCGCTGGCGCCGACGGCAGGTAATAGTCGATCAGCGCGCCAGCCGGCGGATTCTGGCCGACGGGCGGCCGCGAATCCACCGCATCCGGATAATAGAGATGATACGCGGCCTGCGGCGTGTAGAGGTAGAAACCCCTGGCCGCCTGGGCCTGGGCGACCTGGCGCAGCGGCGTCACGTCGTCCAGAATCCAGAACGCGCGGCCGTGCGTGGCGATGACAAGATCATCGCCCTTCACAACCATGTCGTGCACGGGCGAACGCGGCAGGTTGAGCTGCAGGCTTTGCCAATGACGGCCGTCGTCGAACGAGACAAAGACGCCGGTTTCGGTCGCCGCATAGAGCAGGCCGCGCTTGACCGTGTCTTCGCGCACGGCATGGACGAAGGAGCCTGCCGGAATTCCGGCATCGATGCGCGTCCATGTCTTGCCGCCATCGTTCGTCTTGAAGACATACGGGCTGATGTCGTCGAGCTTGTGGCGGTCAACGGCGACATAAGCGGTGTTGGCATCATAGCGCGACGGTTCGATCATGCTGATGGCGCCCCACTCCGGCAGATCATTCGGCGTCACATTGGTCCAGCTGCCGCCGCCGTTCTGCGTGAGCTGCACGAGACCATCGTCGGTTCCGACCCAGATCATGCCCTTCCTGATCGGCGACTCCGCAATCGCGAAGATCGTGTCGTAATACTCGACACTCGTAATGTCTTTCGTGATCGGGCCACCCGAAGCCTGCTGCTTGGACTTGTCGTTGCGGGTGAGATCGCCGCTGATCGGCGTCCAGCTGCTGCCGTCATTCGTGGTCTTGTACAGCCGTTCCATGCCGTAGTAGAGCGTATTCGGATCGAACGGCGACATGGCCAGAGGCGATGTCCAGTTGAAGCGGTGCTGAAGGTCCGCCGCCGGATGGCCCGAGGCATCGATTGGCCACACGGAAATCACCCGATCCTGATGAGTGTGCTTGTCGAAGCGAACGATGAAATTCTCCGCGGTCGAATAGATGATGTAGGGATCGCGCGGATCGGCGATCACGAAGCCGCATTCGCCGCCGCCGGCACTGAACCAGTCCTTGTCGGTAATGGCGCCGTCATCGTCGCGGCTGGCTATGGCGAGGTTCGAATTGTCCTGCTGCGCGCCGTAGACGTAATACGGATACTGGTTATCCACGGCGACATGATAAAACTGCGCCGTGGGCTGATTGTCCTGCGTCGTCCAGGTCTTCCCGCCATCGAACGAGATCGAAGCGCCGCCGTCGCTGGCATCGATGATCCGGCCCGGGTTGGTGGGATCGATCCAGATTCCGTGATGATCGCCGTGACGGGCGGGCAGAAGATTGAAGGTCTTGCCGCCGTCCGTGGAGCGGAACAATCCGGTGTTTTCGGCATAGACCGTATCGGCACTTTTCGGATCGGCAAGAATGGTCGAGAAGTACCAGGCGCGCTGCCGCAAACGGCCGTCCTGATTGATCAGTTTCCAGTGCACGCCGCCATCGTCGGAGCGGAACAGGCCGCCGTCCTTTGCTTCGATCATCGCATAGATGCGATTCGAATTGGCGGGCGAAACGGACACATGGATGCGCCCGAGAATTCCGGTGGGGAGGCCGTTGCCGGAGAGCCGCGTCCAGGTGACGCCGCCGTCGGTCGAACGGTAAAGGCCGCTGCCCGGACCGCCGCTCGAGAAATTCCACGGCAGGCGCCGGGCCTGCCAAAGCGCCGCATACACGATTTGCGTGTTGTTGGGATCGAAGGTCACATCGATCGCGCCGGTCTGCGGATCCTTGTAGAGAACTTTCGTCCAGGTCTTTCCCCCGTCCGTCGTTCGAAATACGCCGCGCTCCTGGTTGGGGCCGAAGGCATGTCCCAACGCCGCAACCAGAACGATATCGGGATTGTGCGGATCAACGATCAGCGCGCCGATCTGGCGGGTGTCCTTCAGGCCAAGGCTGGTCCAGGTCTTCCCGCCATCGGTGGATTTGTAAACGCCGTCGCCATAGGTGATGTCGCCACGCGGCGCGGCCTCGCCGGTACCGACATAAATGATGTTGGGGTTCGAGGGCGAAACCGCAATTGCGCCGATGGAGGAAATCGGCGTGTGGTCGGTGAGCGGCTGCCAGGTGGCGCCGCCATCGGTCGTCTTCCACACGCCGCCGGCTACCGCGCCGAAGTAGAAGACGTAAGGATTGCCCGGAACGCCCGCGACGGCCAGCGCACGGCCGCCGCGGTATGGCCCAATGCTCCGCCACTGCATCGCCTTGATGAAGCTTGGATCGACCGGAACTGTCGGCGCTGTCTGGGCGGCGCTGGTGGCCGCAGCGGGCTTCGGATTTTGTGCGGCCGCCACAAGGCAACCGGAGATGGCAACAAGAACGAGAGCTCTGACCAGACGGCCGCGCTGCGCAAACGGGAATTCCATTCTGTCCCCCACAATGGAAATAACGCCCACTCTACACCCGGTCCCGCGCCGGACCAGAGAATTGCGCGGCCTCATGGCAGAAATGCCGATGACGCATTGCCTCTATTACTTCCGTGCAACAGTTGGCAGCGGCGGAGGGAGCCGTTAGCGTGCGTCCGCACAAAAGAGGTGTGAAGGGTTGAAGTCTGTATTCGTTGGCCTCGCAGCCAGTCTGATCTTTGCATTTGCCTCTGCTGCCACGTCGCAGCCGGTCAATCCTCCTTCGATTAATCCTGCGTTCTACGGCGGGCTCAAATGGCGCCTGATCGGCCCGTTTCGCGCGGGCTGGTCCACGGTGGTCGCAGGCGTGCCCAACCGGCCTGACACCTTTTATTTTGGCGGCGCCGGCGGCGGGGTATGGCGCAGCGACGATGCCGGCCGCACCTGGCAGCCCCAGTTCCAGAACGGGCCGGCCGCGCCAATCGGGGCGCTGGCGATTGCCCCATCCAATCCGAATATCATCTACATCGGCACAGGACAGGACGCCCCGCGCTATGACATCGGCGCCGGATTCGGCGTCTACAAATCGGTGGATGGCGGCGCGCATTGGCAGGCGCTCGGTCTTGAGCAGACGCGCTACATCGCCGCCATCTGGGTCGATCCGGAAAATCCGAACGTCGCGCTGGTGGGCGCGCAAGGCCACTTCTTCGGACCAAGCCCCGACCGCGGTCTCTACCGCACCACGGACGGCGGCAAAACCTGGGCGCATGTGCTGAAGATCGACAACTGGACCGGCGTGGCCGATCTCGCGAGCGATCCAGCCAACCCGAACGTGATCTTCGCCGCGGCATGGACCGCCAGACAGTATCCGTGGCTCAGCTATTTCACGCCCATCTCCGGAAACGGCAGCGCGATCTACAGGTCCACGGACCGCGGGCGAAGCTGGCAGAAATTGTCGGGAGGCGGATGGCCGCAAGGCGCGCTGGGCCGCATCGGTCTTGCCGTCACGCACACCAAAAGCGGAACGCGAATCTACGCGAGCGTGGATTCCGAGAAATCCGGCGGCCTTTATCGATCCGACGATGGCGGCGCACGCTGGATTTTCGTCAACAAGGCGAAGGCCGTATCCAACTGGTATTTCAGCCGCCTGGCCGCCGCGCCGAACGATCCGGATGTCGTCTATCTTGTCGGACAATCCATCCGGCGCTGCACCAGCGGCGGCAAGGACTGCACGGTCATCAAGGGTTCGCCGGGCGGCGACGATTATCATGCGATCTGGATCAATCCGCTGCACCCGGATCACATGATCACGGGATCCGACCAGGGGACCGCGGTCACCGTCAATGGCGGCAGGACCTGGAGCAGCTGGTACAATCAGCCGACCGGACAATTCTATCATCTGGCCGCCGACAATCGTTTTCCGTACTGGATTTATTCCGGCCAGCAGGACAGCGGCACGGTCGCCATCGCCAGCCGCAGCGATTACGGCCTTCTGACCTTCCGCGACTGGCATCCGATCGGCGGCGACGAACGCGATTACGACATTCCCGATCCGGGGGACCCGAACATTGTCTATGGCTCGGGACTTGGCGGGCATATCAGCAAATGGGACGGCCGTACCGGGCAGGTGAGCGACGTGTCGCCCTATCCCGACGACGACTACGGCAAACGTCCGACACTCACCAAATACCGCTACATGTGGATGACGCCGCTGGAAGGTTCACACACCGGCGCGCCCGCGCTGTACCTTGGCGCGCAAGTCCTGTTCAAATCCACCGATCGCGGAAAAAGCTGGCACGTCATCAGCCCCGATCTCACCGGCAAGGTTGATGGCACGCCGAAATGCGACGGCGATGTCACGCCGGCACAGGCCAAGCTTTGCGGCTATGGCGTGATCTCCGCCATCGAGCCCTCGCCCCGCCACCCCGACGAAATCTGGGTCGGCACAGACGACGGGCTTATCCAGCTGACGCGCGATGGCGGCGCGCATTGGACCAACGTCACGCCGACCGCCATTCCCCTGTGGGCAAAAGTGCGCGCGATCAGCGTTTCGGCGCTGGAAGACGGCGTGGCCTATGCGGCTGTTGATACCCATCGTATCGACAGGTTTGCACCGCTCATTCTGCGGACCCGCGATTTCGGCAAAACCTGGCAGGAAATTGACGCAGGCATCTCGCGCGACGAATTTTCAAGCGTGGTGCGCGCCGATCCGAAGAAGCAGGGCCTGCTATATGCCGGCACCGACCGCAGCGTTTATGTTTCCTTCGATGACGGCGGTCACTGGCAGCCCCTGCGCCAGAATTTGCCAACGGCTTGGATCACCGATCTTCTGGTTCACGGCGATGACCTGATCGCGGCCACCGAAGGCCGCGCGATCTGGATTCTCGACGATGTGACGCCGTTGCGCCAGATGGCCCCGGCCATCGCCGCGGAGCCCGCGCATCTTTTCGCGCCCGCGCTCGCATACCGCGTGCATCCGAACAACAATCATGACACGCCGTTGCCGCCGGAAACGCCGGCGGGGGAAAATCCGCCGCAGGGCGCGATCGTCGATTACTGGCTTGGCGCGGGCACGCGCGGGCCGGTCACACTCGAAATCCGCGACGCAAAGGGCAATGTCGTGCGCCGGTTTTCGAGCGCGGCGCCCGAAAAGGCGCCCAAGGCCAATCTTTATTTCGCGCAAGCCTGGACCCGTCCGCCAGAGCAGCTTTCCGCAGCACCCGGCATGCACCGTTTTGTCTGGAACCTGCGCTATGAAAGGCCCATGGCCGTTTCCTACGGCTACAGCATCGCCGCGGTGTGGGGCAAGGCCGCGCCCATTGTGCCCGAAGGCCCGTTCGCCCTGCCCGGCAAATACACGCTCACGCTCTCGGCGAACGGCCAAACCTATTCCGCGCCGCTACAGATTGCCGAAGACCCCAGAGTAAGGGCGACTGCCGCGGAGCTTGCCGCATCGCTTGCGCTTTCACAGAAGATTGAGGCCGCGCTCGCGCAGGCCACTGATGGCTATACGGAGCAACAGGCCCTTTTCAGGGAACTGGACAAGCGCTTTCCGGCCGGAAAGAAGATCGGCGACCCCTTTGGTCCGCTTGTGAATACGTTGCGCAGGAAGCCCGCGCCCGAAGCGTCAACCTTTGAATCGGCGTCCGATGCGCTCACAGCCCTGGAGGACGCGCTGGAGTCAGTCGATGCCGCGCCGACCGCTGCGCAGCAACAGGCCTGCGATCGGGCGATGGCCGCGCTCGCGGCCGCCCAGCAGGCCTGGTTGACCTTGAAGAATGATGCACTCGCAAAGCTGAATGCAGCACTGGCGGCCAAAGGCCAGAAGCCGATCAACCTGTCGCTCGATAACGCCCGCGCGGGGCCGCCGGACGATGGCCAGGATTTGCCTTGATGAATGGTACAGCTGGGTGGTCTCGAACCACCGACCTCCGGATCCACAATCCGGCGCTCTAACCAACTGAGCTACAGCTGCACAAAGCCGCCAAAAATCCGCGAAGGGGCCGGAAGCTAGGATTCCCGGCTCCCAAAAGCAAGCCGCCAAATGTGCCGCAAAAGCCGGCCTGTACATCGCAAGGCGGGACAATTCTGCTCTTGATAACCGGGGCGGCCCGATTGCGCGCCCGTTCCCCTCGTCTAAGCTTTGCGGACGGGCGGGAGAGTCGATGGACAGCCAGCCGAAGGAGACAAGCGGCCTTGCGCAGCTGCTGGACGAGCGGCTGGGAACGGCCGCCGAGCCCGTCTGGCTCTGGGATATCACGCGCCGGCGTATCGTTTGGGCAAACGAATCCGCTCTTGTTTTCTGGGGCGCCGGCTCGCTGTTCGACCTGATCGAATTCGCGTTTTCCGCCGAAAGCGCAATGGCGAAGCTCGCGGCTTGTGCCGACTCCGGCACGGCAGAGACGGTGTTATCGCCTGACGGAAAGGCAATCGCCGTGCGTGTGCGCCTGGACAGCACGCCTTTGCCAGGCGGCGGCAAGGGTCTCTTCGTCACCGTGATCGACCGTCATGAGCCGAAGACGGACGCCGGCTCGGCCCGAAAGATTGCCCTGTTCGAGGCTGCGCCCATTGCCCTGCTTCTTGCCGATCCCAAGGGCCATGTTCTGCAGGCGAATGACCCTGCACGACATTGCATGAATGCCCTTCCGCACGACGTGCTTGAAGCGCTTGTCCGGCAGGCACTGGTGGACGGGATGGCAAACCGCATCGCTGTTGCCGGCCCCGCCGGCCGGGAGCGCAAGTTGCGGCTGCAGGCCGCGCGCCTGGCCGATCCCCACGAACGCGCGCCCGCCGCGCTGGTGCGCATCGAGGACATTACCGAGCGACTAGAACTTGAGGCGTTGCTGCGTGCAAAACTTGCAAAAGATATGGCCGCGCTTCAGCAGCTGCGCGCGGAGACCAACGACGCAGCGAAGCAGAGTCTGGCAAGCCTCGAAGCCGAGTGTGCGCGCCTGAGACACGAGCGGGACGCCGCCGAGGCCCGCAGCCGGGCGAAATCCGATTTCATCGCGAAGCTTACCCACGAAATGCGCAACCCGCTGAATGCCATCATCGGATTTTCCGAAATCATGCAGCAGGCCCGTTTCGGGCCGCTCGGCGACAAACGCTACGAGGGCTATATAGATGATATCCGGATGAGCGCGGGCCATCTGATGAGCCTCGTGAACGATCTGCTGGATCTTTCCGCGATCGAGGCCGGCAAGTTCCGCATTCATTTCGATTCCGTTTCGCTGGCAGGCGTGATCGATGATTGCATCCGGCTCCTGAAGACGCAGGCCTCCGATCTGGGCATCGAACTCAAGTCGGCCGTGCCGGCCAATCTGCCGCCCGTCGTGGCCGATGCGCGCGCCCTGCGGCAGGTGATGTTGAACCTCATCTCCAATGCCGTGAAATTTACGCCGGCGGGGGGAGAAGTGTTCGTCTCCGCGTCTCTGACCGGGGATGGCGGCGTGTCGGTAGCCGTCCGCGACACGGGCGTGGGGATGACAAGAAGCGAAATCGAACTCGCGCTGGAGCCATTCGGCCAGGTGGACGGCCCTCTGCAGCGCGAGCGCAAGGGAACCGGGCTTGGGCTCCCTCTCGCCAAGGCGCTGACCGAAGCCAACCGGGCGCAGTTCAACCTTTCAAGCGAGCCCAGCCGGGGCACTGTGGCCGAGGTTGTCTTTCCTCCCGCGCGCGTATTGGCGGGATAGGCGCCCGCCGGCGGGCGCGAATTGCGCGGCAATCCGGGGCAAGGTAATCCAACAGGATGGAAACCGCGCTGGAAATCGTTCCCGGAAAGTCGCCGCTTTCGCTCTGGCAAGATATCTTCGAAAGCCAGGCGCCGGTCCGCCTCGCGCAAGCCGCGTGGCCGCAGATCGACGCCTCGCGCGCGCATGTCGAAACGGCGTTGGCCGGCCGCCGGGTTATATATGGAGTAAACACGGGATTCGGAAAGCTCGCACACAAGCGTATCGCCGATTCCGAGCTGAAAGCCCTGCAACGCAATCTGGTGCTGTCGCATGCGGCAGGCGTCGGCGACCCGCTCCCCGATGCCGTCGTGCGCCTGGTGCTTGCGCTGAAAATCGCCAGCCTTGCGCGCGGCTATTCCGGCGTGCGCCGCGTTGTGGTTGAGCGGCTGATTGATCTCCTGAACAAGAACGTATTGCCTCTTATCCCCTCGCAGGGCTCGGTCGGCGCATCCGGCGATTTGGCGCCGCTTGCCCATCTTTCCGCCGTGCTCATCGGCGAAGGGCATGCGCGCTGGAACGGCGAAACGCTGACGGCCAGGGCGGCGCTTGCAAAGGCCGGCATTGCGCCGCTTGAACTCGAGGCAAAGGAAGGTCTGGCGCTCCTGAATGGCACGCAGGCATCCACGGCGCTCGCCCTTGCCGGTCTGTTCGCGGCGCAAGCCAATTTCCAGGCGGCCTTTGTGGCGGGCGCGATGTCCACGGACGCGATCAAAGGCAGCGACACACCCTTCGATCCACGGATTCACGAGGTGCGCGGCCAACCCGGACAGGCAACGGCCGCCGCAATATTGCGCGCGTTGATGGCCGGAAGCGAAATCCGGCAATCCCACCTGTCCTGTGAGCGCGTGCAGGACCCCTATTCCATCCGCTGCCAGCCGCAGGTTCTGGGGGCCTGCGCCGATGCCTTGCGCTATGCGGCGCAAGTGTTTGCCGCTGAGGCCAACGCGGTAACGGACAATCCGCTGGTGTTCGAGAACGGCGATGTGCTGTCGGGCGGCAATTTTCACGCCGAGCCTGTGGCAATCGCGGCCGATGCGCTTGCCATCGCCATTGCCGAGATCGGCGCGCTTGCCGAGCGGCGCATTGCGCTGCTGATCGACTCCTCGCTCAGCGGCCTGCCCCCGTTTCTTGCAAAAGACGGCGGCGTGAATTCCGGCTTCATGATTGCGCATGTGACCGCCGCGTCGCTGGCGTCGGAAAACAAGTCGCTGGCGCATCCCGCTTCGGTGGATTCGCTTCCAACCTCCGCCAACCAGGAAGATTTTGTTTCGATGGCCACCTTTGCGGCGCGGCGGCTGTCACCCATGAATGAAAATGTGGCCAACATCCTCGCCATTGAACTTCTGGCGGCTGCCGAAGGGATTGAGTTTCACCGGCCGCTCAAGAGTTCACCTGTTCTGGAGCAGGCGCACGCGAAGATCCGGTCGGTCTGTCCAAGGTTTGCGCGCGATCGCTATTTTGCGCCGGCGATCGCCGCCGTCCGGAAATGTGTGGCCGACCGCGCCTTCGAACCCCTGCTACCGCAGGGCGAGTGGGCACCTTTGCGCAACGGCTAGGCCTGCTCCTGAAAGTTTATTGCGCAAGATCGGGACAGTCCGCAATATTTCTCCCGGAAACGCAGCTAAGCCTCAGCCCGCGTTAGGAATTTCGCATCGAGTTGGCGGTTACCGTTTGCCGTCGAAAGGGAGGCTCACCTTCGTCCACGCAAAGCGGCGAAGGGCAGGAACTTGCGATGCTTTCATATGTCACCCGCCGCATCGTCGGCGCCATTCCGACGATGCTGATCATCATAACGCTCGCATTCTTCATGATGCGGATCGCGCCCGGCGGGCCGTTCGACTCCAACCACCGCCTGCCGCCCGAAATCCAGCACAATATCGAGGCGGCCTACAATCTCGACAAGCCGGTGTATCAGCAATTCCTCATGTATCTGGACCGGCTCATGCACGGGGATTTCGGGCCGTCCTACAAGAACAAGGATTTCACCGTCACGCAGCTGATCGAAGATGGGCTGCCGGTGAGCGCCCGGCTTGGCCTTTCGGCAATCACCCTGGCGATCCTGCTGGGGACGGCGCTTGGCGTCATAGCCGCGCTCAATCACAACAGGCCCTCTGATTATGGGGTGATGGCCATCGCCATGTTCGGCATCACCATACCGACGTTCGTCACGGCGCCGCTGCTCACGCTGATATTCGGCGTTTATGGAATCACGCTTTTCGGATTCGATCTCTCGCTGCCGGTCGGCGGCTGGAACGGCGGGGCCATGAAAAACATGATTCTGCCCGTAACGGTGCTGGCGTTGCCGCAGATTGCCATCATATCGCGGCTGGTGCGCGGCAGCATGATCGAAGTGCTGAATTCCAACTACGTGCGGACCGCGCGCGCCAAAGGTCTGCCCAGCCACATCGTCGTGGTGCGCCACGCGCTGCGCGCCGCGATCCTGCCGCTTGTGAGCTATCTCGGGCCCGCCATCGCGGGGCTGGTCACCGGCTCGCTGATCGTGGAGCAGATTTTCGGGCTGCCCGGGATTGGCCGCTATTTTGTCCAGGGCGCGCTTGACCGCGATTACACGCTGGTGATGGGCGTGGTGATCTTCTACGCCATGATCATCCTGCTGCTCAATCTTGCGGCCGACATTCTCTACCGCATTCTCGATCCCCGCGTGAGGTTCGACTGATGGTTATGCCGGCAACACTCAGCCGCAACGCGCAGCTGATCGTCCGCGCCCAGGATATTCAGGGCCGCAGCCTGTGGGTGGACGCCCGCCGGCGGCTGCTGAAAAACAGGGCGGCGGTGGCAAGCATGATTATCCTGGCCGTCATCGCGTTGCTCGCCGTCTTTGCGCCATGGCTCTCGCCCTACGCCTACGACACGCAGGATTACAGCGTGATTTCCTGCTCGCCGGCCTGGTGGCCCGACCCAAACGTGATGTGCAACGCGGGCGGCGCGCACTGGTTCGGTACCGACTCCATCGGACGCGACATATTCGTGCGCACGCTCTATGGCGCGCGCGTTTCGCTGGCGGTTGGCTTTGTCGCGACATTCGTCAGTCTTCTGATCGGCATTGCCTATGGCGCGACGGCGGGATTCATCGGCGGCAAGCTGGATGAATTGATGATGCGGGTGGTGGACGTGCTCTATTCCCTCCCCTTCATCTTCTTTGTGATCATCCTGATGGTCGTGTTCAACCGCAATTTCCTGCTTCTCTTTGTGGCGATCGGCGCGGTGGAATGGCTCACCATGGCGCGCATCGTCCGGGGGCAGACGCTTTCCATCAAGCAGAAGGAATTCATCGAAGCGGCGCGCGCGTCCGGCGCCGGCACCTTCGATATCATTCGCCGCCACATCATTCCCAATGTCATGGGTCCGGTCATCGTCTATGTCACGCTGACGATTCCGGCGGTTATTCTGGCCGAAAGCTTTCTTTCGTTCCTGGGTCTTGGAATCCAGGAGCCGCTAACCAGCTGGGGCGTGCTGATTTCCGAAGGGGCCAACCAGATGGAGACCGCTCCCTGGATGCTCATCTTTCCCGCGCTATTCATGAGCGTCACGCTGTTCTGCCTGAATTTCATCGGCGACGGCCTGAGAGACGCGCTCGATCCGAAGGACCGCTGAGCCATGCCCGCGCCAGTTTTCGAGGTCAAAGATTTCG
>Ga0070740_10000634_pt1 | contig 66812 bp, 50 predicted proteins | sample Coa_R2_FD_67286 | JGI IMG/M metagenome (GOLD analysis project Ga0070740, IMG submission 67286) | Surface soil microbial communities from Centralia Pennsylvania, which are recovering from an underground coalmine fire - Coalmine... | ecosystem: Environmental > Terrestrial > Soil > Unclassified ... | reverse complement strand
GGGGGGGCGGCCATAATGCGGCCGGATTGGGAGTCTGCGACGACGGACTGGTGATCGACCTGTCCAGGATTTCGTTTGTGCACGTGGACCCTTCCTCTCGTCAGGTTCGCACCGGCGGCGGGGCGACTTTGGGCGCTATGGATCACGCCACGCACGCCTTCGGACTCGCTGTGCCGGCGGGAATACTTTCTACCACGGGCGTGGGCGGATTGACGCTGGGCGGGGGGCTCGGCCACCTGACGCGCAAGTACGGCCTTACCATTGACAACCTGATTTCCGCAGATCTGGTGCTGGCGGACGGATCGTTCGTCACCGCCAGCGCGGACGAAAACACCGACCTGTTCTGGGCGATTCGCGGCGGCGGAGGGAATTTTGGAATCGTCACCTCATTCCTGTTCCAGGCGCACCCTGTAAGCACGGTCTGCGCAGGACCGATGCTCTGGGAGCTGGATCAGACGCCCGATGTGATGCGATGGTATCGCGAGTTCATCGTTCGGGCGCCGGTGGACATGAATGGCTTTTTCGCATTCATGACGGTTCCTCCAGGCCCGCATTTTCCAGACGAGCTCCACTTCAGAAAGATGTGTGCCATCGTGTGGTGCTATGACGGCCCGCTCGATAAAGCGAACGAAATACTGAACCCCGTCCGCAGCTATCGCCCTCCGGTCTTTGAGCACTTCGCGCCAATGCCGTATCCGATGTTGCAGAGCCTGTTCGACGGGCTGTATCCGACGGGCTTGCATTGGTACTGGAAAACCGAATTCTTCAAGGAAATCAGCGACGAAGCTATTGCTTCTCATGTGAAGCATGCCGCACACTTGCCAACGCTGCACTCCACCGTACATGTTTACCCGGTAAATGGAGCAGCGCACAGAACCGCGAGCCGCGACACGGCCTGGAGTTATCGCGATGCGGTCTGGAGCCAGGTGATCGTCGGGGTTGATCCCGATCCCGCGAACCGGGACAAGATCGTTGAATGGGCCCGGGCTTACTGGAGCGATCTGCATCCGTTCGGCTTGGGCGGCGGATACATCAACTTTATGATGGACGAAGGCGAGGGAAGCATCCGAGCGACCTATCGCGACAATTACCAGCGGCTGGCCGTGGTAAAGGCGAAATACGATCCAGACAATTTCTTCAGCGTGAACCAGAACATCCGGCCCGCGGCCGCCGGTGTCAAAGGGGGATCGGAGTAGGACGCGGCGGGCGCGTCGGGAAATTGCGAGCAAGGGGTTGCGGCAACGACGGCGCCGGCCTGGCGCGTGGGCGCCGACGAAGTGAAGGCGGCCGAGGGTCCGCCCCCGGAGATCCGGACCCGGACGTGGCGTCTACGCTACCGTCCCGCCTTTCGAGCTGCGCTTTTTCCCCCGGGTCGCGAGGGTACTTCCGGCGCCCAAGCCGGTCTCGGCGTCTTGCCGCGCACGTAGGCCATGAGCTCTTCCACCGCGCTGCGCCAGTCGTCCGGTACGGATTCTTCGGGCGTGGCGAGCGCGGCGCTCAACAGATTCGTCATTTGAGTGGCGATGGCGCCGGACCGGGCGCAGGCTCCGATGATCGCGGCTGCTTCTGCGAAATGTACGAATTTTTCCTGCTTCGTCATTTTCGCAACTGTATCGCACCTCTCACAGCCGCGCCACCGGGTCTGGGCGCGATTACGCGGCCTCGATGATTACGCCAATCCAGTTTCCTCCGGACCGGCTGGGCTGCCGCGTCTTGGCGTGCACTCGATCGAAGGGCAGCGAGATCAGCTCGGTCGCGTCGCCGTTCGATTCGGGATATAGCTTAATCTCCAGCCCGACAGCGCCAGATTCAATGGCGGCGGCCTCAGCGCGGGTCACAAACCCGAGGACATACTCGGCGCCGTCAACCGTCTTGTGCACCTCGAAGCTCTGAAATATTCGCTTCGCAAACAGCGGCGACTCCGTAAGCGGCGCGCACGTCCAGCCATAGCTGCCCGCGGGAGCGTGGTGAATGCCCAATCCTTCGTCCTCGTGACCGATGAGCCGGACTCCGTGGCGGTTCCGCAATTCTTCACGCCTCAGATCTTCGGGCGACTTCTGCTCAGCGGGGGATGATAAGGCGGGCTCTGCGGGGGCGGCCTTTTTGGAGAAGATCAGGCCTACGATCCCAATCGACTGCAGAAACAGCCCGCTCGTCAGCATTTCTCCGAGCGTCATTCTTTTCTCCAGTAAATTGAAAAAGTAGAAATGTAACTGCCTGGATGAATTTTATCAGGAGCAAAGCTGCTGAGTGGCGCTGGCGGCCAAAAATGCCGCGATCGCTCCTGGCGCAATTGCGCGGGTGGAATTTGCCCGGGCTGCTACGCGCTCGCCTTTTGCGCTGGCCAAAGCTGGGCCGTATCCGCCGGAGCGGGCTCCAGGCCGAGTTTCGCCAGCACAGCGTAGACGACAAAGCCTGTAAAAAAGCTGTACACGACGGCGGGCTGAGCGGCGCTCCTGATCGCCTCCGGCACGGGCAGGAAGGGCAGAATGCCGACAATGAAGCCGAGCGCCCATGCGCCGTATCCGGCGATATTGACGCCCTGGCGCGGTCCGGCCCATTGTCTTCCGGAGAGCAGATAATCCGCGGCAATAGCGCCGCAAATCGGGCCAAATGACGCTCCAACGATCGTGAAGAACCCGATCAGATTTTCGGCGACGCCGGTGATGGCGAGCGCGATCGCAACCGTCACCGCGGCCATCATGGACGCAATACGCTTTACACCCGGGATCATCGTCGAAAAACTGTTGCCCGCGATGAAAGCGCAGAAGCACGCCGATGGGATCGACGTAACCGCGAACAGGAGGAACATGGCCGAGGCGAGCACGCCGCCAACAGATGCAATCGCGGCGTCGTACGTCAGCCCGGTCAATTGCGGATTCGTGGCCCGCGCGCCCGCGACGGACAGAACCGGAAGCGTTCCGGCGTACAGGATCGCGAGCGTAATGCCCACCAGGCCGCCGAGCCGCACATCGCGTTGATTGCGGCTGTTCATGCCGAAATCGGCGCCGGCGGCGCCGGCGGTGGCGAAGAATCCCACTACGGCCTGGATCAGCAGCGTAAACGCAGCGAACGGCGCCGCTTTCTCGACATTGACCGTGTGCTGGCTGAGCCCGCCGGCGGTTTTCAGAAATACAACAAGCACCATCAGGAACGCGATTCCGTTCAGATACAGCGCAACCTTGGACACATATTGAATCCCCATCGCGCCGATGTACGCCATACTGTACCCCCACAGGATGGCGACCACCGCAAAGGCGAATGTCGCCGGGGCGGCATTCAGGCCCAGGCCGGTGAGGATGAACTTGGTTGCGAAGAACGCGCCCACAGCGAACCAGCCGATTTGCAGCGCGCCCATCAATAGACCCGGCATCAAGTAGCCGCCGAGGGCGCCGAATGTGGAACTGCCGACGACATAGAGCGGCAGTCCGGTCTTCATGCCGAGCATGGCCGGCGCATAGTAGTACAGCTTGTAGCTCAACACTCCTGCGATCAGCAGCGCAAGCACGCACAGGCCCAAGCCGGCGCGATCGATTGCGCCCACAGCGAGGGATTGATAGAAGGCGACCCAGAGAAACACGCCGGCGTAGGAAGGCGCCGTATTGGTGTACCAGGGCGACCGCTGCGACGGCGGGTTGGGACTGGCTTTGGCGATGTAGTCAGGCAACATTGCGACGCCATCCTATCACCACCAGCGCGGCCGTGCGCTATTGTGATTTTTCGGGCGACCATGATCGGACTTCTCGCGCGACTCTTTCGCGGCTTGCATTGGATCGTAGGCGCCACCGCCCCCGCGCCTGGTGAAAACGAGCGCGCGTTTGTGTTGGTCTGGGTGGGAATCATCGTGTTCACGCTTTTATTCTGCGCGGCTCTGCTATATGCAATTCTGTACGTGTTTTGAAGCTGCGCCGGCGCCGCGGGCGCCGTACAATGCCGATATGGCGAAGAAGCAGGCCGCAGCGTTCCTGGTCACGTGTCCTTGTTGCCAGGCGGAGCTGCGGATCGATCCCGTCACTCAGGCGATCATCAGCCACAAGGAACATGAGAAGCCTCGGGCCATCGCCGATCTCGAAACGGCCATGGCGCATTTTAAGGGAGCAGCGGACCGGCGGGAGGACGCCTTTCGCAAGTCGGTCGAGGAACATAAGAAGCATCGCGAAGTGCTGGACCGCAAGTTTGAAGAGTTGCTCAAGACCGCTCGCGAAAACCCGGATGAGCCTCCGCCCCGGCGCGACATTGATTGGGACTAGGGATGGCGGCGGAACAGATCTTCCTGAACTTTTCCGCGGACAAGCTGTTGCAGCTTGCCAGCCGCATCGGGACGTGTCTGGATAAGCTCTCCGACGGTCAAATCTGGGCGCGGCACAGCGATAATGAAAACGCCATCGGCAACCTGGTGCTGCACCTTTGCGGCAACGTGAGGCAGTGGATCGGGACCGGCGTGGCGGGACTGCCCGACATTCGCGAGCGCGATCGCGAATTCGCGGCGCGCGGCGGATACGGCTGCGGGGAGCTGAAGGAGCGGCTGCGCAGGACCATTGAGGCGGCCGCGGAGCAGATTCGCAAGCTCCCGCCGGAGCGGCTTGAAGAGATCACTCGCATTCAAAACTATCAAGTGACGCGCCTGGAGGCCATTTATCACGTAGTCGAGCATTTTTCCCAACATGCCGGACAAATTATTTTCGCCACCAAGCTCCTCACCTCTGAGGATCTCGGTTTCTACGCGCATTTGAAACAGGCGGCGCACACCGAGACAGTCCCGTAGCAGCTCCATGAACTTTGGCAATGGACGCATACTGGCTCTGGATCTCGGGAAGCGGCGGATCGGCTTGGCTGTCAGCGACGAACTCGGCATCACTGCGCAGGGACTGCCCACGCTGAGGCGAACCCGAATACGCGACGATTTGGAAGCCCTCGCGCGAATCATCGCCGACTGGAGGGTGATCCGGGTTTTGATCGGCGACCCTATTCACATGAGCGGCGCCGATAGCCGCCAGGCGGCCTACGCCCGCGAGTTCGCAGAGAAGCTGGGGGCGCGCACCGGGGCCGCTGTGGAATTCTGGGACGAACGCTGGACCAGCGTGCAGGCGGAACGCCTGCTGAAAGAGAGCGGCATCAGCGCCGAGAAGCGCGCTCGCGCCGTGGACCGCCTAGCTGCCGTGATCCTGCTTCAAAGCTATTTGGACTCGTTCGCGTACGCACAGCGCCGGGAGGAGGCGCCCTGATAAAAGGCTGCCTGGTCATTGTTCTGCTGTGCGCGCTGGCGGCGGCGATTGCCGTGGGATCCGTGCTTCTTCCATACCGCGGCTTCAGCACCCCGGTGTTCGTCGACATTCCCCGCGGCTCTTCGACGCGCGGCATCGCGCGGCGCCTGGCGCAGGCCGGCGTCGTCCGCTTCGGGTGGCAATTTGTTTTGGCGCGCGCTCTCCGTCCGCGCGCCGTGCTCCAGGCAGGCGAATATCAGTTCAAAAACGCTGCCTCGCCCGCGGAAGTGCTAGACCGTATCGCGCGCGGCGACATCTTTTATTACGTCCTGACCGTGCCGGAGGGCAGCAACATGTTCGATATCGCCAGTCTGGTTGAGTCGCTCGGCGTCATCAGGGCCCCGGATTTTCTGAGCGCCGCCCATGACGCCGCTTTGATCCGCGACCTCGCGCCGGGCGCTCTCACGCTGGAAGGCTACTTGTTCCCGTCCACCTATCGCTTGACGCGTTCCACGACGCCGAAGCAATTGGCGAGCGCCATGGTGAACGAGTTCCGGCGCGAATGGAAGGCGCTCACCGCAGACATGAGTCCGCCGCCGGCCAATGTCCATGAGATCGTCACGCTCGCTTCGATGGTGGAGAAGGAAACCGCCGTTGCAGCCGAGCGGCCGCTGGTGGCGTCGGTCTACCGCAACCGGCTGCGCCTTGGCATGAAGCTGGATTGCGATCCTACGACGATTTACGCTGCGTTGCTTGAAAACAGATACCGCGGAACCATCTACCGCTCCGATCTGGAGAGTCGCAGCGCCTACAACACCTACATGCACGCCGGCCTGCCGCCCGGTCCGATTGCCAATCCGGGCGCGGCGTCGCTCAAAGCGGCGCTCGCGCCGGCCGACACCCCTTACCTCTACTTCGTCGCCAAGGGCGATGGATCCGGCGCGCACGTCTTTTCGTCGGATTATGCCTCGCAGCAACGCGCGGTGGAAGCCTATCGCCGCGCGCAAGCGCAAAGCGCTCAGCCGCGATAGATCGCCGCGACGGGTCGTGTCCGCGTTGCTCGGCGGCGCGCGCCTACTCCTTCGGGCCGATCCCCAGCGCCTTCATCTTGCGGTACAGATTGCTGCGTTCGAGGCCCAGCAGTTCCGCTGTGCGCGTCACGTTGCCCTTCGCCTCATCGAGCTTCTTGAGAATGTATTCCCGTTCCGCCGCTTCGCGCACCTCCTGAAGGCTCCCGAAGTGATCGAGGGGGCGCTCAAACACGGCTCGCCGCGCCGGATTGAGCGGGATATGACGCGCATCGATGCGCACCTGGGGGTTCATGATGACGATCCGCTCCATCAGGTTTTTCAGTTCGCGCACATTGCCCGGCCACGAATATTCGCACAAAACCTGATAAGCCTCCCGCGTCAATTCCTTCGCCTTACGGCCGTATGCTGTGGTGAACTCCTTCAAGAAATAATCTGCAAGCAGCGGGATGTCCTCGACGCGCTCGCGCAGCGGCGGCACGTAGAAAGGAATTACGTTCAACCGATAAAACAGGTCTTCCCGAAAGTTGCCGCGCTCAATCTCCTGCTCGAGGTTCTTGTTGGTCGCTGCGACCACCCGCACATCCACCTGGAGCGATTCCGAGCCGCCGACAGGCTCAAAGCGCTGCTCTTCGAGCGCTCTCAGCACCTTGGCCTGCGTCCTCAGGCTCATATCGCCCACCTCGTCCAGAAAGAGCGTGCCGCCGTCCGCCTTCTGAAACTTGCCCATCTTGTCTTCCTGGGCGCCGGTGAAGCTGCCCTTGCGGTGGCCGAAGAGTTCGCTCTCAATAAGGTCCTCGGGAATGGCGGCGCAGTTCACCTCGACAAAGGCCTCGCTCGCGCGGGGGCTCATGGCGTGAATTGCCTTCGCGATCAGCTCCTTGCCGGTTCCGCTTTCGCCGAAGATGAGCACGCGCCCATTGGTGGCGGCCATGAGCGCAAGCTGCTGCCGGAGCGCCTTCATGGGCACGCTTGCGCCGATGATGCGGGGCAGATTGCCGGTATTCTCTTTTAGCCGATGCAGCTCCGCCTGAAGGCGTCGCTGCTCGACGGCGTTTTTCACAACAACCGCGACCTTCTCAATCGTGAGCGGCTTTTCGATGAAATCGAACGCGCCGGTCTTGGTAGCCTTTACCGCTGTTTCAATTGTGCCGTGGCCGGAGATGATGACCACTTCGGGGCGGTCCGGGAAGGGAATCTCCTGGATGCGCTCCAGCGTTTCGAGGCCGTCCATTCCGGGCAGCCAGACATCAAGCAGGACGAGATCATAGGGTTGGCGCGCCAGCTCGTCGAGGCACTCTTCGCCGCTCGCAACAGCGGAGCAAATGTACCCTTCATCCTCCAGCACGCCGGCGAGCGATTCGCGAATGCCCGGTTCGTCATCGACTACCAGAATGCGCGTCCGCTTCATCAGCCGGCGGTTACCAGCGCCGGAGATTCGGGTTCCGCTGCGGTCATCGCGGGAATCTCCACGATGAACCGCGCACCCGCCGGCTTATTTTCCTCAACCCGAATGGTGGCATTATGCTCGGCGACGATGCGGCTGACGATCGCCAGACCCAGTCCTGTTCCGCGTCTCTTCGTCGAGAAATAGGGCAAAAACAATTTCTCCTTGGTTTCGGCCGAAACGCCGCAGCCGGTATCGGTGACGATCAACTCCACCGTTTCGCCGGTTGAGTGGGTGGCGATAAACAGATTCCGCACCAGCGACTCGTACATGGCCTCGGCGGCGTTATCCACCAGGTTAATGACGACGCGCTTGAACTGCTCCGGATCGATATTGACGTCCGGCAGATCCGGTTGCAATGACATATGGACGGCGATGCCGTCCAGCCTTCCAGCAAACACATCCATCGCCTTGCGGACGACTTCGTTCAGATCGCACCGCACCGGTCGGGCGGCTGGAAAGCGCGCGAATTGCGAAAATTCGTCGACCAGGGTTTTGACCGTCTCCACCTCGCGCGCGATAATCACCGAGCAATCATGCACGATCTTCTGAGCGCCGGGGGCGCTGAGGCCGCGCTCAATCTGGCGGGCAATCCGCTCCGCGCTCAAGCCGATCGGCGTCAGCGGGTTTTTCAACTCGTGCGCCACGCGGCGGGCAACTTCCTGCCAGGCGGCCGCTTTTTGCGCGCGCAGCAGCTCGCTGGTGTCTTCGATAACCACGACGAATCCGGAGTTGACCCTATCGTCGAGGGCTGAAACCGTGACGGCAAGGTTCATGCTCTGGCCATTGGATTTGAACTCGAGCTGACTGCCCGCGACCCCGGTGCGGCGGGCGCGTTTGAACAGGTACCGCAGCTCAGCGGCGTCATCGGGCGCGAACAGGTCGCGGACGCTTACCGCGCGTCCCACCATGTCTTCCGGGAAGATTCCGCGCAGCGCCCGGTTCGTGCGCTGGATCGTTCCGTCGGCAGATGCCGAAATGACGCCCGTGGGAATACTTTCGAGAATCGCTTCCGTGAATCGCCGCCGCGCTTCGAGTTCCTGGCGGTTGGTCTCGAGCGCCTTGACCATCTCGTTGAAGGCGTGCACCAGCGTGGCAAGTTCGTCAATGGCCTTGATATTCAATCGGACCGACAGATTGCCCTTGCGCACCTCGCCAGCGGCCTGGAGCAACGATGAAATCGGATTACTGATCTGGTCTGCCAGAATCCGGGCGATCCACGTGGCCACGAACAGGACAAACATGGCGATCAGCACCATGTACAGCATGTACAGATTGCGGATCTCCTTCTGGTTGGCTGCGATCTGATCGTATTCGCGGACATGCCGGTCGATTTCAGCCTGCCGTGCGGCGAGGTCTGCGGGCATGAAGGCCGTGACCACAAGCGAGGTTTGCGCGAGGCCATGGACAGGAACGCGAGCGGTAAAGGCTGGCGTCGTGTGCTTCCGAACCGGTTCACGGCACAACTCGATTTCGCGTCCCCCGGCGGAGAGGACCGCCACTCGCGAGAGCGCCTGTTCCACGCACTTGTGCTCGAAAAAGGCGCGCTGCCCGTCGCCGCTTTCCAACGCGGAGGCAGTCTGAGGCAGCGCGGCCAGCCAGCGCGCCTGAGCGGCGACCCTTGCTCTGAACTCGCTGTTCATTGCTTCGGCCGTGTCAATGAGCTCCTTCTCAATTCCGACCGCGGGGCGGCTGAACCACTTCGCCAGGTTCCGGTTCATAATCCCGTAGCCCAAAAACAGCAGGAAAATCACCGGAACGAAGCTGAGAGCCAGTGCGCCAAAGATCAACTTGGAGCGGATGCGCGATCCTTCGCGGTTGCTCTGCCGCTCGATGTACAGCTTGACAGCGGTTCGAAACAGCATGAACCCCACGATTACGGTGAGCAGCGCGATCAGCGTCGAAATGGCCCAGAACAGAAACGTCTGGGTAGGACTGGCCGGCCCGTAGGCGCCGAAGGTGAACGAGCCTTGCCACACGACCAGCGTCACCAGAATAGTGAGCGCGAACAGGCCGAGCGCATAGAGGAGGCGGCGTCGCATGGGCCTATACAAGAATTATAGGGTGCGCCGTGTAACTTCGTGGCGAAACAGCGTCCCGGCCGCTCCTAGCGGGCGCTGCGCGGTTGCCGGCGCCTCAGCAATTACAAACCTCGCAGAAATTGCGGGTCCTTCCAATCCCATACGCGGGCGGGACGCTGGTCTACATCGGCGGGTGTTATGTTCCACATATGCGCTCTGATGTTCAAGCCGCCCTGCCCGTGCATGAACACGCTGATCGCCAGCAGCGCCACGAATGCGCATTGCGACGGGCGCCAGTTCCACCCGCCCTGGTCCTGCCATTGCTGAAAAAGAGGCGTCAAAAACAATACAAGCACAGGCGCCATATCGCTGAACAAGCGAGGGCCATAGGAGTGGCCGCCCCACCAGGAGGACACGAACATCGAGATCGTGATCCAATGCAGAATGACGAGCGCGATCAGCCATTTCGACAGGGGGGTCCAACCTGAGCGCCAAGACCGGAACATGCCGACGATGCTGAACGCCGCAATCGGCGTGAAGATCAGCAGACCACGCGAGGGGCTGATCAGTTGTCCGGCCATCACTTTCAGCACCGTCGCGACCTCGGCTGTCGAATGCGGCAGCGGCGGGCGCTGCGAGTAGTAGTAAGGGAGCATGCGGCCGAACGCCGACACATTGTAAGCAATAAAGCCCACCGCGACCGGAAGCGCACACAGAGCATAGAGAAGGAACTGCCGGGTGTGGCGCACGAGCACGTACGCTGTGATAACGGCGACAAGCAGCGCATTTGTCGGCCGGACAACATAAGCGAACGCCACAGGCAAGCCGGCAAGCCCGGCGAGCTGCGGGTTGTCCTCGGACGAGACCAGCAGATACAAGACAGTCGCAATCAACAGCATCGACGGCCCGTGTTGGAATAGCGCCCGGCTCGCCGTCGACCACGCCGAGGTTGCAAAAGCAAAGATGAGGGCCATTGCCGCCGCGCTGCGGGCGTCAACATGGCGGCGCGCGGTGAAGAACAGGACCTGCGCCGTGAGCGCCACGAATACCGATGCGATCACGGATTCAACCAGCGGATATGCGTTTACCAGATCGGCATGAAAGAACGCATCGAGTACGGGATGATGGAGCGAGATCTGCCGGCCCAACAGCAAAGCCAGCGCTGCGAGTAGGGACCGCATTGCCCACACAAACGGCGCAGCCATCAGAGGCGTTCCGACTGGATACAAGTTGTAGAGATGGCCCTGGGCGCAATCGCGGATCTGCGGTCCAAGGAGTTCACCGGAGGGGCCGGCGCACTCGACGCTTAGATACTGTTTCTCTTTGATGAGCCGGATGTACGGATCGAGATTGGTCGTGTGGCGGTCGATGATGCTGAGGGCCACCATCACGGTCCAGCGCGAATCGGCGGACGTGAGGGCCGGCGAAAAGGCGTGAACCAGGAAGACGGCGCAGGAGATCAGCGCTGCCCGGCGCCGCTCAGAGAAGCGCGGCTTGGCGCCGGCTGCGATGCGCCTTGTGGCGGGAGGGCCGCCTGGCAGGACGTCGGAACTGCTGCTCAACACGGACACAATATCAAAGGACGGAGCGGACTCGCTGTTTCGCCGGCCTCTGCTATGGTGAAAGAAAGCCGCTGATGCAGACCGTGCGGCTGTTCCCGTCCGCATCGCGGGCAAAAGGTTCACCCAATCATTATCGAGGCCTGATTTGAGTCGTATCGGTTCAGCATTCAAGAGCTTTTTCTCCATCCTCTTCAAGGGCGTCCTTCCGGAAGACGTCGCCCGGGCGTTCGGGTTCGTACGCGCGGCCGCGGGAAACGTCGCGGCATCGCCGCCCGCGCCGCCGCAGGTCAAGACTGAGGATGGCGCGCTGCAACTGCTCGCGATTCTTCAGCGAGACGGCCGGCTCATCGACTTTCTGATGGAAGACATTTCGGGCGCCACCGATGAACAGGTCGGGGCGGCCGTCCGGTCGCTGCAAGAACAGTGCCGTCAGGCTCTCGATCGGTACGTGCGGCTCGCGCCGGTCATTGACGGAGTCGAAGGCAGCTACACAACGCTGCCCTCGAGTGATCCCTCTGTCGTGAAACTGCTGGGAAACGTGCCGCCGAACGGCAAAGTGCAGGGCGGTACGCTGCGGCATCGGGGCTGGCGGGCTGAAAAAGTCGAGCTGCCCGCCGTCCGCGCCGGACAGAAACTGGACGTGATCGCTCCCGCTGAGATCGAAATCGAGTAACCTGCTTTGGCCCGGAAATACGTCATCGGAATCGATCTGGGAACCACCAATTCGGCCCTGGCATTCGCGGCGCCGCCTTCCGACCCGCGCGAACAGGCGCCCGTAAATCTCTTTAGGATCCCGCAACTAGTGAATCCCAACGAAGTGCGGGACGAAGATTTACTGCCTTCATTTCTCTACATCGCCGGGCCGGCCGATTTCCCCGCTGGCTCGCTCGAGCTGCCGTGGCCCAGCGATCCGACGTACATCGTCGGCGAGCTGGCCAAGAAGCGCGGCGTCGAGAGCGCGCGCCGGCTGGTTTCGTCGGCGAAGTCGTGGCTATCGCATGCGGGCGTCGATCGCACGGCGCCGCTGCTTCCCGTGGGAGCCCCTGATGGCGTGCCGAAGCTCTCGCCAGTCGATGCGTCGCGGCGATATCTGGAGCACCTGCGGAACGCTTGGGACTCGAAAAATTCGGACGCGCCGTTTGAAGAACAGGAAGTGTTAGTCACGGTGCCGGCGTCGTTCGACGCCGTTGCGCGCGAACTGACGCTCAGCGCGGCCGAGCAGGCCGGGTATCAACATGTGGTATTGCTCGAAGAGCCGCAGGCCGCCTTCTACGCCTGGATCGAGCGCCATCCGGACTGGCGCAATCGCGTTCACGTCGGCGACCTTATCCTGGTGATTGACATTGGCGGCGGCACGACGGATTTCACGCTGATCGCTGTAACGGAAAGCGGCGGCGAGCTGCAGCTTGAACGCATTGCGGTTGGCGAGCATATTCTTCTCGGCGGCGATAACATTGATCTGGCGCTCGCGCGACACCTGGAACAGGAACTGTTGGCTAAGGGCGTGAAGCTCGATATGCTGCAACTGCATGCGCTGTGGCAGCAATGCCGCGCCGCCAAGGAACACTTGCTCGAGCCCGGCGCGAAGAAAACCGAGCACCCGGTCACCATCCTGGGCAAAGGCGCCGGCGTGGTTGGCGGCGCGATTCGGGCCAAGCTCACGCTCGACGATATACACCGCATTCTGCTCGAGGGTTTTCTGCCGCGCGCGTCCAGCCAGGACATGCCGCAACGGCGGCGTATCGGGCTCGCCGAACTGGGCTTGCCCTACGCGCAGGACGCAGCGATCACGCGCCACCTTGCGAAATTTCTTCGTCAGCAGGCCGGAGCGTCCGAACACGGCGCGGTCCGCCGTGGCGCGAGCGGACTCGCCTGTCCCACTCACGTGCTCTTCAATGGCGGAGTTCTGCGCGCGCCTGTGGCGCGGGACCGTCTGATCGAAGTGATCAACGGCTGGCTGCGCGAGGAAGGCAGGGAAGACATTCAGCCGCTGTTCGGTGAAGACCTGATGCATGCCGTCGCGCGGGGGGCGGCCTACTACGGAATGGCCCGCGCCGGGCGCGGCGTGCGCATTCGCGGGGGCATTCCCCGTACATACTATGTCGGTATTGAGAGCGCGATGCCCGCGGTTCCCGGACTCCCCGCTCCGCTGAAGGCGCTTACGGTTGCGCCGTTTGGAATGGAGGAGGGCGCCCAGACGCCGATTCCCGGCCGCGAATTCGGGCTGGTGGTCGGCGCACCTGCGGAGTTCCGCTTCTTTAACTCCGCAGTTCGGAAAAATGATGCGCCGGGCGAACTGATCGAAGATTTCGGCGACGATCTCGAAGAACTCTCTCCGGTGGAGGTGAACCTAACCGGCGCTTCGGGCGAGCTGGTTCCGGTGACGCTCGAAACAGTCGTCACCGAAACAGGTCTGCTGCAATTGTGGTGCGTGGCGCGCGACGGCCGCCGATGGAAGCTCGAGTTCAACGTGCGCGAACAGGTCCGGCAATGAAGGTAGGCATCGATCTCGGGACGACAAACTCCGCGCTGGCTTATGTCGATCCGGCGGAAGCCGTCGAAGCCGACTTCCCACCGATTCATGTGCTCGAGATCCCACAGGTGATTGCGCCTGGGCGGATTGAGCCGCGCCGCACGTTGCCTTCCTTTCTCTATATCGGAGATCAGGAATACATTGGAACGTATGCGCGCGAGCAGGGAGCGCTGGTTCCTACCCGCTCGGTGCACTCGGCCAAATCATGGCTCTCGAATCCGGAAGTGGACCGGACGGCGAAAATTCTGCCGTGGGACGCGCAGGAGTCCGGGCGCATGTTGAGCCCGGTTGAGGCCTCGGCGAAGATACTCAGCAAGATCGGCGAGGCTTGGAAAGACTGTTTCGGCGAGCCGCTCGCTGCCGAGCAGGTGGTGTTGACCGTGCCCGCCAGCTTCGACGAGGAGGCGCGTGAGTTGACCGTCGCGGCGGCGCGCGACGCCGGGATCGAGAATCTCACGCTGCTCGAAGAACCTGCAGCGGCTTTCTACTCCTGGATCGCCAATGACCTGACGCGGTCGCAAAAGTATCTGTTCGATGGGCAGCTGGCGTTGGTGTGCGACGTCGGCGGCGGCACGAGCGACTTCACGCTGATTCGCGTGAGCCGCCAAGGGGACCGCGTCGACTTCACGCGCACCGCCGTCGGCAAACATCTGCTTCTTGGCGGCGACAATCTGGACCTGACGCTGGCGTGGCTGGTGGAGGCAAAGATCGGCCGGCCGCTCTCGATCCGGCAGCGCAGCGCTCTGCGAAGGCAGTGCGCGGCGGCCAAAGAGCGCCTGCTCTCAGAACCCAGCCTGAAGAGCGTCGAAATCACCGTACTCGGCGGCGGATCGGCGCTGGTTGGCGGCACGCTGAAGACGGAGATTCTGCGCGAGGAAGCGCTCGAACTCGCCCTCGAGGGTTTTCTGCCGTTCTGCTCTCTTACAGACAGGCCGCAGGAGGAGAAAAAGAGCTTATTTCGGGAGTTGGGTCTGCCGTATGTATCGGATCCGGCTATCACGCGGCATCTGGCGGCATTTTTGAGCTCGGCCGGCGCCGCTCCGGATGCGATTCTGTTCAATGGCGGGTTTTTCATCCCGGAGATCCTGCGCAACCGCGTGGCCGATGTGATGGAGCGCTGGTACGGGCGACGTCCGCTGATTCTTGACAACCGCGATCTCGATCTTGCGGTCGCGGTTGGCGCCGCCTACTACAGCTACGTGAGGTCAAGCGGCGCGGGACTGCTGGTGCGCGGCGGCCTGCCGCGCGCTTATTACCTGGAAACCAGCAGCCCCAATCCTGACCGCATCCAGACAGTGTGCCTTGCGCCGCGAGGCGCCGAAGAGGGCGCGACGCTTGAAATCGACAGCCAGAACCTTCAGCTTGTCGCCAATAAGCCGGTATCGTTCCGCCTGTACAGTTCGCTCGTGCGCACGGGCGATCAGGCCGGCGATGTAGTCGAGTTCTCGCCTTCCGAGGTCGATGGCGATCTGCACCTGCATGCGCCCCTCAACGCTGTAATTCGTTTCGGCCGGCAGGGGGAGCGCCTGGTGCCTGTGAAGCTGGGGGCGCGCCTTACCGAAGTCGGCACTCTCGAGATCTGGGCCGATTCCAAAGTCAGCGATAACCGGTGGCGGTTGCAGTTTGAGTTGCGCAAGAAGGCTACGGCGCCGGCGCCGACGCGTGCGGCGGCCGTGATCAGCGAGGAGGCGACGCAGGCGGCGGAGGCGCTTCTGGCAGACGTCTTCGGAGCCGGCGCATTTCCGCCGGAAGAACTGCCAGGAAAACTCGAACAGACGCTCGGACTGGGACGAACGTCGTGGCCAGTGTCGACGATTCGGCGGCTCGCCGACAAGATGCTCGAGCTGATGGACGGACGAAAACGCAGCGCAGCGCATGAGCTGCGCTGGCTTAACCTGTGCGGATTCTGCTTGCGGCCGGGCTTTGGATTTCCGGGCGACCAGTTCCGGATCGAGCAGGCGCGGCGCATCTATCCGGGTGGAATCCAGTTCGCAAGCCACGTTCAGAACGAGATCGACTGGTGGATTTTCTGGGGGCGCGTCGCTGGCGGACTGAACAAGAATCAGCAGGCAGACATCTTCCAGCGGCTCTCGCCGATCCTGTTGCCGCGCGGATCGAAGAAGCCGCCGCGTGTTAATCAAAGCCTGCTCCGCGAGATGTGGCGCACGGCGGCCAGTCTGGAGCTGCTTCCTGCTGGAACAAAGACTCAGCTCGGCGATATTCTCGTGGATCGCATCCGCAAAGGCGACTTTGTTGACACAGGACTGTGGTGTTTATCGCGGCTCGGCGCAAGGAAGCTCTTCTACGGTCCGGCGAACCTGGTGGTCCCGGCAGCCGTCGCGGCGCGCTGGACAGAAGCGCTGCTCAAGCTGGACAAGGCCGAGGATGCGGTGGCAGCCATGGCGCGGCATACCGGGGACGCGGCGCGCGATCTCGCGCCGCAGACGATGGAACTGGTCCGCCGGCGCTTTCCGCACATCAATCTGGAAGCCGAGGAGCAGGATAATCTGCGCGCTCTCGAACGAATTTTTGGCGAAGAACTGCCTGCCGGGCTGGTGCTGGCGGAAGCCGCTGAGACGAGCGCTACTTGATGACCAGGTCCACTTTCACGCGCGTGGATGACTCGAACCGGCTGACCATCTTCTTGGGACTTTCCTTGTCGTCGCGCCGCGCCCAGACCTGGTAGTCAGTTTCCGGGTCCAGGCCGGAAAAGTGATACTCGCCGTCCTTTTGCGTGACATACGAGCGAACCTCGAGAGTGCGCAGGCTCTCAAGTTGTACAACGGCGCCTCGGACCGGCTCGACTCCATCCTTCACCGTGCCGTAGAGATACCGTCCTTGTTGCGCAATCGCGTCCGGCGCAACGGCTGCCGCGAAAGCAAAGAACAGAAGCAGTGCAATTGTCCGATGCAGCACTTACTTGGATTCTATCAATTCTGTTGAAACTATCCCCTTGCGACCCCAATCACCGCGTTTACGGCAATCGCTGCCAGCGCAACTGGTATCAGCACTTTCCAGCCGACATTCATCAACTGATCGTAGCGGAAGCGTGGAAAAGTGCCGCGGAACCAGACCATCGCATAGAAGCCTAACGCGACCTTAAAGAGAAACCAGAAGGGTCCGATCACGGCGTGGTTCGCTGCAGGGATGGCGAAGAGAGCGCCAATCGCGACCAGAGCGAGTCCGAGCGCAATGAGGATCAAGCGATGCGGCGCATAGGGGAGGCGGCGCGACATGGGAAAACAGAGCAGCCCGGATCCGACGAACAACAGGACCGGAAAGCCGTAATTCATCGGAATCTCCAGCCATGCGACATTCGGGAAAGGTCGCAGCCATCCGCCCCAGAAGACCGTCGCCATCACCGCGCATACAATGAAGATCGCCGCATATTCGCCGAGCATGAACAGACCCCAGCGGAAGCCGCTGTACTCGGTATGATATCCGGCGACCAGCTCGGATTCGGCTTCGGGCAGATCAAAAGGAACGCGATTGGTTTCCGCAACCGCCGCGATCAGATAAATGACGAACGGCGCGATCATGAAACCGAAATTATCGAACACGAACCAAATGCGCCGCGCCTGCTGGTTCTGGACAATTTGGACCATGCTCAGCGTGCCTGCGGCCATGATGCCCGGCAAAACGGCCAGAGCCAGGGCCACCTCATAACTGACAAGCTGCGCCGCGCTACGCAGCGCGCCGAGCAGGGGGTAGTGGCTATTGGAAGACCAGCCGCCGAGAATAATGCCTAAAATTCCGACCGAGGACATGGCCGATATCACCAGGATCCCGATGTTGACGTCGGCGATCACGTAATTTGCGCTGAACGGGACGACCGCAAAGGCTGTCAACGCGGTAAACGTGGAAATGCACGGCGCAAACCAAAACAGCGCCTGGTCGGCATTGGCGGGAATGACATCTTCCTTGATGAGCAGTTTCAACGCATCCGCGAGCGGCTGCAAAAAGCCGTGGGGGCCCACGCGCATCGGCCCAAACCGCACCTGGAGGTCGGCCAGCACTTTGCGCTCGATCAGGACCATGTACCCCGCGACCAGAGGGAACGCCAGGAGGATGATCACGATCATCACCAGCGGCGCGAACAATGGGTGCGAGAGTACGGCTTGTATAGTCATTTCAGCACCGACCAGCCCGCGTAGCGCAGAAACGGTTCAGGAAACAGGCCGATGATCAGAGTCAGGGCGCCGGTGATTCCCAAGGCGACGCGGACGCCGAGGCTGGATGCGAGCGGCAGGGAAGCGCTCGGGCCGCCTTCCCGCACGAACATGCTGCGGACGATGCGGAAGTAGTAGTAAAGCGATACGGCGACGTACAGCGTCGCGATAACCGCAAGCGCGTAATGGCCAGTCTCAAGCAGAGCGAGAAAAATGTAATACTTCCCGAGAAAACCCGCCGTGGGCGGAATACCCGCCAGCGAGAGCAGAAAGATCAGCATGAAGATTGCGTAGACAGGGCGCCGGTGAACCAGGCCGGCGACGTCATCGATGTCTTCGCCCAGAATGTCGGCGCGGCGCATGGCGACGACTACCAGGAGCGCGCCAAGCGTCATGAATGTGTAGACGATCAGGTAGACGGCGATGCCCTTAATTCCGGTTTCATTGCCCGCCACCAGGCCCAGCAGCATGTACCCGGCGTGCGAAACTCCGCTGTAGGCAAGCAGACGTTTAATATTGGTCTGGCTGATCGCTGCCAGATTGCCAATCGTCAGGCTGATTATCGAAACGGCAATCAGGATCGGCAACCATATCTGGCGCGTTGGACCCAGGGGCTCGAGAAAGAAGCGGAGCAGAATCGCAAAGGACGCCGCCTTCGATCCGACAGAGAGATACGCGGTCACCGAGGTGGGCGCGCCCTCATAGGCGTCCGGCGCCCACATATGAAATGGCGCGGCGGAGATCTTGAATAGCAGCCCGACCGTGGTGGTTGCGAGCGCCAGAAACGTCAGCGGATCCGTCGCGCTGCGCTGGGCGATAGCTGCTGCAATGTCTTGCAGATTCGTCGATCCGGACAGACCGTAGAGCATCGAGAACCCGAACGCGAGAAAACCGCTCGAAAACCCGCCCAGCAGGAAATACTTCAGAGCGGCTTCATTCGACCGCCGCTCGCTTCTGAGAAACCCGACCATGATGTAAAAGCACAGCGCCATGGTCTCGAGCCCGACAAAAAGCGTGACCAGATCGTTGCCGCTTGCGAGGAAGAACATGCCGGCTTGCGCCAGCAAAACGAGCCCGTAGTATTCAGCATGATCCTCGCCTTCGATTTCGAGATACCGGTAGGAGATCAACAGCACGATGGCCGAGGTGGCGAGAAAGATCCAGTTGAACAGCATGGCGAAGCCGTCCACGATCAGGGCGCTGTGAAAAGCGGCGACGCTGCCGCCTCCGTTGACGGCCTGCTGTTGGATCCAGAGCGAGCGCCCTGTGAAACCCAGCCCGACAAACGCCAGCGCGAGCAGCCATCGGCGCCGCTGCATCCCGTCGGAAGAGAGCGCGAACTCGAACAGCAGGATGGCGCAGCCGAACAGGGCCAACATGATGGGCGGCAGCAGGACGAAATGATCGACGCTGGTGTAATACCCGCTCATCGGACGTCTGAAGCTGGCGCAGCAACAGCGCTCGCCGCAGGCGCTGTCTGTTGCTGCCTTTGATAGTATCCGGGCCGGACGCGCTCGACAATCTGAGCGACCGGCTTGGCGAGTATGTCGAAATAGGGCTTCGGATATAGGCCGATCCAGAAGGCCCAGGCGATCAGCGGCAGGAACACCGCCCACTCCCGCGCGTTGAGGTCGGGTAAATCCTTGTTGGCCGGATTCGTCACCGGCCCGAGCATCGTGCGTTGGTATAGCCAGAGCAGATAAGCCGCGGCGAGAATCACGCCCGTCACCGCGAACGCCGCCCACATACGGTTCGCCTCAAAAGCGCCGGTGAGAATCGTGAACTCGCCGATAAAGCCGTTCAGCATTGGAAGCCCGGCGGAGCTGAGCATGGCGATCGCGAACACGACGGCGTAGTTCGGCATCACTTTTGCCAGCCCGCCGTAGTCGCTGATCATGCGAGTATGCCGCCGCTCATAGATGACCCCGACAATCAAGAAGAGCATGCCGGTTGAGATCCCGTGATTGATCTGCTGGATGACGCTGCCGGCGAGCCCATTCGGAGTAAGAGCAAAGATGCCCAGCGTGCAAAAGCCGAGATGGCTCACGGAAGAGTACGCCACGAGCCTTTTCCAGTCTTTTTGCATGAGACTGACCAACGCGCCATAGATGATGGCGATGATCGAGAGGACAGCGAGCGTTTTGACAATGAACGGGTCGATTGCCGCCTTAGGCAGCAACGGCAGCGAAAACCGGATGAACCCGTACGTTCCCATCTTCAGCATGACGCCCGCCAGGATGACCGAACCCGCCGTGGGCGCCTCCGTGTGAGCATCGGGAAGCCACGTGTGAAAAGGGAACATTGGCACCTTGACCGCAAAGCCCAAAAAGAGCGCCCAAAACACCCAACGCTGAATGGCGACCGGCAGGCTCATATTCATAAGCTTTGAAATCTCGAAAGTGTAGACGCCGAACTCCGAGTGGTACTGGAAGTAGAGCACCAGGATGCCAAGCAGCATCAGCACCGAACCGGCTGCCGTATAGAGGAAAAATTTGATCGCCGCGTACAGTCTCCGCTCAGCGCCCCAGATCCCAATAATGAAATACATGGGGATGAGAACGACTTCCCAGAAGACATAGAAGAGGAAGAAGTCTAGCGACACGAACACGCCGATCATGCCCGTCTGGAGCAGCAGGAACATGGCGTAGTATTCTTTAACCCGCTCCTGAATCGCGCTCCAGGAGCTCAGGATGGAGAGAAATCCGACCAGAGTAGTCAGCATCACGAGCAGAAGGCTGATTCCATCGATTCCAATGGTGTAGGTTGCGCCAATGGATGGAATCCAGTCGGCTTTCTCAACGAACTGAAAGCCGGTCTGACTTTTATCGAAGCCGGTGACGAGCGGGATGGAGATCAGAAAGCCGACCAGGCCAACCAAGTTGGCCCAGAGCCGGATGGCATTCTTGTTGCGCCCCGGAATGAGCAGCAGCAGGAGCATCCCGGCGAGAGGAGTAAATACCACCCAACTGAGTAAGTGAGGAATCATATTTAATCAGCCGCAGATAAACGCAGATAAAAGAACGCCTGCCCGTGTTCCATCTGCGGCTTACCTCAACACGTAGTAGCCAAACAGTGCAAGCACGCCCGCTACAAAGACCAGCGCATACAGTTGTACAAACCCGGTTTGCAGCAGCCGCGCCGGATATCCGGCCAGTTTCACTGTGAACGCTGACAGGCGGACCAGACCATCAATCACCCATGTATCCCACCAGATTGAGAGAGCTGAAGACAGTCTTCCGAGCCGGCCGGCTCCGTTGACTCCGCGGTCGATGATCGCGACGTCGAACTTCGCAAGCAAGGCGCCGCCGCGCTTGGCGAATCCATCGACGAACACAAGGTTGTAGATCTGATCGACATACCACTGGGCGGCCAGCGCGCGATATAGCGGCCCCTGCCAGACGCGGCGGTACAGTCTGCTTGCGATCCAGATGCCTGCGATGGCGGCGAGCGCCGATAACGTCGTGAGCGCTGCTTCCGGGCTCTCGGTTTTCGAGATCTCGATTCCGAATGCCGGCTCGAGCCAGGTTCGGAAGAGCCGGAATCCTTCGGGCAAAAAGCTCCACGCCTTCGGTACAGCCAGCCATCCCACCAGCGCGCTTCCCGCAGCCAAAGCGGCCAGCGGAAGGGTCATCACGGGCGGAGATTCATGCGCGGGCGTGCGCAGGCGAGGCTGGCCATAGAACGTAAGGTACATCAGCCGCCACATGTAGAATGAGGTCAGCAGCGCTGTGAGCAGCCCCACGACATATAGCGGTTTTGAACCATGCGCCGACCCGTAAACTTGATTGAGGATCTCATCTTTCGAGAAGAATCCAGCCAGACCGGGGATGCCTGAGATGGCGAGCGCCGCGATGAACATCGTCCAGTGCGTTACCGGCATGTATTTCTTCAAGCCGCCCATGAGCCGCATGTCCTGTTCGCCGCCCATGGCGTGAATGACGCTGCCTGCGCCGAGAAACAGCAGGGCTTTGAAGAAGGCGTGCGTGAACAGGTGAAAAATCGCGACCCAGTAGGCGCCGACTCCCGCCGCCAGGAACATGTAGCCGAGCTGGCTGATGGTTGAATATGCAAGCACGCGCTTGATATCATCCTGCGCCACAGCGATCGAGGCGGCGAAGATGGCGGTAAAGGCCCCAAGGACCGCGATGATGGCGGATGTATTCGGCGCGCGCTCGAATAGCGCGTGCGACCGGCAAACCATGTACACGCCCGCGGTGACCATGGTGGCGGCATGGATCAGGGCCGATACGGGCGTCGGTCCCTCCATCGCGTCCGGCAGCCAGACATGGAGCGGGAACTGCGCAGATTTGCCCATCGCGCCGATGAACAACAACAGCGCTGTCGTGCTCAGAGCGCCAAAGCCGGCGATCTCTGGCGCGAGGCGGCCCGATTCCAGATACCGGTTGACATCGCTAAATCGCACGGAGCCCGCAATCGAAAACAGGAACAGGATGCCGATGATGAATGATGCATCCCCGATGCGGTTGACAATGAAAGCCTTCATGCCGGCGGCGGCTGCGGATTTTTTCTCGTAGTGGAAGCTGATGAGGAGATAGCTGCACAAACCAACGCCTTCCCAGCCGACGAACATCAGCAGGTAGCTGTTGGCCAGAACGAGTAGGAGCATGAAGAACACAAACAGATTCAGGCAGCCGAAAAAACGGTAAAAGCCGTCTTCATTCGCCATATATCCAACGGCGTATAGGTGAATGAGAAAGCCGACGCCCGTGACGATCAGAATCATGACCGAGCTCAACGGATCGAGCAGAAAGCCCCATTGTGCGTTGAGCGGCGGCAACCAGAGGAACTGAACCAGCTCGCGCGTCCTTTCGGGCAAGGGCGCAAGCTGCGCCACGGCGCCCGCAGAGCAGATGAATGAGACCAGAACCGCGCCGGGGCAGAGAATCGAAACAACCCTGTCCGGGAGCTTACGTCCCATCAGGAGCATGATCACAGCCCCCGCGAGCGGAAACAGCGGAATAAGCCCGATTACGTTCAGAAAGTCCATCGCGGGCTCACCATTTCAGCAGATCGATTTCATCGGCCAGCACCGTGCCGCGATTGCGGAACAGCGCGATGAGGATTCCCAATCCGACAGCCGCCTCCGCCACCGCCGCCGCGATCACGAACATGGCGAAGACCTGTCCGGTGACATGACCATAGTGGCGCGAGAACGCAATGAGGTTTATATTGACGGCGTTCAGGATGAGCTCGATCGACATGAGAATGATGACGATGTTCCTCCGTGTCAATACGCCCAGCGCGCCGATCAGCAACAGCGCTGTGCTGACTACCAGGTAATGTCCCGTCGAGATCGTTCCCGGCATTCTACACCCTCTTTCTGGCCATGATCACGGCGCCGACGATGGCGGCCAGCAGCAGCACAGAGGCGAGCTCGAACGGGACCAAGTAGTCGCGAAACAGCGCATTCGCGATCATTTCGGTGTTGCCGCCCTGCGCCGCGGCTGTCGCTGAGGGGAGGGGGAAAGAGTCGCTTCCTTTGGCGATGACATATAAAATCTCCGCGCCAACGCCAAGCGCGCAGGCGAGTCCCAGCCACCATTGCTTATTGAACTGGCTCTGTCGTGAAGCCTCTTCCAGGTTCACCAGCATAATGACGAACAGGAACAGCACCATAATTCCGCCGATGTATAGAACAATCTGCACGGCGAAGAGGAATTCCGCCTGAAGCAGAAGGAACAGACCAGCTACGCCGAGCAACGACACAATCAGCCATATGGCGCTGTGCACCGCGTTCCGGCGCGTGACCGTCAGGATGGCGCCGCCAACCGCGAGCAGCGAGAAGAGATAGAAGAATACCGCATCAAGCATCTCGAGTCCTCAACAGCTACAACCGGTGCGCCTCGGCCTGAGAGGCCGCCGCAGGCCGAGATCCTGCCTACCACGCAGGTCGGAACGGATAACTGACAACTAGCTTTTATACTGCGTCGGTTTTGGCCCTTCTTCGAGCATCTGCCGGTCCCAGATCAATCCTTCGCGAGAATACTGCGCAATTTCGAAGTCCTGCGTCAGCTCGAGCGCATCCACGGGACACGCATCTTCGCACAGGCCGCAGAACATACAGCGCGAAAGGTCGTAGGTGAAATCTGTCAGCTCCTTGCGGCGCGTTTGGGGATTTCGCACGCTGGAGACGACAATCAACTGCTCCGGGCATGCGATGGCGCACAGATCGCAGGCGATGCACAGCGTTTCACCGGTTTCGGGATTGTTGTTCAAGCGCGGCGCGCCGCGATATCGCTCCGCCACCTGCGGCCGCTGGGCCGGATACTGCTCCGTGTAGATGTGCTTCGGCGCCTGACTCCGAAACGTGACCCACAGGCCCTCAAACAGGTCCACCAGCAAAATCGTTCGTAGCAGCTTGCGGATCAACGGTCCACCTCGCCGAGCACGATATCGATGGTTCCGATGATGGCCACGATATCAGCGATCAATGCGCCTTTGGCCATTTTATCAAGCGCTTGAAGGTTGACGAATGACGGCGGGCGCACGCGCACGCGATAGGGCGTAATCGTACCATCGCTGATGATGTAGTAGCCCAGCTCGCCCTTAGGGGCTTCAATCGAGACGTAGACTTCGCCGGCGGGCGGCTTCATCACTTTTGGAACCTTGGCCATGATTGGCCCTTCAGGGATGCCGTCAACAGCCTGCCGGATGATCCGAACAGACTGGCGCATTTCCTGCATTCGGACCAGATAGCGATCGTAGGTATCTGCGTTCCTGCCGATGGGGACGTCAAACTCGTAGCGCTCGTAGCCCGAGTACGGAAATGCCTTGCGTATGTCCCACTGGACTCCAGCCGCGCGCAGCAACGGGCCGGTGACGCCGTAGCGCTTGCAGTCTTCCGCGGTGAGGATGCCGATGCCGGTGAGACGTTCGACCCAGATGCGGTTTCCGGTGAGCAATTGCTCGTATTCATCGATACGCGGAAGAAAATCGTCGCAAAACTTGCGAACGTCCCTCTCGAAAGTGTCATAGAGGTCATACTGCAGCCCGCCGATGCGGAACGCGTGAGTGGTTAGCCGTGCGCCGCAATAAGCCTCGAAGATCTTCAACGCCTCCTCGCGCTCTCGGAAGGTGTAAAAGACCGGCGTTATGGCGCCGATGTCGAGCGCGTGCGTTCCCAGCCACACCAGATGGCTGGTGATCCGGTTCATTTCGGTCAGAATGACGCGTACCGCCTGCGCCTTCGGCGGCGCTTCGACGCCGAGCAGCTTTTCGACCGCCAGGCAGTAACCCAGGCCATTGGACACCGCCGAGATATAGTCCATGCGGTCCACGTACGGCGCAAACATCGGGTAGGTGCGATTCTCGCCGATTTTCTCGATGCCGCGGTGCAGATAGCCTATAATGCAGTCCGTGCCGATAACCTTTTCGCCGTCGAGTTTGAGGATAACGCGCAAGACGCCATGCGTGGACGGATGCTGCGGCCCCATGTTGAGGACAAGCTCGTTGGCGTCGAGAAATGTCTGAGTCGCCATCTTACTGCCCGCTTTCGATGCCGATGTGTTCGCGAACCCACTGCTGGTCCATTTGGGTGATGGGATAATCTTTGCGGAGCGGATGACCAGTCCACTCCTCGGGCAAGAGAATACGCCGCAGATCGGGATGCCCGGCGAATTCGATCCCGAACATGTCAAATACCTCGCGCTCCAGCCAGTTCGCCCCCGGGTACAGCGACACAACCGAAGCCGGACGATCGCCCTCGGCGATTCGCGTTTTGATGCGAATACGCTCATTGCGGCTGAAGCTGTAAAGAATGTAGATCAAATCGAACGGCTCTTCGCGCTCTGGCCAGTGGACGGCGGTGATGTCGACCAGGTAGTCGAATCCGCGTTGAAGCTTCAGGTATTCGATGATTGCAGGAACCGCGCCGGCTCGCGCAATGAGAAAATTCTGCTCGCGGTAGCTGGCGAATTCAATAATTTGGCTTCCAAATTGGCGGTGAAGATCGAGCGTCAGCTCGCTCTCCCATGGGGTGGACTCCATGGGCGCCGCCGGTTTCGGCGGGGGAATTCTCTTCTGTTCGGCCAAATTTTATTTTACGACACTGAGGTCCGAATCGTGCGGCGCGATCGATCGAGTTCCTTCAGTCGGCGTGGGGCGGCATGTGGGATTCGAACCCACGACATCCAGAACCACAATCTGGCGCTCTACCACCTGAGCTAATGCCGCCGTGGTTGTTTTCAGTGTATCACGCGTTAACGCTGCGGGCGGCTTTCCACCGCGTGGCGGGAATGAGTGGGTGTGTCGGCAGGCGTCCCGTGTAAGTTTTTCCCGCGGGCTTGTGCCGAGTGTTTGGCCTGGGCTTGGGAGATCGTTGCCTGGATCAGCGCTCGGTTGCGGTTGCGCAACGACTTTTTCATCTTGTTCAGTTGATTGTCAATGCGCTCCAATACTTCATCCAACTCTGCCATAAGCCCGTTGAGGCGCAGTCAATGCAGGCCAACATGCTGCGTAGCATGTCGTTTGCCAACCCAGTCCTACGGCGCAGGGCGGGAGCTCATCTCTTGCGCCAGGAGGCTGCGCGTCTTGCTGTACAGGAAGTATATTGTTAACCCAATCCCGAGCCAGGAAAGGAAGCGCAGCCAGGTCAGCAGCGGCAATCCCATCATCAGCACCAGGCAGCACACGATTGAGATGGCTGGAAATAGCGGAGCGCACGGGACCCGAAAGGCGCGGCGTCGATGGGGTTGCCGGCGTCGAAGCACGATAACGCCGGCGGAGACAATGATGAACGCGAACAGCGTGCCGATATTGGATAATTCGGCGAATGTGTCAATGTCCCAAATGCCGGCCGGAATTCCGACGGCGAACCCAGCGATCCATGTGCTCACGTGAGGCGTCTTGAAACGGCGGTGAACTGCCGAGAACATGCGTGGGAGCAGGCCGTCGCGCGACATGGCGAACCAGATCCGCGCCTGACCGTATTGATACACCAGCAGCGATGACAGCATACCCATCAGAGCTCCGGCCGTCACAATCAGCCGCAGGCGGTTGAAGCCAAGCGCTTTGAGCGCGTCGGCGACGGGTGAATCGGTCCCCAGTCCGCGCCACGGTACGATGCCGGTGAGCACGAGCGACACAGATGCGTAGAGAACTGTACAGATGACCAGCGTGGCGATGATTCCGATGGGCAGATCGCGCTGCGGATGGCGGCATTCTTCGGCGGCTGTCGACACGGAATCGAAACCGATATAGCTAAAAAAAATAATAGACGCGCCCGTGAGGATTCCTGGAAACCCGTTGGGCGCGAAAGGACGCCAGTGCGCAGGATTGATGGCCCGCGCCGCGCCAAGGCAGAACGCCAGGATCGCGATCAGCTTCACGATCACCATTGCGGCGTTCGTTTCAGCGCTTTCTTTTACGCCGCGCGTCAGAATCCACGTCACCGCGATTGTAATGATCAGCGCGGGAAGGTTAAACCAGCCTGCCGGTTGTCCCGGCGCGGGGATCGGAGCGAACGCAATCTGAGCGGGGAGATGGAAGCCCAAGACATTTTCGAATAAATCCTGAAGGTATGCGGAAAAACCCACCGCCACCGACATATTCGAGACAGCGTACTCCAGAATGAGATCCCACCCGATGATCCAGGCGAAGATCTCCCCCAGCGTGGCATAAGCGTATGTATAGGCGCTGCCCGCAATGGGGATCATCGACGCAAGCTCCGCATAGCAGAGGGCTGCAAAGCAGCACGCTAGGCCCACGAGGATGAATGAAAGCGTCAGCGCGGGTCCCGCGCCCGGGCGGCCCATCTGGGAGCCGGCATGGACGCCGTGCAGCATGAGGTCCAGAAGGGTGGCGTCCAGCGCAGACCGGATCGGCAAGACCTTGCCGGCAGCGGCGGTTCCGGTCACCGTGAAAATGCCCGACCCGATCACGGCGCCGATGCCCAGCGCCGTGAGGCTGTAGGGCCCCAGCGTCCTGCGCAGACTCTTGGCCGGCTCGAGCGACGCCTCGATGAGGTCGTCGATGGACTTCGTCCGTAGCAGTTGTGACAACGGGGTGTGCGCGGCCGTCTGACCGCTCCCTCCGGCAGCGGCGTTCTGCGTTATCTCTTGCGCTGGCCCTTGGCCATCTTCTGCACCTTGCGCTTCTGAGATCCGCGCGCGACTCCTGCGGCGCGCTTGGCCTTGGGGGCGGCCTTCTTACGCGCCGCGCGCTTGGCCAGCTTTCGTTCGGCTTTGTCGGTGATGTGCTTTGTGTTCATTCGTCCGGTGAGATTCCTGCGTATTTTTGAATCAGTTTCTTGAGCCCGTAGCCGGGAAAGCTGACCGAGAGCTTCGCGTCGTCGCCTTCCCCCTCCTTGCGCAGCACCGTTCCGCGGCCATATTTGGGATGCCTGACTGATGACCCCGGCCCGAACGGCTGCGTTTTGCGACCCGACGCAGCCTTCGAGCTCGCCGCTGGCGCCGGCGCCGGTTTGGGAACCGGCTGGGCGGAGGGAACAATTCCTCTCGGCGCCGGCATTCCCCGTTCGGAAAAGAACTGCGCGATATTGTCCAGTGAATTATACGTCTTTCCGGTATACAGGTTCTTTCGAACCGTGTCGCGCGCCTCGCGCTGCTCCGCATACAAATCCACGTCTCTGGCAGCTACTGCGCTCCGGTTCAGCGGTTCGATGAGCGACGGGGGAACTTCCTGCAAAAACCGCGACGGGATTGACGGCTCCGGGGACCCGCCGCCGTAGCGACGTCGAAACTTCGCCCAGCTCAGATACAGCCGCTGTTGCGCGCGGGTCATCGCGACGTAGCAGAGGCGCCGCTCCTCTTCGAGCTTGTCCACCGCCGAACTGTCTTCGGCCAGCACCGAGCGGATATGGGGAAACAGGCCCTCCTCCAGTCCTGCGATGAAGACGACCGGGAACTCCAGTCCCTTGGCATTGTGAACGGTCAAGAGCGAGACCTGCGCGGATTCATCGAGCGCATCGGATTCGGAAGCCAGAGCCGCGTGATCCAGGAATTCCGCCAGACTCTCTCCGCGCTCGGCCGCATCGGCAGCCGCATTCACCAGTTCGTCGACGTTTCCAAGCCGGCTCTCGGAATCCAGCGTGCCGTCATTCAGCATGCGGCGATACCCTGTCGCCTCGATGACGGCCTCGAGCGTTCGATTTACGGGACGGGTCTCGACGTCCCGCCGCAGTTCACTGATGAGGTTCCGAAATGCGCGAACCGCAGCCTCGGCGCGCGTCGGCAGCATGCCGTGATCGAGCATCTCGCCCATGGCGGACCATAGGCTCTGGTTGTGCTCAAGCGCGTACCGCTCCATCTGCTCCGCAGTGCTCTTGCCGATGCCGCGCGCCGGTACGTTCAGAATTCGAAGCAGGCTGATCGAATCATGCGGAGAAACGAGCGTCTTTAGATACGCGATAAGATCCTTAACCTCAGCGCGCTGGTAGAAACTGAATCCGCCAACGATGAGGTATTTCCGGTTATAGCGACGCAGCGCCTCTTCGATCTGCCGGGATTGGAAGTTTGTGCGATACAGGACAGCGATGCGATCGCTCGGATTCCGGCTCAGATTACGCTCGATCGTGTCGGCGATCCACAGCGCTTCATTCTCCGCGTCATAGGCTTCATAGAGACCGATCTTTGGTCCGGGCTCGTGCTCGGTCCACAGCCATTTGCCCTTGCGCTGCGTGTTCTTCGCAATGAGCGTGCTGGCGGCTTCCAAAATGTTCTTCGTGGACCGGTAGTTCTGCTCGAGGCGGATGACGCGCGCATTCGGATAATCCTGTTCGAAATCGAGAATGTTTCGGATCGTCGCGCCGCGCCAGCCGTAGATGGATTGATCCTCGTCGCCCACGACGCAAATATTCTTGTGCGCTTCCGTCAGCAGCTGGATCAGCTCGTACTGGCTCCGGTTGGTGTCCTGGTATTCGTCGATGTGTAAGAACTCGAAGCGCCGGTTATACTTCTCACGGGTCTGATCATCGTGTCTCAACAGCCGGACGGACTCCAGCAACAGATCGTCGAAATCGAGGGCGTTCGCCTGACGCAGACGAGCTTCATAGCGGTCGAAGACCACAGCCAGCCGCGACGTTTTCGGATCTTTGCTGGCCTTGTAAAAATCGTCCGGCGTTTGTTTGTGGTTCTTCGCTTGGCTGATGCGGGACAGCGCGGCCCGGTATTGCAGGAACGACTTCTCTTCGAGCCCCAGTTCGCGATAGATCGACTTTATCAGGCTGAGCTGATCGTCATCATCGTAAATATTGAAGCTGGTCGTAAAGCCGGGCCGGATATCCGCAAGGGCATGGCCATTCCGCCGGAGCAGGCGGACACAAAATGAATGAAAGGTGGAAACAAATGGACTCGCCTGAGTCGAGGAGTCCCCAAGCAGCCGCTCGATCCGGTCTCGCATCTCGCTGGCAGCTTTATTGGTGAACGTCACAGCCAGAATCGTCGGCCCCGGCGCGAGGTGTTCGCTGATCAGGTGTGCGATTCGGTGGGTTACAACGCGCGTCTTTCCGCTCCCCGCGCCGGCGAGCAGCAGCAACGGGCCTGCCACGTATGTAACAGCTTCTTTTTGTTGCGGATTCAGGCCTGTCAGGAAGTCCACTTCACTTTAGTTTATCAGCGCGATGCCGTGCGCCGGGATCTTGTGAACGGTCTTTGGGATTGTTGGCGCACGCATGTTGGGATTTTCCTTGCATTATGCGTACCAGTACTATATACCTTGAATTATTCAAATAAATGATCCAACGCAGTATTGTCCCTGAAGATTCCGTCGAGGCTGAATTAGCCTACCTGTACGAGAAGATCTCACTGCTGGATCAACTGATCCGCCAACTGGAGCGCTTCGCCCGGTTGACCGGGCAGCTGTCCTCAGTCAGCCGCAGGCGAAGGGCGCGAAAAGCGCAAAACGCCTCCCCGGGCGCGTGACACGAAGCCTGCCGCCAATTTTGCGTTTCGGCGAACCACTCCGTAAACTGAAGTTTAACTAGGGAAACGGGCTTCTGCGCCGTTCGGCACTGTGCGGCGCCTGGCGTCCGGCGCTTGGATGCAGGTTGAATTTCAACTGATTGAACGTGCTCGGGGCGGCGATGACGCGGCGTTCAATCTCATTATTCAGGCCTACCGCAAGCGTATTCTCGGCACCATCGCGCGTCTCATTGGGCGGCCGGAAGATGTTGAGGACGTGGGGCAGGAGGTGTTTGTCCGGCTTTATTACTCCCTCGATCAGCTCCGTACGCCGGAGGTATTCGAGCCCTGGCTCTACCGGCTGACGGTGAATGCGGCGTATGATTACCTCCGGCGGCAGCGGCGCCGTAATGAATCGCGGATGTCAGATCTTTCCGAGCAGCAGGTTTCGATGGCCGACGCCCTTGCCGGGGGACGCAAGAGTGATGAGGAGCAGCATCGCACGCGCGTTCGCGAACTGGTAGAATCATTGCTCCGCGGGGTGTCCGAGGATGATCGTATCTTATTGACTTTAAAGGAAGTTGAGGGGCTTTCTCTGAAGGAGTTGGAGCGAATCTATAATGTCAACGAGAATGCGTTGAAGGTCCGGCTTTTTCGGGCAAGGCAACGCGTCCTTAAAGTGTTTGAGAGCGAACACAAGGCGCAGGCGGCCGGACCGGTGAGTGGAAAGGCGAAGTAACCAGCAGGCGTGGACTTGCGCCTCAATACTAGGTCAGCGTGAGACATTAATAATCTATGGATGAGTTGCAAAAGCTCTTCTGTGCCTACCGTGAGGCAATCCCTGACCCGGAACCGTCGGCAGACTTTACTCCGGGAGTCTGGCGCGGCATTGATGCGCGTCGGTCCTCGGCGCGCTTGTTCCGCCGGTTTGCCCAGGTGTTTGTTGCGTTCGCCGCGGTTCTTACCGTCCTGATGGGCGTCGTAGTTCTGCCGTATCTTCAGCGTGCGCCAGTTTACAGGGCTACCTACATCGATGTTCTGGCTGAGGAACACGCTTCCGAGGAGACCGCCGCGCTCGCCGACGGAATTCAGCAGCCTGACTTTGCCAATGAGGCGGTCACCCAATGAGGCTGTCGCGGCTCAATATCGCACTATATATCGGCCTGATTTTCCTTAGTGGCGCGGTTGTGGGCGTATTTGCGGATCGGCTGTACAGCGTTTCAGGCGTTCGCGCCAAGGATCCGAGAGATCCGAAAGAATGGCGAAGCCGGTACATGGCTGAAATGAAGTCGCGCCTTGGTCTGCGCCCGGACCAAGTCACATCTCTGAATAACATTTTGGATGAGACGCGCACGCGTTTCCACGAGGTTCACGACCGGATGCAGCCGGAACTGGATGCCATTCGAGAGCAGCAGGTGAACAAGATCCGGGCGATGTTGGACGATCGGCAGAGGGCTGAGTACGAGAAGATGCGCGCGGAACGGCTACAGCATCAGCCCAAAAACGGACCTCATCCGCCGCCAGGACTGTAACTTTATTCGTCTTGGCGGGTCCGCATTCCTTTGGGCCGATCACTTCGAGCGACGAGTCGTCCGCTGTGTTAAACTGAAGATCGCACGCCTACCTGAAAGGAATCCGTTTTTCAGCATGAAAGCAGGGATCCACCCCCAATATGAGGAAGTCAATGTGATCTGCGCCTGCGGAAATCAGTTCCGCACACGCTCAACTCACAAAGGCGACATCCGAGTGGAAATTTGCTCGAATTGCCACCCGTTTTTCACGGGTCGACAGAAACTTGTGGATACTGAAGGCCGCGTCGACCGCTTCCAAAAGAAGTTCCAGAAATCCAAAGCCTTGCAGGCGGAAAGCGCACAACGGAAGACTAAAACTCCCGCCCACTAAACAAGTCCGAATTTTCATTTCGTCAAACGAAAACCCCCGACGGCGCATATAGCATCCGCGGGGGTTCTTCAGTAGCCTTCGGCTGCGACTCGCGTGAAGGGGCCGGTCCACAAGAGGAGCGGCTCAGTCACTGTCAGAGCCTGAACGTTTAGAGCAGTCGACTCAACAGTCGGCCACCTCACGCGTGGATTTGTTACTACAATCGCTACCAGTGCTCATATAATCGACTGGACCACCTCCTTTCTCAGTGATGTTTTCATCCTACAGCTTAGGAAGGAGGGTGTCAAACCGTCAGGCGAGTCCCGTGGACCCTGAAAGTTGCCCAAGTCAATTGCGCCGCTATGGAAAGGAAAAGCCCCACGCCCGTCGGCGTGGGGCTGAGACGAAGACCTGTGAGAGGCAGCTTACACCAAAGCGCGGCGAATAACCCTTTAAAAACCCGTTGGTTCTAGCAGCACGCTGCATTCCGCACCTAAGCTCCTGAGATCAAAGGAGCCGGTTTGGAGCTTTGTGTATTGGCATATCCGTAATTCCAACAATGGAAGACAGGTATGGACGGGCAGGACGGAGCGATTACAATGGGACTTGGTTCGGCCCAGCGGCAGCACCTTGCGATCGCGCGGAGGTCCGACGCAGGGCGCTACGGCAGCCCTGTTCGGGCTATTCGTCTCCGGGCTGCTTCTGTCCTTCCTGGGCGCGATTTTGCCGTTGTGGGGACACGAGATTCGCGCCGATTACGACACCGTCGGCGCATACTTTCTCTGCCTATCGGTGGGTGTTGTCACATCCGGTCGGCTCGGACAGATGATTGTTCGCACGAAGGGCGTTTCCGCTGCCCTGATCGCAGGCTGCGCTTTCGGGACTGCGGCGTTCGTCTACTTGGCGTTCACGTCGCCGCCAGCCCCGCCCTGGGCGCGCATGCCCGGAATCGCCGCGATCGGGGCCGCTGCAGGCATGCTACACCCGGCAATCTTCCATGCCATATCAGCCATGTACCGGGCCGATCCGGCGGCGACGCTCAACGGCGGCGGCACTCTGTTCGGGCTTGGGTGCCTGACCGTTGCCCTGCTCATTTCTGGCGCGTACGGCTCCTATTCAGTCCCGGCGACGATCTTGCTGCTGGCCATCGCGCCCGCAGCCTTCGCCGTTCTGTGCGCTCGGACGAAGTTCGCTTCGGCGGCAGCCGAAGCCGAGCGCCCGCCGCGCCCCTTGCTCGAAGATCTGCGAACTCCAATAGCGGTCTTCTTCGCTCTTCTGCTGTTCTTTCAGTTCGGCAATGAGTGGGCGATCGCAGGCTGGCTGCCCTTATTTCTCGTGCATCGGCTTGGCATCAATCCGGCAAGCGCGCTGATTCTCGCGGCCCTGTACTGGCTTGCGCTGATCGTGGGCCGGCTGGTGGCGCAGTCGGTTTTGCCGCGTGTGACTCATGGTAAATTACTGCTTTCGGCAATCTGCGCAGCGGCCTTCGGCTGCCTGGTTCTGGCCTTTACGAATAATCGCTTCGGCGCTGCTGCGGGCATTTTGTTTATCGGCGGCGGATTCGCGCCGATTTACCCCCTGGTGGCGGAAAGCATCGGCGACCGGTTTCCGTATTATCATCCCGGTCTGTACAACGGAATCTTCTCTTTTGCGATGTCGGGTGGACTGCTCGCCCCTTGCGCGCTCGGCTACTTGGCGGATTTCGCCGGCATCCGGGTCGTGGTCTTGTTGCCATTTTTCGGGGCCGTCATGGTGCTGGCGCTCATGATGGCGATCTGGCTCGCCGCGCGTTCAACGCCTCACGGCAAGAGCAAGGCGGCTGCGCCGATCGGACCTTCGTAAAGCAGCTCGACCCGCTTCAGGGATTTCAACTTTCCCCTATACGGAAAGAACAGATAGCCGCTGACTGGCGGCCGCACTTCGCCTTCTGGGAGCGCATGATGGTTCACGATGTCTTCTACGCGCTCCGGCTGCTCCCGCTCAACGCCGCTGGCATCTGTGGGAGCGCGTGGAACCGGGTACGACGCTGGACCGGTCGGGTCCCCGGGAAAACGCCCAACGCGCTCCGGCGCGCCGAGGATCAGCGGGCCGGCAGCCGCTGTTACTCGTGGGCGCGCTGCCCAGTCCGAATATTTTAGTGACGCTGTGACCATAGCGGGCGCCTGCGTCATCAGCGCCGTTTTGCCGTTCAGCCGAAGAATGAAGTTGCCCGCATTAAGATGGATCGGGGTCAATTTCGAATACACCGCGACTTCGATGACCAGGTAGTCGGGGACGGCGATAACCCCCTTTTCTGTCGGCATGTTGTGGCCGAGATTCTCAGCGCCGATGGAGGCGTTGTTACTGAGCTCCGCATGGGCGGCGTACGCGGCGGCGCGGGCTCGCGGCGTCATCCATTGCGCTTGTGCGCAACTGAAGCTGGCTGCGAGCAGCCCAATCCAACGTGTCGACATGCCTGAACGAAGTATAATCCGAGTCGGGATGAAGCGCCTTGCACCCCTTCTCGCCGTATGCGCATGCGCGCTGAACGGCGCTTCGCTCCTGGAGCGGAGGATTGACGACATCATCCGGCGCTCGCCGGCGCTCGCGCCAGGGACGATTGGCATCGAAGCTGTCCAGATCCAGACGGGCAAATTGCTGTATTCGCGCGACGCAGATCACTTGTTCGTTCCGGCTTCGAATACAAAGTTGTTTTCCACGGCGCTTGCGCTGCTGCGGCTGGGGCCGGATCACAAGTTTACGACGCGCGTTTACGCGCCGTCGCTCCCTGATTCAAACGGCGTGATTCAAGGAGACTTGGTTCTGTATGGCGGCGGCGATCCGTCCATGTCGAGCGTGCGGATCCCGTATTCTCAGGGTGCGCCTCCGGCCGACCCGCTCGAAGCTATTGAACAGTTCGCCAATCAGATTATCGCGCGCGGCGTGCGATCGGTTGAGGGCGATATCATTGGCGATGACACGATCTGGCCCTATGAACCCTTTCCGCCAGGCTGGGGGCTTGAGGATCCGATATGGGATTATGGCGCGCCGGTCAGCGCGCTCATCCTAAACAATAGTTCCTTGACGCTGAAGATCGCGCCCGCCTCCAAACCGGGCCAACCCGCGGCGCTGTGGTTATCGCCGCCGCTCGAGTATTTCGTCATCGAAAATCGCGTGATGACAGTTGCGCCCGGCTTGGAACAGCGCGTCGACATCGATCGCGCGCCGGGCTCGCGAGAACTGCGCTTGCGCGGCGCCGTCTCCAGCAGGGAGACCGCGCCGCCGGAATTGCTGGCGGTCGACGATCCGGCGCTGTTTGCCGCCTGGGCGTTGTACGATGCGCTCACACGCCGTGGCGTCGCGATTCGCGGCAAGGCTGCCGCCAGGCACCGTTTTGATCCGGAGCCGTTCCGTCCGGCGCGCGGCGAGGTGTTGGCGGAGCGCGAGTCGCCGCCGCTCATCGAGCTGCTTCGGGTGACCAACAAAATCAGCCAAAATCTATGGGCTGAGGTCATGCTCCGGGAGACGGCGCGCGCTCGAAAGGGCGACGGGTCCAGGAAAGCCGGCCTCGATGAATTGAAGTTGCTATTGAAGGAACTTGGCGCAGACCCGCAGTCGTTCACGTTTGTGGACGGTTCCGGGCTGTCCCGCATGACGCTGGCGTCGCCTGCGCTGATCGTGCGACTTTTGCGCCGCATGTACGCATCTCCCTACCGCGAGCAATGGAAGGCTCTCCTGCCGGTGGGCGGCGAGGACGGCACGCTTGAGAAGCGGTTCAGGAGCCAACCCGCGGCGCGCGCCATTCAGGCCAAGACTGGATCTCTGCAGCACGTCAACACGCTCTCCGGCTACGCCGACAGCGCGACCTTCGGCGAGATCGCATTTGCCATCATGGTGAACAATACGTCGGCGCCGGCCTTGGACGTACGAGAAGCCATCGATCAGATCGGCATGGCGCTGCTCGAATAAACGTGCGATGTTGCTGTGGCGGGCCATCGGCGTAGCGGCGATCTGCTCGCCGGCTTCAGCCCAGTGGGTCGCAAGCGCCTATCTCGGCGCCAGCCACACACCGCCGACGGCGTTGACCATCATACAGCCCGCACGTAACACAGCCGTGCGGTTTCACGACGTTGCGTTTTCAGGTCGGTCATTTTCGGCGCCTCTGTACTACGGTTACGCGGTCGCGCATTTCTGGAGCGAGTGGATCGGAGTCGAAGGAGAGCTGATTCATTTGAAGGCGTATGGTCAAATGCGTCGCCTGACGACGGTCGAAGGCAGCCTCCAGGGAGCGCCAGCCTCAGGCCGCATCGCGCCGGCGTCGATCGTGAGCCAGTTCGACATCACGCACGGGGTAAATCCGATCTTTGCGAACGTGGTCCTGCGTCATGGTTTTGGGGAAAAGCGCAGCGGCAGGAAGCGCGCGTATGTGCTGGCTCGCGCAGGCGCGGGCATTACTGTTCCCCATCACGAGAATACCGTGTCGGGCCTCCATTCGGAAGGCTATCAGCTCGGCCGCCCGGCGATGCAGGGCGGCGCAGGCGCTGAGTTGCGACTCTGGCGCGGGCTGTTTGGCATGGCGCAATACAAGTTCACCTGGACGCGGCAGCGCGTAGACGTCGCCGACGGTTCAGCAAGCCTGACGTTGCGATCTCATCACGCGGCATTCGGGTTCGCCTGGCATTTCTGATTCGCTATTGCCGCTTCAACCACGGCGGGAACAGCAACGCCTGCACATCCGGCTTGTTGAGATCCGGGCGGGTAATCACGCGCGCGGCCAGATCCTGGCGGCGCGGGGGCGTCTTCCCGCTCAATTTTTCTGCAAGCGTCCTGACCGCTTCGTAGCCGATGCGGAACGGATCCTGCACCACCATGGCGTCGATGACGCCGTTACGGAGCGCCTGTACATGCGTCTCGCTGAAATCGAACGTAACGACCTTGACGCGTCCGGCGTAACCGCCGCTCTGAATTGCGTGAATTGCGCCCAGGGAACTTGGCTCGCTCGAAGCAAATATGCCCTTCAGATCGGGAACCGCTGTCAGCATGTCCTCGGCGACTGCAAGTGATTTTGCGGGATCAGACATGCCGAACTGACGGGCTGCGATCGTAACCTGCGGAAACTCCTTTTGCATGGTGTCCTCAAAGCCGCGCTCGCGAGAGAGCGTGGATGTTCCGCCGGGCTTATGCAGGACCATCGCCACTTTGCCCGAGCCGCCGATCAGCCCGCCCAGCGTGCGAGCGGCGGTGCAGCCTGCCTGGTAGTTGTCGGTGGCGACGAAGCTGGTGTAGTCGTTGACGTTGACGCCGGAATCGAACACCGCGACGGGGATTCCCGCACGTATGGCCCGCTCGACCGGCGCGGCGAGGGCGCGCTCGTCGGTTGCGGAGATCGCGAGCGCGTCGACCCGGCGGTTCACCATGGCATCGACGATTTCGATCTGCCGCGTATACTCGGTCTCCTCCTGCGGACCGTTCCAGAGGATATCAAGGCCATAGTCCTTCGCGGCCTGGTCGGCGCCGGCGTGGACCGAGACGAAGAACAGGTGCGAGTTGGCCTTCGGCACGACGCCGATCAGACGCCGGCGGGAACGGCGGCAGCAGACCAGCAGCGCGGGAAGCGCGGCGAAAAATCGTCTACGCAGCATGCGGCCATCATAGAACGGTCCGCCCGGCGCCGGCTTGGCCGCTGGTCTCCGGTAGCGGCCGGGCGCCAGATCTGCATTCAAAGCGCGCCCACGACAAAGAACGTCGTCATTGCATGCTTCAAATGAGCATTGTCGCAACGTCTACCAGGGAACGGTGCCCCTCCACCACCACGATGCCGCTCTCGGTCACATGGTGGAACTGCCGGTCCCGCTCGAGATCGTATCCCACCGTAGCGCCTTCTGGTATCTTTACGTTCTTGTCCAGAATCGCCCGGCGCACCTTGGCGCGACGGCCGATGTCGCAGTTATCAAACAGCACGGAATCCTCCACCACAGCCCCAGCGTGTACGCGTACGCCGCGGCCAATGATGGAGTTTCTGACAAGGCCGCCGGAGAGAATAGCTCCGCCCGATACGATGGAGTCGATGGCATGGCCCCGTCTGCCTTCCTCATCAAAGATAAACTTTGCGGGAGCGTCGTAATATCCGGCAGTGCGCAGCGGCCACTGCCGGTTGTACAGGTTGAGCTCCGGAGCCACTGAGCGCAGATCCATGCTAGCTTCAAAGTACGCGTCGATCGTGCCCACGTCGCGCCAGTAGGCGGGCTGGCCCGGCGGATCGCCCGGGATCCGGTTGGTCTGAAAATCGTAAGCAAAAATCTCTGTGCGGCCGATCAGCCCGGGTAGAATGTCGCGACCGAAATCATGGGAGCTGTTCTGGTTCTCGGAGTCCAGATAGAGCTCGCGCACCAGCACGTCCGTGGAGAAGATGTAATTGCCCATCGACGCAAACACATGGGTGGGCCGGTCGGGAATGGTGGGCGCATCGGGGCGCTTCTCGTGGAATGCAATGATGCGACTGTTCTCATCCACTTCGATGACGCCGAACTCGCGCGCGAACTGCTTCTCGACGGGGATGGCGGCCACCGTGACTTTCGAGCCCTTCTGCACGTGAAACTCGACCATCTGCCGGATATTCATCCGGTAGATATGATCGGCGCCGAAAATGGCGACAATGTGCGGGTCCGCCTGCTCGATCAGGTTAATGTTCTGCCAGATCGCGTCAGCGGTTCCGCGATACCAGTCCTCGCCGGGCGTGCGCATCTGCGCGGGGACGGGAATTATGAAATGATTCCGCAGCAGTCCGGCAATGTCCCAGCCTTCCCGCAAATGTTGAAGCAGGGACTGACTCTTGAATTGGATCAACACATATATCGAGTAAATGCCGGAGTTGATGAGGTTGCTGAGAACGAAATCGATGATGCGATAACGACCGCCGAACGGCACGGCCGGTTTGGCCCGTTCCTTGGTGAGGGGGTAGAGTCGCGTGCCCTTGCCGCCGGCCAGCACCATGGCGAGTGTCCGTAACTGCATCGAGCATCCTCCGGGTTTGAAGCGATTCTGTCAACGCGTTACTGCAACCGGCCCGCTCCCCGGCGCCGGCGGCCCTCATGGCCGTGATCCTGGCGGCGCGCCGAGCGGACCCGCAACACACTAAAGACGCCGGAAATCGCGCGATTGATACCGCATGCCGACAGGTAATAATACCGCATGCCAACGCATAGTATCAGTGCAGAATATCAAGGCGCCGGGCGACTGTGCTGAGGATCTCGGCGGCGCGATCGAGCATCTCGCGCGTATGCGTCGCGGTCACAATGGTTCGAATGCGAGCTTTGCCGCGAGGCACCGTCGGGAACCCAATTCCGGTGGAATACAGCCCGGCGTCGAACAGCTCCCGAGAGAAGCGGTGCGCGGCGGCCGCTTCGCCAACCATAATGGGCGTAATCGGCGTTTCGCTCTCCCCCGTATCGAATCCTGCGTTCCTGAGAGCGCTCTTAAAATACCGCGTGTTCTCCCACAGGCGTTCAATTCGCTCCGGCTCCTGTTCGAGGATGTCGAAGGCGGCAAGGCAGGCGGCGGCGACGCCGGGCGGGTGCGACGTCGAGAACAGGAACGGTCGCGCGCGATGGTACAGAAACTCAATCAGGTCGCGGCTGCCGCACACGTATCCGCCGAGTACGCCGATAGCCTTTGAGAGGGTGCCAACCTGCACATCAACCCGGCCGTGGAGGCCGAAGTGATCCACCGTTCCCCGCCCGTTTCGTCCAAGAACGCCCGAGGAATGCGCGTCATCGATCATCATGATCGCGCAATGCCGCTCGGCCGCTTCGACCAGTTTCGGCAACGGGCCGATATCGCCATCCATCGAGAATACTCCGTCGGTGATCAGCAGCTTGCGCCCCGGAGCATCGCGCAGTTCGTCGAGGATCGCATCGGCGCGGGCCGCGTCCTTATGGGGAAATACGTGAATTTTGGCCTTGGACAGACGACAGCCGTCGATGATGCTGGCGTGGTTCAGCTCGTCGGAGACGATGTGATCGTCAGGCCCGAGGATCGCCGCAACCGTGCCAGCGTTGGCGGCGAAGCCGGACTGAAACACAACGCACGCCTCGGTTTTCTTGAATTCGGCGATGCGGCGCTCGAGTTCGAGATGCACGCTCATGGTGCCCGATATGGTCCGGACTGCGCCAGACCCCGCGCCATACCGCTTCGTCGCCGCGACCGCCGCCTCGATGAGCTTGGGGTGATTCGCCAGGCCGAGATAGTTGTTCGAAGCGAGGTTAATCACCTCGCGGCCATCGAAACGGCATACCGGCTCGCAGGCGGTTTGAAGCTCTCGCAGGCGCTGATAAGTTCCTGCCTGGCGCCACTGTTCGAGTTGCTCGGACAAATACGAAAGCGGATTGGATACCGTCACGGCGGATGCTCCGAAATCATCGTAGCGCGTACCGCGGGATTCAGGAGGCAATTGCGATATTCGCCAGCCGGCTGAGTTGGTCGCAGCAGGAGGAAATCGAGAGCGTCACATCGCGAAGGGATGCGCCCTCGAACTTCAGACGGGGCGTCTCATTGTGCAGCGGGCAGCGGACATTGCGCAGCTTATCGCGGGTGCGGAGCTTAAAAGCTTCAACGTCCGCGCTTGCCGCGGCTGGCCGGGAGGGCGCCACAAAACATTTTATCACAAATTGTTTTAATAGGCCGGCGTGTTCGCAAGCGCTTGCCTGGATCGGAACGCGGCTGATGCGTAGAGGCTCGCGCGCCGTCGGGGCCGCCTGTCGAGCTCTATGTCCGAGCTGTGCCTCCGAGCGCCTGCCGGACGCGACGGCGTCCCTCCGCCGCGCGGCCGGGCGGCGGGCCTGGGCGCTCGCCGATGCGCCGACGGGCCGAGCGGTCAGCGGCCTTCGCGCATAACCACGTCGCGAAGCTGGCGTGCGGCGGCCGCGGCTTCCTCCATATGACCGATGCGGCGTAAAGCCGCCGCGAGCTGGCTTAAGGCTGTCCGATCCGCCGAATCGGACTTCAGCGCCGCCCGAAACTCCGCGATCGCCCGATGGTCGTCGCCGGACTGACGATACAGCTTGCCAAGCGCGACATGAGCGGCAGCATAGCCTGGCCGCCTGCGCAGGGACCGCATCAGCAATTGCCGCGCTTCGGCGGCGCCTGCCGGCGCTGCGCCTTGGCTAAGGATCGCTTGAGCCAGCAGATAGTTCAGCTCCGGGTCGTCGGGATCCTTGCGCAGACGCTCGCGCAACGCCGCGACAGCCTCCGCGGCGCGCTCCGTTCCGGCGTACAAGACGCCGAAACCCGCCGCTCCATACTGGTGGGCGCCGTCCAGCTCGTTCGCCTTCTCGAAATCCCGTACGGCGGCGTCATCAACGCCTTTGACCGCTTCAATGACGCCGCGGAGCGCGTAGAGCCGCGCCGCAGAGTCGAGCTTTTCCAGACCGGCGTTGACCACGAACTCGGCGGGGCCGTAGGCATCGCGCAGCAGAAATGCCGAAGCCAGATCGAAATAATTCTGTTCGTCACTCGGCGCCTGTTCAATAATCCTGCGTACGGTCACAAGCGCGGCCGAGTTGTTTCCGGAAGAGAGTTGCGCTAACGCCAGCAGCCGCAGGATCGAGCGGTCAGAATTCCGGCTTGCCATTCGCTCGAGCGCGTCAACCGCCTCGCTCGCCCGATTCAGCTTCAACAAGCATTCGCCGTACATGGCGTAAGCGCTCACGCGGGCTTCGATTTGATCGCGACTCCGCTCGAAGCTCCGTACCGCAGAAGCGCAGTCGCCGGCTTCATAGGCAAGGACTCCGGCCATTGCGCGCGCGGTCGTATTCGAGGGCTCAATGGCCGCTATTCGTTCCAGGAATTCCGCAGCGCGGGAATCTCGGAGGTTGTACGCAGCTTCCGCTGCGCCCTTGAGAGCCGGCGTGAAATTCGGCGAGAGTTCCAGCGCTTTTATAAACGCGGCCAGGCTCTCGCCGTCACGCCCGAGACCGCGAAGGGCGAGCCCCCGCACGGTCCAGAGCTGTTCATCTCGCGGCCTGGTCTTGAGCAAAGCGTCCGCTCGGTCTAAAGCCTCACGGTAATGTCCCGCGCGCAACGCCTCGGACAAGGATTCGCCGGACATGGCGCCGCCGAGCAGCAGGGAGAGCATCAAGACGCGCAGCGCCCTGTGGCGGGGATGACGCGCGGAACCCGTGAAGCGGCGGGGATTGTGAGCTGGCTGCCGGGCGGCTCCGCAACGCGGCGGATGCGCAGGGCCTGCTCCGGCTCGCTGTACTCGATGCGCCAGATCAGCGATTCCGCGTCGTGACGTCCCGCATTCCTGGGCGTCGCTTCGGCCGAGTGTGAGCAGCCGGCTCAAACTATAACGCTCTTTAGCGCCAACGAACATTCGATGAGGACAAGTGCTTCGAGGATCCGTCTCCCGCACACCGGCGCCTCAGGCTGCGTCGACGACGCAACGGAATCCGACCGCGCCCGAGCGGTCCTTGCTGGGCGCCATCAGCAAGTATTTTCCATGTTCATTCAGCTTATAGGCCTGCGGAAAATACCAGTGCGAACCCTGGGGCTGATAATGACTGCCGCCCTTCAGGATCAGGCTGCGCGTGTGCTCGTCCAGTACTTCGTCGGTAATCTGCCAGACATTGCCGACCAGATCCTCGACTCCGAACGGGCTGGCGCCCTTGGGGTGCGAACTGACATCAGCCGCCTCGGCCATGGAGCGTCCGCGGTCGGGCGTCGGAACAGCGGTGGGATCCCACGTATTCCCCCAAGGGTAAGCGCGGCCGTCGGTTCCCTGCGCCGCGAACTGCCATTCCCATTCATGCGGCAGCCGCTTGCCGGCCCACGCTGCATAGGCTCGCGCGTCTTCAACGGAGACCCAGGTCACCGGCTTGTTTGCCGTTCCCGGCGGATACGCGCCATTGCTCCAGTGTTTGAGAAAATTGTGATCGTCCTGGGGGTGGTAGTGCGTCGCGTCGATAAATCGCTTGAACTGCGCATTGGTGACCGGATATCGATCGATGTAGAAGGACGGAAGGGTCAGCGTATGTTGATGGTAGCGGCGCGGAGAGTCTTCCCAGGGATACTGCACGTCGACGCCGATCTCGTTCCGCCCTTCAATCATAATCCCCGATGTCTGAAAGTCGTATCGGGCGCCGTCAATTCGCACCATGCCCTCAGGCGCGCTGGCGGCTTTCTTCGTCGGTCCGATTTCGACAATGCGCTGCGGAAGAAACCGGCGCTCTTGCGAATAGCTCATCAGAGGCCGTTTTGCGAGTTGCGCCATCTCCGCTAAAAACTGGTCCAATCCTTTGACCGGCGACGCTGTTGCGAGCAGCGCGCCGTAGCCGTGCGGCTCCAGGGAGAAACTCAACACGGCGTTATCGCCGCGCAGATCCGGGCTCAGTTCCACTCCGTTCCACAGATCGTAATATCGCACGCCGGATTTGTGCACAATCCGGATCTGCTGGCCCGCAACCGTATATTCGTTTCGGTTCACAAAGGTCCAGACCGTAAGTCCGGGCGCGGGGAACTTGCTGGCATATACGTTAGGCCGCAAGACGGGCGTGTGGGGTTCCCATTCCGGACTGATCATGGCGGTTGCAAACTTGCGCTCGATCTTGCCGATGCGGCGAATCGCTTCCGCGTCGCGGTCCGGAATCTGGTTCCAGATGCCCCAAATGTTCTCCCACGTCTCATACCCCACGCCGTTGAAGAACGCATGCTGGAGATCGTCGTTCTTGTCGCGCGCCCAGCGGCGGCAGATGTTGACCATATGACGGGGTTCCAGCCATTTGTACCGGCTCACGGAGGGAATTGCGTCGTATTTCCAATATCCCCACGTCATGTTGTTCCATGCCAGCATCTCATCCGAATCGAGACCGCTTTCCGGTTCGAGCACCAGGGGGTGTGAAACCCGGTCGGAGGCTTCGCGGAAAACGCGCGGCACGCCTCGCAGCGTATCGCCATTGAGTCCGTCCGCATTGATTTCGCGGAACAGCCGCGCTGTCGCCTCCCAGTTCGGAACGCCTTCATCGCGCGTGCCCTGATCCCACAGCATGATCGGGAACAGCACGCGCACGCCGCGGCGATGAAAGTCCTCAACCATTCTGCGGACGCCGGCGAGACCTCCTGGCATATCGCGCAACAGGTCGTTCTGGTTGCGATCGTCGATGCCGATATTCGGGTAGGTGTGCCAGACCAGGACGCTGTCGATTCCGCCGTAGCGGCGATCGAGGTCGTCGAGATAACGGTCTACGGTATATCGGCCTGCGACCGGATCGTAAAAATATCGATCCTCGACCATCATCTGCGGCTGTATGAAACTGCTTTGGCTCCACTTGAGTTCGGGGCGATCATACTCTGCGCCGTTGTAGCCAATCCGGATCAGCCGCTCGCGCCGCCAGTGCTGGATGTCGGCGAGCCAAGCGGCGAAATGCGCCGGGTCCGGAGGTCCAGGGATTTCCTCGTTCTGCGGCGGATATTTCGTATCCTGCGCCGCGGCGGAAAAGACGGCGATCAGTACGATGGCGTAGCGCATGGTTCTCCGTGAAACGGTTCACAATGTATCATTGCCCGGCCAATGTGTCAATTTACAAATAAGTCTTGACACTGGCCGGCATTGTGCGATATTCAAGGCTGCACGCTGGCTGTATCGATTCACCGCATCCGCGCACAGCGCGATCTCCGTGCGAGAGAAAGGGCGGCTTTATGAAGCGAATTCTACAGACGTACTGGGCGGCGGCGTTCGCGGCGTGCGCCGCATTTGCTCAATACACGAGCGGCATCGAGGGCGCCGTGCTCGACCCGACCGGGGCGGCCATTGCGAACGCGAAGGTGCTCGTCACTAACGAGGCAACGCAGGTTGTCCGCGAAAGCATGACCAATGCGAGCGGCTACTTCCGCGTGTCCGAGCTTGCTCCGGGCGCCTACCGCGTCGAGGTTCAGATGACCGGCTTTCAGAACTGGATTCAGACCGGCGTGCAGGTCGATGCGAATCAGCTGCGCGCGGTATATCCTTCCCTTCGCGTCGGCGAGCAGAAGGCGGAGGTTGAGGTCATGGCGACGGCTGAGAGCATCGAAACGGGCAAGAGCTCCGTGGCCACCAGCATCACCCAGAAGACCGTGGAAGACGCGCCAATGCTCGGGCGCAACATTTACGCCGGCGTCGCCTTCATCGCGCCGGGCGTCACCGGCGCCGGGAAGTTGTTCGGCGGCGCCACAGGCTCAGGGTCCGCCGGACAGGATAGCTTTCAGACCGAACCGGGCTTTCAGATCAACTCCGCGGGCCAGCGCCAGGAGAACAACGAATACCAGGTGGATGGATCGAGCGTGAACGGCAATTCCCGCGATGGCATTACGAATCTCACGCCGGAACCGGACACCGTGCAGGAAGTTCGCGTCTCCGCCGCCGCTTTCACCGCCGAACGCGGGCACAACAGCGGCGCCTTGATCGAGGTTTACACGAAGTCCGGAACGAATGAGTTGCATGGAACGCTTTCGGAATTCCATACCGATAATGCTCTGACCAGCCGGACCGTATTTCAGAGTTCCGTTCCCGTGTATCGCCGCAATGAGTACGGGTTTACCGCGGGCGGACCGGCGATCAAGAACCGGACCTTCCTGTTCGGCTCCTATTACCGCTTGAGCTCTTCAGCCTCGCAGACCGACGTCGTTGCTGTGGAGACTCCGCAACTGCTCAGCTACCTCAAGCAGAATTTTCCCAACAATATATCGACGCGAATACTCAGCGAAGCGGTCCCCGGCGCCTATCCTTCCGCGAACTTCCTGAGCGTCGCCGACGTGCAGTCCCGTACGCCAGGCCGCGCGCCGCTTCCCGCGAACCTGCCGCTGGCGCTGCCGGTAATCGGAACGGCGTACATCAATGAGACGCTGGACCGGCCCGCGGGCCAGTGGAACACCCGCCTGGACCAGTATTTCCGTAATTACCGCGACCGCGTTTTTTTCAACTACTTCAACTATTTTTCCAAGGCGCAGCAGGCCAACCCGCGCGTGATCCAGCGAATCACACAGCCGAATTACGGCATGTATGGAAAGGCGAACTGGACGCACACGTTTTCGCCGAACCTGACCAATGAAGCGTCGATGACGCTGGTTCGCGTTGACGGCGCGACGCCGCCGACGACTGATCCGAGTTTGCCGAGCGTCAGCGTCACCGGATTCCAGGGTTTCAGCCAGTCGCAGATTGGCTGGGTGCACGCGAATTACAACTGGCACGAAGTCGTGTCCTGGATGCGCGGCAGTCACTCGCTCAAGTTCGGCGCGGATATCGACCGCCAGCACGATCTGGATAACTTCACTCCGAGCTACGCGCGTCCCACCTTCACCTTTGCGAATGTTCTTGATTTCGCGCTGGACGCCCCCTATCTGGAGAGCGGCCAGACCGTGGACACGCGGACGCAGAGCATCGCCAACAACCTGTACACCCGCATCCACATGACCTACGCGGCAGGATTCGTACAGGATGACTGGAAACTTCGCCGTAATCTCACCCTCAATCTGGGTCTTCGCTATGAGTATTACGGCCACCTCGGCCAGGTGGACCGGAGCGGCACGCCGCTGTCATTGTTCTCTCCGGGCCCGGGCGCCGATTTCAACAGCCAGATTGCGAGCGGCGTGATGCGGGTGACTGGCGATGGACTGGTCTCGACCAATACGCCGCAAGGCTGGAATCCGCGAATCGGATTCGGGTGGGACGTGTTCGGAAACGGCAGCATTGCTGTGCGCGGCGGATATGGCATCTTTTACAACCGCGTCGGAGACCTTTCGTGGGCCGGCAGCGGACGCGGCAATCCTCCGTTTGGCGCCGTGTCGTTCGATGTCCGCAACGGACAGACGCTTAATTATGCGCTGGGCAGTCCCGACGGCCTCTTCTTTCCATTGCCGCCAGGCGTGCAGTTCTCGCTGAATCCGGCGGGCGGACTGGCCGGGACGCCGATCAGCGTATCGGGAATCAACCCGGTCTTCCGCGAGCCGCGCGTGCAGGTGTGGAATGTGCAGATCCAGAAGAGCCTGGCGCGCTCCATCGTTCTTGAGGCCGACTATATCGGCAATCACGGCGACAACCTCTATTTGCAAACCGACGTGAACCGCTACGCCGGCGATCTCTTGCAACATAATGGCGCCCTTACGCGCCTCAATCCATATTTCGGTCCGATCATCTACGGGCGCACGGTCGGCTTCTCGGATGCGCACTACGGCTCCGTGTTGATGGGGAAACGATTCTCCAGGGGTTTCTCAGCGAAAGGCGTATTCACGTTCGGCAAAGCCACCGACCTCACTTCCAGCAATGACAATGGCGTGGGCGGGGCGCGGAACGTGTTTGACGCTGCGCATCCCGAGCGCCAGCACGCGCGGTCGGATTTTAACGTCGCCAAGCGTTTGACCATTGACGCGGTCTACCAAGCGCCTTCGCCCTTCCGAAATGGCCCCGGCAAAGCGCTGTTCGGCGGATGGGAAACGGCAATCATCGCGATTTTTCAGAGCGGCCTGCCCTTTTCGGTTGTCACCACGGCGCCTTATCCCCGCGGCGATTTTAACGCGGACGGATTTAACTACGATGCTCCGAACACTCCGGCCTTCGGCAACTACGCGTCCACGTCCCGCGGAGATTATATCCGCGGTCTTTTCAAGGCCAGTGATTTTCCGCTCCCGCCGACGGGGGTCGAGGGCAGCCTGGGACGGAACACGTTCGACGGCCCAGGTCTGGCCAACATCAATGCCAATTTCGTCAAGAACACGAAAATTCCTTGGTTTGTTCCCGAAGGCGCGATCCTGCAGCTGCGCGGTGAAATCTTCAATCTATTGAATCGCGTCAACCTGACCAACCCGGTCGCTGATCTGTCGAACTCGCTTTTCGGGAAATCGACTGGCCAAAATTTGCCGCGAACCGTGACGTTCGGAGTACGAATTCAGTTCTGATGAGCCCGCCGGCACAAGCGCCGTTCCGTGGCCGGGCCCTTGCGACGCTGCTGATCGCTGCGCCGCTCCAGGCTCGGCGACTTTACGGCGTCTCATGGCGGCGCGCTCCGACCGCGCAGCAGCATTGAAAAACGCGCCCCCTGCCCGGGTTCGCTCTCCACTGCAATCTGGGACCCGTGCGCTTGGGCCAACGCCTGGGCAATCGATAGCCCCAGGCCGGCGCCCGGGCGGTCCGCGCGGCTCGGATCGGCGCGATAGAAGCGCTCGAAGATATGCGGCAGCGCCGCGCGGTCTATGCCTTCTCCCGAGTCTTCGACCAGGATCTCAACGCCGTCCTCCCGCGATCTGGCGCAAACCGTGATGGTTCCTCCGGGCGGCGTGTATTTTAGCGCGTTGTCCATCAGGATCAGAAGAATACGACGGAGACCGCTTTCATTGGCGTTCACGGGCGCGGAGCGCTCCGGGAGCCTGGCCGTGAGTTGAATGCCCTTTGCCGCGGCGAGCGGCTCATGCTGCCGGACCACATCGGCCACCAGCTCTTTCAGTTCCACACTGGCCAGAGGCAGCTCCAGGCCGCCGGAATCGGCCCGCGCCAGCGTCAACAGCGATTCTGTCAAAGCCGTCATTTGCTCAGCTTCACGCTGGATTTCGGCGAGCGCTGCGCGATAATGCTCCGGCGATCGCTCACGCCGCAGCGCGAGCTCAGCCGTTGCCCGGATCAGGGCGATCGGAGTTCTCAATTCGTGGGAGGCGTCGGCTGTAAACTGGCGGATTCTCCTGACGGAACTCTCCAGACGCTCCAGCACTTCGTTCCATGCGGCCGACATGCGCTCCAGCTCATCGCCGGTTCTCGGCAATTTCAACCGCTGCGACAAGTTGTGAACATGGATGGATCTGGCGGTCCGCGTGATTTCGTCAACGGGGGCCAGCGCTCTCCGGCTGAGCCAGTAGCCTCCGGCGCAAGCGACCGCAAGCAATGCGGGAATCATCAACAACAGTGCGTTGCGGAAATCGCGGAGCAGCGACAGCGCGGGATCAAGCGGCGCGGCCACGCTTGCCCGATATGAGCGGCCGTTATGTTCGATCTCGCGGACGAAAACTCGAAAGGCCTTCCCGTTCCGAGAGACAGTCTGATAACCGGCCTCGCGGCCCGCCGCGGCAAACAAGCGCGGCTCCTCAGACGGCGCAAGCAGGACGCCCTGGGAATCGCTCAATTGCATGAGTTCGCCATTGGGAACCTCCTCGGCGAATTCGGAAAGCTCAATGGCGACCTGCGCCCGATCAGCCGCCCGCTCCACTTCGAGGACGGTTTTGAGGCCTAGGACGCGCTGCGCGAGGTCGCGATCGACGCCGGCTATCAGACGGTATTGGAGCGCGAACCACATTGCGGCGCCGAACAGGCCCAGGCCGGAAGCCAGCACGGCGGCGTACCACACGGTCAGGCGGAAACCGATCGAAAGCCGGGTCATGGCGCCTCTGCACGCAGAGAATATCCGACTCCCCGCACGGTGTGGATGAGCTTCGGCTCGCCAGGCGCCTCCACCTTGGCGCGCAGCAGGCGGACGAAGGCGTCGAGCGTATTGCTCTCGATTTCGGCGTCGGCGCCCCATACGCTCTCAATCAGGTGGTCGCGCGAGACCACGCGACCGGCATTGCGGAGCAATAGCTCAAGAATGGCGAATTCGGTCCGCGTAAGCACAATGAGGCGCTGTCCGCGCCGGACCTCGCGGCTGGATGGGTCCATGGTGAGGTCGGCAAACTGGAGGAGGACTGACTGGGGAATCGGTCCGCGACGCGCGACAGCGCGAACCCGCGCCAGGAGAACATCAAATGAGAACGGCTTGGTGAGGTAGTCGTCGGCGCCGCAATCCAGACCTTTGACGATGTCCTGGGTGGCGTCGCGAGCGGTCAACATGAGGATCGGAGTCTGGTTGTGCTGCTCGCGTAATCGGCGCGCAATGGAGAAGCCGTCAATGCCCGGCAGCATGACGTCTAGAATGATCAAGTCAAACGGATATGCTTCGGCGACGCTGAGTCCTTCCCGGCCCTCCCGCGCAATCGTGACGGTGTGTCCTTCTTCACTCAGGCCCGAGCTGAGGAGATCCGCCATCCGGCGCTCGTCCTCGACCACCAGGATTCGCATGCATGCTTCATTGAATCGCGCAAAACGGGCTCGCTCGCCGCGGCGGCGGCCTTTGGCGCTTCGATTCCATCGTACGCCGTGAGTCTGAAAATCGGCTGTAAGGCGGGTTAATGGGGCGTTGCGGCGTCCGCCGCTACTCGAAATGCTGCGAGAAATTCCGAAAAGAGAGCTTGGGCCGACTGCGGACGGTCCTCCGGATGATCGGCCAGAGTGCGAAGAAAGAAGCTGTGCCAGGCGGCCGGCGCATTATGGACATATTCCGCGACCGGCGTGAGACGGCCTGCCGCAAACGGGCGCCTGCCCGTCAACATTTCGTACGCAATCACGCCGATGGCCCAGATGTCGCCGGCTTCTCCGCCGCGTTCGCCGCGCAGCCGCTCGGGCGCGATATAGCCGGGCGTGCCCACCAGAGCGCCCGCGCCGGTCGCGTCCGCCAGGGTAAGCGTGGTTCCGTCGGGGTCGATTAGCGCGGCGAGTCCGAAGTCCAGCACTTTGGGAATGACGCCGCCCTCGTGCTCGGCCAGAAAGATGTTTTGCGGCTTGAGATCGCGATGTATGATCGAGCGGCGGTGAGCGGCATCCACACCGGAACAGACGCCTTGCAGAATGTGTGAAATCTGGCCGATCGGCAGCCGTCCTTTTGCCGCCAGCTCCTGGCTCAAGCTGACGCCGCGCAGCAGTTCCATGACCAGGAATCCCTGCCCGTTCACGAGCGAGCCTGCGTCGAAAATTATCACGACATTGGGATGCTGAAAGCTGGCAAGCACCCGCGCCTCGCGCCGGAACCGGCTCAGGGCCGAAGCGTCGCCGAGGCGCTGATCACTGAGCAGTTTAATCGCAACGCGCCGCTGCAATTCCAGGTCCGTAGCCTCGTAGACCACCCCCATCCCGCCCTGGCCGATCCGGCGCTCCACCCGGAACCGGCCTTGAATGAGATCCGGCCCCGAGCTTTGCGGAGCGCGCTCAAAGAGTAAGCCGAGACTGTCGGCAATGGCCTGAAGGAGATCGATATCTTCGCGGATGTACGGCTGCCCGGACCGCTTCGGGCCAATAGCAAGGAACGCAGTGCAAGCCTCGGCTGATGTGGACGCCGGAAACAGCCATTCCACGCTGGCCGCGTGCAGAAATTCAATTTCGCGCTCCGGCAGGTTATTGCGGAGCGAACTGCGCTCGCCGATTTCCAACGGCTTCCCGAGCGCCTGAAGGATGCGGCACATTCGGGCGCCGACGGGAATTGACGGCGCCAGCATGCCGGATGAGGCCAGCAGCCGATAGGCAGCATCGCCGGCGTGCAGGTTGAAAATTCCGGCGGCAACGGGGTGCAGCGCGAGATCGATTTGCCCAATAATGCGCCGCGCGACCTCTTGTGCGCTTCGAGCGGCGCGCACCTCGCGGACGGTCGCGCCGAGGACCTGCTGGGCGTTGTATTGCTCGCGGAAGAAGCGGCGATCGAGCGCGCGGAGCCACTGCTCGCGCCGCAGGTGCAGCCAGATTGCGAGCGCGGCGAGCGAGGCATAGATCCAGCCGCGCTCCCGCAGGATCTGAATCAGGGATTGCTGGCCGCGAAACAGGAGATCGGCGGCGAACATGGCCGCGAATGCGGGCGTTAGCAAGAGAAGTGCGTTCCGGGCGATCGCGTATTGCAGGCCTTGCCGGATGATGAGCCGGATGTCGAACAGCCGATGGCGCAGGATCGCGTAGGCGAAGGAGGCTGGAAGCGCGAGCGCGGAAATGGAGGCTATCAGAGGAAAAAGGAACCACAATGCCGGAAAGCCGCGCGGCACGAACGGCGTTATCGTCAGCAGAGTGGGAATGGTGACGAATGCCACGACAGCAAGACCGACGATTAGCACGCGCAGGCGGCGGCGCTCAGTCGCATCCGCCGAACGACGGTAATTCAGAAGCAGCATGAGGAGCCCGGCCGGCACGTAGGAGACCCAGAAGACAGGAACCGCCATGTGGATCCACGCTGGCGAGTCCGTGGGCTGATTCGGGAGATAAATAATGCGGTACAGGTGGAGAAGTTCGGATGGCATCAGCGCCAGGATCGGCATCAAGCACAGCAGCAGCGCCCAACGCGTTCGAAACAGCGGCCGCGGGAACCTCGCGCAAAATGAGAAAAATGCGACCATGCCAAAGCGCCCCAGCAAAATCTGAACCCAGAGCAACCCTTGGAGGGGCGCTGGAAGGCTGCGGATCGCGACCCCGAATCCATCGGCAAACATGACGTCCGTCATGCCGGTCAGGACCCCAGAACGCCAGGTAGTCAGTGACACAGAAATACGCCCCATACGAGCAGGCCACCACATACATCCACCACGGCGCCTTGGCTTTGGGCATGATGATTGCTCGCCCGGAGAATGCCGCAATTATAACAGGGCAGGGTGGTTTCAGGCGTTCTTCAGGTTCATATCGTGTACTGAAAAAGAGCGAATGCGAACTGCAATTGCCGCCTTCATCCTGGCGGCGGCGCGCCTGCCGGCAGGCCAGGCGTCGCCGGCACAGCCAACGAATCCGCCGCCCAGCGCGGCTGGACCTGCGCAGCCCGGAGCGCCTTCCGCGAAGCCGATGGGGGAGGCCCCAGCGCCCCGGGCCACCTTTCAGCCCGGCGTGACCCCGGCCGGCCCGGTTCCGTCCGCATCGGCGCAGCCGGGTCCGCCCGTTCAGCTTACGCTCGAAATGGCGCTGCGGCTCGCGCGAGCGTACAGCCAGCAATTCCTCAGCGCCGGAATCGCGGCGCAGCTTGCGCATGAGGATCGCGTGCAGGCCAGAGCCGCGTTTTTTCCAACGCTGAACGCGTTCAATCAGTACATCTATACGCAGGGCAATGGCACGCCATCCGGCGTCTTCGTCGCCAATGATGGAGTTCATGTGTATAACGAACAGGCCGTGGTTCACGCTGAGCTGTTCTCGGCGACGCGACGGGCCGAATACCAGCGCGCGATCGCAGCGGAGGCCGCGGCGCAGGCGCGCGTTGAAATCGCCGCCCGGGGCCTGATCGCGACGGTGGCCCAGGACTACTACGCGGTAGTGATCGCGCAGCGCCGGCAGGCGAACGCGCGCCGCAGCCTGGATGAGGCCGCGCGCTTTCTGGATATCACTGAGAAGCAGGAACGCGGGGGGGAAGCCGCTCATGCCGATGTCGTCAAAGCGCAACTGCAATACCAGCAGCGGCAGCGGGACTTGATGGATGCGGACAACAACTTGCAGAAGGCGAGAATCGCGCTGGGAGTGCTTCTATTTCCGAGCCTCGAACAACCCTATGAGGTGACCGATGATTTGAGGCCCGATCTGCCGCTGCCGCCCTTGAACGAAATCCGCTCGCAGGCGCTGACGAACAGCCCCGATCTGCGCGCGGCCGAATCGGCGCTGCAGCAGGCCGGATATGGCGTCAGAGCGGCGCGGGCAGCGTACTACCCCTCGCTGGTCCTTGACTACTTTTATGGATTCGACGCCAATGTGTTTAATATTATCGGCCCGGATGACCGGCGCAATCTCGGCTCGGTGGTGCAGGCGACGGTAAATGTGCCGGTGTGGAACTGGGGCGCGACTCGCAGCAGAGTGCGGCAAGCGGAATTGCAGCAGCGGCAGGCGCAATATGATCTGACCTTCACCGAGCGGCAGTTGCAGGCTAATATCAATGCCTTTTACCTGGAGGCGCAGGCCGCCAGGGCGCAGCTTGAGTCGCTGCGCAGCTCGCTGGAACTGGCCACGGAAAGCTTGCGCCTTACAGTGCTTCGCTATCAGGGCGGCGAGGCGACCGCGCTCGAGGTCGCCGACGCGCAGACAACGCTGGTGCAGGCGCGAAACGCCTATGATGACGGCCTGGCGAGGTATCGCATCGCGCTGGTGGAGCTTCAGACGTTGACGGGGAGATTTTGACGATGAAGAGGTTCATAGCGCTCGGCGCGATCTGTGCGCTCGAGGCCATTCTGCCCGGCTGTTCCCGAGAGAAAGAAAAGGAGCCGGAGCCCGTGGTCCCGGTGGAAGTGAGCGATGCGCGCCTGGACTCCGTTCAACGCATCATATCGGCTGATGGCGTTCTCCGAGCCATCGATCAATCCGCTATCATGCCCAAGATCACTGCGCCGGTGACCAAATTCTACGTGAATCGCGGCGATCATGTCCGCAAAGGTCAGCTGCTGGCTGTGCTTGAAAACCGCGATCTCGCGGCCAGTGTAACAGATGCCAAGGGCGCTTACGAGCAGGCCGCCGCCGCATACCGCAACGTGTCCTCAGCGACAGTGCCGGATGAGATTGTCAAGGCGGAGGCGGATGTGCAATCCGCCAAGCAAGGGCTCGAGGCGGCGCAAAAGCTGCTGAGCAGCCGCGAGCAGCTCTTTAAGGAGGGCGCCCTGGCCCGACGTCTGGTCGATGAGGCGGCTGTCGCGTATGCCCAGGCCAAAAGCGCCTACGACACGGCGCAGAAGCACCTGGAGTCGCTCCAGAGCGTCGCCCGGCACGAGGAGATCAAGAGCGCGGCAGGACAGCTGGAATCCGCGAAAGGGAAATACGAAGCCGCGCAGGCGCAATTGTCGTATTCGGAAGTGCGCAGTCCCATTTCGGGCGTCGTCGCCGACCGGGCAGTGTTTGCCGGAGAGATGGCCACGGCGGGTTCGCCCCTGCTCACGGTTGTCGATCTCACAAGCGTCATCGCCCGGGTGAATGTTCCGCAGGCCGACGCCGTGCATATTAAAGTCGGCCAGCCGGCAACGATTTCTTCGACAGACAATTCCGTCGCCGTGGACGGGAAGGTGACGGTCGTGAGTCCCGCGGTGGATCCCCAGACGACGACCGTCGAGATCTGGGTGCAGGCGGTGAACAAGGGGGAGCGCCTGCGTCCAGGCGGAGGCGTACACGTGACCATCGACGCGGGATTGATTCCGAGTGTCGTCGTTGTGCCGCCGTCAGCGTTGCTGCCTTCACAAGAGGGCGGCGCGGCGGTGATGGTAGTTACGCCGGACTCTGTTGCGCACCAGCGCGCAGTAAAGGTGGGAGTCAGAAACGAGGATAAGGTTCAAATTCTCGAAGGCGTAAAGCCGGGCGAGCGCGTCGTCGTGGCGGGCGGCGTCGGTCTTCAGGATGGCGCCAAGGTCAGGATTCAGGCCCCCGGCGAGGGCGGCCAGAAACCCGAGTCGGCCGAAGACAAGAAGGCTGGTGAGAGCGGGGAGAAGTAGTTCCGATGAGCGACCGAGCGCATGTCATTGATTCGACCGAAGATTCAATGGCGCATGAACACTGGACCGCGCGCCACGGCAAGCCCATCATTTTCGTCATTTTGACGTTGGTCGCCGTCGGCATTTATTCCGCCTTCGTTATTCCTGTCGCGGTCTTTCCCGAGACAGATTTCCCGCGGATCGTAATCGGCGCGGATAACGGCGTGGCCCCCATCGATCAGATGCTGGTCACAGTCACCCGGCCCATTGAAGAAGCCGTCAACAGCGTTCAAGGCCTCGAGCGCGTGCAGTCCATTACCAGCCGGGGCGAGGCGGAGGTGGACCTGTTCTTCAACTGGAACGTGGATATGTATCGCACTCTGGAGCTGGTCAATGCGGCTCTGGCGCGTGTGCAGCCCACGCTGCCGCCCACGGCGAAGTTGACCTCCAATCGCCTGACCTTCGCGGCGTTTCCGGTAATGGGTTACAGCCTCACCTCCGATACGGCCCCGCAGACTCGACTTTGGGAGATGGCTACCTATGAGCTCAAGCCGCGCCTCAACCGCTTGAGCGGCGTCTCGACGGTGATCGTGCAGGGCGGACAGGAGCCGGAGTTCGAAATCCGTACCGACCCGGCCAAAATGCTCGAGGCGGCGGTCACCGTACCGGCGATCCTCGACGCCGTGCGGCGTAGCAATCTGATCGACTCGCCGGGGTTGATCCAGAATAATCATCAGCTGGTGCTGAGCCTCGTGAGCGGGCAGGCGCGCACGCCGGAGCAGATCGCCAACATTGTGGTGAAGACGACGCAGTCGAATGTGCCGGTGCGGATTGGCAACGTGGCTACCGTGCTCAATTCCGTCCGCCCCGTGTACACGATCGTAACAGCGAATGGGAAGCCGGCTGTGCTGCTGAATATTAACCGCCAGCCGGACGGCAACACGGTCCGCGTCGCCGAAGAAGTTCACGCCGAAATCGATCGGATTCAAAAGACGCTGCCGCGCGGCGTCGAACTGCGCCCGTTCTACGATCAGTCCGAAATTGTGAACGACTCGATCAAGAGCGTTCGCGATGCGATCCTAGTCGGGTTGATCCTGGCCTCGATCATTCTGGTGTTGTTTCTGCGCGATTGGGGCACGTCGCTGGTCGCGGGGCTGGTGATTCCGGCGACGATTGCGGTCACGTTGATCGCGCTGCGGGTTCTCGGAGAGAGCTTCAATCTGATGACGCTGGGCGGCCTTGCAGCAGCGGTGGGTCTCATCATCGATGACGCGATCGTAGTGGTTGAGAACATCGTCCTGCACCGCGATGCAGGGCAGACTCGCGCAGAGGCGATCCGCAGCGCATTGCGCGAGATCCGCAAGCCGCTGGTGGGATCGACGATAACCCCGATTGTCGTGTTTTTGCCGCTGATCTCCATCACCGGCGTCACGGGCGTGTTCTTCCGGGCGCTCGCCGTCACTGTGGCGATGGCATTGCTCACCTCTCTTGCGCTGGCGCTCACCTGGACGCCCACGCTCAGCCACTACTTCCTTCGGCGGACTTCGACCGGACGCCGGAAGGCGCGCCATGCGACGCAGTCTCCCGGAGTCCTGGGCCGCATCGTGCGGCTGTACGACCGCCTGATCCGCCTCGCAATTTCACGGCCTGCGCTGCTCGCTGCGGCGGGCGTGGTTTTCGTGGGCGCCTCGTACCTGTGTTACCGTGCGCTCGGCACAGACCTGCTGCCGGCGATGGACGAGGGTGGATTTATTATCGACTACATCATGCCCGCAGGCTCATCGCTCGATGACACCAATCGGGCGATCTCGCGAGTCGAACAGATCCTTCGAGCGACACCCGAAGTCGAAAATACTTCCCGCCGCACAGGGCTGCAACTCGGGCTTGCGCAGGTGACCGAGGCGAACACCGGCGATATTTCCGTGAAGCTGAAGCGCGATCGCAGCCGCGGCGTTGAAGATGTAATCGCGGATGTGCGAGCCAAAATCAAAGAAGAGCTGCCGATGCTGGACGTGGAGTTCATACAGTTGCTTCAGGACATGATCGGCGATCTCACCAGCGCTCCGGAGCCCATCGTGATCAAATTGTTCTCGCAAAATCCGGATCTTCTGCGCGAATGGGGGCCCAAAGTGGGCGACGCAATTGCAAAGATTCACGGCGTTGTCGACGTCATGAACGGGATCGACAACACAATCAGTGGTCCGGCGCTTACCTTTCGGGTTGATCCGGCCGTGGCCGCGCGCGCGGGATTTACGCCGGAGGAGGTGGAGCTCGACGCCAGCGCCATCATCCAGGGCGAGCCTGCGCCGACGCCGGTGGTGATGAATGACCGCGCCTATACCATCCGGGTGCGGTATCCCGAGGAGGCGCGCCGATCAGTGGAGAGCATCAAGAACACTCTGCTGGTCAGCTCGACGGGCAAGACCGCGACTCTCGGATCGCTGGCCGCAATAGAGGAGTTGCCGGGCCAGACCGAGATCCGCCGTGAGAACCTGCAGCGGGATGTGACCGTCACCGCGCGCCTGGAGGGGCTTAATCTCGGCAGCGGAATCGCCGCCGTACAGCGGGCGGTTGCAGAACTGAACCTGCCGCCGTCAATCCGCGTCCAGTATGGCGGCGCCTACGAGGAGCAGCAACGCTCCTTCCGCGATCTGGTGATTGTGCTGGCGCTGGCAATTGTCTTAGTGTTCACCGTACTTTTGTTCGAATTCGGCGGATTCGCCGCGCCGGTCGCGGTCTTATCGTCGGCGCTCCTTTCGACTTCTGGCGTTTTTCTCGCCCTGCTGATCACCGGGACGACATTCAACATCTCTTCTTTTATGGGACTGATCATGGTGGTCGGAATTGTGGCGAAGAACGGAATTCTGCTGCTCGATGCGGACCAGCGATTTCGGGTGGAGGGCGCATCGCCAATGGAGGCCATGGTGTTGGCGGGCGAACGCCGCCTTCGTCCCATCCTGATGACGGCGCTCGCGACGGTGGCGGGCATGATCCCGCTGGCGCTGGCCTGGGGCGCGGGGTCGCAGATGCTGCAACCGCTCGCCATTGCCGTGATCGGCGGCGTGCTGGCGTCAATGGTTCTGTCGCTGGTAGTGACGCCGGCGGTTCATTACTTCATGACGCGGCGCGCGGCGTGAATCGTCCAGGCTGCGATGGGCGCTTGACGCTGCTCGGCGGATCTGGCGCGCCTGGAACCGGGTCGAAGTCTTGCGGCGAAGATGAATTCTGTGGATGTCATCGCGGAAGTCCGCCGGCTCATTGAGCGGGCAGCGCGCGTGGTTACTTTCACCGGCGCCGGCATTTCTGTCGAGAGCGGTATTCCGACGTTTCGCGGTCCTGATGGTTTATGGCGGAAATTTCGCGCTGAAGATCTGGCGACGCCGGATGCGTTCGCCCGCGATCCGAAACTGGTGTGGGAGTGGTACGACTGGCGCCGTCAAACGATCGCCAGGGCGCAGCCGAATGCGGGCCATAAAGCGCTCGCGCGCTTGGAGGCTCGCAAGGCCAGTTTCGATCTGATCACGCAGAATGTCGACAATCTGCACGATCGCGCCGGCAGTCGGCGGATTCGCAAGCTGCACGGGGATATCTGGATGGTGCGCTGCCTGAACTGTGGCATCCAGCGCCAGGATCTGCGTACGCCGCTTCCTGAGATTCCGGCCCGCTGTGAGTGCGGAGGACTGTTGCGTCCCGGCGTAGTCTGGTTCGGCGAGCGGTTGGACGCCTCCGTGTGGAGTGAAGCGGAGCTGGCTGCCGCGGCCGCGGAGGCGTTTATTGTCATCGGAACGTCGGCCGTGGTTCATCCCGCCGCCGGGCTGATCGATGTGGCGAAGAGGGCTGGAGCAAAGCTTGTTGAAATCAATCCGGACGAAACGCCGTATTCTGCCATCATCGATTACGCGCTGCGGGGACCCGCGGCCCAAATCCTGCCCTTGTTAATCGATTAGCCGCACACCGAATTCGGCGGCGAAAAAGAATATCCGCATTGTTGCGTCTACGCGGCCGAGGCTTCACGGATGCAGCCCCTGCTCGACGCGCGCCTCCGCCTCGGCCAGAACACGCTCAATATCGGCGGCCTGCACGGGCTTGCTCAAGACCAGCCCCTCGCCGCTGCGGAACGCGCGAGCCAGCTCCACGTCATAGCCGTCCATCATCAAGACAAAGACGCCGATGTGACCTCGAATCCGCTCGGAAAACTCGACCCAGTTCAGTCCCGGCAGGCGCACGGAGCACAGTACGATGTCAAAACGAAGCCGCTGAACCAGGTCAATGCCTTCCTCAGCCGTGCTTACGGGGACGACACGATAATCGCGCTCGCTCAATTCCGCAACCAAACCGCGTTGCAGGGAGGGATCCGGTTCTACCACCAGGGCGGTCAATTGCCGGGCGCGCGGAGGTCGTTTCGGGCGCGCCGCCCTCGCGTCGCCGGCCAGCGGCAGTTCCACTTCGAAGCGGTTCAGCCTGCCCGACGATTGCAGCAACCGCAGCTCCCCGCCGTGCGTCTGGATAATGCCGCGCGCGACTCCAACGCCCAACTCGCCTCCTCCATATCCGTCCTCAACGGGCGCGTCCGGAAGGCGCTCGGGTCCGGAATAGGAGATCTCAACCAATATCCGTTTTCCAATGGAACTGGTTTCGATGGTGATGGTCTTCTCCGGAGAATCGAGCACAGACTGTTCCGCATGCACCAGAAGGTTTAAGAACACCTGTTCGAGCTGACCCTGCGCGCCGAGCGCATGCAACGGAACGTGGGAGAGGCGGCTCTGCACAGATATGCCGAGCGATTTCCACTCGCGCTCGCGGAATCGCTGCAGGCTGGAGAGAATACTGTTCACTTCCACCAGTTTTGGCTCAGCGTCCTCGGCGCGACCAAACGACACCAGGCGCGCAACGATTTCGCTGGCGCGTTGAGCTTCGGCGGCGAGCACGCGGGTCTGGCGTTCGGCGGACGGGGAGAGCGGCTCGGCCAAAAGCGTCCTCGATACGGCCAGTATCATTTCCAAGGGCGCGCGCAACTGATTCGCAATTCCGGAAATCAGTTGGCCCGTCGCGGCCAGTTTCTCACTGCGGAAAAGCTGCTCGCGAACCGAATGCTGCTCCTGAAGACGAAGCGAGGTCGCCACCTGATTGGCCAGGTGCTGCGCAGCCGCCTGCTCTTCCTGAGTGAAGTCCAGCACGCGATCGGTCCTGTAAAGCTCCAGCACTCCCATCACTTCCGTTTGCGCCACCATTGGAACGAACATTACAGATCGGGGCAGGTCCGACTTGAGCGTCGACTTGAAAAACGGGCTCCGTCTCGTATCTGGAATGTTTAACAGCGCACGGTTGCGAAAGCACAGTGCAGCGCCGGTAGCCAGAGGGCCGAGCGACGCATCCACGCTTACGGAAAACGGCTCGGGGTCGGCGGCGCTCGCCACGCGATCGAGCGTGCGCGCCTTGCGGTTCAGCACGTAGAGCCGCACGCCGGTGGCGCCGGAAACTCTGGGGATGGCCTCGGTGAGCTTCGCCAAGATCTCTCCGGGCGACGACGCGGCGACGATTTCTTCGCTGAGCGCATTCAAAGTCCGCATCGTTCGGCGCTGAGCGCGCAGTCGGTGTTCGCGGACCCACCAGACGGCCAGAATGATTGCGACTCCCGCCGCTGCGATACCCAACAGGAAAGGAGGCACGAGCGCGCCGCGCTCTACCAGCGTCACGGCGCTGGGGGAGGACACGAGGATCTGGAAGGAGCGGGTGTACGGCGGCAACGGGCAGTACTGAGTGGAAATTCCCGTAACTCGGACCCGGTCGCCGACATTGTAATTTGCGAAGCTGGCTGGCGCCTCGGACCGCTCGCGCGGCAGAAACACCGTGAGGGCGCTGTCGCGCTCGGCGAGCGACAGCATCTCACCGCCCGTATTGACGCCAGAAAAGGTTACGCGCCCTTCGGTGGTGACCAGCACCCCGATATAGCGAAATCCGGCAAGTTCGGCAAGCGGAATGGATTTCGGTTGCGGGGGAGGGCCGGAAGAATCGCGGTTTATGCTGGATAGGCGCAACACGGGCATTCCAGCGCGCCGGCTCAACAATCCGGTCGCGGTCACGGAATCGCCTGGGCGAAACCCGCTGAGTTGCAGGCGTTCGCCGGCCAGCACAAGGCCGTAGTCCTGCTGGTCCTGGATCGGCAGATACCACGTATCGACGGCCCAACCGGCTGGAGCGGAAACGCGCCCCTGCACCCGCACATCTTTGCCTTCGTAAGCGGGCGTGGAATCGGGCTCTGCCCGCATGCCCGCCTGGCGCAACGATAAATCCAGGGGTTGAGCGTGCGCCGCGATTGCAAGCAGCGCATTCAGCAGGCGTATTATCCTGACAACGCGCCGCCTCCGGCTGCCGGTCATCACTGACGCACGGCGGTTTGTGCGGTTAACCATTCTGCTAATTCAGGCCGAGTAAAGTCTTTGACGTGGAAATCCACGTCAGACAGCACCGAGTGACTTTCAATTCCTACAACGCGCGCACCGGCCTTGCGGGCTGCCGCCACGCCCGGCGGTGAATCTTCGAACACGATGCAGTTGGCCGGCTCGATGTTCAATTTTTCGGCCGCGCACATATAAATATCTGGCCAGGGTTTCGGCCGCTGCACTTGCATTCCGTCGATTATGACTTCAAAATGCCGGCGCAGGTCCAGCCCGTCCAACACGAAGTTGATATTTTCAGGTTCTGCATTCGATGCCAGCGCTTTGGGAATGCCGGCGTGGCGCTCGAGAAACAGCTCCACGCCGGGAATGAGGCTGTCCCTCAAGCGCGAACGCATCAGTTGCCGGTAGAGTTGCTCCTTACGAGCTCCATGATCGAAAATCTGCCCGGGCGTAAGCTCATGACCGATCAAGTCCGCCACGATTTCATCGTTCCTGCGGCCGTGCATGCGCGCTTCGATGTCGCGGCAGTGGATGCCTAGGCGCTCCAGATACACCCGCCACGCTTCCGTATGAACCGGCATCGAATCGATTATTACCCCGTCGAGGTCAAACACGAACGCAAGGCCTGAACGGACCACCCTACCATCCTGATCGGCGAACCAATACAATCATTTTCGCATGGAAATTCAACCGCTTACGCGGCAGGACGCGCGGCTGGCCGTGGCTGTGGCGTGGCTTGTTGCCGTATGCGCTGTCTACATCTGGACAAACTATGCCCAAGCGTTTCCCCAGGCTTCCCTCGAGCTGAAAGTGTCCAAGAGCCAAATCACAAAGCGCGCATCCGAATTCGCACGCCGCCAGGGCTGGTCCCTGGACGGGTTTCGCAACATCACGGTATTCGATCCTGATGATAACGCGCGCCTGTACCTTGAGCGCGAATTGGGATTGGATGAAGCGAACCGGCTGATGCGCGGCCGCGTATCCGTGTGGCGCTGGCGGGTCCGGTGGTTTCGCCCGCCAGAGCCCGAAGAGTTCATCGTATTTCTCAGCCCAGATGGCGCAATCGCCGGCTTCAATCACGCGATTGCGGAAGCCGCGGCGGGGGCGCGCCTGTCGCCCGCCCAAGCTCGCGATATTGCAGCGCGATTCGTGGCCAGCCGGACATCACAGCCGCTCCGGCTGGTTGAAGACCGCCTCGAACAAAAGCCCAACCGCTACGACTACTCGTTTACGTGGGAGGATGAAGGGTTTCATGCAAAAGCTGCAACGTATCGGCGGACTGTGGTAGTCCAGGGCGACCGGGTTGGGCGTTACGCCGAGTTCCTGTACATTCCCGAAGCGTGGACGCGCGAGTTCGCCGCCGTACGATCCAAAAACGATTTGTACGCGGCGATTGCTCAGGCGTGCTGGATCCCGCTCATCCTGGCCGCGATCGCCGTCGGAATCCGGGCGCTTCGCCGTAAAGCGGCCCCGTGGCGTCCGCTCACGCTCATCGCCGCCGTTGTCGGCGGCCTTGTCGTTATCAATCATCTGAATTCTCTGCCCTTTCTGGTTGACGAGTTCCCTACCAGTTCGCCGTACTCCCAAACCATTCTTCTTCTGTTGCTCCAGGGGCTTGGCGCGGGCGTTGGGACATTCTTCTACGTCAGCATCGCGGCGGTGGCCGGCGAGCCGCTCTACGCCGCCGATCGGCCTGGCGGCCTGTCGCTGCGAAACGCGTTTACACGGCGCGGACTTGCATCCCGGGAATTCTTTCGCGCCACCATCGCAGGCTACGGATTGGCGGCGGCGCACCTTGCCTTTCTGGTCGCGTTTTACCTGATCGGCCGCCGGTTCGGCGTGTGGAGCCCGCAGGATGTCGCCTACTCCGACATGCTGTCGACGCCGCTGCCATGGATCTATCCTGTCGCCACAGCCTGTATGGCGGCTTCGGCGGAAGAATTCTGGTTCCGGTTGTTCGCGATCCCGCTGCTGCGGCGCGCCCTGAAACAGACCTGGATCGCGGTGGTTGTTCCCGCATTCGTGTGGGGTTTTCTCCACGCCAACTATCCGCAGGAGCCGGCCTGGATCCGAGGCGTTGAAGTGGGCTTGATCGGAATCGCTGCGGGCGTCGTCATGTTGCGCTTCGGCATTCTCGCGACGCTGGTCTGGCATTACGCGGTCGATGCCCTGCTCATCGGAATCTTTTTGTTCGAGGCGCAATCGTGGTATTTCCGGCTGAGCGGCTGGATATTGGCCGCCGCCATTGGCGCGCCGCTGATCATCTCGGCTGTGCTGTACAGGCGAAACGGCGGATTTATCATGCTCGAGCCGCCGCTATCGCATTTCGCCGCAGCCGCCCCCGCGCCGGAACTGCCGGGAGCGCCGCCAGTCCGACCGCCGTGGCCCGCCTGGCGTCTCTATGCCGCTGCCGCAGCTGTTTTGGCGATTGGCGCCGCGGCGCATCCGGTCAGATTCGGCGATTGGAACCGGGTTCGCATCACGCGGAGTCAGGCCGAATCGATTGCGCGGCGGGCTATACCCAGCGGCGCGTCATGGCGCATCGCGGTCGACTTTATAACGAACCTGAGTCCGGCCGAATTCGAGTATCTGCGGAGAATCGCCGGCGTTTCCGTCGCTCAGACGGCTGTACGCGAGCATCAACTTTCGGCGCTTTGGCGCGTGCGGTTTTTCCGCCCGTTGAACAAAGAAGAGTGGATCGTCTACATCACTCAGGACGGGCGCGTATCACGCACACAACACGTACTCGACGAGCGCGCGCCGGGCGCCAGCCTCACGGCCGAACAGGCGCGGCAGATCGCCGAACGCGCTCTTTCCAATCCGGCTCTCGTACTCATCGATTCAAATCAGCGGAAACGCGATCGCAGAATTGATTATTCGTTTACGTACGAAGACCCATCGTTCCACCTCGGCGAGGCGCGCGCTCGCGTCTCGGTCGATATCTATGGCGATGAGCCGTCGAATATTCGACGGTTCATCAAGCTGCCCGAGGCTTGGCTGCGTGATTTTGAATCGCCGAGCCTGCGTAAGTTGATCGCGCCGGCGATGGTAGGCGCAACCTGCGTGTCGCTGCTCGTTCTCTTTATCCGCCGGCTCGCCGCGCCGGAGCTCGTGTTGCACTGGCGAGCCTACTCCGCGACCGGTTGTGCGGCCCTGGCGATCGCGGTCCTCTCCGGCTTGAATGGTTCCGCGACGGCCTGGGCCGCATACAGCACGGCGATGCCAGAGCAGGAGTTTGTGGCGCAATACCTGATCGCGCGGGGCATCCGCGCTGTACTCATCAGCGGCGTCTTCTTCGCAGCGGCGCTCGGGGCTGACGTGTTCCGCCAGGCGGTAACGGGGCGCGCGCGGATGAACTGTCCGTCGATCGCGCGCACGGCGGCGGTTGCCGCGCTGGCGGCTGGACTGGCGCGCGCGCTGGCGTGGGGAATCGAGGCCGCGCCCGGGCCGCGCGAAACGCTGCCGATCTGGAGCTTGCCGGGAGTCGATGCGTGGCTGCCGGGCTGGCGCGCGTTTGCGTTTGGATGGCTGCTCGGTCCCGTGGTCGCCTGCGGCGCAGGATGCGGAGTTTTCGTCTTGCTCCGGTATCTTCACGGTTGGCGGCGTATGGCGCTCATCGCGCTCGGCGTAGTCGGACTCGCAGCCTCGCAATCGCTGACCGTCGCGCAGTTCGCCGCTTCGGCGGCTGCGGTGGTTATCTGGATTGCTGCGATAGTACTGATTGCCCGGACCTGCGCTGTCGATCTCGTCGGATATGCGGTGGCGATGTGTTGGGCAATCGGGATCCCGGCTGCGCTGGAGCTCGCCCGGCAGCCTGCGGGATGGGTGCGCTGGAACGGCGTCGCGGCGGCGGTCGCGCTGGCGGTCTCGGGCGTCGCCCTGATCGCAGCCTTCAACGCCCGCCGGCGCGCAGAGGTTTCGCAGTGAAGCGCGGCGCCATTTCAGCGTAAAGCGCAACAGTCGCTTCTTCAGCGCATGAGGCGCACAAGCTTTGCGGTGATAATCGCCTCACCCACGTGCCGCTGCGTATGCTCGGCGATGTGCGTGATCAGCCCGCCGACCGTGGTCGGCAACTGCTTGCGGCCGACCGCCCGGGCATCCTGCCAGGTGCGCGGATCGATCGCCTTCACGACGGCTTCCGCCAGCAAGAAGCTGTTCTCGAGCGCCTTGAACAGCTCTTCGCGCGTGGCGCCCGGCTCCTGCTCGCGTTTCATTTCGGACAGCTGCTCATCGCTGAGCTGCTCGCCTTTAAGATAGGTGAGCAGGCGTTCGACGCTTCCGGCAATGTGGCGAATTTGAAAACCTACGGGCGCGACGCCCGGCGCCGGCCTCTTCCAGAAGTCGCCGTCGGAGAATTCCTCGGTCCACTTCGCCAAGTCCTCTCGCGCCTGCTGAAGCGAGAAGAGCAGCGGCGCCGCCAGCGGATGCACTCCGGCAATCGGTCCTCGCAGCCACGGCTCCGGTTGTGTGCTCATTCGAAAAACGG
>Ga0070740_10000633_pt1 | contig 67098 bp, 53 predicted proteins | sample Coa_R2_FD_67286 | JGI IMG/M metagenome (GOLD analysis project Ga0070740, IMG submission 67286) | Surface soil microbial communities from Centralia Pennsylvania, which are recovering from an underground coalmine fire - Coalmine... | ecosystem: Environmental > Terrestrial > Soil > Unclassified ... | reverse complement strand
GCCTGCTGAAAATGCCTGCGCGCCCGCGCTGCGCGTCCGGCGTCAATCTCAAACGTGGTCAGTCTGCCGCCCGTCTTCTGCAACGCCAGGCAGAACCAGAGCCCCGAATACCCCGTAGACGTGCCCACCTCCACGACGCTTTTTGCTCCCGTCGATTCGGTCAGAATGCGCAGCATGCGTCCGTCGGCGACGGGGACCTGGAGGTAAACGTCGCCTGAGCGCTGCGCTTCTTCGAGAACATCGAGAATCCGCTTCTCCTCGGCGGATTTCGCCGTCGGCGGCCGCTCGAACGACTGCGACCGTGCGGAGCGGCGCTGCGCGAGTCCGGAGGCGCTGATCATCGCGATTGCTGTGACGAGGATCCATGCCTGTTTCACAATTTCTCTCCTGTCGCTCACCACTGATCGATTATCGTACTAGAAGTGGGCACGCTCACCCCTTTGCATATGGCTACGGCTGCCGGCGCCGCATTTATCGCCGGCGCGATTAATTCTGTCGCCGGCGGCGGCACCTTGATCTCCTTTCCAACCTTGATGTGGCTCGGCTTGCCGTCAATCGTCGCGAATGCGACCAACACGGTCGCCATCTGGCCCGGCTCGCTCGGGAGCTTATGGGGCTTCCGCCGCGAGTTCGGCAGGACGGATCCGGTAATGCGCGCATTCGTGGTCCCGAGTCTGCTTGGCGGCGCCTGCGGCGCCCTTCTGCTTCGCTGGACGCCGTCCGCCACTTTTGATCGGATCGTGCCGTTTCTGATTCTTTTTGCGACGATCCTGTTTACGGCCCAAGGTCCAATTCAGCGCCGGCTGCGTGCGCCGCATCCGGCGCATCGAACGATGTCATGGCTGGCCGCGGGGATGTTGTTTCAGTTTCTCGTCGGCGTGTACGGAGGCTATTTCGGCGCGGGCATGGGGATCATGATGTTATCGGCGCTCAGCATCCTGGGGATGAAAGACATTCTCGAAATGAATGCGCTCACGAGCCTGTTTGCGCTGTGTATCAATGGCATTGCTGCGGTGTTGTTCATCTGGACGAAGATGGTGGCGTGGCCATACGTGCTCGCGATGATGGGCGCGGCGGTGATTGGCGGCTACGGCGCGGCCGGGGTAGCGCGGCGGATCGGCCGGGCTGCCGTCCGCCGCTTCGTGATCGCGGTCGGGTTTACAATCGCGACTGTTCTGTTGATTCGGGCGTTTTGACTACCTCTGCACTGGAATTGTCACGCCCGGCGGCGTGCTCACGCCGTTGAGAGCGACGCTTACCGGTTGATTGCCGCTCGCCGCCGATTGCGGGACTTGGACATTGAATTGGTAGAGGCCGCTGATGGAGCCGGGCGCCAAACCAGCATACTGCACAGCGGCCGGCGCGCCTCCAATGGTGACTGTGACGACGCCCTGGAATTGCGCCGTTTGATTCGGGATCTCCCCGGCCTGCCATACGGGCTGAGTGAATCCGAATCCTGTGCCGTACAGCGTCACCGAATCGCCCGGCTTCGCCGGCTTGCCGCCAGGAAAAATGCTTGGGTCGGCCACGATGTCTGCGCTGCCTGCAAACTGCGCTGCAACGCTCTTGCTTGCGCCCAAGGTGAACAAAGCCGGCGCGGTCGCCTGCATCTGAATGGAGGCCGGATCGCTGCGCAGCTCGTTTGGCCGCCCGGGATTGGCGATGACAACAAGCGTCACTGGACCTGTTGCCGCAACCGTGGGCGCCTGCACATTAATCTGATCCTGCTGCACGTATGTTATTGGTACGCGCCTGCCGGCTATCTCAACCGCAACACAGCTCAGCGCCGTGGGGAATTTTAAGTCGGCGCTGAGATCGCCAAGTCCGGCCGTTCGCGTCCGGCTGCTCGCCTGAAAATTCTGGCCGTAGATTTCAACCATGGCATTGGGCGCAATCGGTCCCGCATGCGCAGCGGCATTTACCGCGGTGCGTACGACGGGTTTGACCGCTATGCTGCATCCGGCGTCATTTGACAGCGATGTGCGGACTGACGAGTTATAAATGCGGTCTCCGTTCGGCGTGCCGTCTCCGTTGGCTGCGTTTCCGGCGACATAGAACATGATGTCTCCGTTTTCGTCCGCGGGCGGCGTCCACTTTACCGTGAACGTGTGACCTTCGCCCTGCGCAGTCTGCGGCGCATTCGCGTGCTCAATCCACTGCAACTGGCCGACTGCGCACGGGCCCGGAGATCCGAGGAGCGATCCGTCATCGCACATCACTTTTGTTTCATCGTCAGCCGCCGCGAACGTCCCCGCCTGGACCGTACCATTGCCATTGACGAACCGGGCCGTCAATTGAAATCCCCAGCGCGACGCCTCGGGATGCTTCACGGTCACCTTCAACGTTTGAGCTACGCCCGGCACATACGGCTGAAGGTTTTCAATCGTGACGCTTCCGGCCGAGTCCGAATTGACAGGCGCGAATGTGCGGTGACATTGCGTGCAGGTGATCCCGCCGTCGATTGTCCCCGTTCGTTTGGTCGGCGGTCCCGTGTGGAAGGCCAGCAGCAGAACAGGACTTGCGGCAATCAAGGTGAAGATATAGCGAAATCGCATATTCCCCCAACAAAGGCGAGCGCGACCCTTGCGCTCACGACATTGGACCAGTGATTTCGCGGAATTGGAACGGAATTATGCGGCCGATTTCCTATGGGACATCACAAGGAGAGCGGCGGCGTCTACCGCGCCTGGCGCGCCATCCTCCTGGCCCAGGCGAGAAAACGAATCAGTTCCCGCCGATTGGATGCGAGGAACCGCCAGAATATTGGCGGAGTAATTGAATCCGCTGGAATTCCAGAATAGGTTTCAATCCGCCACCGCAGGTACGGATTCGCAGCCGGGCGGAGCCAGTACCCACGGTTGGCGCGTAGAAGGAAACGGAGCATCACTGCGCCGGGGCAGCCGCGGCCCGCTTGCTAAGCGCTGACGTCTCGCGCTCATTCTGGTCTGGCGTGGCGTAGTATCCGTTCCGGGTCCGTACGGTCGGGTGACCCGGTGCGTTTACGGTCACTTTGATCTGGCGAAAGCTGCCATCCAGGGTTTGTATATGCGGCGTGTAGGCGATGATGTACTGGTTGCGGATCTCATGCGCGACCTGCAACGCCACCTTGTCGACTTCGGGCAGCAACTTAGGGTAGTAGACCATGCCCCCGGATGCTTCAGTCAGAGCCTTCAGGGCGCGCTGGGCCTTTTTGGCCTCGCGCGGCTCCTCCTCGTTCAGCAGTCCAATTCCGTAGATCAGCACCTCGCTCTGTCGCGCCTTCTGTACAAGCCTTTCCAACGTTTCCGAGCTCGCGGTATCATTGCCGTCGGTGACGACCAGAATAACTTTCTTGTCTCGCTTGTGGTGCTTATTCATGTAGTCGATGGACATGCTGACGGCGTCGCGCATGGCCGTGCCGCCGCGGGAATCGATTTTTTCAAGCGCCTGCTCCAGCTTATTGATGTCGTTCGTAAAAGGCTGATCGAGATACGCCTCGTCATTAAAGTTGACGATAAAGACCTCGTCCTGCGGGTTCGAAGCTTTCACCAGAGCGAGCGCCGCGGCTGCGACCTTGGCGCGTTTGTCGCGCATGCTGCCACTGTCATCGATCAGAATGCCCATTGAGACCGGGACGTCCTCGCGCTTGAACAGCTTGATTGGCTGCTCGGTTCCGTTCTCGTACACTTTGAACGCGCTTTGTGGCAGGTTCGTAACCAGCTTCCCATTTTTATCGACGACACTGGCGTGCAGCACCACCAGTCGCGTTTCCGACCGGAACACGGCCGGCTCCTGGTCCTGCTGCGCAACTGCGGGCCGCACGCCCAGGAGCTGGGTCACAACCAACATGGCCGCGGAAAATAGAACTGCGCGCCGCACAAACCGGAGAGCGGTCCTTCGGCATCCCGTTGCCGGGTTCTCCGCCTCCTCGCGTATAGGAGTGCGCGACGCCGTCAAATCCACTGAACGGCTGCGCGTTGGGGAGCAGCGTCCGACGGCGTGCGCGCTAATGGGTAGGCGCATAATACCCCAAGCGGAAGAACGCCTTGAGTGGCGGAAGGCCTCGCGGCTGAACCAGCTTAACCAGAATGCGGCGATATTTGCCATCGCGCTCCTGGTTCTTCGGCGTGTAGCCGATCACATATTGATTTCGCAATTCGATTCCAATCTTTGCCGCGACATCGGGCAATTCGTTCAGATTCTCGACTGGAAACGCGCGTCCGCCGGTCTGCTCGGCGACCTCGTTCAGCAGCCCCGGCCCGGCAAGCTCTTCGGGCGTGCGGCCACGCGACGAAATCGGCTCGAAGATTCCGATGCCATAAATCTGGACGTCCGCTTCGCGAACTGCGTTCTTAATTTCGCTTTCCGTATACCGGCTGCTGTTATCGCCGCCGTCGGAAATGACCAGGAGGGCCTTGCGTGGATTATGCGCATTCTTCATCTGGTTCATCGCCATGTAGATGCCATCCAAAAGCGCCGTACGGCCCTTCGATTGGGTAAACGTCAAACGGTTCTGGATCTCTTCGGTGTTCCGAGTGAATGGGACAACGAGCTCTGGCCGGTCGTTGAATTGGATGAGGAAGAACTCATCCTCGGGATTCGCCGTCTTCAAAAACTGCGCGACCGCTTGGCGCGATTTCTGGAGCTTCGATCCCATGCTTCCGCTGGTGTCGAAGACAATGCCGACCGAAAGCGGCGCGTCCTCGCTGGAAAATTGCTTGATTTCTTGTTCGACTTTATCCTCAAAAACCTTGAAGTGTTCTTTCTCGAGGCCCGTGACAAAGCGGTTCATCGGATCCGTAACCGAGACGGGAACGAGAACCAGCGTTGTGTCGACCCGGATATTCGATTTGCGCTCCTCCGGCGCGGGCTGTTCACGGGACTGCCGCTTAATCCGGGGAGTGATGTCGATTTGCGGCTGATCCGCCGGAGCTGATTTGGGCTTAACGTCTTCAGAGAAACCGCTCGGCGCGATCGCAAGTACACACACGCCGAGCAGCAGCCACTTCCAGTGGGGTGTAGCCATACTGCGCTTCTCCGTCCCGACTAACCCGATTATAACTCTCCCCTCCGAAGCCGTAAGGCGGTTCTGTCCGTTAGACGACGACCATGGCGGAAGGGAACAGCGCCGTTTCCGAAACTCGGAGGGCAACATCACGGCCGCTGGCATCGCGTGGTATGATCTATTGTGCCGACCAGAATACTGGGAGTGATCCCAGCCCGGTTCGCCTCTTCTCGATTCCCCGGAAAGCCACTCGCCTCCATCGCCGGCAAGAGCATGCTTCAGCATGTGTACGAGCGCGCCTCCCTGGCGAGATATCTTACAGAAGTCGTCATCGCTACCGACGACCAGCGGATTTACGATGAAGCCCGCCGCTTCGGGGCTCCGGTTCGCAAGACGCGCTCCGACCACGCCTCAGGCACCGACCGCGTCGCCGAGGTGGCGGCGGGCAATCCGGCTGAGATAGTGGTCAACATCCAAGGCGACGAGCCGCTGATTGAGCCTGCGGCAATCGATGCCGCAATCGTGGGCATCCTTGATGATCCTCACATCCCGATGGCGACGCTCAAAAAACGGATCGAGAATGCGGAGGAAATCCGAAATCCGAATGTCGTCAAGGTCGTCACCGACCGGTCTGAAAACGCCATCTATTTCTCCCGGCGGGCCATCCCCTTTGTTCGCAGTCCCGAGGCTGGAGGCGCCCCTTATTATAAGCACGTCGGTCTCTATGTGTACCGACGAACGTTTCTGCTCGGATATTCCGAATTGCCCGTCGGGCCGCTGGAGCTCGCGGAGCGGCTCGAGCAGTTACGAGCGCTGGAGAACGGATATAAAATCCGGGTCATCGAAACCGATTATGATTCCTTGGGCGTGGACACGATCGAGGATCTGCAGCGAGTGTCGCGCTTGTTTGAATTGAACCGCGTCGGCGTGTAGGCGAAAAACTCCTTCGCGGATCACGGATGTCTGGTTTATGGCTAAGTGCATTTTTGTAACAGGCGGTGTGGTTTCCTCCTTGGGGAAGGGCATTGCGGCATCCAGCATCGGCTGCCTGCTCGAGAGCCGCGGGCTGCGGGTTACTTTGCAAAAGTTCGATCCATACCTCAATGTCGACCCCGGAACGATGAGCCCATACCAGCACGGAGAGGTGTTCGTCACCGACGACGGCGCCGAAACCGATCTGGATCTTGGTCATTATGAGCGGTTTACGCATGCACCCCTCACCCAGAACAATAATCTGACTTCGGGTCGTATTTACGAGCAGATCATCCTGCGTGAGCGCCGCGGCGATTATCTTGGCAAGACCGTGCAAGTCATCCCGCATGTGACCAACGAAATCAAAGCCGCTGTCCGCAAGGTCTCCGCGGATGTGGACGTGGTGATTGTTGAGATTGGCGGCACGGTGGGCGATATCGAATCGCTGCCGTTTCTCGAAGCGATCCGCCAGTTGCGTCACGAAATGGGGCGCGACAACACGCTCTTCGTGCACGTCACGCTGGTGCCGTGGATCTCGGCTGCGCATGAACTCAAAACCAAGCCGACGCAGCACAGCGTCAAGGAACTGCGCGCCATCGGCATCCAGCCCGATGTCCTGATGTGCCGCAGCGAGCGGCCTCTGCCCGATGAGGTCAAGGATAAAATCGCGCTGTTCTGCGACGTCGATCCGAAAGCCGTGATCACGGCCCGCGACGTGGATTCGGTGTATGAAATTCCGTTGGTCTTCGCCGATCAGCACGTGGATGACATCATTTTGCGGCTGCTGCATCTGACCGCCCCGCCGCGCGATCTCACGCGCTGGTCTGAAATGCTGCGCCGGTTGAAAAATCCGAGCGGAGAAGTGCGGATCGGACTGGTAGGCAAATATGTCGAGTACGAGGATTCGTATAAGAGCCTGAAAGAAGCGCTGCTGCACGGCGGCCTCGCGCATGATGTCCGCGTGGCCATAACATGGATCGAAGCCGAGCGGCTCTACTGGCCCGACTGCATCCGCGACCTCGAACCGTACGACGGGATTCTTGTGCCTGGCGGATTCGGTAAACGGGGCGTAGAAGGCATGATCAACGCCATTCGCTATGCGCGCGAATACAAGGTTCCCTATTTCGGAATTTGCCTGGGGATGCAGACCATGGTGATCGAGTACGCCCGGAACGTCTGCGGCCTTGCCAATGCTCACTCCACCGAGTTCGATCCGGCCACGCCCAACCGCGTGATCTATAAATTGCGCGAGCTGAAGGGCGTGGATGAACTGGGCGGCACCATGCGGCTCGGGGCCTATCCATGCCTGCTGGCGGAGGGCAGTCTGGCGCGGAAGGCGTATGGCACGGACCGGATCAGCGAGCGCCACCGCCATCGGTACGAATTCAATCGCGAATTTGAGCCGGTTTTGACGGCCGCCGGCTTGCGCATTACCGGCGAAACTCCGGACAAGACCTACGTCGAAATTTGCGAAACTCCGGATCACCCCTGGTCGCTTGGCTGTCAGTTCCATCCCGAGTTCAAATCCAAGCCTCTCGAGCCGCATCCGCTCTTTGCCGCCTTCATTGGCGCGGCCCTGGAGCACAGAGCGCAGCGGCTGAAGGCTTCCCACGCCGGTCGCGCGCTCGAGGAGCCGGTGCTCTCTCAGCCGCGGACCTGAAGGTCAATGCGTGTCGAAATCACTCCCGAAATTGCGGTCGGAGGCGGCGCGCCGCTGGCCTTAATAGCCGGACCGTGCGTCATCGAAAGCGCTGATCACGTTCTGTTTCTGGCAAAACGCATCCGGGAAATCGCCGGATCCTATATTTTCAAGGCGTCTTTTGACAAGGCGAACCGGAGCAGCATCAACGCGTATCGCGGGCCAGGACTGGAGCACGGCGTAAAAATTCTTCGCGGGGTGCGAGAGCTCGGAATTGCGGTGTTGACTGATATTCATGAGACCTGGCAGGCGGAGCGCGCCGCCGAAGGGGCGGACATCCTGCAAATCCCCGCATTTCTTTGCCGCCAGACGGATCTGTTGATCGCGGCGGGACGCACAGGACGGGCCGTCAATATTAAAAAAGGCCAATTCATAGCTCCGGGCGATATACGGCTGGCGGCCGATAAGGTCGCATCCACCGGCAACGACCGGATCCTGCTGACCGAGCGCGGTACATCGTTTGGCTACCACAATCTCGTCGTTGATATGCGCGGGCTGGCGATCATGCGGGAGTTCGGGTGGCCGGTCGTGTTCGACGCGACGCACAGCGTGCAGTTGCCCGGCGCCGCAGGCGCCGCATCCGGAGGGGAGCCGCGATTCATCGCGCCGCTGGCGCGGGCGGCGGCGGCAGTGGGGATCGACGCATTGTTCGTCGAGGTGCATGAAGCGCCGGAGCGCGCGCTCTCCGACGGCGCAAACGCTCTGCGGCTGGACCGGCTGGGTTCACTTCTCGCCCAGGTCCGCGCTGTTGATCGCGCGGTCAAGGCGCACTTGCAGGCCGGCGCATGAGAATCGTCGTGCAAAGAGTCCGGCGCGCACGCGTCGAAGTGCACGGCTGCGTGACCGGACAGATCGGACGCGGACTTCTGCTGCTCATCGGCGTGGCGAAAACCGACTCCCAATCGGACGCCGATTATCTGGTCGACAAAATTACAAATCTCCGAATTTTTCCCGACGAATCCGGCAAGATGAATCGCAGCGTCCGGGATATTGGCGGAGGATTGCTGCTGGTCTCACAGTTTACGGTGTATGGCGATTGCAGGAGAGGTCGGCGACCCAGTTTCGACAGCGCCGCGCCGCCGGATCAAGCTCGCGCATTGTACGAGTATTTTGTACAACAATGCCGGATGACCGGGTTGCAAGTCGAAACAGGAATATTTCAGGCGATGATGTCTGTTCATCTGGAAAATGATGGTCCTGTAACTCTCATTTGCGAGTCTGTTTAGATGAGCGGGTGCTATACTTTGGGTGGATTATGCCTCGCGGTTCTAACTCGGCGCCGAATGTGGCGCTGCTCGAAGCGGCGCTTGAAGGTTTGCAGTTACAAAGAAGCCGCATTGACGAGCAGATTGCCGAGGTCCGCCGTCTGCTGGGACGACGAACGTCGACTGCCCGGGGCAGTGCGACCGCTCAAAGCGGTGGATTCCGTCCGCCCCGCGCGCGGCGGGCGTTGAGCGCGGCTGCGAGGAAGCGAATTGCCGCGGCTCAGAAACGGCGCTGGGCCGAATATCGTAAACAAGCCGCTGGATTGGAGACCCGGGCGGCAAAATCCGCGGCGCCGAAACGAGCCAGCGCGCCTAAGACCGCTTCAAAGAAGAGCGCGGCCTGATCTCCCCCCAACCTTAGATCGGCCGCAGGGTTTCCACGGCTCCAATTAAGCGCTTCCACCAATTTTAACGAATTCGGGCCGATGATACTGTTGCTCTAGGCCGCTGCAACACGCTTGCACCGGACAGGAGAGAACGGGATGAAACACCTTACCAACCTTGTATGGAAATTGCGAATCTGGAAAGACACGCGGGGGCAGGACCTGATTGAATACGCTCTGATGGCCGGCTTCGTCGCGGTGGCTGCGGGCGCTGTTATGCCGAACGTAGCCACCCAGATCACGACGATCTTTAACAAAATCAAGACTCAGTTGACGGCCGCGGCAAGCCAGGGCTGAAGTGGTGCAGACCGCCCAGGTCGCCGGCTCCGCATGCGTCTGCGGGATCTTTTGGCGGGCTATCACTCTCCGCGGTGGAGGCCCGCCGGCGGGGCCGCCGAGACGAGGATGCTCTAAAAGCTGTATCTGATCCGGACTTGAGCGTAGGAGTTCCGCCGGTACTGACCGATAAAATCGGACGCGTCGCCGCGGATCAGGACCCACTGGAGGGTTGCGCGCCAGTGACGCCCCCAGGCCTGCGAGAACTCGAAACGAAGCCACAGGCCGTCGCCGTTCTGACGAACGGCGCCCTCGATGGCGGCGTCCTGCGACGGCCCGATGCGATAACTGGCGCGTCCCAGAATCGCGCGGGCCAAGCCTTGTTCAGGTGAAAATTGCAGCGGTTTTCCCGCTGCCTTTGTAATTGTCTCGCCAGCGTATCCTCCAACCCAACTCCATTCGCCCTGCTGACGTTCGAACTGCACCACGTAAAGCAGGTATTCGTCCGATTGCTGGCGCGTGGTCGCAAAATACGCCGCTTCGCCCTTAATCGTCACCCAGCGCGTGGGGAACGCGCCGTCGCCTCCCACCAGACGCAGCTGCGGGTAGTATCGCTGCACAGCGACCGTCAGCGCCGGCTGGCCGCGCTCGGCTGCAAATAGCGGCAGATGATTGAATCCATCGAAGTAGCACAGGGAATACTCATAGCCGCGCGCGATGTGGTTCCAGCGCACCCCAAACTGCGAGCGGCCTGGATAGCGCGCCCCATTGTCTCGTATCGAAATCGCGGCGGCGTCTGCGGGCGCCGCGGTCCAGCGCTGATTGAGCAGCGGCGTCCGGCTGGGCGTGAACCATGGTTGCCAGACCAGGTCGATGGTGTCGCCGCCGCGTTCGTAGGTGAGCCGCGCCGCATTAACGCCGAGAAAATCTGTGCTCACAACGTTCACAAAATCCTTCGGCGCAAAGCGGTCTGTCGGGTTAAGGATATCGGTCTTGCCCCAGCGGATGAACTGCCGGCCAGCCTCCAAGGTCAGACCGCCGCGGGCAAGGACAAGGCTGAAGCGTCGCGCCGAAAGCGGTGGCCGCAAAGCCGATCGATCATCGAAGTCCATGCGCCAGGCGCGCTCCGTCTGCCGGTGTGTATCGGTTCGGGCGTCGAGTGCGCCCGCCAGCTTGATCCAGGATCGCGGCTGCCAGGACGCCTCGTAGCGAAGGTGCATTTCGGAAACAGCATGGGAGCTGTCATTGACCGCCGTCTGCGGATAAAACGTCGAATCGCTTTCCATGAAGCCGCGGCCTGAAAAGGTCTGCGCCAGTGCGCTCGTAAGCGCCAGCGCGGCTGCGAACAGCCCCCTCATGAACCGCGCCGCAGCGCCTGCAACGTAAAATCGCTTTCGCTCAGCGGAACGTTGTACTCGAGCTTGTCCAGCGTGAGAATGGTGCGACTGTTCTTCCTCGCATCGAACACTTCAATCGTCCGCGCGGTCCAGACGCCCTGCACATTTTGCAGGTCGCGATACAGGACGCGGCGCGCCAGCCCGTTCCTGCCATAACCCTCCAGGCGCGCCAGCACATAATTGTCCTGGCGGATCCAGAGCAGGGAATGCGTGTACTGCGACGATTTCGACTGTTTCGGCGTGGAATCGATTTTCCAGCATTTCGCGCCGTCAACCGCCTCGTCGCCGAGCACCTTGTAATCAAACTGGTTCACGTCGCGCTCTTCGAGATCTTCGAAACTGAAGTCCGTGCCAAAGAAGCGGGTTGAGCGGTCTTGCAGCGCGATACGTTGGTCCCGCCCGATTTCGGGACGCCACATCCACTGGTCTGAAGCGCGGTCCGGGTGATTGTAGATGAGGAGGGCGACGCCGCGGACCTCCGGCGGCTCGGTGAATCGGAGCAGAGATTTGCTGTCGCCAAACGAGCCCAGACGAATGAAATTCCATCGTTTGGCGCTCACGTGGCGTTTGGCGTCCATTACCTGGAGTGCGCCCTCATAGCGCTGCGATTTCGACCTCGTTCTGCGCTGCGATTCGGCGATGATCTGACGGCCATCCTGCCCAAACAAGACGGGAGCCATCAGCGCCGTCGCTGCCAGTGCGGCTGAGACAGAACGCCTCTTATTCATATTCCAAGGCCTCCACCAGCGATCCGCGCACGGCCGTTTCCGCCGGGCCGAGAGCGGCGACCAGCGCGGCGCCGAGCATGACCGGCGCGAGCGCCAGCGCGATTTTCAGCGGATATTGATACTCGAGCCGGATGCCAGCAATATCGCGACGGGAAATCTCGAGCGCGTAGAACAACTGGAACGCGCCGAGCGCCAGACCGAGCATCAGGCCCAGAAATCCGATTGTCAGCGATTCGATCCAGACGGCGCCACGGATCTGCCTCCGCAGGGCGCCCACCGCCTTCAGCACGCCGAGTTCGCGCCGGCGGTCGGTGATCGACACAGTGAGCGTGTTGACGATCCCCAGGACGGCCACCAGGACGGCGACCGCGATCTGAACATAAGTCAGCGAGAACCATTGGTCCGTCAGTCGCAGGATGTAGTCGCGCACTTCGCGGTTCGTGAGCACAAACAGCCGGGTTGTGGAACCCACGCGATTCAGGATTTCCTGACGGACCGCGGACTCGGATGCTCGTGGTTCGAGATAGACGCGAAACAAATCAACAGTGTCGTCGTTCCAATATCGCCGGAACAGGGTTCGCTCTATGAGAATGCTCCCCTGCTGGTCCGAATAATCGATCACAACTCCTGCAATTGGCAAACGAAGCATTCCGGCCGGAGCGGCGAGCTCCAGGATGTCGCCGGCGTGAAGATTCTCGAGCGCCGCCAGATTGTCGGAAACGATGACGCCCTTTCCAGCGGCGGCCTCCCGGTACATGCGATCCGTATCGCCTTCGATCGCGGGCAGTCTCGCTCTGCTGACTAGGCCGGCGATATCGGCCGCCACAAGCATAACCGGACGACCGCGATACAGAACACGGGCGTCGCGGACAAGCTGTACTTGGGCTACGCCGGGAACGTTCTGAATCCTTTCTCCGACCTCCGGCGGAAAGCGGTACGAGCGCGCGGTGAGATTCTGCGTCGCCGAAACGAACAGGTCGGGATTCAGCGCGATGTTCATCCATTGAACGATTGAGGCGTAACTTGCGCGCGCCATGCCGCCCAGCGCGATGACCAGTGAAACCGAGAGCATCAGGGCCGCGATTGTCCCAGATGTGCGCCGGGGCGTCTGGATAAGGCTGTCGGCAGCCAGCGCGCCTTCGACCGGGCGCACTCGTCTGAGCACAGGACGGATGAGGCGCGAAAGCCACAAGCCCGCAGCAGGCGTGAGCAGCAGCGCCGCGATAAGCGTCAACAGGTATCCTGTATACAGCAGAACGCCGCGTCCGCCCAGCCCCAGGCACGCGAAGGCGGACAACGCCGATATTACTGCGGCGCTCCGGCGCGCGCGGTTCTCGCCCTCGCTGAGCGATTCATATTTGCCTTTCTGAAGCGCCTTGACCGGGTCGATTCGGGCGGCGTTCCTCGCGGGCAGGAACGCGGCCGCAATGCTGGTGACGACGCCGGCCGTCACCGCCAGACCGATCAAATTCGGGTTCGCTGATACTTCCTCGGCGCGCTCTCCAATGCCATACACCTCGCTAAGGAGCCCGCCGATGTATTTTGCCAACGCGCGGGCCAGCAATATTCCGGCGGCCGCTCCGGCGACAGATCCTATTGCGCCGGCAACCGCGCTCTCGGTCAAAAACAGCCGGCGAATCTGGGACTGTGTTGCGCCAAGGGCCCGGAGAATGCCAATCTCGGCGCGGCGCTGCGTCACCGCAATCGCGAAGGTGTTGTAGATGATGAACATTCCGATGAATAAAGCAAACAGGCTGGTGATGTTCGCCGACAGGCGATACACCGCCGCGATCGATTCGATCTCGCGGCCGCGCGATCCCGGCGTTCTCACCTGAAAGCCCGGACCCAGGGTCCGTTCGATCCGGACCTGCACAGCGTCGATGCGCTCTCCCTCATTGACCGCGAGATCGATGCGGTCGAATTTGCGGCCGCGCCCGAACATCCGCTGGGCAGCGTAGATATCCATCACCGCCAGATTGCCGCCGAATGCGCTCGCCAGTCCCCCCGAACGCATAATCCCGCGAACCGTAAATCGTTTTGGACCATCTACCGTGTCCAAAACCAGGGTGGAATTCACGGTCAGGTGGTTTCGGAGCGCGAATGGTCTTGTGATGATCAGCGAATCGGCTCGCGCGAGAAATACCAGCGGATCATCAACCGCTCCCTCGTCGTCCTCTTCCAGGTCGTAATCGCGCAGACTGCGGTCGCCAAGCATGTCGACGCCCAGAATCAGAAGGTTCCCCTCGCCTCGAATTCCGATGTTCGCGACGGCCTGGATGACGGGCGCTGCCGCGCGCACCCCTGGCACGGCCTGCACGCGTTCGAGCGTCGATTCGTCGAAGCCTGTCTCTCCGGCTGTCACCTGTAGCTGCGTTGCGCCGGCGATGCGGTCAATTGTGCGCTGAAAGGCGAACAGCACGGACTGGTTCGCGGTATGCATGCCGACGAATACCGCGACTCCGAGAAGAATACCGGTCAGCGTCAGCGCCGTGCGCGTCAAGTGCTTGCGCACGTACGGCCACGTGATGAGCCGCAGGAGGATCACTGCCGGCTGTCTCCGGCAATTCGACCGTCTCTGAGCGCAATGGTGCGAGGGCAGCTTTCAGCCACGGCGCGATCGTGCGTGACAATCAGCACCGTTGCCCCCAGTTGCTGGCGCAGGTCGTGGATCAGTTTCAAAATTTCCCAGCCGGTCTGCGTGTCGAGATTGCCGGTCGGCTCGTCAGCCAGCAGGATCGGCGGATAAATCGACAGAGCCCGGGCGATGGCGACGCGCTGTCGCTCGCCGCCGGAGAGCTCGTCAGGGAGATGATCGAGGCGGCGATCTAGCCCAACCAGGGCCAGCAGCTCCTTTGAGCGCTCGTTGATTTTCCGCCGCGGCCAACCGCGCAGATGAAGCGGCAGGGCGACATTCTCCAGGCAGGTTAAGGTCGGCAGTAGATTGAAAAATTGAAAGATAAATCCGATTTTGTCGCGCCGTAAGCGGGTCAGATTGTCGTCGCTGAGCCCGCCTAGCCGTTCTCCATCAATTTCAATCTCTCCACTCGTGGGGCGGTCCAGCCCGCCAATCAGGTTCAACAGCGTGGATTTTCCCGAGCCTGAAGGACCCACGATCGAGACCATTTCGCCCCGTGGCACGTGGAACCAGACATTGTCCAGCGCAACGACGCCGCGTTTTCCATTGAACCTCTTGGAGACTCCGGAAAGTTGGATCACTGCTTACTTCTATGATGGCGCCTCGCGATGGTTTATCCGGCGCGGCTCTGCAAAGCGCCCCAGATCCACCCTTCCTCCCAGCGCGGCTGCCGCCCCGTCACAACCCTGTGACCACGGCCTGCCGCGGCGCGTCAACTTATATATGCGCATCCGTGCGGATCATCCGTTAAACCGCTTATTCGCGGAATTGACAGAGAAACACCTGGTTCGATCGGCAGGCGTGGACGACCCCGAGATCGCGCGTTACATCGCGGGTATGCTCGTGGACTTCACCCACGTCGATAACTTGTATCGAATTCGCAATAGCGCGGGCAAACGGCTGGAGGAGGTGGGCGAGATGCTTATCGAATCGAATCCCCTGTTGGGGGGGCCCTCCTTCTTCCACGAGCGCGAGGTCAGGAAGCACATTGGCGATTACACGTTGTTCCTTACCGGCCTGTTTCCGGAGTATGTGGGCCGCATTCGCCAACGTGGAGTCTCACTCGACAGCTTCATCGACTACACGCGAGTCGGGAAGGAGTCGTACCGCGTGGTCGCTTCCTTCGATCAGTTCGAATTCCGTTCGGTGGCGCCGCTGTTCCGGCGCCTGTCGGATCGTTTTGAGCTGTGCGTTTTCGGGCTCAACCTGGTGAAGCAGGAACTGGAGCGAAACCAGCGGGCATGGTACCACGGCGTGCGGAGCGCGCTCGAATAGTTTCCGCCGTATCAATTCGAAGGTTCGGAGCCGGCGCAGGCCAAGACGATGACAGATATATTATCGGGGGCGCCGGCCCGTTGCGCCTCGCCTACCAACGCCAATGCGATGACTGCCGGCTCGCCAGAGTTCGCAAAGATGGCGGCAATCTGCGCACTCGGCACGCAACCGTGCAAACCGTCGCTGCAGAGCAATAGCTTGTCATTTTCTAATAGTCGGCATTCCTGCAAACCCACTTCGACGTCCTCCTGAGAACCGGCGGCGCGGGTCAGGATGTGCCGGACCATGGAGGCGGACGAATCGGAACCTGCTCCGCCGAGCGTGTCGTCTACCGTGAGCTGCTGCAATTGAGAATCCCGAAACAGATATACCCGGCTGTCTCCGATATTCGCGACCGCTGCTGTTTCGCCCTGAATCAAAACAGCGCTCACTGTGGTGCCCATCCCCAGATGCTCGAGCGATGTCTCGGACTGGCGCCAGATCTGGCGATTGGCGAGCTTGACGCCTGTCCACAACCGGTTTGCCGGCAATGACAAGTGAAGGTTGTACCCGTAGGGCCAGGTAACCTCCATGGGATCGCGTGATGAGTCAATGTATTGACGAACAGCGCCGACGGCCAGCTCCGCGGCGAAGCCGCCCCGCCTGCGCCCGCCCAGTCCATCGCAAACAATATACAGCCCAAGGGCGTCGTCAAAGAAAATGCGGTCCTGATTTTCAGAGCGGCAGCAGCCGGCGTCCGTAAGTCCGTGAGAGATCACTCGCATGCGAACCGTTTTCGGAAAAGCGGTGCCAGAATAACACAGTCGGGGAAGACCGTTGTGATCGCTGAACCATTTCGTCGGCTTCACCACGATTGACCGCGCATCGCCGTCAACGGCGAAACTCGCGGCTGGCTGGCGATCCACCTGCGGCCCGTCACTACACTAGAATCTTGGACCTCTCCACGCCGCTCATGTACGTCAAGGGCGTTGGACCTGCGCGCGCCAAGATGCTCGAGGCCAAGGGTCTCAACGTCGTTGAGGATCTGCTGCTGTATGCGCCATTCCGGTACGAGGATCGGAGCAACGTAAAGCCGATCAAACAGCTCGCGCCGGGCGAGATGGCGACCGTGATCGCTGAAGTTGAGTCCAGCCGGTTATCGGGATTCCACCGGCGGAATCTGGGCCTGTTTGAGGCGTCGCTCGGCGACGGCTCCCGCGCGTCGTTGACCGCGAAGTGGTTCCACGGCGCGTATCTCAAAGACGTATTGACGCCCGGAGTGAAGGTGGCCTTGTACGGGAAGGTGGAGTTGGACGCCTACAGCGGCGATCTTCAGATGATGCATCCCGAATTCGAAATTCTGTCGGGCGAAGAGGACGGCGACCCGAGTCTGCATACGGGGCGCATCGTGCCGGTCTATGAGGCGGCGGGCAAAGTCAGCGCCCGCGTGCTCCGCATGATTGTGCATCGCGTCCTCGAATCGCTGCCGCCGCTCGATGATCCGCTTCCACACTTTTTGCGGGAGCGTCTAAAGCTGCCAGAGCGCGATCTTGCTGTGCGCCGCCTTCACTTTCCCTCCGCTGGGGACGACATCCGGCTGTTGAACGCGTTCCGGTCGCCCCCGCAGTTTCGCATGATCTTTGAAGAGTTCTTCTGGCTGGAGTGTGGGCTGGCGCTCAAGAAGAACAGGGCGCGCTTTCGCGAGGGCATCGCGTTCGAATTGAACGACCGGGTGCGGGAGCGTATCAAGACCATGCTTCCGTTCAAGCCGACCGGCGCGCAGAAACGCGTCTTAGGCGAGATTGCTCAGGATATGGCCAGGCCGCAGCCCATGTACCGCCTGTTGCAGGGCGACGTCGGCAGCGGAAAGACGCTGGTAGCTGCGGAGGCGGCGATCATCGCCATCGAGAACGGGTACCAGGTCGCTGTACTCGCTCCAACCGAGATTCTAGCTACGCAGCACTACTTCTATTTCCGCGATTTGTTCAAAAAGCTGGGCTATGTTGTGGTCTTGCTCACGGGATCGGGAAGCAAGCGGGAGAAGGCGCAATTGAAAAAGCTGCTGGCGGCGGGATTGGTGCAGGTCGGAGTGGGGACCCACGCGCTGCTGGAGGGCGATGTGGAATTTGAAAAGCTCGGGCTGGCGATTATCGATGAGCAGCACCGCTTCGGCGTCGAACAGCGCTTGCGGCTGGTCGAGAAGGGCGCGAATCCGGACGTGCTCGTCATGACGGCCACGCCGATTCCGCGCACGCTGGCTCTGACGATTTATGGCGACCTGGACGTCTCGGTCATCGACGAGCTGCCGCCCGGGCGCAAGCCAATCAAAACCAAACATGTGACTGAGGATCGGGTTGAACAGGCGTACAGCTTTCTGAAGCAGCAGATCGAGCTGGGACGGCAGGCATACGTGGTCTACCCTGTAATCGAAGAATCGGAAACGCAAGCGATGAAAGCGGCGCAGAAGATGTATGAACGGTTGTCGCAAATCGTATTCCCCGGAATTCCCATGGGACTGCTGCACGGGCGGCTCTCTGCGGATGAAAAGGAAACGGTGATGGCCCGCTTCAAACAGGGCGAGCTCAAGATTCTGGTTTCGACCACGGTGATCGAGGTGGGCGTGGACGTGCCTAACGCCACGGTGATGGTGATCGAGCAGGCGGAGCGGTTCGGACTCTCCCAACTGCACCAGCTGCGCGGCCGCGTCGGGCGTGGCTCCGAGCAGAGCTACTGCATTCTGGTTACAGGCCGGCTGAACGACGCAGCCCGGGAGCGCATCCGCACCATGGTGGAATCAAACGACGGATTCTACATCGCCGAAATGGACCTGAAACTGCGCGGCCCGGGCGAGTTTTTCGGCACGCGGCAGTCGGGCCTGCCCGCTTTCCGCATCGGCAGCATCGTTCGTGATGCGGACATTCTCGAGGCCGCGCGCAGCGAGGCGGAGGCGTTCATCGGGCATCCGCCGTCTGAAGAAGAGCTGAGACGCGCAGTCGCCTACATCCGGGACCACTGGCAGCGGCGGTACGGGCTGGTTCAGGTGGGGTAGCGATGCGCGTCATTGCCGGACGCTTCCGCAGCCGCCGCTTGAAGGCTCTCCGGGGAGCGAGCACGCGGCCCACGCCTGACCGCCTGCGGGAGGCGCTGTTCAGCATTCTCGCGCCGCAAATTGAAAACGCCGTGTTCATTGACGCGTATGCCGGAACGGGCGCAGTAGGGATCGAGGCGCTGAGCCGCGGCGCGGCGCGGGCGATCTTTATCGAGCGCAGCCGGCCGGCGCTGAACCTGATCCGTGACAATCTGGCCGCATTGGGTCTGCTCCCGTCCGCGGATATCGTATGCGGCAAGGCGTCGAACCTCCTGCCGCGCTATCACGCTGATATCGTGTTTCTCGATCCGCCCTATGAACTCGAGCGTGAATATGACGCCTGTCTCGAAGCGCTGACGCAGCGTCCGCCGCCTTTAGTCATTGCTCAGCACGCCAGCCGGTTTGAGCTTCCTGAGAGCGCAGGCGTTCTGAAGCGCAAACGGGTCGTGCGCCATGGCGATAACTCGCTGAGCTTCTACGAACCGGAAGCGTAGCGCGAGCCCGGGCGATAATATATTGCCATGAGCTCCAGCGAAGCTTACTGTCGGGGCTTGGCGTTGTGGGAAACGCAGGAGCCGTTGGAGGGCGCCCCGGCAATATCAAATTCCTGGGCGTGAATATCCGTCGACTGCACGTCTTCCGGGTTCCTCGAACCGGACTTCTCAAAGGCTATTGTTGTGACGCGCAAAATATTCGCCAAGCTGATTTTAGCGGTCCTCTGCGTTCTGCTCGTCGCCCTGGTGGCCGTGGATTTCCTTGCGTCGGCGGTCGCTGAACGCTCCTATGTCGACGCGCTCCGGCGCGAGCTGTTTGAAAAAGGTCGGATGCTGGCCGGCATCCCGCCGGACTCATTGCAGCGCGACTTTCCAGTGTTTGCAAAGGCGGCTGGAGTGCGGCTGACATGGATCGGTCCGGACGGGCGGGTGGTCGCGGATTCCGAAAACGACCCCCAACGCATGGAAAATCATCGCAACCGTCCAGAACTGGCGGCGGCCTTTGCGGGCCGCGAGGGTTGGAGCAAGCGGCTCAGTCCAACCATGGGCGTCATGTTTCTGTACGCCGCTGTTCCCGTTCCATCCGGCGCCCTGCGGCTCGCTGTTCCGCTTTCGACGGTCTCCCGCCAGGTCAACGCCATCCGGCGGCAAATGCTTGCCTCCACGGCCATCGCCTTCCTTCCCTCGATTCTGATCGCGGCGCTGTTTGCGCGCTCCGTTTCAAGGCGGCTGGCAGGCATTATCGATCATGCCCGTAAACTGGCCCAGGGTGATTTTAAGGCGCGGCTGGCGCCGGACGGCAACGATGAGCTCGGCCTCTTGACCGAGCGTCTGAACGAGACCAGCCGCAAGCTTCAAGTGATGTTCGAGGAACTGGAGCGTGAACATGCCGAACTTGAAAAATTGGAGCGCATTCGCAAGGACTTCGTTATCAATGTTTCGCATGAATTGCGCACGCCGCTCGCCTCCATCCAGGGATACACCGAAACATTGCTCGACGGCGCCATTCATGACGCCGAGCATAACCTCCGGTTTCTGCGGATCATCCGCCAGAACGCTGAACGGCTGCGGCGGCTCACCGAAGATCTGCTGACGCTCTCGCGCATCGAGTTGAACCGGCGCGCGTTCAAGTTCGACCGCTATGAAGTGAACAGCTTGTTGCGGGAGAACATTGAACTCATGCAACCCATCGCAGACCGCAACGGCGTCCAGTTGCAATGCGAGCCCGCGCCGGAGGGAACCGAAGCGTATTGCGACAGCGAGGCCGTTCAACAAATCCTGATGAATCTCGTCGATAACGCCTTGAAATATACCCCGGCCGGCGGGTCCGTAACGCTCACCGCGCGGCAGGCCAGCCCGGATCGCGTTCTGATCCAGGTGCGCGATACAGGCGTTGGAATCCCACAGGAAGATTTACCGCGCCTGTTTGAGCGGTTTTACCGCGTGGACAAGGCGCGCTCGCGGGAGCTGGGCGGCACCGGTCTGGGGCTGGCCATCGTCAAGCACCTGGTGCGATCGCAAGGCGGAGAGGTGCACGTCGAAAGCGTTCTGAACGCGGGATCCACGTTTTCCTTTACGCTTCCGGCGGCGGATGCGGCCCAGGACCGCGGGCGGGAGTTTCAAACGGAATTAACCGTATAGTAACCATTCTGAAACCCTGTTCTCGTTACAGTTGTATTGATGAAGAAAATCGCGCTCATCGAAGATGACGCCGATCTGTTCGCGCTCCTCAAGTACAACCTCGAGAAGGAAGGATTCGCTCTGGTGGGGTCGCAAACCGGCAGGGGCGCAGTCGAATTTTGCCGGCGCGAGCGGCCAGATCTGATTCTGCTCGATATCATGCTGCCCGATTCCGACGGTCTGGACATTTGCAAGGGCATTCGCAGTAATCCGGAGCTGGCGCACATTCCGGTGATCTTTCTAACGGCGCGCGCCTCCGAAACGGATCGCATTGTGGGGCTCGAGCTGGGCGCCAATGACTACATCGTAAAGCCGTTCTTTATCCGGGAACTAATCGCGCGCGTGAAGATTCAGTTTCGCGGATCCACGCCGCCGCCGCGCACCTTGCGGGCGGGCGGACTCGAGCTCGATCGCAGCGCCTGCCGCGTGCGTCTGAATGGTGAGGAGATCTCGCTCACCGCAACAGAGTTCCGATTGCTGGAATTCCTGATGGCGCGGCCTGGAGTCGTGTTCAGCCGGGAACAATTGCTGGATAGCGTATGGGGTCATGACCGCGCGGTGACCGATCGAACTGTGGACGTTTATATCCTGCGATTGCGGCAGAAGATCGAGGCGGATGCGGCGAATCCGGCATATATCCGCTCCGTGCGAGGGTTCGGCTACAGCTTTGATCGGGTGACTATGGAAAGCGCGGCGGGGTAGCGGCGAAAACCTTCGGGCCATGCGCGCCGCGAGCGCTCCTGTTTCGCCATGGCCGGACCGGCCGGAGGCGCCCCGAAGCATTCTGCGCGCTTCGCGCGGCGCACTCTGTCGATCGCCGCAAGATTTCCAAAATTCATATCCAGCCTGTTGGATTCCGGATTGGCCTGTGATAAAAATGATTCTCAAACATGCAGTACAGTTGGGCGGCCGCATGGTTATACGCCATCGGCGTTGCCGCCGCGCAAAGCGGCAGTGTTCCGTTGGAACAGGCGACGCTTGGGCGCATTCGAGCCCGAATGGCGGAGACTTTGGCGCGGCAGCCAAATTACACGTGCGTGCAGCGAATCGAGCGCTCCAGCCGCCGCGCGCCACGCCATACCTATCAACTCCGCGACATGCTGCGTCTGGAAGTCGCCTTGGTGGATGGCAAGGAAATGTACGCGTGGCCGGGCGAGTCGAAGTTTGAAGACCGCGATCTGCTCGACATGGTTCCTGTTGGCGGCGCAATCGGCACTGGCGATTTTGCGACGCACGCCCGGGCGGTGTTCCTCACCGGCGCCCCCAAGTTTAAATACGACGGAATCGTCGAAATCGGCGGCAGGCGCGCCTATTGTTACCGCTTTAAGGTGGCGCAGCTCGAGAGTGGCTACCACATCCGCGTGAATGGCGCTGAAGCAGTGGTTGGTTATCACGGCTCGTTCTGGGCGGACGTGAACACCCTGGACCTGATCCGGCTGGAAGTCGTGGCCGATGACATACCGGCCTATTTGGGGCTGCGGTCCGCGCAGGACGTCATGGAGTACGGACGTGTGCAGATCGGAGGCTCGGATTTTCTGCTTCCCGTCTCCTCGGAGCTGGCGATGGTGGACCTGAGCGGAAATGCCAGCCGCAATATCACGCATTTCAGCGAGTGTCGCCAGTACACGGGCGAGTCCGTACTGACATTCGCCGACGCCCCCGAACGCGCGCCGGCCGAGGTTGCCGCCGTGGAACAACCGAAAGAGCCGGTGAGCGTGCCCCCGGATATGGTTTTCGAAGTCTCGCTCGACGGCGCAATCGATTCGGAAAGATCAATGGTGGGCGATCCGCTGACCGCCACGCTGCAAGAAAGCATCAAACTGAAGCGGCGCGTGTTGTTCCCCAAAGGCGCGAAGCTGCTGGGGCGCATTCTGCGTCTGGAGCGGCATGATGATCATTGTGATGTCGACATTCAATTTTCTGAAGTCGCGTCGGGAAACGCGTGGTCGCCGCTGGCGACCCGGCTCGAGCCGAGGGTGATGCCAGACTCGCATCCCTTCCTCCGCGGCCTGGTTCAGGTGTCCGATGAGCCCAGGGCCAGCGGTCTGAAGCTGCGGGGCCCGCGGGTCCACCTGCCACGCGGCTTCAGACTGCGTCTCCGCACGGTGGCGGTAAATCATCCCGCAAATAGCGCCAGTATGGCGCGATAGGGCGTGATCCAGTTCGGCGCTGACAACGGGGTATTCGAGAGCGCGGTCGCTTTTGCCGAAGAGCAGGTGCGCCGGCTCATCGAAAAGCACCCTGATTTCTATCCGATGTACACCAAAAACGGCCGGTGGCGGCACGAAGGCGCCGTCTGGACGGAGTGGTGCGACGGATTTCTACCCGGAATGATGTGGATCTTCCACCGGCGCGCGGAGCCCGGCTCCGAGCGGGCCAAATTCTGGTATGAGCAGGCGGTGCGCTACACCAAGCCGCTCGCGGCGCGCAAGGATGACCGCGAGATTCACGATCTGGGGTTCATTTTCCTGCCTACCTTCTATCGCTGGTATCAACTCACCAAGGATCCGGAACTGAATGAGGTGCTGGTGACGGCGGGAAAAACCCTGGCTCTGCGCTACAACGAAAAAGGCCAGTTCCTGCGATCGTTTGTGGCGGAAAATTCTCTCTTTATCGATCTGATGATGAATGTCGGGCTGATATTTTACGCCGCGCGGGAAACCAACGATAAGCGGCTGCGCGACATCGCCGTGCGGCATTCCTTCACAACGCGGCGGTATTTGGTGCGCGGCGATGGATCGACCGCGCACGAAGGCGTGTTCGACCTGCGCACCGGCGCGTTCATCCGCCAGACTACTCACCAGGGGTACCGTTCCGACTCGTGCTGGTCGCGCGGGCTGACCTGGGCCCTATACGGCTTCATCACGGCGTTCGAATATACGCGCGATTCCAGATTTCTGGCGACCGCCGAGGCGTGCGCCGAATACTATACTTCGCACTGCCACGCCGACGGCGTTCCACCGTGGGATTTCAATACCCCGGCCGAGACGCGCACGCTGCTGGACACATCCGCGGCTGCCATTGCGGCAGCCGGATTGAACCGGCTGTGCAGGATCGCCCAGGATCCGATGAAGAGACATTTTTATTGGGCTGCCTCGCAGCGGATTTTGCGCACCCTGTGCGAGCGCTACATGGCCAAGGGGGATCCGCGCTGGGAAGGCGTGCTGAAGAGCGGCGTTTATCACCTCAACCGCGAGCTGGGCGTGGATGAATCCGTGATCTGGGGCGATTATTTTTTCCTCGAAGCCCTGGATCGCGCCCTGCGCAGCTCCTGACGGCCCGTTGTGGAGAACTGGTGATAAGCTATCGGGCATGGCAGACTCCTTCGTCTCCCGCAGGGATTTCATCGGCTCGGCCGCCGCGACCACGTTTACGATCGTAGCGCCCCAGGCGGTCCGCGGCTCGCAGGCTAATTCGAAAATCAGCGTCGGGCTGATCGGCTCGGGAGGCCGCGGCACGTACGACGCCACCATCGTCAACGGCGACCCGCGGGCGCGGGTTTCTGCGCTGTGCGATCTGTTCGACGACCGCATCGAGAAGGCCACGGCGGCTCTGAAGCTGCAGAATCCCAAAACGTACAAGGATTTTGAAAAGCTGCTCAGCGCGCCGGATATCGATGCGGTCATTATTGCCACGCCGCCATTCGAACATCCGCGCATGCTGGAGGCCGCCGTCGATGCCAAAAAACATATCTACTGCGAAAAGCCGATGGGCGTCGATTTTGCCGGCGTGAAGAAGTGCATCCAGGCCGGGCGCCGGGCCGATCCGAAAAAGAATCTGTTTGTTGGATTCCAGCAACGCTACGGTCCCGAATACCTGGAGGCCTACCGTCGTTTAAAAAACGGCGAGATCGGGGAGCTGGCGAACGCGCGCGCATTCTGGATTTCCAACGACCCGTTCAAGCGCGTTCCCTACGACGACCCCAAAATCGAGAAGCTGCGCAACTGGTTCTGCTATCCCGAATATTCCGGCGACATCATTGTCGAGCAGGATTGCCACAACCTGGACGTTCTGCATTGGTTTCTGGAGGCGCGCCCGATCAGCGTCGTGGGCATGGGCGGACGCAAGGTCCGCACCTCCATGCCGATTCTCGATCACCTGAGCCTGACCTACGAATTCCCAAACAATATCCATGTGAATTTCGAAGCGAACCAGATCTCGCCCCCAGGCTTCAGCAAGGTCGGCGAGGAGTTCACCGGGACTAAGGGAGTACTCGAAACATCGCGCGCGCGGATGGTGCACATCAAGGGGCGCGGGCCGGAAAATCGCGAAGAAATGCCGACCAAACGCGACATTACCAACGACGCCTTTGAAAAATTTCTGGACAATATCCAGAACGGGCAGGTGGAGAATGTCGCAGAGCGGTCGGCGATCAGCACGCTGTTTGCGATCCTGGGGCGGACGGCGATTTACGAGAAACGCCGAGCGACCTGGAAGGGGGAGTTCGGAGACGTATGAAGCTTCTTGCGCTGGCTGGAGTGGCGGCGTCAATTGCGTTTGCGCAGCAGGCAGGCGTGATCAATGTCATTGTTTTTGGCGCGCATCCGGACGATTGTGATATCCGCGCCGCCGGCACGGCCGCAAAGTTCGCGCAAATGGGCCACAGAGTGAAGTTCGTCGCGGTGACCAACGGCGACGCCGGACATCAGAGCGAAGGCGGCGGGATGCTGGCAAAACGGCGCCGGGCCGAGGCGATGGAGTCCGCGCGGCGGCTTGGAATCACCTATGAGGTGCTGGATAACCACGATGGCGAGTTGCTTCCCACGCTTCCGGTCCGGCAACAGATCATTCGCCGGATCCGGCAGTGGCATGCGGACGTGGTGATCGCGCCGCGTCCGAACGATTATCATCCGGACCACCGTTATACCGGCGTGCTGGTTCAGGATGCCGCCTATATGGTGGTTGTGCCGAACGTCTGCCCCGACACCCCGCCGCTTAGAAAAAATCCCGTGTTTTTGTACGCGCAGGACAATTTCCAGCGCCCCAATCCGTTCCGTCCCGACGTGGCCATCGATATCGATGACGTTTGGCAGAAAAAGATCGACGCCCTCGACGCGCACGTCTCCCAGGTGTATGAGTGGCTGCCGTGGGTGGATGGAACGCTCGATTCGGTTCCCAGGGATCCCGCGCAGAGAAGGCAGTGGCTTGAGAAGACTCGCAGTCAACAGCCGAACGAGGCTGTCCGTGCGGCGCTGGTGAAGTGGTACGGACCTGAGCGCGGCAACCGCGTTCAGCATGCCGAGGCGTTTGAGGTATGCGAGTATGGCCGGCGTCCCAGCGAGCAGGATTTAAGAGCTCTGTTTCCGATGCTGGGCAAGTGATCTGGGCGGACGGCGCGAAGACGACCGTTCAGCCAAGCGTCTCAATCAGCTTTGTCACATCACATCGAACGGAAAATTGCGCGCGCCTAACCCGGAGGGTATAGCATATTGTCCATGCGCTTCCTGCTTCTCGCCTTCGCCTTCTCGACCGCTCTGCTCGGGCAACTGTCGCCGTTGGAAAGCTGGGCCGCGACCGTCCAAAACCGGTACGCCGTTCACCCCAACATCACCTATCTGGTGGCCAACAATTATGAGGACAAGCTCGACATCTATGAGCGCCGCGATGTCCAGGAGCCGCAACCCACGCTGATCTACATTCACGGCGGCGGTTGGGTCGGCGGCGCGAAGGAGAGCGTCATTATGGAGATCGTGCCGTGGCTCGAAATGGGATGGAATGTCGTAAACGTCGAATACCGCCTGGGCAGAGTTTCACTCGCGCCCGCGGCCGTGGAGGACTGTCTGTGTGCGCTGCGCTGGATAGCGTCGCACGCCAAAGATTACCGGATTGACCCGGCGCGGCTGGTGGTGAGCGGGGGTTCGGCGGGAGGACACCTCGCGCTGACGACAGGCATGATCCCCGAAAGCGCCGGTCTCGATCGCCAATGTCCTCCGCCGCAGGCGGCAAATATGACCTTGCCAAAAGTGGCGGCGATCATCAACTGGTACGGCATTACGGATGTCGCGGATTTGTTGGACGGGCCGAATACCAAATCGTATGCGGTGGCCTGGATGGGCGCTATGCCCAACCGCATGGAGATCGCCCGCCGCGTGTCGCCGCTGACGTATGTGCGGCCGGGTCTGCCTCCCATCCTCACCATTCACGGCGATGCGGATCCCACGGTCCCCTATAGTCACGCGGTGCGGCTCAAAGAGGCGCTCGACAAGGTAGGATCCCCCAACCAGCTGCTGACCATCCCCGGAGGCAAACATGGAGGGTTCACGCCCGAAGAGCGCATTCGCATTTTCGCCGCCATTCGGGAATTTCTGAAGCAGCATCATCTCGCCGGCGAGGCGGTTCGCGCCGGGGCTGGAAACTGACGCGCAATTTCCTGAAAACAAATAGATTTTTGCGTCCGGTGGGTTGTTTGCAAGGACGCGTTATGATACTCTCAAAAGGGAACCCTGCCTGACAACTTCTGCGGTGACACCGTCCAGTTGAGCCGGCGTGTCGATCAGGGCGGCCATGAAGGACGCTAGCTTCAGCACTCGATGAACTTTCGCTCTCTCTTCAGCCTGTTCTCCTCCGATCTGGCCATTGATCTCGGAACTGCGAACACGCTCGTGTTCGCCAAAGGGAAGGGCATCGTGGTCAATGAACCTTCGATTGTCGCCATCAATAAGAACACCGGCGAAGTCGAAGCCGTCGGCAAGGAAGCCAAAGAGATGCTCGGCCGGACGCCGGGCAACATTGTCGCCATCCGTCCCATGAAAGACGGCGTCATCGCCGATTTTAAAGTGACCGAGCGCATGCTGAATTACTTCATTCAGAAGGCGCACGGCCGTAAAATGCTGGTGCATCCGCGGATCGTAATTGGTGTGCCGAGCGAAATCACGCAGGTGGAAAAGCGCGCCGTGATTGACTCAGCGTACCGCGCCAAGGCGAGCGAGGTGCACCTGGTGGAGCAGGCCATGGTGGCGGCGATCGGCGCTGGACTTCCGATTACCGAACCGTCGGGAAATATGGTGGTGGATATAGGCGGAGGCACGACGGATGTCGCCGTGATCTCGCTATCGGGTATCGTGTATTCCCGTTCCGTGCGCGTCGCCGGAAATGAAATGGACGACGCCATCATGCAGCATCTCAAGCGCAAATACAACCTCCTGATCGGCGAGCGCACGGCCGAGCAGATCAAAGTTCAGATCGGATCGGCGTATCCGCTGGATAAGCCGCTGACCATGGAGATCAAGGGCCGCAACCTGATTGAGGGCGTGCCCAAGACAGTGACTATCGACGACAGCGAAGTTCGGGAATCGCTTTCTGAATGCGTCGCGACCATTATGAACGCGATCCGTGTGGCGCTGGAACGGACGCCGCCTGAGTTGAGCGCCGACATCAGTGATCGCGGCATCGTACTGACGGGAGGCGGCGCGCTGTTGAAGAATTTGGACAAACGGATCCGGGAAGAGACCGGCCTGCCGGTATCAATCGCCGAAGACCCGCTGGCGTCGGTCGTTCTCGGGACCGGAAAAATGTTGACCGATTTTAAGCTCTTGCGCCGAATCGCAATCGAGTAGAGCGCCGTCTACACTGAGCGAGAGGGGCGACAGCCGCAGATGGACGCAGACAGAAGCAGATCTCAACCCAATCGGATGTGCGCGCTCCCTCGGTGCCGCCCGCATCGTCACGCCGCCCTATGGATTTCCTGCTGACTCGGTTTCGCAACCTGGCGACGCTGGTTGTCGTTATCGGCGGCCAGCTGCTGTTGCTGGCCTATCAGGTTAAGACTGGCCACGAGATTCGCCTGATCCGCGTCTGGGCGGTAACCGCGATCACCCCGCTGGCGCGGGTGGTGGAGTTCGTGCGCAGCGGCACCATCGGATTCTTCAATGACTACTTTTATCTGCTGGATGTGCGCGATGATAACCGGCGGCTGCGCTCCGAAGTCGGCCGCCTGAAGCTGGAAAACCAGTTCTTAAAGACCGAATTGTCTACGGCCGACCGCGCCCGAGCGCTGGCGGCCTTTCAGTCGCGATCGCCCTCCCGAACCATTCCGGCGCGCATCATCGGCAATGGCACTGGAGCGAATTCAAAAGTTGTTTTTATCGACCGCGGTTCAAGCTACGGTATTGAGAAGGGAATGGCTGTGATCACGCCCGACGGGATTGTCGGCAAGGTGGTGGAGGCCTTTCCCACGGCCTCACAGGTCCTGCTGATCACGGATCCGACATTTGCCGCCGGCGTTGTCTCGCAGAAAAATCACGTCCGCGGAACGCTGAAAGGGCAGGGCAAACCAGCCTGTTTCGTGGACTACGTTCAGAACGAGGAAAAAGTGGATCTAGGGGAGTGGTTCTACACGTCGGGAGACGATCGCGTCTTTCCGCGCGGACTTCCCGTGGGGCAGGTGGCTACCGTGCGGCGCGGAAAGAACGGCAAAGAGATCTACGTCACGCCGAGCGCTTTCCAGGCCGGGTTTGAGGAAGTCCTGGTGGTGCTCGAAGGCGTCCACCAGCCGGTTCCTGAACCCGCTTCGGCAACGGCCGAGATCCACATGCTGCCTCCGCCTCCGGGCGATTCCGGCGCTTCAGCGGCGGGGGCGGGCGCAGAGGCCGGGCCGGTCCTGTCGACTGATGCGGACCGGATGCTGGACCGGTACCGCAAGATCGGAGCGGCGCAGGGCCATGTATTTGGCGAGGGCGCGCCCGGCTCAAAACCGCCGAATTTCAATATCAATCCCGACGAAGTCAAGCGTGCGGCGCCGCCCGCGCTCCCGGTCGCGGGAATCGAAACGGCAAGGCCGCCCGCCCCGGCTCCACCCCCAGCGGCTACGCCGGAAGCGCCCCGGGAATAAACTTCGTGCCAATGGCCGAGTTCAGCGAGCAGATCCTCAACGACACGCAGCGTAAGAGAGCCATATCGAGGCTGCGGCCGTGGGTAGTCTTGATCGCGCCGCTGCTCGCTATCCTCTTTGAAGTCTACGTTCCACAACTCTTTTCCGGACTCTCCTATCTCGAATTGCCGCTGCTGGTTACCGTATATTTCTCGCTGGCCCGGCCGTCCCCGGTCGCCGGCCTGCTGTTCGGATCCGGAGTCGGCCTCTTGCAAGATTCGCTCTCGCACCAACCCTTGGGTATGTTCGGCATCGTTAAGACGCTGGTTGGCTATTTCGCTGGCCAGGTCAGCCTCCGGTTCGATGTCGAGAACATGGTGATCCGGTTCATTCTGGCGTTTTTCTTTTATTTCTTTCACCAATTTTTTTATTGGGTGCTGGCGCGCGCGCTGCTCGGCCAGCCGCTCGACTTCAACCCGCAACAGACTTTCGTCTTGGGTCTGCTGAATGCGGCGGTGGCCATGCCGCTGTTCATTATGTTGGATAAACTGAAAGTAACAGAGTGATCGCTCAGGATCAGCCCTCGCGATTCCGCCTAAGTCCGTGAAACTGCTCGAAACCGACCGTCATCAAACGCCGCCGGACCATCCCGAGCAGCTGGCGCCACTCGATCTGCGCGATGACATTAAATTCGCAGCGGGCAAGATCGCGCTGTTTCAGTATGTCGCGGTCGGCATCTTCGTGTTTCTGGTGGCGAGCTTCTGGGATCTTCAGGTTCGGAATCCCGAATATTACAGTGAGGCGGCCCTGCGGAACAGCGTCAAATCTCTGCCGATTCTCGCGCCGCGTGGAAAGATTCTGGATCGCGACGGACGTGTGATCGTCGACAATCACTCCTCATACAGCCTGATCCTCAACCGGCAATTGCTCAAACCGGAACACCTCCGGCCGATCGCCGAAGGGTTGAACATGGATTACGAAGAACTGCTGCGCCGCGTACACCGCTTTGACAGCCGGCCGAAGTATGATCCCATCATCATCAAGCAGGAGTTGAGCGAATCCGAACTGGCATTCGTTGATTCGCACCGCGATCCCCAGACCTTCCCCGAAATGGAGCTGATTCATTCGCAGCGGCGCCTGTATCCACATAACGGCATGGCGGCGCACGTGATCGGATACGTCGGAGAGGTCAGCGAACAGGAATTGAATAGCCCCGAATTCGCCAAATACAGCCAGGGCGACATTATCGGCAAGGCAGGCATCGAGCGGCAGTATAATGACCAGCTTATCGGCATCGACGGCCAGCGCCAGGTCTGGGTGGACAACCTGGGCCGTGAGCACGGCGTGCTGGGCTTGAAAGAGGCGACGCCGGGCAAGGACCTCCAGTTGACCCTCGATCTGGACCTGCAGGCCGTTGCCGAGCTCGCAATGGAGAATCGGCGCGGCGCGGTGGTGGCGCTCGATCCACGCACGGGCGAGGTGCTGGCCATGGTGAGCCGGCCAGCCTACGACCCCAATAAGTTCGCCGGCCGCATCAAGGCTTCTGACTGGAAGGAGATCGCCAATAACCCGTACAACCCCATGCTGAATCGCGCCATTCAGGCGCAGTTTGCTCCGGGGTCGACGTTCAAGCCAATCATGGCGCTCGCCGGCCTGGAAACGGGTGTCATCGACGATAATTTCCGCGTCCATTGTCCTGGCGGCGCCTCGTTTTATGGCCATTACTTTAAGTGCTGGCAGAAGGGCGGCCATGGCACGGTCGAACTGCATAAGGCCATTGAGCAATCCTGCGACGTATATTTCTATAACGTCGGCAACCGCATGGGCATCGATACGATCGCCAAATATGCGGAGCTGGTCGGATTTGGCCGCAAAACGGGCATTGACCTGCCCAATGAGGCCTCCGGATTGGTGCCGTCGTCTTCCTGGAAGATGCGCAACTTCCGTCAGAAGTGGTATGCCGGCGAGACCATCTCGGTGGCCATCGGCCAGGGCGCCACAACCGTCACGCCGATTCAGCTTGCGACGGCAATCGGCGGAATTGCGATGGGCGGCATCTTCCATACGCCCCACCTGGTGAAGGAGGCCCAGCAGTCCGCGCGCAAGGTGGATTTCAATCTCGACAACATCAACAAGGTGACCTACGGAATGTATGCCGTGGTGAATGAAGGCGGCGGCACTGGCGGTCGCGCGAGGCTCCCGGGACTCGACGTATGCGGCAAGACCGGATCCGCGCAGCTTGCGTCCAATCAGCTCCTGAAGGGAAGCAAAGCGGGGCGCGAGATGAAGGACAATGCCTGGTTTGTAGGGTTCGCGCCCTGGCACGCCCCAGAGATTGTTGTCGTGGCGCTGTTTGAAAACGGCGAGCACGGGTACCTGGCCGCGCCCATCGTGCGCGACGTCATGAAAGCCTATTTTGATAAGCAGTTTCGGATGCGGGCGAACGCTGCGGCAAAGAGCCGCATTGATTCCATGGGCTCCCTAATCCAAAAGCCGGAGGCGCCCGCCAAACAGGAGTTTGGGCCGGAGGAGTGAATGGCGCAGTATCGCAGCTTCCGCGATCTGGATTGGGCGCTGATCATTATCTCGATCGCCATCTGCGGGATCGGCGTCCTTCAGATATTCAGCGCGACGCACGATACGCCCACCTGGTCCGACGCCTGGTGGAAGCAGATTGTGTATATTTGCGCTGGCATCGTCCTGCTCTGGGCGGTGTCCAAAATCGATTACCACACGCTGCTCGGGCAGGCGCCGTTACTGTATGTGTTGACCATACTCGCGCTGCTCGGAACGTTCGCCGTCGGAAAGATGGTCTTCGGATCGCGCCGCTGGATCGGAATTGGCGGGTTTCATTTGCAGGTGTCCGAGTTCGCCAAGCTGGTGATAGTATTACTGGTAGCTCGTTACCTTTCGGGTGTGAAGGGCGAGCAGTTGGAAGTGCGCGATCTCGTGAGACTCGGCGGACTGGTGGGGCTGCCGCTTTTGCTTGTCCTGGCGCAGCCGGATCTGGGCACGTCGCTGACGTATCTGCCGATCCTTGCGGTCGGCGTTTTTCTCGCGGGCGTGCGATGGAAATATGTGTTGACGATCGCCGTCGGAATCGGCCTGATGCTCCCGGTCGGATGGCATTTTTTGAAGGATTACCAGAAGGCGCGGCTGGTCAGCTTCCTCGATCCTTCGCAGGACCCCAAGGGTTCTGGCTACCAGGTGATTCAATCCAAAATCGCCGTGGGCCAGGGTGGCATGTGGGGTCGCGGCGTGACGCGGGGTACGCAGACGCAACTCCGCTTTCTGCCAGTCCCGCACACGGATTTTATCTTCTCGGCGTTCGCCGAGGAGCATGGATTCGTCGGAATTGTGGTAGTCCTGGGGTTGTATTTCCTGCTGTTGATGCAGATCGTGCAGAATGCGCAAACCTCTCCGGATCGGGCGGGGATGTACATCTGCATGGGGGTTGCGGCGTTGTTGCTGTTCCATCTGCTGGTGAATGTCGGGATGGTGGTGGGTCGCATGCCCGTTACGGGCATTCCGCTGCCGCTGATGAGCGCCGGCGGATCGAATATTCTGTCGATGTTTTTGATGCTGGGGCTGGTGAATAATGTCCGGCTCCGCAGGTTTGTGAACTGAAGTGGCTGGGCCGCGATGGTCAGTAGCGGCGCGCCGCAGAGGCGCTCGGGGTCGCTTACTGGCGTGCGTGGTCGGCGGAGAACCGCAACCGTAGGCGAGCGGATTTCGAGTTCGACGGCGCAACCGGCCAAAGCTGGAAAATTACTGGGTTCGCGTTTCTGCTGTAAAGACGTGGCGGAACGCAGGCTGGCGCTCTTTAAAGGATTTTGGAACGCTCTGGCGGTTGGAGCTGGCAGTCGATCGGGTGGCTATTGCGAAGATCGGCGGCTCGCCCCGGAGGTTCTATCAGGTTTGGCAGCGAGGCGTTGAGGCGACTCCGCCTCCGGAGCGAACTTTCACAAAGAAACCCGCCTGTTTTTCGGCTCTGTTCTGCACGGCCGGGCGCCGGGCCTGGATGAAGTGGAGAACTGATGAGCAAAGAATTGGTGATTTCGTCCAATCGCCACGAGACCAAGCTGGCGATTCTCGAGGACGATCAGTTGGTGGAAGTGTATTTTCAGCGGGCGAATGAGTACTCGCTTGCAGGAAGCATCCATAAGGGGCGGGTTACGCGCGTCCTGCCTGGCATGCAATCCGCCTTCGTTGACCTGGGCCTTGAGCGCGACACGTTCCTGTACGTGTCGGACTTCTTCGAGGAATCCGGCGAGGAGATTGAGCGGATCCCGACGCCGGCCGAAGAGCGTGCGCCTCGGCAGGAGGAGCGCTCGCTGCGACGGCAGGACGAGGGCCTCTCGGCTGCGGAGTCGGAATCCGGTGGAGAGGGCGAGCGAGCCGAACACGCCGCCGAAGCGCCGGAGAGGATCCAGACCGAGCACGCCGAGGAAGGCGATCGCGACCGGCGAGGTCGCCGCTCGCGGCGACGGCGGAACCGGGGCCGGGCTTTTCCCGAGTCGAAGTACGCGAGTGCGGCAGAACTGGCGGCCCCGGCACAAGAGCCGGCTGAAGAGCAACCGGAATTCGCAGTGTTGCCAGGAGAATCGCTGGCTAAATACCGGAGCCAGGCTGCGGGCGAGGGCGGCGCGAACGAGCCCGCTCAGGAAGAGGCTGCGGCCGCTGCCCAGGAGGAACCTGCGGAGGAGAGCTCCTTGGAGCCGGCGGCCGAGCCCGCCGACGACGCCGATATCCCTGCCGATGTGGCTGTGATCGCCAGCGATAGTCCGGAGGAGCTGCCGCCCGCGAACGCGATCCCCGACGCTCCGGGACGTCGTCTGCACGAGAACGAACTTGAGAGCGTGCCCCATGTCGAGCCCGGTCCGGAGGCGGGGAGCGCAGAGCTGTTCGGTGATCTTGAGGCTTCCGAGGAAGAGACTCCGGCGCCGGAACAGGCATCGGCCGGAGGCGTCGAAGCATCGACCCCGGAGCTTCATGAGGCTGAATCTGTCGGAGAATCCGGCGAGACGCAAGTAGAAGAGCCGCGGCTCGAAGAGGACGAAGACCGGGAGATCCAGGCGCTGATCCTGGAAGATCACAGCGCCGAGGAGGAGATGGAAGAGTCGCAGCAACAGGCTGAGGCGATGCGCGCCTCGGCGAACGTTCGCGAACAAGGCGGACGCTACCTGCATCGCGCGTCCAGGCGGATGAGGCGCCGCATGCGCGGCGGAGCCTCTGAACTCGCGCCGGCGCGAGCGGAGCACAAGCCGGAGCATCGCCCCGCCGCCCGGCCGGAAAAAACGACCTCTCCATCCATTACAGACCTGCTCAAAGAGGGTCAGGAGATCATCGTTCAGATTGCCAAGGAGCCGCTCGGCCAGAAGGGCGCGCGGATTACTTCTCATATAGCCCTTCCCGGCCGGTATGTCGTCTACATGCCCACCCTCGATCATATGGGCGTTTCACGAAAGATCGCCAGTGAGGAGGAGCGCCAGCGTCTGAAGCGCATCCTGCAAAAGCATCGCGTGGGAATTCCGGGCGGCTTCATTACGCGCACCGCGGCCGAAGGGCGTTCGGAAAGCGAAATCGCCGCCGACATGTCGTTTCTCGCAAACCTCTGGCTCGATATCCGGCAGAAAGCGGAAAAGCGCGCCGCGCCCGCCCTGCTGCATCACGATCTCGATATTGTCCAACGCGTTCTCCGCGACCAGGTGAACGAGAGCTTTAAGGCGATCTGGGTGGACAACGAAGAGGTGTACGAAAGCGTTCTGCATTTTCTCCAGCGCTTTCAGCCGGCGATGGTTTCGCGCGTAAAAATGTACACGCGGCCCGCGCCTATCTTTGACGCTTTCAACATCACGCAGGAACTCGAGAAGGCTCTGCGGCCAAAGGTATGGCTGAAGTCCGGCGGCTACATCGTGATTAATCAGACGGAGGCGCTGGTGGCCATCGACGTGAATACGGGAAAGTTTGTCGGCAAGTCCAACCGCCTGGAAGATACCATCGTTAAGACCAACACGGAAGCGATCAAAGAAATCGTGCGGCAGATCCGCCTCCGCGATTTGGGCGGCATTATCGTAATCGATTTCATCGACATGGACGAGCGCAAAAATCGTCAGAAAGTGATGCAGGCGCTTGAAGAGGCCATGCGCAGCGACCGCGCGCCCTATAAAATCCTCCAATTTAATGATTTCGGGCTTGTGGCGATCACCCGCAAACGCGTCAAGCAAAGTCTGGAACGCACGTTATGCTCGCCGTGTCCTTACTGCGACGGCGCCGGCTACGTGAAGAGCGTGCAGACCATCATCAGCGAAATTCTTCAGGAGGCGCAGAAGATTGCTCCGGCGCTCGAAGGTCAAAAGGAGGCGATGCTGCGCGTTCATCCGGACGTGGCGAAAGTGCTGAAATCGAATTCCAATCACTATTTGGAGGAACTTGAAGAAATCCTTAAACGGCCCGTGCTGGTCACGAGCGATCCGCATCTGCATCATGAAAAGTTTGACCTGGTATGAGCGCGATCTCGACCAGGTGGGCTGGAATGCAAAATCGCGACCGCGCGCAGTCGCGCTGCGTTAGCGCCAAACAAACATAATTTATAGGAGGGAAATGGAATGGCAGATTATGCGCACCCGGAAACTCTGGTCAGCACCGAGTGGGTGGAAGCGCACAAAAATGACCCTAACGTGCGAATTGTCGAAGTCGATGTAGACACCAAGGCTTACGACGAGGCGCATGTGCCCGGCGCGATCGCGTGGGCGTGGAATACCCAATTGTGCGACACCCTACAGCGCGACATCCTCTCGAAACAGCAGTTCGAGGAGCTGATGAAGAGCTCTGGAATCGCGCCTGATACGACGGTTGTGCTGTATGGAGACAACAACAACTGGTTCGCGGCGTGGGCTTTCTGGCAAATGAAAATCTACGGGCACAAGGATGTCCGGATCATGAACGGCGGTAGAAAGAAGTGGCTGGCCGAAGGTCGCGAGGTGTCGACGGAAAAGACTTCGTATCCGCCGGCGGATTATAAGGCCAGCGGTCCGGACAACTCGCTGCGCGCATTCCTGCCGGAAGTTCAGGCGGCGATGAAGGCGGGCACGCCGCTCGTTGATGTACGCAGTCCGCAGGAGTTCACCGGCGAGATTCTTGCGCCGCCGGGGCTGCCCGAAACTTGCCAGCGCGGCGGTCATGTGCCGGGCGCCCGCAACGTCCCCTGGGGGAAGGCATGCAACGAGGACGGAACCTTTAAGTCCTATGACGAGCTGAAACAGTTGTACAGCAGCGAAGGCGTCGACGGCGCAAAGCCCGTGATTGCCTATTGCCGCATCGGCGAGCGTTCGAGCCACACCTGGTTTGTTCTCAAGTACCTGCTCGGATATGACAACGTGAAGAACTACGATGGATCGTGGACCGAGTGGGGCAACCTGGTGGGCGCCCCCGTCGAGCGAGGCCTGGCGAAAGCGGCGCGGACCTAGGATCGCATGAGACCAGAAGAATATTCGGAGCGCAAGCTGGACATCAACGGATGGCCGGTGCGAGTAACCAGTTACAGGCTGGGCAATGAGTATATCGCGACCGTCGATAATGTGTCGCCGGGCGCCAATCTGGCGCGGCGCAAAGGCGCAACCCGCGAAGAGGCCGAAGCCCAGGTGCTGGAGCGCGCCCGTGAGATGCTGGCCCGCACCCGCCGCCGGCAGCCTGCATAGCGTGCTGCTGGCGGCGCTCGCCATCGCCGCGCCTGCCCGTTGTCACGATATTCGCGTCTATTCGGAATTCACGCGCACGGACCCGCGCGGGAACATCGTGCGCGCCGACCGCGGCGCTGCTCTGCGCGAAATCCTGTCGCCTGCCATTCCACGAAACGCGTTCAGCGGGTTTCATGTGGTCGTTACGGGGAATGCGGGAGACTCGTTCACGTTGCATGTGGGACAGAACCCGGCTAACGCAGTGCAGATTACGCTGTTTCGGGAAAACTATGTGCGCTTCGCAAACGAGTGGATCCCGGACGGTCTGACGCGCGTAGATCTTCCATATACAAGCAAACTCGGCTCGGAGATTCCAGGGCAAACTGCGCAGGCGTTTTGGATGGATCTTTGGGTGGGCCAGGATGCCCCGGTGCGCCGCATCAAGGTGGAGCCGGATGTGTTTATCGATGGGCGCTGGATACGTTATCCCATGGAAGTCCGCGTAGTGGAGGCCACAGCGCCGAGCACTCCGCCGGCGGCTGTCGGCCCCTTGCCGCCAGTCTCCGCCCCGTCTGACGCGAGCGTGCGCGCGGTCCTCTGTCGCTCCACGGCGCCGAAAACCGCCGTCGCGCCGGTTACGATTCGCGCCATGATCGCGCGGGATGTGGGCCAGGATGCCGCCATTGCGGGCGGTCAGCAACGATTGTGGCAGCTGTCGGGCGCTCCACCCCAGCCAGCTTGGTGTTCGCAATATGTTCCGCAGACATCCGGCCCGGAGTGGTTTCTCAGAATTCGCGACAGCATATATCGGGCGTCTGAGCATTAACTTGCGGCGTAAAGGCGGTTTGCTTGAAACACGGCGGCAGATGCCTGAATCCTACAAATGACCGCTGAGGTTGACCAATGCGCCACACGTGTCCCCGATGTGGTTGGAGCTATACCAGGCCCTCGTTAAGGTCCGGGCTGACCGATCAGCTTCTGCGATTGCTCTGGCTCGCGCCTGTGCGGTGTCACCGCTGCCGCCACCGCTTCTACCGGTTAGCGCCCCCGTGGAGTAAACCTGCGCCGTCGAAGGCGTCAAAGCCTGCTGTGTTACACTGACGTTGATCTCGCTCACGCGTCCGTGGCGAAACGTACAATCCTGGAGAGATGGCCGAGTGGTTGAAGGCGCACGCTTGGAAAGCGTGTATAGGGGAAACTCTATCGAGGGTTCGAATCCCTCTCTCTCCGCCATTTACTTGCATCAGCCTGCACAAGAGAAATGGTGGGCGCGACAGGACTCGAACCTGTGACCTCCTGCGTGTGAAGCAGGCGCTCTAACCAACTGAGCTACGCGCCCTGCGGAGAGACTCTTCTATTGTAGCGAATCGCAGCTCAGCACACCGAAAAATTGTTTGCGGAGCGAGGCGCCTCTGGCTCCCGCTCCGCGCCAGCCGGTTTGTCGTCAGACCGTCGTCCGACGGCCCATCAGCAGACTGATTACGAACACAACCAGGAATACAAAGAACAAGATCTTCGCAATACCGGCGGCGCTCGCCGCGATTCCGCCAAAGCCGAAAATGGCGGCGATAATCGCAATTACCAGGAATATCCAGGCCCAACCTAGCATCGTTACCTCCCGCCGCAGTAAGTAGCAATCGCCCGGCCATTGTTGCGCCCTCGCTGTAAGCACTGGAAAATACAGACACTCCTTTCCGCGGCGGCGAACGGCGCGCGCCGCTCCAGCCGCGCATGCGGTAATCTCTTCACGTGCACACTGAGCGAAATTCAGAGTATTTGATTGGCGCCGAGACCCTGCGTGTCTTTACGCGCCGTCTTGTCGAAGCCGCCGGCGTCCCCGGCGACGACGCCGAGCTTCTCGCGCAAACCTTGGTCGCGGCCAATCTGCGGGGCGTCGATTCACACGGCGTTCACCTGCTGACGCTGTATATCGAAGCGCTCCGAATCGGCAATGCGAATCCGCGCACGCAAGGCCGCATCGTCAGCGAGTGCGGCGCGGCGCTGGTGTATGACGGGGAGAACGGACTTGGCCAGGTCATCGCCCGCAATTGCTGCGACCACGCCGTGAGGCTCGCCAAAACATATGGCGTCGGTTTTGTCACCGCCCGGGAGTCGAATCATTTCGGCGCGGCGGCGTTTTGGTCGCAGCGGATTGCTTCGGAAGGCTGCATCGGCTTGGTTATGTGCAACGCGACGCCTCTGGTCGCCCCCTGGCAAGGTAAAGAGCCGCGCCTCGGGACCAATCCGATTTCAATGGCGGTTCCCGGCCCGAACACCTGGCTGCTGGACATGGCCACGACGACGGTGGCGCTGAATCGAATCTGGAAGGCGAAAATGGTAGGCGAGACGACGATTCCGCCGGGATGGGCGATGGACAAAAACGGCGCGCCCACGACGAACATCGAGGAGGCCCTCGAAGGCTTTCCGATGCCCCTCGGCGGCTACAAAGGAACCGGACTCGCAATGATGGCGGAGATCCTGTGCGCCGTGCTGAGCGGCGGCGCAATGGCCACTGAGCTCGGCGGGCTTCGCGTCAAAGGCCGGCCCCAGCGCGCCAGCCAGTGCTTTCTCGCGATCGACGTTTCACGCTTTATGCCGCTGGACGCATTCGTCGCACGCATGCGCCGGCTGCGCGAGATCATCAAGACCACGGCGCCCGCGGCGGGTTACGATGAGGTGCTGATGGCTGGAGATCCGGAATGGCGCGCTGAGGAAAAGCGCTCCCGCGAGGGAATTCCCATACCGCGCGAACTTGCGGCCATATTGACGGACTACGCCAGACAGTTGGGCGTTGAACCCCCGGCGGAGTTTGCGTAAATGACCTGTCGGATCTGGTGGATTGCGCTCGCCGCGACTGCGCTGGCTGGCGCGCAGCCGCCGCGATGGCAGCTGGTCTGGAGCGACGAGTTCAACCAGGAGGCTCATGCGCCCCCCGATCCCACCAAATGGACCTACGATCGCGGTGGAGGCGGTTGGGGCAACCAGGAGCTTGAGGTTTATACCGACAGCGCGGAAAACGTCTTCCAGGACGGTCAGGGCCATCTGGTGATTCGCGCGCTGAAGGCGGGTTCCGGATTCACTTCGGCCCGCATCAAAACGCAAAATCTGTTTACCGTCGTATACGGCCGCGTCGAGGCCCGAATCAAAATACCATCGGGGCAGGGAATCTGGCCCGCATTCTGGATGCTGGGCGCCGATATTACATCCGTCGGCTGGCCCGCCTGCGGCGAGATCGACATCATGGAGAATATCGGCAAGGAGCCGGCGATCGTGCACGGAACAGTCCACGGTCCCGGATATTCCGGCGCAAACGGGATCTCCGCTGCGTTCCAGTCTCCCTCTGGCGCCGCGTTCTCAGACGATTTTCACGTTTTTTCCATCGTATGGGAGCAGGACTCGATTCAATTCTTCGTCGACAATACGCTCTATCACCGCGTTCGCCCCGCCGACTTGCCTCCAGGCGCGAAATGGGTCTATGAACATCCATTCTTCATCCTGCTGAATGTGGCGGTGGGCGGGAAGTGGCCGGGCAATCCCGACAGCACCACCCGGTTTCCCCAGAGCATGCTTGTCGATTGGGTCCGCGTATCCAGGCTGGCTGCGGCGACGGACCGGCCGGGCATGCCGCACCGTCACCGCTGAACGCGCTACGTCCGGCGCCGTCGCAGCACCGCTACCGCAATCAATCCGCCTCCGAACAGCGCATAGATGATCGCGTCGGGCGCGTTCAGCAACGCTCGCGATCCGAACGGCGCTCCAGGCGTCGCCAAAGCAGCCTGCAGCGCGCCGCCCAGCAACAGGAACAATGCAGCAATCTTCAACTCTCCTCCGGTTTTCACTCTTGCAATCTGGAAACGAATCCGTTCGGCGGACGCCTTGGGTTAGACGCAAGCGACGCCTCCCGATTCCTATGTAACAGTGAAGGTTCAGTTGGACCTGTCGACTGTAAGCCGGTTTCTGTTCCCTCTGAAGAGGGCGGTAATCATTCATCTGGGCCGGCCATCACTGACCGGCTCTAGCGACCTACCCGAGGGTCGGACGGAGCGGGCCACTCCTCCCCTCCTATTTGGTCTTGCTCCGCATGGGGTTTACCCTGCCGGTCCGGATTGCTCCGGCCGCGGTGCGCTCTTACCGCACCTTTTCACCCTTGCTGCGGACAGATCGCCTCTGCCCGCGGCGGTATGTTTTCTGTGGCACTTTCCGTAAAAACCGCTTTGAGCGGTTCCCCCCGGCCGTTAGCCGGCATGCCGCCCTGTGGAGACCGGACTTTCCTCTCAACCGCTCGAAACAAGCGATTCAGCGATTACCCGTCCGACAGGTCCATCAACTATTATCGCTGATTTGGACGAAATTCGGCCCGAAAATAGCGTCTATGCAAACGGTGTACCCTTTTAATGTTGACTGGACGTATCGCCTAAGTTGTAAGCAATTCGAAATCCGTCCGGCGTACAGAGGAGGAGTGCAGTTTCATGCTGAAGCTCAGTACCACGCTGTTCACATTGTTCTCGACATTCACCGTGTTCAGCTTTGCTCAGGGGCTCGAGACGCGGGCTTCGAAAGATGACTGGGAAGAGATCAATTTTGAGTTCAATTCGGCCGTGCTGTCGGACGGCTATCCGAGCCTGCTCAGGCTGGCCGATCTGCTGAAGGCCAACCCCGGATACAAGGTGCGCGTCGAGGGACACACCGACGGCATCGGATCCAATGCTTACAACGAAAAGCTGGGACTTGCGCGGGCCAACACCGTTCGCGATTTCCTCGTAAAATACGGGGCGCGCCCGGAGCAGGTGCAGACGGCCACGCGCGGCAAAGCCGCGCCGGAAGTCCCCGGCGAGAAACGGCGCTACAGCAAAACCGACGTCGCCCGCTGGATGAACCGCCGCGTGGTCCTGACGGTCACCGACGAAAAAGGGCAGACCGTCAGCGCCGGAGGCGTGCGGGAAGCCATCCAGGCCATGCCGCCCGGCGTGCAGCAGTGCTGCGACGAAATTCTCAAGCGGCTCGACCGGCTTGATGAAATTGCGAAACTGCTCAAAGATCTCGCCGACCAGAATGCAAGCCTCCGGCGCGATCTCGACAACCTGAAACAGGAGCACGCGGCGCTTGAACAGAAAATCGCGGGCCTGCCCAAGCCCCTCAGCGAGCAGCAGACCGCCACCGTGGTCGACCAGCGCCTCGAAAAGTTCCGCGATCCGCGTTTTGCGCTTCTCGGTCTGAATGTCGGCGGCGACAGTTACCAGCACGTCACCTTCGGAGGCAGGGCGCGTTATTTCGCGCCCTTCAAGGAGCATTTCGCCTTTCAGGCGCAGGGCGAATATCTCTCCTTCTACCAGGCGCGCGAAGGACAGTTCGATATTGGTCTGGTGGATCGCATCGGGAGGTTCCAGGGCGGACTGTTCTCCAGCTTCAAACACGTGAGCCTGCGGGATAACCAGAATGGCGGTACGCTCGGTCAGGCGGCCCTTACGCTCGATTACATCTTCGGGCGCGGAAAACTGGGCCTGTTCGGCACCAAGGCGTTCCTGGATAACGCCGTCATCAATCGCGCGAACGCGGCTATCGTGAATGGCCGCCTCAGCGACAGTTGCGCCGGCGCCGCTCCGGGCGCCTGCGCGATCCTGCCAAATGTCTTCCTGGAGCGCTACCTCCGCGTTGTGGACCAGGCCGGCGTAAGCGCCACGGTGGGCCTGGTGGGCAACACCTATCTGGAAGCCAATCTCGGCTATCTGCGCAGCCGCGCAAACGCTGACCGGCCGGGCGGCACGCTGCGCTTCGTGTTCCCGCTCAATAACCGCATCGCATTCACAATCGAAGGCGGTATGAACGAGACTCTGCTCGAGCGCAATAACTGGGGCCGCGCCGTGGCTGGCGTGCAGTTCGGAAATTTCACCCGGCCGAAGGACTACGGCACAGTCGATCATCCCGTGCCCGCCGATGTGCCTCGCGTCCGCTACGAGGTGCTGACGCGCACGGTGCGCAACGGCGTTGCGCCCCCCGTCGCCGACGCGGGACCCGATCAGATTGGCGTACCCGCCGGTACCATCACGCTCAACGGCTCGAATTCCTACGACCCCAATGGAGAGTCGCTCACCTATTCCTGGGTCCAGGAGGGCGGCCCCACAGTAGCGATCTCGGGCGCAAATATGTCCGTTGCGACCTTCACCGCCGCCGCCGGCGAGGCTTACACCTTCCGCCTCACCGTCCGCAACCAGTCCGGTCTCACCGCCTCCGCGCGCGCCCGCGTAACCACCCAGGCGCAGAGCCCGGTCGAAATCCTGTTCTTCATCGCAAACCCCTCCCAGATTCAGGCGGGACAGGCTTCGCAGTTGTCCTGGCGCGTGCTGAACGCAACTTCCGTCAGCATCTCTGGCATCGGTAACGTAGCGGCGCAGGGAACAAACTCGGTGTCGCCGCAGCAGACCACCACGTACACGCTCACCGCCAGCAACGGCGCAACCAGCCAGAGCGCCACCGCCACCGTGGTCGTGCAGCAACCGCAGACCACGATCTTCGGGTGTTTCGCCACGCCCACCAACATCAACGCGGGTGAGGCGGCGACCATCAGCTTCCAGACCACCAATGCGACCAGCGTCACGGTCTCGCCGGGCATCGGCCCTGTGACCGGGACCAGCTTCGTGGTCACGCCAACCCAGACCACCACCTACACCCTCACCGCTATGGGTCCGGCCAATGCCGCCTCCACATGCACGGTGACGGTGAATGTCAATGCCGTGGTCGGCCTTCCCCGCGTGATCCGCTTCACGGCCGCACCGGCCACCATCAATGCCGGCGGCGTTTCAACCCTCGTCTGGCAGGTGGAGAATGCCGACTCCGTGACCATCTCGCCGGGAATCGGCGCGGTCGGATTAACCGGTACGCAGGATGTTCAGCCGCAGCAGACCACTACCTACACCCTGACGGCGACTAATCGAAACGGCTCCACGCCCGCCACCGCCGTGGTGACCGTCAATACTGCCGCCACGCCGGTGAAGATCAGCAGCTTCACCGCCAATCCGCCGGTTTCGCCAGCTCCCGGCAGCAACGTCGTACTCACCTGTCTGGCCACCGGCGCGACCAGCGTCACCATTTCGGGCGTAGGCCCCGTTGGCCCCAACGGCTCCGTAACCGTATCGCCGCGGACAGATACCACCTACACCTGTACCGCAGCCGGCGCGGGCGGCACGGATACCAAAAGCCTGACCGTGACCGTCACCCCAACGCCCCCGCCTCCGGCAGGACCTCCTCCGACAATCGTCATCGCTGGCGGCCCGGTCATCGAAACCGTCGTTCGCGACCTGCGTCTCGATGCTTCGCAGTCCAGCAGCCCTGCCGGATTTACGCCTTTGACCTACAGTTGGACCTCGCGCGAAGGACGGGCGGCGATTGACAATGCCAACTCGCCCACGCCCACTGTCCACCTCGGCAACCTGTTCGGAGATTACTTCTTCGATCTCACCGTCACCGACGCCAAGGGGAACACTGCAACCGCCACCGTCGATGTGCGGCTCGTTGTGACCCGCGTCCCCTGAAAATTCTTCGCGGGGCGGCGCTCGACAGGCTTCGCCTCGCCGCCCCGCGTAGAATAGTCGCTGATGCGACGGCTACTCCTGTTTGCGGCCGTGCTCGCATTCTCGGCCGCCGCGCAATCAACGCGCGAAATGAATGATCTGAACTGGATGGAATTTCGCGAACTGGTCCCATCCAGAATCGAAACGGCGCTTCTGCCTACCGGGACGCTCGAGGCGCACGGCGTTGAGAATAATGGCGCCGATAATACCGCTCCGGCGGCTATCGCCCGGCGCATGGCCCCCAAGGTCAACGCGCTCATCGCGCCTGTACTCAGCTACGGCGTAACCGGCAGCCTGGACCCTTACGCCGGCGGCATGACCATCAGTGAGGCGGCCTACCGGCCCTTCGTCACCGAGCTCCTGTCCAATCTGGCGCGCATGGGTTTCAAAAACATCATCGTCATCAACGGGCACGGCGGTCCCCAGACCGCGATCCTGAACGATGTCGCAGAACAGGTCGGGCGCGAGCGTCGCGTCCGGACGCTGGTTGTGAACTGGTGGGTTTACTGCTCCGACCTGACGCTGAAGACCTTCGGAGAGGACGGAGGCCACGCCGGCTGGAACGAAACAGCCTTCATTCAGGCCATCGATCCGAAGCTCGTCCACCCGGAACGCTACTCCGATGCGCTGGCTACCCCGCGGCCGCCCGCCGGCGCGTGGTCGGCCTACCCATTCCCGTCCTCCATCATGCTCTATCAGCCCGGACAAGGCTACGTGAAGTTCGACCAGCAGAAAGCCGAACAATATTTCAATGCCGTGGTGGACAAGATGACTGCGCTGGTTCAAGAGACCATCGCCAAGTGGGATAAAGCCGGGATTTTTCGGTAGGCCGCGCAACGCAACCACTCGCCGCCGCGTTCATCGGCGCGGCTTCGTCCAGAGCTGCGCCCGCGTCCCCCGGCGCCCCTGCCTCCTGCGTCCAAGAGCGCCATCGAGCGCCTGCCGCCCTGGCGGCGGTCACCGCCGCGCTTCTCGATCGATGCGGTCGACCAGCATGTAGAGCCCAAAACAGATCGCAAACAGCGCGCCCGAAACAATCGCACCCGGCAGCGCCGCACCCCTCCGTCCGGCGAGATACGCGTCCAGCGTGGCCGACAGCAGCCATACCTGCACGACCAGCAGAATGACGACCAGCGCCATCGCCCCATCAATCGCCGTCAGTCCTTTCCGCTGCTGGGGCGCGTCTTGCCGCATCTAGATCTCCGACCGCTCTTCCATGCCAATCGCAATCAAATCGTTCCCGCGCCGTTCCAAAACGACGCGCGGCAGCGGACGCGTCGGCGGCCCTTGCAGCACGCTCCCGTCCTTGATCGAAAAATAACCGTTGTGGCACGGGCATTCGAGGCGGTTGTTCGCCGCCGAGTAAATAACCGCGCAGGACAGGTGCGTGCATTTCTGGCTATAGGCGACGTAGGAGTCCTCCCCGGTGCGCACCAGCAGACACTGTTCCTCGCGCGTGGGGAACTGAAAAACCTTGACGCCGCCCACGGGAATCTCGCCGGCTCGCGCAATCACTTGGGGCGCGGCGCTCGCCGCCGGACGCCGCAGCCAGCTCTTCACCAGAATCCAGCAATTCCCGATAAACATCGCAAAGCTGGTCAGCGTCAGGAATTTCGTAAACTGCCGCCGGCTGACGTACCGCTCCTCGGCCGTGAGGACGGAAAACTCTTCACGCCACAGCGGCTCGTCCCGGTAACGGAGCTCCCCCGCGGGGAACTTCGTCCTAGTTTGTTTCCGCCACAGCGGCATCTACGCCCTCCCACATGAAATTGATGATGTCCAACTGAATGTCCCGCGCGTCGGCCGGCGCCATCAGGAATACCTTCGTCGTGATCTTCTGCCCGCCGAAATAAAACGTGTTCACAGGACGCTCGCGCCGCAGCGCCGCCTGTTCCGGCGTTATATATGCGAGCGCCTGGCTGGGACACACGGTCGCGCACATCGGGCGCTTGCCAATGCTGGTGCGGTCATAGCACATGTCGCACTTCATCATCTGCTCGATCTCGGGAAATACTTTCGGAATGCCGAACGGACATGCCAGTACGCAATTCGAGCACGCAATGCACCTCGGCTTCAGCGCCGATTGCACGACCCCGTCCTCCCCTTTCTTGATGGCATCGGCGGGACACACCTGCGCGCAGGTTGGATCGTCGCAATGCCAGCACACGAATGCAGCCGTCGCGGGCGTGTCTGCACGGTCGAGGAGGTCAAAATTGATCATGGAGCGGCCGCGGTGCGTCTCACACTCTTCGCACGCCTTCACACAGGATTGGCAACCGATGCAGCGCGATGGATCGACGTAGAATTCGTATCCGAACATCAGCCCGCGCCTCCGGTCGCCAAAGGCGCTCCCGGCCGCTGCGGCCGGCCCTTCTCCGCTCCGTCCGCCTCCATCCTTCCGGCGGGCGGCCCAGGCGCCCGCTCAATGCGGCACGCCGATACCTTGAATTCGGGAATCTTGCTGCGCGGGTCGAGCGTGCGGTGCGTGAGTTGATTGACGCTCTGCTCGTTCGCCCAGTGGTACGGGATGAACACCGTGTCCGGCCGGATGGTTCGCACCACCATCGCCTGCGCGGTCATGCTTGCCCGGCGCGTCGTCACCGTCACCCAGTCCTTGTCCGCGATGCCATAGCGCTCCGCAAGCCGCGGATGGATTTCGATTCGCGGTTCGGGGTAGATATCCACCAGCGGACCGATGCGCCGGGTCTGCGTCCCCGAAAGATATTGGCTGACTACGCGCCCTGTCGTGAGGTATATCGGAAACTCGTCATCCAAGGGATCGCCGCTTGGCCGCCACTCGGTCACGTGGAAGCGGCATTTTCCGTCGGGGAAAAATGACCGCCCGCCTTCAATCAGGCGCGGCGTTCCCGGGTGATCTTCCGAAGGACAGGGCCAGAATACGCCCAGCTGCCGGTCGATCTTCTCATACGTGATGCCGTAATAATCGGCTATGCCGCCGCGCGACGCTTCGCGCAGTTCGTCAAAAATCTCGCGGGTCGAAGTGAACGGAAAATATCTGCCTTTGCCAAGCCGCCGCGCCAGTTCGCAGAGAATCCAGGAATCAGGCCGCGCCTCGGCCGGCGGATCTACGGCCTTCTGAATATGGAGGACGCGGCCCTCGGCGCTGCATACCACGCCTTCCTCCTCCTCCTGCAAACTGCCGGGCAGCACGACGTCGGCGTGATAGGCCGTCTCGGACAAAAAGAAATCGATCACGCCATAGAACTCGAGCCGGCTCAGAGCTGCGCGCGTGAAACTCGCTTCCGGCAGAGAAACGACCGGGTTGAAGCAGATCGACAGCAGCGCCTTGATCTCGCCGCTGTGGATGGCGTTCATGATCTCCTGCGCGCTCAGGCCCGGCCCCGGGAGCTCGTCGGCCGAAATCCCCCACACGCGCGCCACATGTTCGCGGGCCGCAGGATCGCTGATCGAGCGCTGGCCCGGGAGCTGATCGCATTTCTGCCCATGCTCGCGCCCGCCCTGCCCGTTGCCCTGGCCCGTGATCATGGTGCAGCCCGCCCCCTCGCGGCCGATGTTGCCTGTCGCCAGCGCGATGTTAATCAAGGCCAGACAATTCTCGACGCCTTTGGATTGATGCTCCAGCCCGCGCGCATGCATCAGAATCGCGCGACGCGTCTCGCCGATCCAGTGAGCGGCCCTCTCGATGCTCTCCGGCGGTACGCCCGTGCGTTCCGCGACGCTCTGCGGATCGTACGTCTTTACGGATTCCGCCACCGCCTCAAAGCCGGTCGTATGCCGTGCGATAAAGTCGCGATCCTCCAGCCCGTCGCGCAGGATGACATGCAGAATGCCCATCAGCAGCGCTAGATCCGCGCCGGGCCTCAACGGCAGGAACAAGTCGGCGTTGCGCGCAATCGGATTCATGCGGGGATCGGCGACGATCAGCCGCCCGCCCCGATCGCGGCAGCGCCAGAGATAGTCCGTTGTAATGGGAGCGCAGTCGCCGATATTGGCCCCAATGATAAACGCCACTTCGGCCTTCGGAATATCGCTCCACGGAATGAGACTGCGATCCACATTGAAGGCCAGCTTGTAGGCCGTTCCCGCCGAGACCATGCACAGCCGCCCGTTGTAATCGATGTGCCGCGTCCCCAACGCCACGCGCGCGAACTTGCCCAGCAGGTACGCCTTCTCGGTGATCAGCGACGCGCCTCCATAGACCGCAACGGCGTCCTTGCCATAACGCTCCTGGATCTCCCGGAGCCGCCGCGCCGTGAACTCCAGCGCCTCCTCCCAGGATGCCTGCCGGAATCCGGCGCCGCCGCGCATCAGCGGGTGCAGCAGCCGGTCCGGATGCGCCCCTTGCAGGTAGCGCTTCACGCCCTTCGGACACAGCATGCCGCGGTTGAACGGAAATTCCTCCCACGGCTCAAAACCGATGACGGTGTTGTCGCGAACCTTCAACTGGATTCCGCACTGCTGCCCGCAAAAGCAGCAATGCGTCTTCACCAGCTTCTCCGCACCGTGCTCCGATTCGTATTGCCAGCCTCCGGGCGGCGTCCACTTTGGATGCGGGCCGAACTCATCCCGCAAAACTTCGATCGGCGCGGCTGGTTTAGCCAAGCGGGTCCGCCTCCTTCTTCAATGCAATTTGCGTGATCGCGATCGTTTTTCTTTTACAACCGGGGCAGAGCTCCAGCCAGTGCGATCCGCTGCGGGGCAGCGCGTAGTCGAAGCCGACCTGAGCCGCTACGCTCTTCAAGTCTTCTATCTGCATGCGCGAGGCGAACCGCTGGCCGCACCGCGCGCATCGCGCTCCCTCATCCGCCTCGCCGCGCCTGTGGTAGAGCTTTACGCCGAGCTGCGCCGGACGCTGGAAAATGTGGAAGAACTTTCCGAACGGAAGAAACAGCAGCCCGCCGATCACCGTGATCGCGTGCAGCACGGCGAGAAAACTGTACAGCGCCCCTCCGAGCCACTCCTGCGACGCCGTCAGCGCAAGGCCGGTGATCGAGATCGCAAACAGCAAAATGATCGGAAAGAAATCCATCGCAAAGCTCTGAACCGTCTGCGCGCCGCGATCGCGCATCCGGCGCCACAGCGAAAGAAACACCCCGGTCAGGACCAGCACGGCGGCAATGTCGAGTCCATGAAACATCGTCTCCGCCGCAATGCTGCGCACCGGAACCGCGGCCGCCGGAAATCCGAACAGGTAAATGACATAGGTCATCTGATCCGATAGCGCGCTTTTGAATGAAATCCAGCCGAATACCAGCGGGAACGTGATCGCGACGGCGAGAATGCAGCCCCAGAAGATGCATTGGTGCATCCACCAGCGCAGGCGCGAGCGGCGCAGCAGGAACGTCTGCGCCGCGATGTTCCGCCCAGCCAAGCGGATCAGTTCGGCGGCGTTGCGCAGCATCCCCCCGCGCCGGAACAGTTGCCAGCCGCGCTCCCAGTACATGCGCGTGGGCGGCTTCGAAATCCAGACGTTGTAGTGATAGGTCACCCCCCACGTCGCAAAGATCACCGCGAAGGTGTAGATCACCAGCGCGGGATCGAAATTTTCTAAATTCCTGGAGCCGACCACGATGGCCGCAATCAGAAGGCCCGTCCAGAACGTCGCCCACATGCCCGCCCGCAGCCGGTCCGCCGTCCGGCCAGTGATCAGCGCCGCGGCTTCGACCTCCTCTCGCAGCTCCTCAAAGACCACGCCGTTCACGCGCCACAGCACGGCCGAGCAGATCGCCAGGAGGACAAATCCCGGCCATACCGCCCCGATCGCGTCGCGAAGCGCCCCCAACACCAGCGGCGGAAAAAATCCTCCCAGCCCGCCCATTGCGCCCACCAGCCCCGTTACCGTTCCCGTGCGTCCGGGAAAGCACTGCGCCACGAGTTTGAACACCGCTCCGTTGCCCAGCCCGAGCAACGCCGCGCAACCCAGCGCCCCCACCGTGAAGGGCAGCATCGCCGGCCAGGAGAGCAGAAGCGCGAATGGAATAATGCCCGCAAACACCAGCGACAGCACGCGCGACCCGCCGATGCGATCCGAAAGCCAGCCGCCCACCGGCCGCGCCGCCGTAGCCAGCGCGACGAATCCCCCAGCCCGGAAGCCGGCGTCGGCCGCCATCAGCTTGAACTCGTCGCGCAGCAGGCTCGGCAAATAAATCGAGAACGCTACAAACCCGCCGAACGTCAGGAAGTAAAATGCCGCCAGGGTCCACGCTTTGCCCTCCGCGGCCGCCGCCGCGAAGGCGCCGAGTCCGGCGCGCGGTCGTCCCTCAGCCGCTGGCGCATTGCGCGCCCTCCACGCAAACGCCGCCGCCCAAACCACCAGCAGCAAGGATACCCAGGAAAAAACCGCCCGCCATCCAATCCACGCCGCCAGCGTCGGGCCAAGAAACACCGCCGCAGACTGCCCGATGTTGCCCAGACCATATATGCCCAGCGCGGCGCCCTGCCGTTGCGCCCCGAACCACCCCGAAACCAAGGCTACTCCAACGGCAAATGACGATCCGGCCATTCCCAGCAGAAACGCCGCCGCGAGCAGCTCGCCGTAGCCGGACGTCAGCGGGACGCAGGCCGCCGGGATTGCGGACAGCGCCATGAGGCACGCGAACACCGCTCGCCCGCCGAAGCGATCGGCCAGAACTCCCATCGGAATTCGAGCGAGCGATCCCAACACCACCGGCGCAGCCGCCAGAGCCGCCGCTTGTTTGGCCGATAGGCCGAGCTGCTCACGGAATTGCGGCGCAAAGGCGCTGATCAGACCCCATGCCGCGAAACAAATCGCAAAAGAAATGGTGGAAAGCGCGAGTTGCAGCCCGGCCTGCCGCTCTCCGTGACGGGAGAAATTCAACATGAATCTAATCCCGATCTATCACTTCTTGAGCGAATATCGCAATCTGCGGTATCAGAAAATAGCGGTTTCAACGCCTCCTGCATCCTGCACGCCGGCGCCCGCTGCAAGTCGCGATATTGAACCCGCCGCTGCGTCAAAATACGCGACCCCGGCCGGTCCCGGCGCGCGATATCACGCTGGCGCATCTTCAGACGCGCGTCGGCAATCTAAGTCTTTTGGAACCCGTTCTGCTCGAAAGGAAATCGGAATGCCCACCCCTGAAGCTGGTATAAGCCCTGCGCGGTTGAGGCGCGACTTCCTCGATCCCTTCTTTCATCCCCGATCCGTGGCCGTGATCGGCGCGAGCGAAACTGAGGGAAGCGTCGGTCGGACATTGTTCTCCAATCTCACCAGCACTCGCTTCGGAGGCGCTGTCTTTCCCGTCAACCCCAGACGCGCCAGCATTCTCGGAACGCAATCCTACCCCTCGATCGCCGCCATTCCCGAGAAGGTCGATCTGGCTGTTATCGCGACGCCTGCGCCCACCGTCGCGGCCATTGTCCGCGAGTGCGGTGAGGCGGGGACGCCCGCCGCAATTGTGATCTCGGCCGGATTCAAAGAAACCGGCGCGGCCGGCGCGGCGCTGGAGCGGCAGCTGTTCGAGGAGGCGCGCCGGGCCGGCGTGCGCATCATCGGACCGAACTGCTTGGGTCTCATGAATCCGCTCACCGGTCTCAATGCAACGTTCGCAAACACGATTGCGCGGCCCGGAAATGTGGCGTTTGTCAGCCAGAGCGGAGCCTTGTGTACGGCCGTGCTCGACTGGAGCCTCAGGGAAAATGTCGGCTTCAGCGCGTTTGTGTCAATTGGATCCATGGCCGACGTGGGCTGGGGCGACCTCATCGATTATCTGGGACGCGATTTCCGCACCGACAGCATCGTCCTGTACATGGAGTCGATCGGCGACGCGCGCTCTTTCCTGTCGGCGGCCCGGGAGGTGGCGCTCAGCAAACCGATCATTGTCATCAAAGCCGGCCGCTCGGACGCCGCTGCGCAGGCGGCCGCGTCGCATACCGGCGCGCTGGCCGGCGCCGACGCCGTCTTTGATGCCGCCTTCCGCCGCGTCGGCCTCTTGCGCGTCAACCATATCTCCGACATCTTTTACATGACCGATGTGCTGGCTAAGCAGCCGCGCCCCAAGGGCCCCCGCCTGATGATCGTTTCCAATGCCGGCGGACCTGCTGTGCTCGCCACCGACGCGCTGTTGGCCCAAGGCGGCGAACTCGCCCCGCTCGATCCGCAAACCAAATCGCGGCTCGACGCCGTCCTTCCCCCCCACTGGAGCCATGGCAACCCCATCGACGTGATCGGCGATGCGGATGCGCAGCGCTACTCGAGCGCACTGGAGATCGCCGCCGCCGATCCCAACGCCGATGGAATCCTCATCATTATGACGCCGCAAGGAATGACGGACCCCACGCGGGTCGCCGAGGCCGTCAAACGGTTCGCGAACATCCCCGAGAAGCCCGTGCTGGCGAGTTGGATGGGCGGCGCCAGCGTCGCCGCTGGCCGCGACATCCTTACCCACGCCGGTCTCCCCGTATTCGCGTTTCCCGACAGCGCGGTCCGCGCGTTCACCTATATGTGGCGCTACAGCTACAACCTGCGCGCGCTGTACGAAACCCCCTCGCTGGCGGACTCCGACGCCCTGATCGACCGCGACGCCGCCGCGCGCGTGATCGCGGCCGCGCGCCAAAGCGGCCGAACGTTGCTCACCGAGAGCGAGTCCAAGCGGCTGCTGGCCGCCTATGGCGTCCCGGCGCTTCCCGCCGAGATCGCGGAGAGCGAAGACCAAGCGGTCGCCGCCGCCGAGCGCATCGGCTACCCCGTCGTGCTCAAGCTGCATTCGGAAACGATCACGCACAAGACCGATGTCGGCGGCGTCAAGCTCCATATCACAGGCCCGGAAGCCGTGCGCCGCGCCTGGCGCGACATCCGCGCCGCGGTCCTCGCCGCCGCCGCTGAGCGCGATTTTCTCGGCGTCTCCGTTCAGCCGATGGTTTCCTCCCAAGGATACGAAATCCTCCTCGGCAGCAGCATCGACCCGCAGTTCGGGCCCGTCATCGTCTTCGGAACCGGCGGCCAGCTCGTCGAAGTCTTCAAGGATCGAGCCCTCGCGCTGCCGCCGCTCAATACCACGCTCGCTCGCCGTCTCATCGAGCAGACGCGCATTGCTCAGGCCCTCCACGGCGTCCGCGGGCGGAAGCCGGTCGATTTCGCCGCGCTCGAGGCCGCGCTGGTCCGCTTCAGCCAGCTCGTGGTTGAACAGAAGTGGATCAGGGAAATCGATATCAACCCGCTGCACGTCTCACCGCAACGCATCATCGCGCTCGATGCGCGCATCATTCTTCACGATCCATCCACGACCGAACGCGATTGGCCGCGTCCCGCCATACGCCCGTACCCCGCGCAGTACGTCCGCCAATGGAAACTGCGCGACGGAACGGCTGCCGTGATCCGGCCCATCCGCCCCGAAGATGAGCCGCTCGTGGCCCGCTTCCACCAGAATCTGTCGGAACGCAGCGTCTATTTCCGCTATTTCCATCAACTGCGCTACGAGCAGCGGATTTCGCATGAGCGCCTCACGCGCGTCTGTTTCATCGACTACGATCGCCAGATGGCGCTTGTCGCCGAGTCGCAGAATCCCGAAACCCGCGAGCGCGAGATCCTCGGCATCGCGCGCCTGATCAAATTGCAAAACGAACGCGAGGCCGAATTCGCCGTGCTCGTGGCGGATCGCTGGCAGGGCCGCGGCGTCGGGGGCGAACTGCTGCGTCGCGCGGTCGAGTTCGCGCGCGACGAAGGCATTGAGCGAATTGTCGGCTATGTGCTCGCGGAGAATACGGCCATGCGAAAGCTCTGCCAGCGCGCCGGCTTTACCCTCCGCTATGAAGACGCCGCCACGCTCCGTGCGGAGCTCGATGTGCGCGCCGGCGGCTGACGCCCGCCGCAAGCGCTCCTTCATCCCTCGCCCAGACTAATGCGGATGGCCGTACTCCGATGAGTGCTGGATCAGGCGCCGATACGCTGCGTCGGGAATCGGCGTTTCCCAATGCCCGCTCAGCTTTGCGTACAGGACAAACCCAAAAAAGATGGCGAAAATGCCCGCCGCCAGCCAGCGCGGGTCCGTCGCGCGCCTTCCCAACGTGCGCCGCCCCATGATCGAAAGATCCAGCGCGTTCTCGGACGGACAGGCGGACACGCATTCCAAACACCCGGTGCATTCGGCCGAATGAATCGCAAGCTTCGTGTCGACCGGCAGATTCGACGGACAGGCCCTCCGGCATTTCCCGCACTCAATACACGCCTCCGGGTTGCGTCTCACCCACACCGGGCTGAATAACGAACCAAGGCCCATGAGCGCTCCGTACGGACACAGGAAGCGACACCAGAAATTCTTGATGAAGACAGACAGCACAGCGATAATCGAAAGCACGATTGCCGTCGTCGCGCCCATGCGCCGGAACAGATCCAACAGCTTCACATCGGCGATCAATCCGTACGGCGATCCGAGAAATGCCGCAATTGCATTCGCCGGCATCGCAGCCGTTACAAAGAGGAAGGCCGCCAGCAGCGCGTACTTGGGGATGCGCAAGGCCAGATCCGCCCATCCAGGCAACAGGAAATTCGATCCGCAAAATCTTCGGCCGGCCTTCCACAGGCGCTCCGAAACCGTTCCAACCGGACACAGCCAGCTGCAGAACGTCTTCCGAAACAGAATCGACGCCGTAAGGAACGCTCCCAGCAGAAACATGGCGGCAGGATGGATCGCTGGGATCGAGCCCGTCGCGAGAAAATACTTCAGGTTCATAAGACCCGCGATCGGAAGCCAGCCTTCCACGCCGGGTGGACGCGACGGCAAGGCTCCGCCAGCAGCGCGTTCGGCCGCCGTGACGAAATGGTAAAACTGCGCGCCGATCCACAGGTTCAGAAGCAGAAATGTCCACTGCGCGCGCCGGCGCCAACGCTGGGCGCCCTCGGGCCGCCGGCGCAGGAACAATTTCTTGTCGCGTCTGCGGCGCCGCGAGCAGCTCGAACGATGTTCTACCGCGACGAACAGGCCCAGATGCGCAGACATGGATCATCATCCCCGCAATTGCGCGGCCAGGCTGGACCGCGGCGCCCCTTCCCCGTTCCGATCGTTCCTTGCGTCCTTTCGCGCACACCTGCGCCGCATCGCGCAAACGGCGCGCCATTGCGCGAAAATCTGATTCACTGGATGGTTGGAACCCGCGCTGCAAGGCCCTTGGACCGGCGACGCGGGCGTCCCCGACGTGCAGCGAAGATGTATAGATACGTGGCTCAGGCGCTGCCAAACCCGGCGTCCCGCGCCGCCATTGGTCCCGCGCTATGAAGGTTTGCCTTCTGATTCAAGACCCAGAGCTCGCTGAGCGCGCTTGCCGAACGTTGGACGCCGGCGTCAGCGTGACCCGGGCCCATTCCTGTGAAGACCTGCTTTCCCGCCTTGCCGGCAGTCCGGAGACAATCGCAATCGTAGACGCCGGGCTGGGCGGCGGTCCATGGATCGATTGCTTCTCCGCGGAGGAAATGGAAAGTTATGCCTTCGTTGTCCTTGCCCCTGCGGACGCCGCCGCGCATGAGGTGCTGACGTGGCTGCGGCGCGGCGCGTCCGAAGTCGTGCTGGAGTCGAATCTTCCGGAGCTGCCGCGGGCGGTGGAGCGCATCTTCTCGGCTCGCAGCGAAACCTATCGCGCCGGTCGTGAGCGCGAGAGATTGATCGCCGCGGCCCATTCGGCTCGCCAACAGGCTGCCGCCGAGCGCCGTTTCCGCGACCTGCTCGAAGCTGCGCCGGACGGCATCATAGAAGTCGACCAGCAGGGACGCATTGCGCTGGCCAACGTCGTCGCCGCAGCCTTGTTCGGATATTCCCTCGATGAGCTCAAGCAAAAGCGTGTGGAGGATTTGGTTCCGCCGCAATACCGCGATGCCCACGCGCGCCATCGCCATAGCTACCAGCAGCAGCCCGCCACCCGGCCGATGGGCTCCGGGCTCGCGCTCTCGGGTTTGCGCAAGGACGGCTCGCAGTTCCCCGTAGAAATCAGCTTGAGTCCGGTGCGCGGCCCCGACGGGTTCCGCGTGTTAGCCATTATCCGCGATGTCACGGAACGCCGGAAGGAAGAGGAGCGCATCCGCGCGATGCAGGAGCGCTATACCGCGGAGCTTGCGGCCAAGAACCAGGAACTGGCGGTGCGCAACCGTGAAATCGAACGCGCCGACCGGCTCAAGAGCGAGTTTCTGGCCAGCATGAGTCATGAGCTGCGCACCCCGCTCCACACCATCATCGGATTTACCGAATTGCTCCTGGAGCAAGTCGAAGGGCCCCTCACTCCTAGGCAGCAACGTTTTCTGACGCATATCTACAACGATTCCCGGCATCTGCTGGAGTTGATCAACGACATCCTCGATCTGTCGAAGATCGAGGCCGGCCGCGTCGAACTCAAGCTGGAATGGTTCGACCTGGCGGCTCTGATCGAAGAAGCGGTTGCCAGCGTACGCCCGCTCGCCGATAACAAGCAGTTGCAGCTCAGCCTCGACCTGCCGCCCGCGTTGAACATGCGCGGCGACCGCGTGCGCGTCCGCGAAATCTTGAGCAACCTGTTGAGCAATGCCATCAAATTCACGCCCGAGGGCGGACGCATTGCAGTCTCCGCCGCCTCGGAAGACCCCCTCGTCCGGTTTGCCGTGCAGGACACCGGCGTCGGCATCCCGCCTGAGGAGCACGCCTCCATCTTCGACAAGTTTCACCAGGTGGGCGCCACAACCAAGGGCGTCCGTGAAGGGACCGGCCTGGGCCTGGCCATCACAAAGCGCCTTGTCGAAATGCACGCCGGAACGATCACCGTCCAGAGCGAGCCCGGCCGCGGCAGCCGCTTCAGCGTGACGCTGCCGCGCGAGGGGCCAGCCGAAATCAAAGAACGCAAGGCCGTCCTTGGCCGCCGTCAAACGCCGCTCGTCTTGGTCGTCGAGGACGACGCGGGCGCGCGCGAACTTCTCGCCACATATCTTGTTCCGCATGGCTATGAGGTGGTCACCGCTTCAACGGCCGATGATGCGATCGCCAAGGCGCTGACCCTCCGCCCGGACGCGATCACGCTCGATCTCCAGCTCGGCGATGAAATGAGCTGGCGCGTGTTCGACGCCCTCAAACAATCGCCTGAAACGCAGTACATTCCGGTTATTGTCGTCTCTGTCTTCGAGGAAACGCAGGAAGCCGCGCGGCGCGGCGTGGCGGAGTATCTCGTCAAGCCCGTCTCGCGCGAGACCCTGCTGGCGTCGCTGGAGCGTTTTGTCCCGCGCTCTGCGGCCGCCGGCGCAAGGAGCGTGGAAAAATGAGTATTTCATGCCCAAGCGTATTCTCGTGGTGGATGATAAGCCCTCCAGCCGGGAGCTCGTGCGCGCGGTTCTCATCCATGAAGAGTACGAGGTCCTTGAAGCCTCCGACGGCCGCGAAGCTTTGGAACGGATGAGAGCCGCCGCCCCCGACCTCGTTCTGCTGGACGTGCATATGCCGGGCCTGGACGGCTATGCTGTCGTCGCCGCAGCGCGGACCGATCCAGCCCTTGCCGCTGTCCCCATGATCGCCCTGACCGCCAGCGCCATGGCCGGAGACCGGGAGCGCGCTCTCGCCGCCGGCTTTAACTCCTACCTCGCCAAACCGGTAAGCATGTCCGCGCTGAGAACCGAAGTAGCCCGCCTGCTGAAATGAGCGCTTCTCAACAAGCCGCTTCGACGCCGGACTTGGCCGTGCTCGTGGTGGACGACAATCCGCGCAGCGTGGAGTTGCTGGCTGCCGCGATTCAGCAGCCCGGCGTCGAGGTGCTCACCGCCACTGATCCCGAAGCCGCGCTGGACATCGTCTTTGAACGGCGGCCGCAGGTCGTGGTCACCGACTTGGTGATGCCGAATATGAGCGGCATGGAATTGCTCCAGCGCGTCGTCGAGTTCGATCCCGCTATCGACGTGATCCTCATCACCGCCCACTACTCGACCGAATCGGCGGTGGAGGCCATAAAGAAAGGCGCTTCCGATTACCTGAACAAGCCTGTCGCCATCGCCGCCTTTCGGGAAAAAGTGAGCGCGCTGCTGGCCGAAGCCCGCCGGCGCCAGCAGGCGCTTCGCATCGAAGATGAACTCGCCAGCGCGTGCGACTTCCATGGCATCCTGGGTCGGAGCCCCTTGATGTGGGATATGTTCTCCCGCATCCAGCGCGTCGCGCCGCACTACCGCACGCTCCTGTTGACCGGCGAAACAGGCGCCGGCAAGGATCTGGTGGCTAAAGCCATTCATCAGCTCAGCCCCGCTGCGCGCGGCGAGTTCGTGGCGCTCAACTGCTCCGCTGTGGTCGAGACCCTGTTTGAAAGCGAGCTGTTCGGCCACGTCAAAGGGGCTTTCACCGGCGCCGTGCAGGACAAGCCCGGCTTGTTCGAGCACGCTCACGGCGGTACGCTTCTGCTCGATGAGATCGGCGATATGCCGCTCGCCACCCAGGCGAAGCTGCTGCGAGTGTTGCAGAACCGGGAGGTCCAGCGGCTCGGGTCGCTGACCGCCCGGCGCGTCGACGTGCGCGTCATCGCCGCTACTCACCGCGATCTGCGCGCCGCCATCGCGCGCCGCGAATTTCGCGAGGATCTCTACTACAGAATCGCCATGGTCGAGATCCATGTGCCCGCCCTCCGCGAGCGCATGGAGGATCTGCCGCTGCTCACGCGCTACTTCATCGAGCGTTTTGCGCGACAGTACGGCAAAACCATTCGCGGCATCACTCGGCGCGCCCAGATTGCGCTGTCCCGCCATACCTGGCCGGGCAACGTCAGAGAACTCGAGAACGCGATCGGCCACGCCGCCATGATGGCCATGGGCGATACCATCGACGTGCATGATCTGCCTCCGCCTGTGGCGCTCGGACGGATGCGCTCGGAACAGAGCGCCGCAGCCCTTGCGCACTCGCCGGCGCCCGGATCGCTCGAAGAACACGAGAAGGCCGTCCTGGTCGACGCCCTGGAACGCGCCGGAGGCAATCAGAGTCAGGCCGCCCGAATGCTGCGCATCGGCCGCGACGCGCTGCGCTACAAAATGAAAAAGCACAACCTGCTATGAAGCCCCCGGCGCCTGCGATCTTGCGCACCAATGCGCCATTTAGCGCAGCGTAGAAGCCTGAGCCGGAAGTAGTTTGTTCGCCTTACGCCGGACCTCCGCGTGCCCTGCTCGCATATCATGCGCGACTTCCATCGCCACCCCTTCATCGTCATCTGGGAAACCACGCAGGCCTGCGACCTGGCTTGCCTGCATTGCCGCGCCAGCGCCCGCCCGGAGCGCGATCCGCGTGAGCTGACCACGGCCGAAGCCCGAATGCTGCTCAACGACATCCGCCAGTTCGATGACCCGCTCATGGTCTTTACCGGCGGCGACCCACTCAAGCGCCCCGACCTGTTCGAGCTGCTTCGCTACAGCGTGCATATCGGCCTCCGCACCACCGTGACGCCCAGCGCAACGCCGCTGCTGACCGCTCAGGCGATCCACAAATTTAAAGCCGCCGGAGTCGCGCGCATGGCCGTCAGTCTCGACGGCCCTGCGGCCGCCGTCCATGATCAGTTTCGGCAAGTTCTGGGTTCCTTCGACTGCACCGTTTTCGCGCTCGAGGAAGCCCGCCGCATCGGGCTCGAAACGCAAGTCAATACCACCGTGGGCAAACATAACTTCAACCTCCTCGGGCAAATCGCTCAACGGGTGGCGGATTGCGGGGCGAAGCTTTGGAGCCTGTTCTTTCTCGTTCCGATGGGGCGCGCTCAAGCCAGCGCCGACCTGGATGCGCACGGCTATGAGCAGGTATTCGAGGCTCTCTACGCTCTGTCGAAAACCGCGCCCTTCCAGATTAAGACCACGGAGGCGCAGCACTATCGTCGCTATGTCGCCCAACGGCGCAAACAGGAAGGGCCCTTCCTCGCCGCGTGCCCGCCGCCAGGCATGGCGCGGGCGGCCGGCGTCAACGATGGCAAGGGGCTGCTGTTCATTTCCCATACCGGCGACATCTTTCCAAGCGGGTTTCTGCCCGTTGCCGCCGGGAACATCCGCCGCGACTCCATTGTCGAAGTCTACCGTTACTCGCCGCTCTTCCGGACCCTGCGCGATACCAGCCAGCTCGGAGGCAAATGCGGCGCCTGCGAATACCGCAACTTGTGCGGCGGCTCGCGTTCGCGCGCCTATGCGCTCACCGGCGACTATCTCGCCGCCGATCCGAAATGCGAGTACGAATCGGCGAACGCTCACGCCGCCGCGGCGCGCTGAGTGCGATAGTAGTCTGCGGCCGGACTCTGATATCCTTCTTTCAACAGATATGTCCGCGAAGTCCGTCCCGCTTGCTGTCGTGATGGCCGCTATCGCCATCCCCGTCTTCCTTATCGCCGAAGAACACGTCGATCTCTCCATCGTCCACCAGATCCGGACCGAAGCCTTCGAGAATTCCAAGGTCATGGATCACATGTTCTATCTCACCGATGTGTATGGCCCCCGGCTCACCAATTCCCCCGGGTTCCGCCAAGCCGCCGACTGGGTGGTGAAGCGGATGCATGAGTACGGCATCGACGCGCGCCTCGAAAAATGGGGACCGTTTGGCCGCGGCTGGACCTATAGCCATTTCGAGGCCGAAATGATCGAGCCGCAATATTCGCCCCTCATCGGGTTTCCGCTGGCGTGGACGCCAGGCACCAATGGCGTCGTGTCCGGAGAACCGATGATCGCCGTCCTTCGCACCGACGCCGATCTCGAGAAATTTAAAGGAAAACTGAAGGGAAAGATTGTAATGACTTCAGCGCCAAGGCAGTTAGAGCCGTCTACGACGCCTGCGGCCCGGCGCTTCACCGACGCCGAGCTTTCCCAGGAGGCGATGGCGCCAGATCCGGCGTCAGCGCTCTTCGGCAGGCCGATTCCGCGCTCGGTCTCGCCCTACGGCCCCCCAACGAACCCTCAGGAAATGCGGCGTTTTCGCGCCAAAGTGACGCAGTTTCTGCACGACGAGCAGCCGGCGCTGGTGATCCAGGAAGGCTACGCCGGCGACGGCGGCACGGTCTTCGCCTCAGCCGGCGGATCGCGCGAGAAAAAGGATCCCATTCCGCCGCCCATGGTGGTCTTGACGCCGGAGCATTACAACCGCATCTGCCGGCTGATCGAGCACAAAATCCCGGTCAAGGTTCAGTTGAATATACAAGCTCAATTTATTGACTCTCCGGAGGATAGTGTCAATGTGATTGCGGAGATTCCGGGCGCGGCGAAGAAGGATGAAGTCGTCATGCTCGGCGCCCATCTCGATTCCTGGCACGGCGGAACGGGCGCAACCGACAATGCCGCCGGCAGCGCCGTCGCCATCGAGGCCATGCGGATCTTGAAGGCGCTCAACAAGCCCATGGATCGCACGGTTCGGATGGCCTTGTGGTCCGGCGAGGAGCAAGGTCTGCTCGGTTCCAAGGCCTATGTGAAGGAACACTTCGCAGATCCGGAAGTCATGAAGCCGACGGCCGAGCATGCGAAGATCTCCGGTTACTTCAATTACGACAACGGAACCGGCAAGATTCGCGGCATTTATCTCCAGGGCAATGACATGGCGCGCCCGATCTTTCAGGCTTGGCTTGAACCCTTCCGCGACCTGGGCGCAACAACCGTAACAATTCGCAACACCGGCGGAACAGACCATCAATCCTTCGATGCAGTCGGCATCCCCGGCTTCCAGTTCATTCAGGATCCGGTGGAGTACTCAACGCGCACCCACCACTCGAATATGGACGTGTACGACCGCATCCAGCGCGGCGATTTGATGCAGGCCTCGGCCATCATGGCGTCCTTTGTCTACAACGCCGCCACCCGGCCGGAAATGCTGCCCAGAAAGCCGCTGCCCAAACCGCAGCCGCGCCGGGATCGCGACCGCGAAGGCGCGCGGCCGCCGGCGACTGAGTAGCGGCGGTTGCGGATCGGCATTCATACGTCCATCGCCGGATCGCTCGAGAGCGCGGCGCTGAAAGCGGCGAGGCTCGGCGCCAATACCTTCCAGATCTTCTCCACCAGCCCGCGCATGTGGCGGGCGAGCCTTCCCGATCCGGAAGACATCAAGCGGCTGCGCGCGGCGCGCGAACGCTTCGACTTGCGCCCGCTGGTAATCCACGACAACTACCTGATTAACCTGGCTTCGTGCGATGAGGCGTTGCGCGCAAAGTCGGTCGCCGCGTTTCGCGCCGAGATCGAGCGAGCGGTCGCAATCGGCGCCGAATACCTGGTCGCGCATCCGGGCAGCTGCAAAGGCCACACCGTCGAGAAGGGAATCGCAGCCTTCTGCCAGTCTCTCGGCGAGGCGGCGCGCGGACTGGACGCCGGCGGACTGACGTTGCTGATCGAGAATACGGCCGGATCCGGGCAAACGCTGGGCGGCCGCCTCGAAGAACTGGCCGTGCTGCGCCGCTGCGCCGCGCAGTTCACCGATATGCCCATCGGTTTCTGCATCGATACCTGTCATCTCATGTCATATGGCTACAACATCGCGACGCCTGAGGGACTGCGCGAAACGGTGCGCATGCTCGACCGGATTCTGGGACTTCAGCACATCCCGGTGATGCACGCCAACGACACGAAGACGCCGCTCGGCTCGCGCATCGACCGGCACGAGCACATAGGCGAGGGCTATATTGGGAAAGAAGGGTTTCGTCGAATCCTGTCCCACCCGAAGCTCCGTGCAAAAGCCTTTATAGCTGAGACGCCGGTCGATCAAGAGGGCGACGATTTACGAAACGTCCAGATGCTCATCAGTCTATGCCGGAAAAGTCGTACGACCATAAAGAAATCGAGTTGAAGTGGTACCAACGGTGGAAGAACGCCGATCTCTACAAGCCGGAAGAGAACTCGGCGAAGCCCAAGTATTACGTGCTCGAAATGCTGCCGTATCCGAGCGGAGCGCTGCATATCGGACATGTGCGCAACTACTCGATCGGCGACGCGCTGGCGCGCTACAAGTGGATGCGCGGCTTCAACGTGCTCCACCCGATGGGCTGGGACGCATTCGGCCTTCCGGCTGAAAACGCCGCAATCGCCAATCGGCGCCATCCCTACGAGTGGACCATGTCCAATATCCGTAACATGAAGCGCCAGCACCAGCGCATGGCCTTCAGCTATGACTGGAGCCGCGAGATCGCTACTTGCGAGCCGGAATACTACCGCTGGAACCAGTGGTTCTTTCTGAAGATGCTGGAGCGCGGTCTGGCCTATCGCAAAAAGGCGCTGGTCAACTGGTGTCCCGAGTGCGCGACCGTGCTGGCCAATGAACAGGTGGTTGACGGCTGCTGCTGGCGGCACGAATCGACCCCGGTTGAAATGCGCGCTCTCGACCAGTGGTTCCTGAAGATCACCGCATACGCCGACGAGTTGTTGGAGGATATCGCGCAGCTTGAAGGGGGCTGGCCGGAGCGCGTCCTGCTCATGCAAAAGAACTGGATCGGCCGGTCGGAAGGAACGGAAGTCGACTTCCCGGTCGAAGGCAGCGGGCACAAGATCCGCGTGTTCACCACGCGAGTCGATACCATCTTCGGTGCGACCTGTGTGATCCTAGCGCCCGAGCATCCGCTGGTCGCACAGCTCATCGGTCCGGAGCTTGAGGCGCCCGTGAAGGCGATGATCGATGCGCGCGCGCGCAAGGATCCGGGCGATCTCGAAAAGGAAGGACTGTTCACCGGCAAGTACGCGATCAATCCGTACAACGGCGAGCGCGTGCCGGTCTGGATCGCCAACTTCATCCTGATGGGTTATGGCACGGGCGCAATCATGGCCGTGCCCGCGCACGATGAGCGCGACTTCGAATTCTGCCGGCAGTATGGCCTGGAAGTCCGGCCCGTGATCCGGCCAGTGGGCGGCGAGCTTGCCGATCCCCAAACGATGACCGCGGCGTTTACGGAATACGGCGTCGTCGAGCGCTCGGGGCAGTGGTCGGGAATGCCGAGCGAGCTTGCGCGCCAGCAGATGACCGAGTTCGCCGAGAAGAACGGCTTTGGCAAGAGCGCCGTGACCTACCGCCTGAAAGACTGGGGCATCTCGCGGCAGCGCTACTGGGGCACGCCGATCCCGGTGATCCATTGCGGCAAGTGCGGCATCGTTGCTACCCCTGAAGATCAGCTTCCCGTGATCCTGCCGCCCCATGTGGAGATCACCGGGCGCGGGCGGTCGCCGCTTGAGAACGTCCCCGAGTTCGTAAACGTGAAGTGTCCCCAGTGCGGCGGCGCCGCGCGCCGGGAGACGGACACGATGGATACGTTCGTTGACTCCTCCTGGTATTTCTACCGCTACTGCGATCCGCACAATGATCGCGCGCCGTTCGATCCAGACAAGGTCGCCTACTGGTTTGAGATCGATCAGTACATCGGCGGCGTTGAGCACGCGATTCTGCATCTGATCTATTCGCGCTTCTGGACGAAGATGATGCGCGATCTCGGCCTGGTCAAAAACGATGAGCCCGCAAAACGGCTGTTCACGCAGGGCATGGTGATCCGCGACGGCGCCAAGATGTCCAAGTCGAAGGGCAACGTCGTGAGCGCCGACGAGATGATCGAGCGGTTCGGCGCCGATACGGGGCGGCTGTTCGAGCTGTTCGCCGCGCCTCCGGAAAAAGACATGGACTGGACGGATGCGGGCGCCAACGGCGCGCACGCGTTCCTGGGCCGCGTGTACCGGTTCGTGACGCGCAATGTTGACCGGATGAGCGGCGGTGACGGGGCGGGGCCGACGGATGCGGACCGGAAAGCGCTGCGCAAGCTGCACCAGACGCTCAAGAAGATTACCGAGGACTTCGAGACGCGATGGCACTTCAATACCTCCATCGCGGCCCTGATGGAACTCATGAACGAGCTGACGTCGATTGAGAAGGATCTGACGCCGGCCTCGATTCCGGAGGTCTTGGAAAAACTGGTGCTGATGCTGGAGCCGTTTGCGCCCTACGTGGTCGAAGAAATGTGGGAGCAGATGGGCCGCACGGGCCCTGTTTTCCGCCAGCCCTGGCCGGAGTACGATCCGGAACTGGCCAAAGAGGATGCGGCGGAGATTCCCGTGCAGGTCAACGGCAAGCTTCGTGCGCGTATACTGATCGCTTTCGGAAGCGCCGAGGCGGACGTGCTGAGACTGGCGCTGAGCGATTCCAAGGTGCAGCCCTACATCGACGGCAAGCAGGTGATCAAGACGATCTACGTTCCCGACCGGCTGGTGAATATCGTGGTCAAATGACCGGACTGCTGCTTGATCCCGTTTACGAACAGCATGTTCCGGGCCCGGGGCATCCGGAATCGCCGGAGCGCTGTGAAGCGATCCGCGCGGCGCTTGGCGGTCTGGGTCCGTTCCTTCGGATTGAAGCGCGCAGCGCGACCGAGGACGAGATTGCGTACTGCCACACGCGCGAATACATCAATACGGTGCGGCGGGACGTCGCGCGCGGGGCGCTGGATCTCAGCACGGGCGACACGGCGATCTGCGCCGAGTCGCTCGAGGTCGCGCTGAAAGCCGCTGGCGGCGTTATGAACGCGGTGGACGCCGTAGTGACGGGCGTGGTTCGGAACGCCTTCTGCGCAGTACGGCCGCCGGGGCATCATGCGACGCCGGACCGGGGCATGGGGTTTTGCATTTTTAACAACATCGCCATCGGCGCGCGGCACGCGCAGAAGCGGCACGGAGTGGAGCGCGTGCTGATCGCGGACTGGGACGTGCATCACGGCAACGGCACGCAGGACATCTTCTATTCCGATCCCTCGGTGTTCTTCTTCAGCACGCATCAATCGCCGTGGTACCCGGGCACGGGCGCCGCCAGTGAAACCGGCGAGGGAGCGGGGCGGGGAACGACGATGAACTTTCCGTTTCCGGCCGGAGCGGGGCGGAAGGAAATTGTGGGCGCATTCCGCGGCTCGCTGGTGAAGGCCGCCGATGCGTTCAAGCCGGATCTGGTCCTGATCTCGGCGGGATTCGATTCCCGGATAGGCGATCCGCTGGGACGGTTCACGCTGAGCGATGACGATTTCGCGGAGCTGACGCGGATCCTGCGAGAAATCGCAGACAAGCATGCAAGCGGACGGCTTGTCTCGGTGCTGGAGGGCGGGTACAACCTTTCCGGGCTGGGCAGGGCGACGGCGGCGCACGTGAACGCCCTGAAATGAAAACGCCCCGGCGTGAACCGGGGCATTCGTGAGTTAAATTGGGCGACGTCCTACTCTCCCACGCACTTGCGCGCGCAGTACCATCGGGGCTGAGGGGCTTAACTGCCGTGTTCGGGATGGGAACGGGTGTGACCCCC
>Ga0070740_10000630_pt1 | contig 67260 bp, 49 predicted proteins | sample Coa_R2_FD_67286 | JGI IMG/M metagenome (GOLD analysis project Ga0070740, IMG submission 67286) | Surface soil microbial communities from Centralia Pennsylvania, which are recovering from an underground coalmine fire - Coalmine... | ecosystem: Environmental > Terrestrial > Soil > Unclassified ... | reverse complement strand
CGGGAGTGGCACTCGACGCTCGCGCGCGCGCTGCGCATCGAGGAGTTCATCGAGAAGCACAGCGCGATCATGGACAAGTACGACCCGCAGAAGCGCGTCGGGCTGATGGTTGACGAGTGGGGCACCTGGTACGACGCCGCGCCGGGCCGCGACATGGGCGCGCTCTACCAGCAGAGCACGCTGCGCGACGCGGTCGTCGCCGGGCTAAGCCTCAACATCTTCAACCGCCACTCCGACCGCGTGCAGATGGCGAATGTCGCGCAGATGGTGAACGTCCTTCAGGCGATGGTGCTCACCGACGGAGAGAGAATGATTCTGACGCCGACCTACCACGTCTTCAGGATGTACAGGGTGCATCAGGGCGCGACGCTGATTCCCGTCGAACTCGACGCGCCGGAGTACAAGTTGGCCGACTCTTCGGTTCCGTCGCTGAGCGCATCGGCCTCGCGCGACAAGGAGGGGAGGCTGCACCTTTCGCTCGTCAACCTCGACCCGAACCGCCCCGCGGAAGTCGCGGCGAGCGTCGAAGGCCCGACGATCACGAGCGTCGCCGGTGAAGTTTTGACCGCCCCCGCGATGAACACCATGAACACGTTTGACAGCCCGAACGTCGTCAGGCCGGCGCGGTTCGGCGGCTACAAGCTTCAAGGCTCTCGTCTGACGCTGAGCATCTCGCCGAAGTCGGTCGTGGTGCTTGAGCTTCGCTGAACGCGTCGGGAACGCTCACCAGCCGAAGGCCGCCTTCGGTCGCAGCAGGTACGAGACCGTGATCGCTATCGCGCCGCCGAGCAGAGTGTTGCCGATGCGGACGAAGGCGACGTGCCAGTCGGTCGGCTCCGCCGTCTCGATCATGAGGATCACGAAGGGCGTGAGGAACAGCACGTAGATTCCGTAGTTCTCGCGCACGTGCGAGTAGGCGAGGACGCTGAAGACGAGGAGCAGAGCGTCGAGCGCGATGATGTTGTGAATGCTCGCCGCGAGCAGCGCCGCGAACGCGCCGCCCGCGACCGAGCCGAGGACGCGTTCGAGCGCGCGGCGGCGCGTGTCGGCGAAGACCGGCTTGACGATCACCAGCACCGTGATGATGACCCAGTAGCCGCGCTCTAACCTGAGAAACTTGAAGACGGCGACGGCGATTGTCGCCGCCACGGCGAGCCGCAGCGCGTGCCTGAAGATGATCGAGCGGAAGGTCAGGTGCCGAAGACTCCTTCCGAAAAATCCGCCGCCCGCGCCGTCGGAAAGCTCTTGGCTTTCAACGTCCGGCGTCTCGCTCAACTCGCTCGTCTGCTGGTGGAGACGCCAGAGCGTCAGCGTGAGCGCGACGCCCAAAGCGCCGCCCGCGACGAACAGCCCCGTGCGCTCCGACGCCGCCGCGAACCCCGCGGGGAGTCCGAGCGCGACGGCGAACGTGACCGCCGAGATGAACCCAATCTGCATGGCGACCTCGCCGTAGGCGCTCGCCATCCCGCCGACGAACGCCCACGCGAACATCGCCGACATCGAAAGCCGAGGGTCGTTCCCGCACAGGCTGCCGGCCAGCAGCGCCGCGCCGTTGACGAGCGCCGCCGCGACGAGCGACGCGAACGTCGAGCCTTCCTTGTCCGTGATCGAGAGGTAGAGTCCGCCGAGTCCGACGAGCAGACCCTGCGCGGCGTGGCCGAGCGCCTGCCCGACGATGAGAGGCAGCACCGCCGACAGAGCAGTCCGCACACCCGACGCCTCGATTCTGAAAAGCCTCATCGCGACGCCAGTGTAGCGCGCAACTGTCTTCAAAGTTTCGCGGCGCGTCCGAATCGGACGCGCCGCGAAACGTGGCACAAGGCGCGGGCAAATTTTCAGACGCGCGTTAGTTGCCGCAGGCCGTCTCCGGCGCGGCGGACGCGACCGGCAGCGGCGCGAGGCCGTAGCGCTTCAGCAGCTCGTTGAACGCCGGCACGCTCGCTTCGTTTATCTTCCGCCAGCGCGCGGCTGCCGAGTCGAGCGACCGGCACGAATCGGCGACGGCGTCGCGCGCCGACTGCGCGGGACTCAGGTCGCCGCTCTCGACCATCGTCAAATACCGCGCGAGGTCGCGGTTGACCGGGCCGAAGCCGGGCGACGAGTTCGCGCCTTCGCTCACCTCGAAGAGTTCGCCCATGAGCGCGGCGGCGGCCTCGCGCGCGTCCTTCGCCTCCTGATTCCCGGAAAGCGTCCTCATCCTCCCATATACCTCCGCACCCAGCGACATGACGCGCTCGTGCGCTTCGTAACTCGCGCGCATCATGTCGCTGATCTTCCGCGCCAGTTCGAGCTGAGCCGCGTAGTCCTGCTGCGTGAGATGCAGTCGCGGGTCGGGCGCGACGACGAGCGGCTGCGTGTATGACTTGCCGCCGACCGTCAGCACGACTTCGTATCTGCCCGGCGCGACGAGCGGCCCCGGCGGCTGGTGTCGAGGCGTCTGGCCCGGCACGGCGTGGTCGGGCATCGTGTACTCGGTGTAGTTGAGAAGCTGTCCGTAGAAGCCGTAAGGCAGAGTCATCGGGTCGGGCAGCCGCAAGTCCCAGACGAAGCGGTTGAGGCCGGCCTTCGCGGGCAGCACGTCGGGCGGCGCAAACCAGTATTCGGGAACGTTCGCGGGCGGCATCTCGGACTGCGGCGCGTCGCTCGTGTAGCGACGCACGACCGTACCTTGCGCGTCACGAATCTCAAGCGTGACCTCGCCGCGCGCGGGCGACTTCAGGTAGTAATAAATGATCGCGCCGTCGGGCGGGTTCTCTCCCGCGGGCGTCTCCGCCGAGAGCGGCGTCTCCTGCCAGTTGTCCCAGCGCACGCGCAGCGCCGTCTCCGGTCGGAAGAGTTTAACGTCCGACGCCGCGACGTTCGCGTCGAGTTGTCGGAGCGCCGAGAGGTCGTCGAGAACCCAGAGGCCGCGCCCGTAGGTCGCAATCACGAGGTCGTCGCCGTGGACGGCGAGGTCGCGGACGGGCGTCGTCGGCAGGTTCATCTGAAGCGACTGCCAACGGTCGCCGCCGTCGAACGAGACATAAACGCCGTCGTCCGTGCCCGCGTAAACCAGACCTTTGCGCGTCGGGTCTTCACGCACGGCGCGGGCGATGGCGCGCTCGCGCAGGCCGGTCGTTATCTTCTGCCAGGTCTTGCCCGCGTCCCTCGTGCGGAAGACGTAAGGGTGAAAATCGTCGCGACCGGAGGCGACGGCGTAGGCCGTGTCGGCGTCGGTCGGCGACGCTTCGATGTTCGAGAAGTGGCACTGCGGCGGCGCGTCCGCGGGCGTGACGTTCTGCCACGTCGCGCCGCCGTCGCGCGTGAGTTGGACGAGACAACTGCTCGTACCGACCCAGATTTCTCCGCCGCGCGCGGCGGAAGGCGCGATCATCTCGATCACGCCGCGCCCCTGTTGCAGCGCGCCGTCTTCGTCTCCGTCGCCTTCTTCCTCCGGCGCGTTCTCCGCGTGGCCGCCGCGGCGCGAAAGCGAAGCGACATTCTCCGCCGGCTTCACACTCTCCGCGGGCTTCGGCGAGGAAGTGTCCTCGGCGGACTTTGTCGGCACCGCGACAGTCAGGTCGGGGCTTATCTCGCGCCAGGTCCGCGCGCCGTCGTCCGAGGCGAGCACCTGCTGCATCCCGACGTAGAGAGTCTTCCTGTCCACGGGCGAGAAGGCGAGCGGCGTCTCCCAGGTGTAGCGATACTTCGGGCCGGGGACGAAGACGGTCGAGAGTTGTCCCGTCTTGCGGTCGAGCCTGAGCACCGAGCCGTACCAGCCGATTGAATAGACGTTGTTCGGGTCTGCCGGGTCGGGCGCGATGTAGCCGCTCTCGAACGAACCCGTCGAGAACCAGTCGCGGAAAGTGATCTGCCCGTAGTCGCTCCGGTTCGGCACGACGACCGAGCCGCTGTCCTGCTGCGAGGCGTAGTTGAAATACGGAAACTCATTGTCGGTGATGACGTGATAGAACTGCCCCGTCGGCTGGTTGTACCAGATGCTCCACGACGCGCCGCCGTCAACGCTGACGGTCGCACCCTGATCGCTTCCGAGAATCATCCTTCGCGAATCGTCGGGCGCAATCCACAGCACATGCTCGTCCTCGCCGCTCGGCCCGCCCTTGAAAGCCTCGAAGGTTCGGCCTCCGTCGGTCGAGCGGTACATCGTCGTCTGCATCACGTAAACCACGTCCGGGTTCTTCGGGTCTGCGTAGGTGCGACTGAAGTACCAACTGCCGACGACGCGCGGGTCTTTCGTCACCTGCGCCCACGTCTCGCCCGCGTCGTCCGAGCGGAAGAAGCCCTGATTCATGATGACATAGACGCGACGGTCGCCCGGCGCGGCGGCGACTCCGATGCGCCCGCGGCGACTGTCGGGCAGGCCCTTCATGGAGAGAGGCTGCCACGTCGAGCCTTCGTCCGTGGACTTGTAGATTTGCCCGTCCTCGCCGCCGCCGCGCTTGCCGTCCGCGGTGAACGAGCGCGACCAGACGGTCGCGTAAACGACGCGGGCGTCGCCGGGCGCGGCGCACATGTCCGCGACGGCGACGCGGTCGCCCGCGAAGAGAACCTGCTTCCAACTCTTCCCGCCGTCAGTCGTCTTGTAGATGCCGCGCTCTTTGCTCGCCGGAAAGTCGCTCCACGGGCCGAAGTCGCCGAACGCGCCGACGAGAATCGTTTCGGGGTCGCGCGGGTCAACGATGATCGAAGAGATGAAGTGTGTATCTTTCAGCCCGACGTTCGTCCACGTCTTGCCGCCGTCGTTCGACCTGTAAACGCCGTCGCCCTCGGTCTGCTCGCCCGTGCCGACATAGACGACATCGGGGTTCGACGGCGCGAGCGCAATCGCGCCGACCGAAGCGACGAGCGCGTCGTCGAAGATCGGCTTCCAGACGACGCCGCCGTCGGTCGTCTTCCACACGCCGCCGCCGGGCGTCGCCATGTAGTAGATGTCCGGGCGGGCGGGAATCCCCGCGACCGCCGTCACGCGCCCGGCGCGGAACGGCCCGAGCAGACGCCAGCGCATCCCCGAATAAGAGTCCGCGCCGAACTGCTGCGCCGTCGTGACGCCGCACGCCGCGAGCAGGCAGCCGAGCAGCAGCGCGAGCCTCAAAGTTGCCGCGCCGCCCTGCCGGGTCGAAGAGAAAAGTCGCTTGATAATTTCAAGACGCGCGGGCACGCCCTCTGATTTTGTCATCGCCTTTGTTGTCACCTGAGTTGAAGAAAAAGTCGAACGGGAGAGGACGAACGGGCCGAAGTCCTGCGTGAACTTCAGGGGACTCCGACTCCGAATTCCTCTTGCAGACATGGTAGCAAAGCCGCACGCGACCGGCCAACGGAGCATCCCCGCCGACGCGACCGGCATCTATCTTCATTCGCGCGGAAGGCCGCGGGACACCGGCTTGTGCGCCCACGCCCGAACCCGTACAATGCTTACGCACGAACTTTTACGCGGGCGGCGCGGATTTCGTTTCCTCCGCGCGCGAGCCGCGTGAAGGGCATGAGTTTTTAAGCGCGAGCGCCACCGTCGGCGCGTCCGATTGACGATTCGAGAGGCCGGGCGTCGCGTTTTACCTGTCAGAGCGCCGCCGGCCTCTTCGGCTTTTTAGCAAAGGTGATTTCGATGTTCAGACGATTCGCCGCAACGCTCCTCGCATTCCTCTCGCTCTTCTTCGCCGCGGTGCCGCCCCGCGCGTCGGCAGCCGCGCCGCCGCAGGACGTGCCGCTCCTGCGCCAAGCCGCGGGCGATGTCGTCATGATCCTGCCCTTCGAGAACACCTCGGCGCAGAAGGAGTTCAACTGGGTCGGCGAGAGCTTCGCCGACTCGCTCGCTGACCTGCTCGGCTCGCACGGCCTCCGCGTCGTCTCTTCGGACGCGCGCGAACTCGCCTACCAGCGCCTCCGACTGCCGCTGACGGTCATCCCTTCGCGCGCGACCTCGATCAAGCTGGCGCGCGAGGCCGGCGCGACGATGGTCGTGCTCGGCACATACGAAGTCACGCCCGCGCGCGACGAGAAGTCTGTCGCCGAGGTTCACGGCTCGGCGCGCATCATTCGGATCAACGAGGGGCGCATCGCGGGCAAGCAGATGCCCGACGGTCGCTGGGCCACGCACGAATTCTTCTTCGGCGACGCGCTGCTGAACCTACAGACCGTGCAGGGCAAGCTCACCTATCAAATCCTCTACGAGCAGGACGAGAAGCTTCCCTACTCCGAGCGCTCAATCGTCGAGCAGGCGACCAAAGTCCCGCCCAAGTCTTTCGAGGCGCGCGTCAAGGCGACGATGACCGCCGACCGCGAGAAGAAGCTCGCCTACCTGACGAACGCGATGCGCGAGTTCGAGAAGGCGAACCCCGGCTCGATCTACAAGGAGGCCGCCTTCGAGCTGGGCGAGCTTTACTACACGCAGACGCCGCCCGACTACAAGAAGGCCGCCGAGTATTTCTCGATGCTGCAACCCCGCGACTCGCACTACGCCGAGGCCGCCTTCTACGCGGCGCTCGCCTACTGGCGCGCGGGCGAGCTTCAGACGGCGCTCGACACGATACTGCCGCTCGCGAAGAACATCCCGCTGACGAGCATCTACAACAACGCGGGCGCGCTCTCGTCGCAGATCGCGCGCGGCGAGAAGAGCGCCGACAAGCGCGACAGCCTCGTCAAGCAGGCGACCGGCTTCCTGAGCCGCGCCGTCGAGTCGGAGCCTGACGACGCGATGGTTCGCTTCAATTACGCCTACGCGCTCATGCTTTCGGGCGACTACGCCAAGGCCGCCGAACAGTTGAAAGAAGTCGTCAGGCAGAACCCGAAAGACCCCGAAGCGCTCTTCCTTCTGGCGAAGGCGCAGGAGAAGGCCGGGCAGGCGGACGCCGCCGCAGCCAGCGACAACGAGGCGCGCAAGCTCTACCCCGGCTACGGCAGGGCGCAGGTCGAATGGGAGAAGTCGCAGACCGCCTCGCTCATCGGGCTGCGGCTGCGCGGCGACTTCAACATCGCCGAGTACATCGCCGCCCGCAACGACGAAGAGATAAAAGAGAGTCAGCCGGTGGGCGACACCGCCGAGAACCACCTCGCGAAGGCGCGCGACCTCTACAACGCGGGGCAGGACGACGAGGCGCTCACCGAACTGCGCAACGTCGTCCGCATCGAGCCGATGAACGCCGAGGCGTACCTGATCACGGGCCGCATCTACCAGCGCCGCGGCGACCTCGACCTGGCCGTCATCCAACTCAAGAACTCGATCTTCTGGGACACGGATCACAAGCTGATTGACGCGCACATACTCTTGGGCCGCATCTTCCTCGAACGCGGCGACCGCGCGCAAGCGACCGCCTACGCGCAGAGCGCCATGCAGATTGACCCGAACAATCAGGAAGCCATCGCGCTCCAGCGTCAGCTTCAGGCCGGCATTAAGTAAGCCCGCCTGACGATTCACGAAGGCGCGACTCTCCACGAACTAACACGACCGACGAGAACCGCGCCTTCTCCATTCTCCTTCGCCCGTCGCGAGCCGCAACGGCTGCTTCCCTTTCACCCTGCTAACGATGAGCGCGTTCACTTCCCTGCTGCTCGGCTGCTCCGTCGCCGCGCTCGCGCTGCTCGCATACGTCGTCATCATCTCGCGTCACAAGAAGTCTTCCCGAAAGCCCCTGCGCCTCGCGGGTCGCGTCGCGTCGGTCGAGTCGCCGCTCGCGCCCGAAGGGTTCGTGATGATTGACGGCGAGCTTTGGAGAGCGCGTGTGCGCGGCGGCAGTAGCGTCGGGCGCGGGCGCAGCGTGCGCGTCGTCGGCGCGCGCGACTGCGTGCTCGAAGTCGAGCCGCTCGGCTAAAACCTCGCGCGACGAATCCTTCGACGCGTCCGGGCAACCTTCCAGAAACTGCCGACACGATTTCCTGGAAACGCTCCGGCGTGGCACGCGAAGTGCTTTTTGGTTGGTCGGCAAGCACGGAGGCAGTTGAACCGTGACCCCGCCGCCAGCACTTCTCTGAGCGTGGCCTGCCGCTACGCCAGCCGCCCGCCGAGCGACCCTACTTTAAAACCAACCTTTCAGGAACCTGGCCGCCCTGGCCGGGTTCTCCCGCTTTTGGGCGCTTTTATTTTCTGCTTATTTCTTCGGCTTTCTTCAATAACTCTGCCCCGTCGCCGCGCGGCGACAAACTGTCAACGCTCAGACACTCAGTGCCGCTTTGCGGCGACCGCGGCCAGTGCGCGGGAGCGTCATCTCGACAAAAATTGTCACTTCGAGGGTGACGATTTACGTCGTTTCGCGCCTCACGGCCCCACGTTTTGACGCAGCAAATTTCCCCACTCAAAAAAATTTTCGCCCACACAAACTGACTGTAGGGACGACGGGCGCGATGACGCGCGCGCGCCTTCTCTGCTAAACTCCGACGCGTGCAGGAGGCAGTTTCACTCGACGCGACACGGGGCGCGCGAAGTCGCCTGACGCGCCTCGCCTCTCTCGCGAGGGCGGCGACTCCGACTCTCGCCGAAGCGAGCCTCGCCGCGCTCTCCGCACTCCTTCTTCTGTTCGCCTTCCCCGACTTCGGTCTGTGGCCGCTCGCGTGGGTCGCGTTCGTCCCGCTCCTCTTCGTCATCGCGCGAAGGCCGCGCGCGCCGCAGTCGCTCGTCACGGGCTGGCTCGCGGGCACGATCTTCTTCTACGCGTCGTGCCACTGGCTCACGTTCCCGATGATCCGTTACGCGGGGATTCCCTCGCCCGTCGCACACACGCTGCTGCTTTTGCCGGCACTCGCGGGCGGCGCGTTCACGGCACTCTTCGCGCTCGCGCTCGCGCGCCTGTGCGCTCGTTTCGGCAGCGCTGCGCTCTTCCTCGCGCCGCCGCTCTGGGCCGCCTGCGAGTGGGCGCGGCTCGGTATCATCGGCCAACTCTGGAACGCCGTCGGCTACTCGCAGGCGTTCGAGCCGACGCTCATCCAGTCGGCGCGCTTCGGCGGAGTTTACGCGGTCGGCTTCCTCGTGCTCGCCTTCAACGCGGCGCTCGCCTACGCGCTCGCCGAACGGAGCAAGCGCCGCGCACTCACATCGCTGGCCGCCGTCGCGTGCGTCGCACTCATCATCTTCGCGACCGACTTCGCGCCCGCGCCGTCGCCGAAGGCCGAGCCGTCGGCAATAGTCGTCGGCGTGCAGCCCGACGTTATCCCCGACTTCAACCGCACCTCGTCAGAGTTCGACGCGCTCGCCGAGCATCACTTCGGGCTGAGCGCCGCGGCGCTTCGCGCGATTGATGAAAGCAGCGCGGGCAAAGATGGAAGCGACGCAGGCGAGAGCGCGAACGTCTCCAAGCTGCCGCGCGTCGTCGTGTGGCCCGAGTCGCCGATGAACTTTTCCTTCGAGCGCGACCGGGAGTTCCGCGAGCGCGTCGCGCGCTTCGTCGCGGAGCAGCACGCGTCTCTGCTCTTCAACTCGCTCGAACCGACGGGCGACGGCGGCGGATTCAACGCGGCGGTGCTGGTAAACACGGAGGGCCGCGTCGCCGCGCAGTATGATAAGATTCGCCTGATGCCGTTCGGCGAGTACGTGCCGCTGCCGCGCTGGATGCCCGGCGCGGGACTCGTGCGCGGGGTCGTCGGAGACTTCACGCCGGGCACGCGGTTCACCTTGATGCCGCTCGGCGAAGATGAGCGAGCGCCGCGCGCTGGAGTTTTCATCTGCCTCGAATCGGCGTACCCGTTCATCACGCGCAGCTTCGCGGGCGAAGGCGCGGACGTGCTGATTGAAATCACGAACGACGCTTATCAAGGCGACACCGCCGTCATGCGCCAGCACCTCTCGAACGCGGTCTTCCGCGCGGTCGAGACCGGGCGCACGCTGCTGCGTGTGACGAACACCGGCGTCAGCGCGCACATCTCGCCGCGCGGCGAGGTGACGGACGAGACGGGCCGCTTCCGCGAGGCCGTCCGCACCTGGACGGTCGCGCGCTCCGACGGCGCACAGACTTTTTACGTCCGCTTCGGCGACGCGTTCGCCGCGGCTTGCACTGTCGCGAGTTTGTTTGCGATTGCGTTGACAATGAGAAGAAGGCGCGCGGCAATTATGTAGGGGCAGGGCTTGTCCCTGCCCGTCGCGCTTAACAAGTATCTTGAAGTTTAATGAGTCAACGGGCAGGGACAAGCCCTGCCCCTACAAATTTCATCGGCGTCGAGTTTGAAACCACCAATACTTTTTTACGGGTAGTCTTTTCGGAGGTTGAATGTCGAGAGCTTTACAGTCGAGTGACAGCGAAGACCGCGACCTGCGCGCGCGGGCCGATGACCTGCGCGAGAGGGTCGAACAGCTCGGGAGGTTTCTTTGATGTAGCCGCGAAACACGAGGAGCTTCGGCGGCTCGAAGAGAAGGCGTCGCAGCCTGATTTTTGGAACGACCAGGAACAGGCGCAGAAGGTCTTGCAGCAGCGCAGCCGCCTTGAGCGCGTCATCAGGCGGCAGGAGAGTTTCGAGTCGGCTGTGGCCGACGCCGAAGTGCTCTTTGAATTCGCGGCGGAAGACGAGGCGAGCGCGGGCGAGCTTCGCGAGCTCGTCACGCGGCTCGAAGGCGAAGTCTCCGAGGCCGAGACCGAGATGCTCCTGTCGGGCACGCACGACGCGTCGAACGCCATCTGCTCGATACAGGCGGGGGCGGGCGGGACGGACGCGCAGGACTGGGCCGAAATGCTTCTCAGGATGTATTTGAAGTGGGCCGAGAAGCGCGGCTTCAAGGCCGAGGTGCTCGACCTGCAACCCGGTCAGGAGGCGGGAATCAAGAGCGCGACGTTCCGCGTCGAGGGCGAGTACGCTTACGGCTTGCTGTCGGCGGAGGCTGGCGTTCATCGGCTCGTCCGCATCTCGCCGTTCGGCACGGGCACGCGCGAGACTTCGTTCGCGTCGCTCTTCGTCTCGCCGGAGATTGACGAGGCCGTCGAGGTCGAGGTCAACGACAAGGACTTGCGCGTTGACACCTACCGCTCGACGGGCGCGGGCGGCCAGCACATCAACACGACCGACTCTGCTGTCCGCATCACGCACCTGCCTACGGGGATCGTCGTCGCGTGCCAGAACCAGCGTTCGCAACACCAGAATCGGGCCGTGGCGATGCAGGTCTTGCGCTCGCGGCTTTATGAGTTGGAGCTTGAGAAGCGCCGCGCCGAGACCGCCGCGCTCGAAGCCAACAAGGCCGACATCTCCTTCGGCTCGCAGATACGCAACTACGTGCTCGCGCCCTACCGACTGGTGAAGGACGCGCGCACGAAGGTCGAGCGCGGCGATGTGGACGCCGTCCTCGGCGGCGGCATAGACGACTTCATCAAGGCGGAGCTGCTGCGCCGCCGCGCGGCATAGATAAGAAGCTAGCTCAAATTGCTTCGCTCGACATGAAATTGCGGAGGCTACTATGAGAACTTTACTCACTCGGTTATCTGCGGGATTAGTTGCCTTTCTTGTCGGAGTTGTTGTTGTCGCAGTTATTTTCAGATACGACAGCAAACCTGCCGCAAACGCTATTGTGTTTCCCCAGGAAGCAAAGCCTGCAACACAAGCTTCTGTCCCTGTACCTGTAACAGAACAACCCGTAGGGATTGGTGAGCCAATCATGCCGGCGGAAGATAAGGCTGTGATTGTGGCAGAAGAATTTATTCGGCGAAACGGTTATACCACTCAGCCACCAGATAGAAACAATCTGTCTCACGAAACTATAGAGACAGCAGAGAGCATAGACGGAATCTTGGCGGACAGATACAACACATTAGAGCCTAACGCCTACGGCTTCGTGTACGGTCGAAAGGGAAAGAGCGGATATACAGTCTTATTCAGATACACGAATAGGACTGGCGACTCTTCAAAAGAGGCCGGGCGCGCTGTGACGATGGACGAGAATTTCGGAAACCTTCGTGTCGAGCATCAGGATTTCTTCCTGAACAAGGTTGAGAAGAAGTTGCGGTAGATTCGTTAGTCGGTTCAAATCGGAGAAGCTATGGCAACTGCACAGATTGACGCGCGGATAAAGCTGATTCTGTTGATAACAACTTTGCTGATTAGCTCAAGCGCCTTCGCTCAGAATCGGCGCTCTTTCGCGCAGCCCTCGCCGTACCCGACCGTGACGCTTTGCGAATTCGCCCGTTCTCAAACTCTCTATGACGGAAAGGTCGTTCGCGTTGTCGGACTCGCTTACGTCACGGCAGACAAGAGGCTTTTTCTATACGACGACGGGGCGGTTAAAGGCCAATGCGAAGGAAGGGATTCGACGGCTACGATATGGGCCGGACGCTCGCCCGCTAAGGGCAATTCGGTTGAAGAGTTTATCAAGAAGCTGAGCAAGCATACCGCGGAACACGAGCGCTTGAGCGCTAAAGTCGAGGTCGTCGGCAAAGTCGTTGACGGCGTCTGTTTCGGCCCGCGCTTTAGGGTTGAAGCAACGTCCATCAAGCAGCTAACACCGGCTGTGCCCTTATTTCTGGAGTAGCCATGGCAACTGCACAGATTGACGCGCGGATGAAGGCGGCGGGCGGCGCGGCGAAGCCGAAGAACTCGCGGCGCAACGAGATAGTCGCCATCGCGCTGTTCGCGTTGAGCGCGCTGATGGCGCTGTGCCTCGTCTCGTACAACCCGAACGACCCCTCTTGGGTCTCGGCGGGCGCGCAGTCGGCGCGCAACTGGACGGGGCGGCTCGGCGCGAACGTGGCCGCGGCGCTCTTCCAGTCGTTCGGGCTGGCCGCCGCGCTCCTGCCCGTGCTACTCACTGCCACCGCGTGGCGGCGTTTTCGCACACAGCGGATTCACGCGCCGCTCTCGCGCGTCATCGGCCTCGTCACCATCACCGTCGCCAGCGCCGCGCTGCTCTCGCTCTACGTCGCCGAGCCGCTCGTTGACCGCTCCTTCAACGCGGGCGGATTCGTCGGCGTGCTCGTCGCCGAGACTCTGAAGGGCGTGCTCAACACCGTCGGCGCGACCATCATGCTCGCCGCCGTCGCCGCCGTCGGACTCCTGCTCGCGACCAACTTCTCCTTCGTCGCCGCATACGAGCGCACCGCCGCCGCGCTCGCGAACCCTTCGGGCGCGTTCCGCAAGACCGTCGAGCGCTTCAACGCGTGGCGGGCCGCACGACGCGCACAGGCGCTCGCCCGCGCCGAGGCACGACGCGAGGCGAAGGCCGCCCGCGAGCGCGAGGCGGAAGCGCAAAGACTCGCCGAACAAGAAGCAGTCGCAGCCGCGCAGGCCGCAGCGGCGACGATCACCGTCAAGCGCGAGGCCAAGGCCGATGCGCCTTCCGCCGCAGCCGCGATCAAGCGCAGCGCCGCGGCCAGAGAGAAGCCCTCGCGCGAGGACGAGATTCGCGCCCAACTCGCGCAGGCCGAGGCCGAGCTTGCGTCAATCCTCGTTCAGCCGGCGAACGCCGACGCGCAAGCCTCGCCTTCCGCCGCAATGCCGACCGCTTCGCGGAAGAAACGCGAGGCCGCAATCGAAGAGGAGCCGCCCATCGCGCGCCGCGTCTCGGTCGCGCCCGAATCTTCAGCGCCCGCAAAAGAGAAAACGCGCGAGACGCCCGACGTGTCCGACATGATGAGCACCGCGGCGGTCGTCCGCACTGAGCCGGACGCGGAAGAAGACGATGACATGCCTTTCGAGCGTCTCGTCGCGGACGAGAAAGCAGGCGCGAAGAGTTCGGCGCGCGAGTCGGCACGCCGCTCGGAGGTCGCGTCGGCGGTCGCTCTGCTCGACTACAAGTTCCCGCCGCTCGAATTCCTCAACGCTGCGCCGCCGCGCCGCGAGCAGGCCGACGAGGAACTCTTGCAGATCGCGCAGCGCGTCGCCGAGAAGTGCAAGGAGTTCAACGTCACCGGACAGATCAAGCACATCTGCCCCGGCCCCGTCGTCACGACCTACGAGTTCAAGCCCGACCCCGGCGTCAAGTATTCGCGCGTGACGGGACTCGTTGACGACCTCTGCATCGCGCTCGAAGCCGAGTCAGTCCGCATTGACCGCCTGCCCGGCAAGCCGCATGTCGGCATCGAAGTCCCGAACCCGGAGCGCGAGACGATTTTCCTGCGCGACGTTCTTGAGTCGCGCCCCTTCCGCGAGTCGGAGTCGAAGCTCACGCTCGCGCTCGGCAAGACGATTGACGGCATCAACTACGTCGCCGACCTGACGCGCATGCCGCACCTGCTCATCGCCGGCGCGACGGGCACCGGCAAGTCGGTCTGTCTGAACTCGCTCGTCGTCTCGATCCTCTACAAGGCGCGGCCCGACGAGGTGAAGTTCATCATGATCGACCCGAAGCGGCTCGAACTCGGACTCTACGCCGACATCCCGCACCTCGCGACGCCCATCATCACCGAGCCGAAGCGCGCCGCGAACGCTTTGAAGTGGGCGGTCGCGCAGATGGAGCAGCGCTACAAGCAGCTCGCGCAGTGGGGCGTGCGAAACATTGACGGCTACAACGCGGAGGTCGAGCGCCGCAACAACGTCCTCGACTTCGACGAAGAGGGGCAGCCGTGGAAGACGCTTCCCTACATCGTCATCATCATTGATGAACTCGCAGACCTGATGATGACCTGCGGCTCGGACGTTGAAGAAGCCATCACACGCCTCGCGCAGATGGCCCGCGCCGTCGGCATCCACCTCGTTCTCGCCACCCAGCGCCCATCGGTTGACGTGATCACCGGACTCATCAAGGCGAACTTCCCTTCGCGCATCGCCTTCCGCGTCTCGCAGAAGGTTGACTCGCGCACGATCATTGACGCGAACGGCGCGGAGCAACTGCTCGGTCGCGGCGACATGCTCTTCCTCCCGCCCGGCACGTCGCGCCTGCTGAGAGTCCACGGCGCGTACCTCGACGAGAACGAGGTCGCAAAGATCGTCGCGCACATTAAGTCGCAGGGCGGCGCGCCCGTCTATGACGAGACCATCACGCAGTCCGAAGACGAGGCCGCGGGCGGCGACGGCGCTTCGGGCGAGCGCGACGAGCTGTTCGAGCAGGCGCTCCGCATCTGCTGCGAGATGAAACGCGCCTCGACCTCAGTTCTGCAACGCCGCCTCCGCATCGGCTACGGACGCGCCGCCGCCATCCTCGACGCGCTCGAACGCGAAGGCTTCATCGGCCAGGCCGACGGCGCTCGCCCGCGCCCCGTCCTCGGTCGCGCCTACGAAACCGTTTCGCACTGGGACGACTTGCAGGAAGATGGCTCGGAAGATTTTTAACGTGGACGAACAGGATGATAAGAAATGATGAATGCGGAATGACGAGTGATGAATGAAGAGATGGCTTCTGTTTTCAATTCATCACTCGTCATTCCGCATTCATCATTTGCTCTTCTCCTGTCCATTCATGTTAATTTCCTCTCCGTCTGCCTCTATTCTGAGAACAAGGCTTCGACAACTTTTCCACAGAAACTGTGGAAAACCCTGTGAATATCTCGCCTTTTGACGTTACAAGTTCCTGACATTTTTAGACTTCTAGCATTTTGCACACGTTCGCGGCAGATATCACAAAGCCTTTGCAAACAGCGGATTCCGCGCGTGAAACGAATCCTCTTTCGGAAGTCTCTCGGCTGTATCATCGTGTGCTGCGCCGTCGCCGCGGCGGGCACGGCCTGCGTCAAACTGCCACGCCGCACTCAGACGGCAGACGCGACGATTACACATGACTCACTCACGCCCGAAGGCAAGCCGCGAATTTCAATCAACCGCGCGTCGCGTGAAGAGCTTGAGAAACTTCCCGGCATCGGGGCCGCGCTCGCCGCGCGCATCGTCGAGCAGCGCGAACGCTACGGACGCTTCCGACGCGCCGAGCATCTGTTGATGGTTCGCGGCATCAGCGAGCGGCGCTTCCGAGAGCTGCGGCGCTTCATCACGGTGGAGTAACTCCGTTGCCCGAATCAAAGCACCCGCGCGATTCGTCCGAGTCGAACGACCTGCACACCGACGCACGCGAAATCTTCCGCGATGCGCTTGGAGCGGTTGACGCTCGACGCGCCGTGCTGGACGCGGTCGAGATCGAACACGCGGCGCTTCACGAAGGTGCGCGTCTTCGCGTCGGCGGCGAGCGCTTCGATCTTCGCGAGCGCGAGCCAGAAATTTACTCCGTGGCAATCGGCAAGGCCGCGACGGCGATGGCCTCGGCGCTCGACGAAAGACTCGGCGCACGGCTCGCGGGCGGCGTCATCTCCGCGCCCGCTTCAAACATCACGCTCTCGAAATGCTGGCGCGTCTTCGAGGGCGGCCACCCGCTGCCGAACCGTGCGAGCTTTGATGCGGCGCGCGCAGCGTTCGCCCTTCTGGACAGGGCAAACGGTGCGCGCGCGCTCGTCGTCTTCCTCGTCTCCGGCGGCGGCTCCGCGATGATGGAATGGCCGCGCGACGAACGCCTGACGCTCGAAGACCTGCGCGCAGCCAATCGCGTGCTCGTCGGCTGCGGCGCTTCGATTGGCGAAGTCAACGCGGTGCGCCGCGCTCTCTCGGCAGTCAAGGGCGGCGGCCTGAGCGTGCGCGCGCCGCGCGCCGCGCGGGTCACGCTCATCGTCTCCGACGTGGCCGCAGGCCGCGAGTCCGACGTTGCTTCAGGCCCGACTCTCCCGCCCGCGCACGGCTCGACCGCCGCCGAAGAAGTCTTCGAGCGATACGGCCTCGCCTCAAAACTTCCGGCCTCCGTCACGCGCACTCTCAAAGAATCCGGCAAGCCGCGGACAGGCGAAGCAGACACGGCGAAGGCGAATGAGTCCGAAGCCGTGCGGACGCAGAGCCAGATGACCGAGACGCGGAGTCACTTCGTCCTGCTCGACAACGACAGCGCGTGCGAGGCGGCGGCTGAGTCTGCGCGCTCGCGCGGGTTCGCCGTGGAGGTCGCGCGCGACATCTCGGAGCAGAACGTCGCGGAGGGCGCGGCCTTGCTCGCGTCGCGCCTCGTCGAGCTTTACCGGCGCGAGGGTGTCGGTCGCGGCGGGGAAGGTGGACGCCGTCGCGGCGCGTGTCTGATCTCAGGCGGCGAGTTCGCGTGTCCCGTCCGCGGCGCGGGGGTGGGCGGGCGCAACTCCGAGACGGCGCTGCGCTGCGCGTTCGAGTTTGAAAGGGTCTTGAGAGAACGCCCGGAAGGAAGCTTGCCCGAACAACTGTTCGCGCTTTGCGCGGGGACTGACGGGATTGACGGCAACAGCCCGGCGGCTGGCGCGTTCGCCGACGAAGCGACGCTCAGCCGCGCACGCGCCCTCGGACTCAACGCCTCGAATTTCCTCGACGAGAGCGACGCTTACACTTTCTTCGACCGGCTCGGCGATGCAATCATGACGGGCGCGACGGGAACGAACGTTCGCGACGTGCGGATTCTCCTATCTACATAAAAAAGAGGTCAGAGGTCGGAGGTCAGTTATTGTGCCAGCCGCGTCGCCCGATTTTATCCGAGACGTTTGGCCGGCTGAATTTTACTGACCTCCGACCTCCGACATCTCAATTCACCCTGCCGAAGTCGTCTTCGATGCGCGTGATGTCGTCTTCGCCGAGATAGTCGCCGCGTTGGATTTCGATGAAGACGAGCGCGTCGGAGCCGGGGTTCTCGATGCGGTGGGCCGTGCCGACGGAGATGTCAACGGTCTCGCCGAGCCGGACGGTCACGTCGTCGCCGTCGAGCGTGACGCGCGCCTCCCCGGCGACGACCATCCAGTGCTCGGCGCGGCGCGCGTGGCGCTGGTAACTCAGCCGCTTGCCCGGCAGAACCTCGATGCGCTTCACCTTGTAGCCCGCCCCCTCGTCCAGCACCGTGAACGAACCCCAGGGCCGCCTGTCGAACAGAGGCGAATTGTCCGGCTCGTTTTTCTCACCCATGCCCGAATATTAAAGTGGCTGGTGACGAGGGGCAAGAGGGCGGGCGCACCGCGCGCGCCGCCCGACTCCGGCGGCGAGGCGGACGACTCCCGGCAGCCGTCCGGCGCTGCGCGCCTCGGCCCGGAAATTAGTCTTGACAAAGTGGCGGGCCGGGTATATTAGATGCGCGCTCAAGGTCACGTCAGGCTGCGTTTTTTCAGTCACCCGTTGAGCAGCACAACCTCGCTTCACCAAACCGTAAGAGAGTTCGGCGCGTTTTACTCGCACCGCTGGATGCCACTTCCACGCTCTCACGTTGACATTCCTAACCAGAAGAAAAGCGCGTCGGCGGCTCACGACGACAGAGGAGGTAATCATGAGCGCACGGACAGAAGACCAGATACAAGTCCTATCGGTAAGTGACCAGGATATAAAAGAGGAGGCGTCTGTCATAGAGTACGTTAACGCCGCGGCCTCCTCATCAAATCGTGCACGCCTGGTGATGATCGTACTTATCGTCTCTACCGTTCTGGTGGCCGCCGAACTACGCCTGACCAGCCTCTCGTGGCTGGACGCGCGCATTGCCGTGAGGACGGCGGCACTCAAGTTTGCTGATAAAGATTTCGACCCGGACAAGAGCGATCTGTTGGCGACCATTGACCCGAACAATATATTAACCCCGCCGCAGCGCCAGGAGGCGTGGGCCGCACAGCACGAGTTGTACGAGAACGCGAGACTTTATCTGCGACACGACAACCTTGACCCTAAGAATTCGGATGACAAAACGTTGATCGCGAACGAGCTTGAGAACTACCGCAAGCTCCGCATCGAGCAGGTGCGCCTGGTTCACATCCCTTTTTTTTCCGCCGCGCTCGACCAGAACGACATAGGGCCTTTCGCCGGCCTGACCTTCGTCGTCGTTTTGCTCTGGCTCAGGTTCAGCAAGGCGCGCGAACTCGCCAACCTCCGGCTACTCTTCAGGGACCCCCCGCCTTTATCTAAAAAGAGCCTGAAACGCTGCTACGAACTGCTGGCGATGCAGCAGGTGTTTACTGTGCCCTTCGTGCCCCGCATCTCCGAAAAGCCCCGCTGGCGCTGGGTTCCCAAGACGTTGTACTTCCTGCCACTGCCCGTATATTTGCTGCAGATGTATTTTGATTTCACGACAGTGTTTGATCTGAGCTACTACGGCATCGGCAAAGTTCGGTTCCTCGTGATAGCGAGCAGCATCTCCCTGTACCTGATGTGCTTCCTCGCCTGCAAGTGTTTTTTACTGGCGACGGACATAGACAAGGAGTGGGACGACGCCGTACCCAAAGTTTACCCGGAGTAAGAAACAAGTGCCGCGCCGAAGACGCGGTCAAGCCCGGAGCTGAAAGAATAACTACTCGTCGGCCCTCGTCGTGAAAGGAAGCTTCATTAAGCGGAAACGCGCGGGCGTCGGATGTTTTTCATTGCTCGTCCGTGCAGGCTATCTCTTCCTCGAATCACCTTCCCGCACAAAAGTATTCACCTTTAGGTCTTCGCCGTCGGTGCTGACGGTGACGGTGCCGCGCTGCCCTGTGGTGAGAACCTGAGCGCCGGACGCGCGCCAGCGCTCGATGACTTCGGGGTTCGGGTGGCCGTAGGGCGAATCAAGCCCGACGGAGACGACGGCGAACGCGGGACGCGCGGCGTTGACGAAGCTTGAAATCGAGGAGGTGCGGCTGCCGTGGTGCGCGACCTTGACGGCGTCGCTGCGAACGTCGTCGCCCGCCGCGACGAGAGCGCGCTCGGCGTCCGATTCGGCGTCGCCCGTCAGGAGAACAGTCCTTCGACCGAAGCGCAGGCGCAGCACGACCGACTGGTTGTTGCCCGAAGGCGAGTCGGCGTCGCCCAGCGCGAGCGGAGGCCACAGCACGTCCGCCTCGACCGCGCCGAAGTTCAGACTGTCGCCGCGCCCGACGACGTAAACCGGAACTCCTGCGTCGCGCGCGGTCGCGGCGAAGCGGACGAACTCCGGGTCGTCCTGCGGCGCGCGGGCGACGAGCGCGGCGTCAACCTTGAAGTTCTTCGCCACAGCGTTGAGGCCGTCAATGTGATCCGCGTCGGCGTGCGTCGCGACGAGGTAGTTGACGCGCGCGAGTCCGCGCCACCAGAGATACTCGGAGACGACCGCGTCGCCGACGCCGCGCGAGTCAGGCTCGGACTCTTCCGCCTCTTCACCTTCATCGCCGCCGCGCCTCTGTCGCGACGCGGGACGCCCGCCGCCGTCAACGAGCATCGTCGTGCCGTCCGGCATCGTGACGAGCGCCGCGTCGCCCTGCCCCACGTCGAGGAAGTCAACTCGCAGGCGACCGTCCGCGCGTCCGGCGCTCAACGGATGAAAGATGATGACGAGAGCCGAGCAGGCGAAAGCGACGCACGCGAGTTTTAAGAGAAGCCTTCTCGAAGCGTCGCCTTCGTCGTCAACCGCCGGGCCGCCGACAACCGCCGCGCCTTTATGAATCGCCGCGCGCGCCGCACGAATTTTATCAGCGACCCGGCGCACGTTGCGTCGCAGTCTAAAAGTAAAGGCTGATTCGTTCGCGTCTTCTTCAACGACTCTCGTGCCTTCTTCGATGATTTTCGTCCGGCTCTTTTCAATAAGAGTTTTAAGAACGCCAGCTCGTCTCCGGTCAACGATGTTGGCGCGCGGCGGCGCGGAGAGCGGACGCCAGCGCAGCAGCGCCGCCGCGATGAAGAGCAGCGGCACGAAGTAGAGAACGTAGATCGCCGACGCCGCGCCCGTGTATTCCGGCAGTCGCAGCGCGGCGACGTGCGCGCGCTCGAACGGGTCAACGCTGTGAATCATCAGCGACGCGAACGCCTCGGAGAGTCGGACGAGCGGCGCGGCGAGCGCGGCACTCAGGTGCGACAACGCGAGTGCCGCAGCCGCGCCGAGGGCGAGCAAGACCATGAGCGCGCCGACGAAGACGTTGAGCGCGACCGAGGCGAGCGAGAGGCGGTGAAAGTAGAGGACGAGTATCGGAAGAAGCGAAAGCTGAACGACGAATGAGACGAGCGCCGCCGCGAAAGCGAAACGCAGGAGCGGCTGCACGCGCCAGCGTTCGAGCCGCGCGGCCCAGGGCGTTTTGAACAGGCGATAGCTGTGCGTCGCGTGCGCCGTCTCTTTCCGCCAGAGCCGCTCGCGCCAGTAGAGCGCTTCGGCCAAAGTCTGAAACCAGCGCGGACACGCGGGCGGGTACGGCGTCGCGCGCGCCGGTCGCCACTCGCCGACCTTTTACGAGCAAAAAACGCTTATGCATGAATGAATGCCGCGATTTTCCACTCTGTTTAGGCTTTCATCTTATATGAAATTTATTCATGCCTTCAGAACTTTCAAATACCCGCCTCTTCGGCGCCAATCTCATCCGATTCAGAGTATGTATGAACTTAACTTGAAGCCGAAGTTTTGGAAGGAAGTTGCTTCGGCTATTCTCTGACACAATGCGAAAGGCCGTAGGTGATTTTAATACCTACGGCCTTTCGCATTAACATACGCGAGCTACTTGCTCAATAGGGCTAAAAGCAAGGCTATTATTGTAGCAACCACCAATAACGCCAAGTGAAATGCCACATGCTGCCAGTGGATAAGCCTTAGTTCTGTCTGTAAATCTTGCTTGAGACGGTCAAGATCACGCCGCCTTTTCTCTGCCTTTCGCATTTCCTTCCTCCCGGTCATCGAGATACACGAAGGCCGCGCCTCCGTGAATCCAACAACCGAGATATGCGAATACAAAGAGCAGACGCGTTGTCAGCGCCCCGCGAGTTGCTTAGTGCCTCATACGCCGATTCGTTGGGCAAGGTTCCGTTCTGTTGGGCAAAAAACTTCCGCTAGGCAAAGCCCAGACGGGGCAGAAGAACGAAGTACTTTGTAAGATTCTCTGTCACAACGTGTGCTGTTTGATTCAAAGCATTTACGAGTTAGGCGTCGAGCCGTCGTTTTGGAATGACTAACTTATGTATGATGTCCCAAATGAAAGGTGACATTCTGAACGGGATACTCCGCCAGATGTGTCGGATATTTCCAGCGTCGCAGGAAGTCCGCCCTCTGTACCATTACCCGGCTCGCCTCTTAAGATGAATTGGAGCCACCCGTCACAGTCTTTTCCGGCTTCAATGGCGCGGGGCTGATTGATTTCTGGATATAAATTCGAGAATTTTTGTCCCCGAAGTGTTTCCTCGCCCCCCTTAATCACTCGGTCTTCGTATAACACCGCACCCGCTTCTGCATCTGCCGCATAATCTTTATCTCTGATCTTGACTAGCAAACGAAAGTTGCTAAGTAGCACCTCCACCGAGCGAGGATTAACTATACGAACATGGATGTTGATAAGCAGACCTTCGCAGGTCGGAATCACTTTTATCCGCCCCTCCTCGTACTCTGTGAAATTCCAGTATTGTGTAAACGTGGCCGATTGAACCTCTATTTCGAGTTCTCGATACAACTCCCGTAACAATTTACTTGAAAGGCTAAGGTCGTCTGTGACTAGCCGTTGGGGATTCGCATTTGTTTCAGGAGAAACATCGCCTTTAATCGTGATGTCCAATTTGTTAAATCTAAACTCCGCATCCGGCGTGTCGAGGATGTCTGCTATTTCTTCCCGGTAGAGCCACTGACGCACGACGAAATCTTGAGTCCTTCCGTATTCACAATACTTGGTGGCATCTCCCATCATTTTTACTGGCTTGCTGAGTAAACGAAGACCGAGGTAAATATCCCCCTTTATAGAATCGTCAATGATAATTCTATAGACGGATGCGTTTAATATAGTGAACTTGAAATCAACGTATAGTTCGCGCCGTAGGTCGTGAGCGTATATCCAGCAGCCCAATACCCTCACATATCGGTTAATGTAGTTCTTTTGATTCCCTGCAATAGTATGTAACCACAGGTCGGGACACGCCGCAGTGGACAGGGCAGAAGACGGCGAGTCGGGAGCGTCCTTCAACATTCGCCCGCTCAGTCCACTCTTTAGCTGACGATACCGCACGAATGCCGCGCCAATCAGATACAGCGCAAGTGCGAGCGCTAAAAAGACCCCTGCCCCAATGGGGATTGCCTTATACAAGGGTATGCCGCTGAGGTAGGCTGATTGTCCTGTAAGCCAAGCCATCACGAGCGCCCCCACTGATAAGACGACGACAGAGAGGACGCTACCGAAGCAACCGAGAACGATTTGCTCAAAGCGTTCTTTATTCGAGGTAGCCATGCCGCAAGCCTACCCGACTTTCCACAAAGATTGAAGACCATTTTTCCGCAGTAAAGCCGCTACACTTTATGTGCAACCCGCTGACGTTATGTGCAAAACGGACTTTATGTGCAAGCTCTATCCCAGCCTTGGTAGAGCGCGATGCGTTGTTGTTCCACAAACTCAATTCTTCGACTCTCCGAAATTCTGTTTTACTACGCTTGATTCGCATTTAAAGAAGATTACCTTGTTCAAGAAGAATTCAAGAAGAATTCTTTTGACAAACTGACTCGGCCGTCATATCTTTCGCGCGTCCCCAACTCCTCAACCACAGCCGGCGGGAGTCCGTCCCCGCCCGGCCCCCGCTGTCGAGTGATACCGGAATAAAGGAGCGCGATGACTAAACGGTCTCCCCGAATACTACTGCCGCTCGTTGCGGCCCTCTTCCTCCTCGCCCTTCACACGAGCGCCCTCGCGCAGTGCGGCGTCGAGCGCTGGTCGGTCAAGACCGGCACCGACCCGGACGCCGGGCTGGTCAACCTCAATTCGACGACCCCCACCCAGATCAGCAGCCTCACGGCCCTTCCCGCCCCCAGCCCGATCCCGGCCAACAACCGCGTCCAGCCCACCGAGACCACCGTCTGGGTCATCACCGCGACCCTCACCCAGTACAAGCTGGAGACCGACTCCGACTACCACCTCGTCCTGGACGACGGCGCGGGACACACCATGATCGCCGAGATACCCGCGCCTTCCTGCGTCGGCGCGGGCAGCCCCTTCGCCTCCGGCATCTCGCACGCGCGCTCGCAGTTCGACGCCAGGTTCACGGCGACCACCAGCTTCCAGACGGCCAACGTCCCCGTCCAGGTCACCGGCGTCGGGATGTTCGACTTCCTGCACGGGCAGACCGGCGTGGCCCCGAACGGCATCGAGCTGCACCCCGTAATCGACATCATCTTCAACCCCTCGCAGACTTCCGACTTCTCCGTCTCGTCATCGCCGGCGTCGCTCTCCGTCGCGCAGGGCGGCGGCGGGAATACGACCGTCTCGACGACGATCTCAGGCAGCTTCAACTCCGCGGTGGCACTCTCGGCTTCGGGACTCCCGGCGGGAGCTACTGCCGGCTTCAGCCCCGCGTCAATCGCCGCGCCCGGCTCCGGCTCTTCCACGATGACCTTCACGGTCGGCTCGTCCACCGCGACGGGCACTTACAACGTGACGGTCACGGGCACGGGAGGCGGTAAGACTCACACTACTACGGTCAGCCTGACGGTGACGGCTTCCGGCGGGGGAGGCTCGACGCAGCAACTCCTCGGCAACCCCGGCTTCGAGAACGGCTCGTCGAACCCCGCGCCGTGGACGGCCAGCACGGGCATCATCGACAGCTCGACGAGCGAGGCCGCGCACTCGGGCACGTGGAAGGCGTGGCTCGACGGCTACGGCACGACCCACACCGACACGCTCTCGCAGCAGGTCTCGATCCCGTCCACCACGACCTCGGCCACCCTCTCGTTCTGGCTGCACGTCGACACCGCCGAGACGACCACGACGACCGGCTACGACACGCTGACGGTGCAGGTCAAGAACACGGGCGGCACGGTGCTTTCGACGCTCGCGACCTACTCGAACCTCGACGCCAACACCGGCTTCAGGCAGGTCTCCTTCGACGTCACCGCCTACAAGGGGCAGACCGTCCAGCTCTCCCTCACCGGCGCCGAAGACTCGACCCAGCAGACCTCGTTCGTCGTGGACGACTTCCTGCTCAACGCGACCACTTCGGGCAGTTCCGACACGACCCCGCCGACCACTTCGGTGGGCGCCCCCGCCAACGGAGCGACCGTCTCCGGCACGGTCACCGTCACGGCGACGGCCTCGGATAACGTCGGCGTCACGAAGATGGAGGTCTACATCGACGGGGCGCTCAAGACCTCGAACACCAGCTCGACCTCGATCTCGTACTCGTGGGCGACGACCGGGGTGAGTAACGGCTCGCACACGATCCAGTCGAAGGCTTACGACGCCGCCGGCAACGTCGGCTCGTCCGCGACCGTGACGGTCACGGTGTCGAACTCGGGAGGGACGACGACCGAGCTGATTACGAATAACGGGTTCGAGGGGACGCTCTCGCCGTGGGTGCTGGGCGGGGTGAAGGTGCCGATAGACTCGACGGCCCGCGCCCACACGGGTGCGAACTCGATGCGGCTGGGGGCGACGACCGGGTCTGGCACGACCGAGCCGAACGGCGACTCGTCGGCCTACCAGTCGGTGACCATCCCGGCGAACGCGACGGCGGCGACCCTGACCTTCTGGTACTCGACGGCGACTACAGACACGATCCAGTTCGACTGGCAGGAGGCGCGGATACTGGACTCTTCTGGGAACACGCTGGCGACCATCTTCAAGATCGCGGCGAACAACTCGGCGTGGACGCAGCAGACGTTCGACCTGAAGCCGTACGCCGGGAAGACGATCCGCGTCTACTTCAACTGCCACGGGGACGGGGCGACCGACCCGACCACGCTCTACATAGACGACGTGTCGGTGAAGGTCACGCAGTAGTGGCTTGGCAAGTCCGACGAGAAAGGGAGACTCGTGCGAAAAGAACTCATACTGAAGGCGGCGGCGATGATGGTCGTTCTGGCCGGTGTGGCCGGGGCGCAGGAACCGAGCCGCGCAGTGATCGGGCAGGGCGGAGCCGAGGCGGGCGCTGCCGTCGAGCGGCCCCTCTTCGACGACGACGGCGGGAGGGTCTTCGTCGTCCGGCGAGACGCGGGGGCGCTCGCGGGCCTGCGCTACCACGGCGGGGAGGTCATCGCCGAGCCGCGGCAGTACAACATCTTTCTGGGGAGCGCGTGGGCGGAGCCGGGCCTGCGGCGGCGGGAGGCGGCCTTCTCGAACCTGCTCTCGCAGGCGGGCGCGTCGGCGGATCAGCTCTCGCTCGACGACTACGGCGTGAAGAACATCTACGCGCCGTCGGAGAGTCAGGAGCAGGCTTTCGACTTCCCCGCAGACAGAATCATCTCAGACCTGCAAATCCGTGCGGCCCTCGAAGGGATGTTCAGGGCGGGCGCGATCCGGGGGCCGGACGCCGACACCGTCTACGTGGTGTTCCTCCCGCCCGGCGTTAACTCGAAGCTGGGGGAGATGCTCGGCGGCAAGCACTACGCGGCCTACCACGACTTCTTCCACGCCGAGCAGGGGGAGGTCCGTTACGCGGTCGCCGTGTTCGAGCCGCAGCCGAAGCAGGCCGTGCGGACGGCGGCGCGCGCCCTCATAGAGGCGGCGCTTAACCCGACCGGCGGCGGCTGGTACTGACCCCGCCCGGCTGTGTGCCTGACGCCAATAAAGCCCCGGAGGATAAGGGAACGCGCGGCGGCGAGCGGGATGGCCGAGATGAATGTGTTTCGCATGGGAATCTCCCGTCCGGGTAAGCAGCGATTTGATAAAGCCGAAAAGTTGTTATACCCGGGGGACACTTCCTACTGCCACTTGATCGAGTTCAGCAGTTGCGCGAGGTTGACGCTGGCCTTCGCGATCTGCGTGCGCGCCCGGCTCAGCTCGTCATCGATGTAGGTCGCCGGCAGCGTGATGCCAATACTCGGCGCCGCTCGGCCCGGAGGACGGTGGGAGACAAAGTTCCGGCGGGGAATCTTTTTTACCATCTTGAAAGCCTTCTGACGCTTTGTCCATCTCCAGAGCGGGTAACGACGTATTAAGTATGAATTCACCTGTTTGTCTTTTTTTACCTACCGTTTTGCGTGACTAAATTTCGGCTCGCCGGCTTTCTGCGCCATTGCCTCGGCCCGCGGCTTCTGGCTGAGGAAGGTCTGATACTGTTTGCGCATTGTCCTTCCGCTCGTTGATGCTAGCGGGGAATGGGGGAGCTATTCCAACAAATTTATTAGCGCCCCCGTCGATCGTTCTTGGAACAAGTCACGCAGCCCCCTGAGGTCTTGCGCGGTTACGGACTTCCCGTTGGCGAGATTAGCGATCAGGCCAAGCAGTGCGGGATTAGGGACATGCCCGCGTCTGCCTTCGGGCCGAGTCATGTCATCGTCATAGCGTCCCTGCTCGTACCGGCGGGTCCATTCCTCTTTCCCCACGGTTACAGTATGAATGCTAACCTTCCTCTCCTCATACAACCTACCTATGTAATCCGTGATCATGTTTTTTTGATTAGTGTACTGGGCCGCCCCACCCCTGCGTCCGGACCAAAACGCCCCATCAGACACTATGATGAAAGTTGCGTCACTGCCACGCGCCGGGGAATTATCCAGCAGTTTAGCGGCAGAATTTACTGCTCCGATGATGTCGCTCCCAGTTATGTCGACCCTGTTTTTCTGATCCGTGAGCTTGTTACATAAGGCGTCGATCTGATGCGGCGTAATCTCGGCAAGTTCCTCCCGCGCCTCCGGGTAGACTGTGCGGGCATCCCTGCCGAAGGCGACCAGCGCGAAGCGGTCCTCGGACGCGCTGCCGCTAGAGTGCCATTCTAAGATCTGTCTTACAACCTCGCGGGCCGCCTCAGCGCGTGTCACTACGCGTCCCTGCCGTTCTTCGAAATCCTTGAGCCTCATCGACTCGCTGACATCCAGAATCACAACCAAGTCCGTCCCGCCTTGGCGCGCCGGCACACAGATAGTAATGCGTGTGTCCGGTGCGATGTGAAGAACCGTAGTGCCCGTCAAATCCCGGGTGTTAGGTATTGTCTCGCGCACCCTTAATAATTTTTGCTTATTTATGCGCAGAGATAGGTTTTCGAGGGTGCCGCCTAGTACGACGTAAAGGCACCGCCCTTCAAACGAAATTTTTCTCAGCCCGGCTAACTCATCCTTTGAGAAAGAGTGAAGAGGAAAAGGCTCGAGCATTAACTCTTGCAAGGGACGCGTCTCACGCGCCGACGACAACTCCCACTCCTGGCCTGGGCAGAGCCTTAGTTCTTCAAAGAACGCGGAGTTTAACTTCAAGGCATCCTGCCCCGGCGGCATCTCGACGTCCGCATTTATCCTTATTGCCGCCTCCCACACAGGCCCCTCGGGGAGGACGTTCAGCACGCTCAAGATGGCGTAGTCACCGGCACTGATGCCGCAGCTCAAAACGTCTTGCGGTGAGAGAAATGCGTCCTCCCTGTAATCGCCAGATGCGATTGGAAGAATTTGTCTGGTCTGGGATGTCAGTAGAGTCCGCATAAACTTGCCCTAAATACCGTCCAGTAGCCTATGAACGCCTATGGGTCGCCTGGGACTGATTCTCTGACTTTGGAGGTGCCGCGGATGAGCGATAGTGACCAGCACCGGTTAAACTTCCCCGGTGAGGGCACTACCTCCCCCAACCCACACCGCGAATAATAAAGTTCATTGTCCCAACGCGCTAGTAAAAACTATGCACTTAAGTGCAAGGCTCTCAGATGAATTAAGCCAGAGGAGCGCGACTTGGTATTAGAAGCGGCGCGACTTTCAATCATCGCCGCAAACTCTGCGCTTTCAATGCAGAGTAGTTTGGTCCGCACCTTTCAACCTCTCCTCAATCCGCTTGGTGTCGGCGTGGAGACTCAAGGTGGTCCTGCGGTTGCTATCGAGGCACTCTTTAGTCGTGTCGGAGCAGAGCGGCTTTGAGTCCGCGTAGCCTATGGCCACAACTCTGTAATCTGGCGGGGCGAGCCCGCACTTCTGGAATTCGTACAGCACTGAGGTGGCGCGCCTCCCGCTCAGGTTCCAGTTGTACAGATAAAGTTCGCGCGGGTCGGTAATGTCTTGAGGCTGTTGGCTGTCGGTGTGCCCCTCGATAGTTATCTCGATGTCCTTCCTTTGATCGGGCGGCTGGTGATCAATTGCATTCTTTATGGACGAGCATGCTAGCCCCAGAGAGTTCTTCTCGTCGTCCCTTAGTATTCTATCGTCGCTCGTTTTGAAGTGAATGTAGAAATCTATGCAGGTGTCTTCCCCACACGGCCTCACGTGACCGGCCATGGCGTTCTCCTGACTCAGGGCCCTTTGGATACTTGTCACGAGATTGTTGGCCTGCTGCCGTACTTTGCTCACTTCTTGTTCGGCCTTTTCGTAACGCCCCAGCGCGTATTGGTAAGCCGCCGACAACATCATGAAACCGGCGAAAGTTGCTATCAGTAGCGCGGAAAAGAGGTCCGCGTACGCCGGCCAAGGGTTGGCGCGTCTTAGCATTGTCTGACCTCCCGGGCTGATCGGCTAAAATCGGTCTCGGATTCTGCCGATAAACCCTTTTCTATTCGCCAACGTGTTTATCCCGTTTCTGATCTCCCGAAGCAGCCGGCCTAACTCGGCCATCTCGCCCTGAACGCCGCCGCCGGAGGAGGGTATTCGTCCATGTATGTCTTTCAACAGGTTGTTCGCCGTCTTGACGTGCTCTGTGTTGTTTTGTAGGAGGTCGGCGACGACCAGCCCGTCGTGGATGTCGTGGACTTTCTTCTGAGCCTTGTCGGCGTCCCTCAGCCACAATGCGAGCGCGTCCTGAATGGACTGAATCTGAACGAGCATCGCCGCCAGATCATTATTAAAGGTTTCGATCTTTTCCGAGATGTGCGGGTAGCGCTCGACCAGGGCTTGGTCAAGTTTCTTCAGGTCGCCGGAGATGGCATCCCTTGTGTCTTTAATGAGTTTATCGACGGGATCCTTCAAAAGGGTTTCCCAGTTCGCGGCGACGCGACCGAATTCTTCGGCGCCGGCTTTTAATTTGCCGCCGGCCTCTTCAGCTTGCTGCTGTATCTTACCCAGATAATTGACGTACTCCTTCTGCGTGTCCTTGCCGAAGTCGTTCGACATGGTCACCCACGCATTTTTCGACTCCGTGCCGACTCTAACGAAGGTGGCCTTCAGTTCCGTGTCTATGCTCGCGGGCAGAGCGCTCAGTCCTTCGACGGTTTTTTCCAAACCCTCGGTGACCGCCTTCAATTCCTTTGAGACCGACAACACCTGCCCTTGGATCTTATCCACCCGGCCGTTAATGTCATCGAACAGAATCTCATAATCGTGCGTGAGCAACTCGTAAAACTCTTTTGAGGAGTCGCCCCACGCTGAAAGTGAATTTTTCCCGAGGGCTTCGAAGACCGCTTGGGTGATGCGGACGATGTCCTCGGGAAGGTTGGCCATATTGCTTATGGTGGTATGGACGGCCAAGTTAAGTCGTCCCGCCTGTTCGACGTAACCTTCCAAGACCTTCTCGTAGTCACTCAATACGGCCTTCTGGGACTCCTGCAGTTTGACTGTGTTGCTCAGAACTTCGGGCGCATCCTGAAGCATTCCTTTTAGACTGTCGGTTGCCTTATTGAGTGAGATAACCCCGGCGTTTACGCTCCGAATAGCCATCGCGAGGCTGGCTGTGATCCTCTGCATCTCACTGAATTGGGCCTTCACGAGGCCGAGTGATTGGTCGAGGCGGGTCCCGAACTCTTTGACCACCGGCTGGATGCTTTGAGTGAGTGTTAGCTTAAGGTCATTCAGAGGAAGCAGAGCGGTCCGGATCGCCCCCGCAGTCTCTTGAATGACTTGCGCTTGCGACTTGCTCACTTCCTTCCTCCTGGCCAACGCCTCACGGGTTGCGTCCGTCAGTGATGCCCTCAGGCGGCGCTCGGGGAACCCTGCAATTATCTGGAAGAAGAACGTGAGTACTAAGCCTATGAATCCCACCGGGAAGGCTTTCGCCATACTCGAGGAGAGGTGCTCACCCAACAACCGAATGCGGTCGTTGTCCCCGACGTTTGGGGATGTGAGCGCGTCGTAGGCGCGGAAGGCGAATTCAAAAAGGCCGAACAGCGAGCCCGCGATGCCGACCAGTAGGAACAAGTTTATCCGGTCGTGCAATTCACTCAACATCCCATCCACGGTCGAGTCGAGGCGGTCGGAGTAATCAGTAATGGGTACCAGAATGCCTTGAGGCCCGAGGGCCTCGCTGTCTTCGATGAATCGGTCGAGGATGGGAGTCGTCTCGCTCTTTCTGCCGCGGGCGGCCTTGCCTTTTTCTGCTCCCGACCTGCCGGGCTTCCAACTCCCACTTAATTCTATGGGGCCTATGTCCTCGACGGTGGCTACTTTCGATCCGCCGGGCTGCCAATTCTGAAGGGCTTTCGTCTCCGTCCCAATTTTGCTGACCCAGGTTTTATAGACGGCGTAGAGCACTACGCCGTGCATTGCCGCGAAGGGCCAGCCGGCATCCAGGTAACCGCCAAGAAGTCTACCAAGGACTTCCCCGAAATTACCCAACAATAATTTTAAGAGCTCCATGAGGTCCACCCCGCTCCTTCAAGGGCCGTGGCATATGTCGAGTTCGCCCAGAACTATACTCTTCTGATCTTTACCGACCTCGCGGTAGAAGTTCTCAAGCGTCGAGGAGAAGGCGAATACGCGGTGCGGCTCCCTACTGGGGCTCACGGTCGAAATGTTCTTAATCTGCCGATGGATGGGATGGTCTCCCGCATCCGAAGCCAATCCGTCCGCCGCGGCTGCGTAATTCATCGTCGCGGTCCACCGCGCCTTCACCGGATTTAACCCACACGGGCGGGGGTTGGCCATTGAGCAGGCGAGGTCGAGACGAAGATCGGTGTAAGAGTCTCCCGAACGCTCGTACCCGTTTAAGAAGTGTGTCAGGTCGCCCTCGTCCGCGGGACTTGCTGACGTTAAACTGAAGTCGAACCCTGGCAGCATGCGGATGGGGGCACACCCGGAGGCGCGACCGGCCTCCACCGAAACGCCGGAGAGTTTATAGACCCCTGACCCCGTATCTTTACGCGGGCAGGTGACACCTATGACCGTATTACCGGAGCCGTTTTTCAATACAGCGTCCATGGTGCCTTTCGCCTCCGACGGGTCTTGCGGCTCTTGCAGTGAATTCCATTTCACCTGGTTAAGGAAACCGGGATAAAGCTCGATAGGAGGTAGGGTGGCCATTCCTGAAGAGAACTCTTTCACCTCCTCGATCCGCTTCACGCCTAGGTATTCCGAACTCTCCCACAGGGCCTGCACCGCGTTGCGACCGACCTCACTCCAGCGGGCAATGACAATTAACAGCAGCGTCCGCGGCCCCCGGTACGTAAACTCCAAGCTGCCGTCCGAGCCGGTACGTGGATTTTGAATGACGGCTTCAGCGTTTATGTCGCCGCGAATTTTTTGAACCGTCTCTTCCGGGCGAAAATCGGTTGGCGCGATTCGCTCGTCCGTGTAGAAGGTGCCGTCATAAGTCGCCAAGAGTGGCATGATCCATATCCCGGTATCGGTCTCTTCCCCAGTTGTTGCGCGGGCGTGGGTTACTTCACGGAGTGCCCTCGCTAGACATGCCGCGTCAACCCCGCGGGCGCAGTCGCCTGTACCCAAGCCGCCGTTGTCTGCCTCCCCGTCAGTGACGATGAAAGTGAGGCCGTAGCCATCCGAGGCGCTGATCGCGTCTTGAAGATTCGTATTTCCGAATGCCTTAAAAGTGGGGAGTTGCTTCCCCGCAGCCGTACAATCGGCTATGCCGATACTCTTATTAAACTGGCAGATGCGAGAACTCTCCACCTCCATCGAGGATTTCTGAACTTGGCTGACGCCATGCTGTATCCAAGTAACCAACTGCGGGACCGCCTGTGCGAATCCGACCATTGATCCCGAGCTGTCGACTAGGATTTGCGCCGTGCCACGCCTGAGGCTCTGAGGCCTCTCCCAGCAAAAATTTACGGGCTGCCTCATGAAGAACGTCCCGCCAGCCGGGCTCGTGCCCCCGCCTCCGGTGTCGACGGGCGGGCGCCTACCGCATGAGCGGCCACACGAGGCCAGGAGGACGGCGGCGCCCACGACGGCTATGAGCAAGCTTCTCTCTTTGAGTCCCCTCACCATCCGAGACTCCTACGCCCCTAATCCTCGGTGAGCCATTCGGCCCAGCGGTGTTCGAGGATGATTTGAAGGGGCCCTTTGATTATCTTGGGGGGGTGTCCGTCAATCGAGTCACGGACCTTTTCCCTTAAATTGGGCTCATCGGGGTAAGGTATTTCGGATTCGTCACGCGCCCCGAATAGAGTCAAAAGATAGGTCTTCCAAGGCTCCCTAAGTGCGGGCACTTTCTCCAACTCGTAAAAGGAACTCCCACCGGTCAACTCTTCCCTCGTGTACTCGCTCAGGGACACCGTCTCCCCCACCAGTTCGAACCACTCGATCTCAAGCTCGCGGTTACGCGTTGTCTTAAATCGGAAATCTCTGCCCGCGGGGAGTTTCGACAGGTTCGGTTCGTCGTTGAGTTCTTTCTTTTTTTGTGGGCCGCTGACGTTCCTGAGGGCTCCGATAACTATTAAATGTTTGGACGAGGGCAGCGAAGGTAAAGGCTGACCGAAGTACAGGCTTAAATTCGGGACGGCAAGCTGCCTTACGAGGTGGTCGTAATACTCCTTAAATACCATCTTAGCGCCGCGCGTCTGCGTCTCGGCGCTGAAGGCTTCGGCCAGATGCCACCCGTTCCCGACCAACACTAAATGAATCGGCTGCTCGACCTCGTCTTGGCGGTAAGCGGCTATGAGGGTGCGGAGGAACTCGAAAGCCAAGCCGCCGAAGCGGTGCAGGATGGTTTGCGCCGCGTCGTCTTTGCCGTACTCATCTCGGCTCTCTTCCGTGTTAATGGAATCTTTGAGCTTCCAGTAGAACGCTTCCTGCCCTTGGAGGTTGGGCCGTTTCTTCCTGGTCAACGCCCCGACGTATGTCTCGCCGGCGAATTTGACAGAGCCCATCTGATGGACCTCATTATCCTGCGCCCCCCTCACCGTGAAGAAGGACAGATCCATGGTGCCCCCGCCCATGTCGGCGACCAAAAAAGTGTCGCCCGGGTTGAACGCGCCGAAGGCCCTGACGCAGGCGGTGGATTCGTTAATCGAGTAAGACTCGAAGTCGAATCCGGTGGCCTCATGCAGTATCGAATCCATCTCGTCGAGTAGCTGCTGCATGCGCCTACGCGCCTCGTTATGGAAGGCTAGCGGGAAGGCAAAGCCGAGGTGGAATTTGGCCCTCGATGTATTCAGCCCGATGTTCATTATGATCTGGGGCAGGGACAGAAGAAGAAGCTCACGCAGGTAGGCCTTACGGTATGCGTAGTTATCTTTTCCGCGCACGTCCCACTTGAAACCGTCCAAAGGCTGGACGCCTTGGACGGGGGCTTCCGCCCCCCACCTAATCAGAAATTGGCCCTGCTTGTTCCACAAGGCCGAGGGAATGATATACGGGTCCGACAGGCGCTCCCGGTACTTTAGCCCCGGCAGGAAATCGCCGATCGTTTCCGCCGAGCCTTCCGCCTCGGCAAACCACTTGACGTTGGTGCTCAGCAGGGAGGGCTTCAGACCGTGCCTTGCGGGCTGCAAGTTTTCCGCGCTATCCCCAAGAGGGAGAAAATAGATCATTGTGTTCGTAGTCCCGAAGTCTATCCCGAGATAAACGTCGGCCCTGTGATCGTCGCCGTAACGTGAGGCTACGACTTCGTCGAAGTACGTGGCGCCGGTCTCGCCGGTCGCGTTCGTGACGGATAGACTTTTCGGCTTACCGTGTTCCCCCTCGACCAGCCACGGGAGGACTTGGTTCGACGAGTCGGATTTGATCTGGTATTCGCGACGCGACGGCCCGTGCAGGAAACATCTGTACCAGCGCCACTGCTGGGGTACGGTAGCCGGGTCGGGATAAATCCCGGCTCCCAAGTCAGACTTCTTTTCGACCCCCAGATTACCTGAGTACGCCCATCGCAAAGACACCGGCCACCCTTTGATTCTCATCTCCCGGTAAATAACTCTAGAGTCGTTTCCGTCCGCAACTATTGCGACCTCGTGCGGGTTCTCCAAGGCGTCGAGCCACTCCGGGCGCACAGGCAGCCCTTTGAACTTTTCGAAGCGCCCCGGCACCAAGAGCTTATCGAAAAAGATGTCTTTGAGCTTCCGACTGATTAAGTCCTTGTCCCTGAACTGGAGGACGAGGAAACGCTTTTCCCACTCCCCGGCGAGCTGTGCCGCGTTCCACTCGAACTCGACCTGTATGCCCTGGATGTATGGCTTGGGGGGGAAGCCTCTCTCCGGGATCGAAGTGGCACCGTCCTGGTCCCACACGACGACTTTGTTATCTTGGCGCGCCCAGATAAGAAAATCAGTCAGGTCGAGTTCGTTGGCGTGAGGGCCTGACGGGTTCTCACAGTCTACCCTGAAGGTATCCCCTTCCACCCGGATCGGTTGCGACATACGGGACTTCGTCAGGATGTAGGAACACGTCCTACATCGGGGTACATAGATGGGGTCGCCGCCGTTCCCGTCGGACGCCCTGACCAAGACGTTCACCTGATCTATCACGGGTGACGTGTCCAGCCTTTGGGTCCAAATAAACTGTCGGAGCGTGGGGACGGAAATGTGGGCCCCGTGGGCATTGGGCGGCGGGTTATTAGTTTGCCCCGGAGCGAACTCGTTCTCCAGAATGGTCGCGAGCCTCGCCCGGAACGAGCCAGGCGGCTGCCCTGCCTTGAGCACCCCGATCGCGAGCTGCAGGTAGTACGGGAATTCGTTCGGCCTGCGTTTGAGGGTGAGATATTGCTTCCACTTACTCAAATCGTGGGACGTAAAATCCGGCAGAGGGCGCATCAGAACCGCCGGGCTCAGAACGCCCGCAACCTCGTCGCTGTTGCGCAGCGACACCCACGAGACTTTCGTAATGCCGTGCGGCCTGGTGTACCTGATCAGCGGCTCCCGTATCGGGTCCTCCTTCACTACCAGTTCGCCGGTGAAAAACAACTCGACCAGACACCGCCAGGCTTCGAGTCGCTCGCCCCAGATCTTTGGCCGCAGGTGGGCCTCCTTCTCCAGGATCCACAAGTAAGCAAGGTCGTGGTGGAGCAGGTGCGGGATCGACTCCGGGTAAAGGGTCATGTCGATCCACGGGCTGTTTATGATGTCGGAGTACTTTCCCATAGCTAGGCGACTTCCCGCAGAGTCCAGAACAGCAGCGTGGCCGCGGCCCTCTGCGCGGCTTTCCTCTTATCGTCGAAAAGCTCCCGCGCCCACTTCCCTTCGCTGACCTGCGGCCAGCGCACGCTACTCATTTTGCCGGGGCGCATCCTTTCAGTTTGGGTGATATTTGGGAACACGTCCTGCAACCCTAGCTTCTTGTCCTCCCCACGCCAGAGCGTCTCGAACGCCCGCTGAAGTTCCCTGGGGAAGTCGGCCACGCCTTCTTTACCGCTCTCCCTACTCGCCGCGATGCTCCAGTAATGTGCGGCGATCTCGACCATCCCTTCACCCCAGATCCATCGGGACCAAGGGTCGTTGCAGAGCCGCAGCAGTGCCCCCTTCTTATTGATCATCCTGACCATGGAGAGCGCCTTCCGGAGTCTCAGTTCCGCGCCGCGCAGGGTGAAGTAGGTGGAAAAATTTTGCGCCTCCCGCCCCTCGAACTTCGTAACCTTCTCCGCGGCCGTGTCTCTAAGCAGGTGCTCCAGCGCCAGCACCCCCTGCCAGAACGGGTTGCCCTCGTCGTTGGGCCAGGGAATGTTCTTGCCTTCCTTCTCGGTCTCCGTCTTCCGCTCGTAGTCCGCGGAGACGCCTGGGCCCCCGACGATTGAATAGCTGTGGAGTCCTTCGGCTGCCTCGGCCTCGCCGAAAGACCTCAGGACCATCGTCTGGTTTGATTGAAAGCGCGGTACGGCGTCCTTAATCAGTCCCTCCTGCGGGCGGAAGTATTCCCCGAACAACACCGCGCGAACCTTGACGTTCTCGATCCGCTCTCTTTCCGTGAAGGTGCGCACAGCGTCGAGCATCGGGGCCGTCAACCCGCCGCCCGTACCGCCCGTTACTGCCCCGACGATAATTACCGTCGAGTTAGGACTCGACCTCAGCGAGTCGCTCTGAAATATCTCCTGCGTGAGCACCGATGACAAGGCCGGGCGCGCGAAAAGCCCCTGCTTCAACTCCTGGCGGAGCGAGTCGTCGTTGAAAAACGCGTAGACCGGGTGCGTTTCCGTCCTCTTCCAGTCCTTCCTCCCGGTCAGAACTTCAAGCGCGGTGTCGCCGCCCGTGGGCCTCACCCTCAGCGCTTCGACCGTGGGTATTTTCGCCCTCCCCAGCGACTCGTTCGTCTGCCCCCCGTACTGAAGCCCGGCGAGAAAACTCCTGACCGCTTGAATGCTCGGCAGGATGTCATCGCTGTCGATGATCACCGCGTCGAACTCTTCCTTCACGACCCCCAGCAGATAGAGTTGAAGGTAGTAGTGCAAGACTATCTGCCCGGTGCCGCCTACCGAGATTATTTTGTATGTCACAGGCGTTCCCCCCTGACCTTGGCCGGCACGCCCAGGAACCTTAGAGTGGCGGAACTAATAAGCCACGCGGTCAGCCCCCCTATGAGGGCGGCGGCTGAAAGCGCGATAATCATCGCGGGGGTCTGCGCGATGGCCGGCACGCCCACACCCAACTGCCCGGCGAATAGACCTTCTGCACCGAACTGCATGCTCGCGCAATCGAAGTACCGCGGGTCCACCCCGCTGAATAGCCCGCCCCCTAATCCCAGAGTCCAAGGGCCAAGGGCCACGCCGAACACCATCGCCAGTAGGCAGACCAATGTCACGACGACGAGCCGAAAACGCGGGGTCGTAAAAACCCAAAGGAATTTTCCGAGGAAGCCGGATAGGAGACTAAAGACGCATGCGCCAATCAGGGCACCCGCCATAGCCCAATTAAAAATTGTAAGGAAGGCGTCGTCCCATTGTTTACACTGGGTGCGGCTGACCGAGGTCTTCGGCTGCCCCAGCGCAGTCGTCGCTAACAGTAATGCGAGGGCTACTATGGCCGCCGACGAGGGCGCGCAGGCCAGAAGCTTCTTTCTCATCGCCGTTCCCCGGTGTTGGGATTACGAAAACCGTCAGCCTTCTCGTAATCAATTCGGCACAGCGATAAAAGCAGCTACGCCAACGGGAAGTAGAAAAGAGTCTTATCTACGGTTTGGGTGAGAAGACCCGAAAACAGTGTCGGATTATATAATGGCTCTTATACTTGTCAATGAATAAGATAAGCTGAAAGTCACCCATTTTTCTGAATGGCCCTGAAAAGTCGAACGAAACAGCACAGGCCGGTTGATGCTTCTTGCAACATCGCGCCGCATTTTCGAGGCCGCGTAAAAAATGGGTGACTTTCAGATAAGATAAGCCGCCGCGCCTTATTTCCAGCCGTCGTCCCCCAGCCGCGTTCGGTAGTAGTCAACGCATGGACCGCATGGCGGTCTACAAGTGGGCAGACGGTAGACACTTTGACTGACTCATTCTACAGATACCAGCCGCAGCGGAAGCCTATAGCCGGACTCAGGAATTCTGGCTGCCTGAGCATTGTCGGCGACTCGAAGACGGATTTTGGGCTGGAGTACGCGCCACCCTTAATCACATATTTGCCCGACTGGTCGGAGTTATTTAACCACTCCCAGACGTTACCAAAGGCGTCCATCATTCCGCAGGGGCTCGCCCCTTCTGTGAATGCTCCCACAGGAGTAAGTCCCGCCTTAGCGGCGTGACCCGACTCCCATTCTGAAATGTCGCGCCCGGCCCAGTAACTAAGGCTATTTAATTTTTGCCTTTCCCAGTCACCGCCCCAAGGGAACCGGCGAAGAGAATCGATACTCTCATCGAAGAGTGCGCCGGTCGTCCACTGTGACTCGCACGGCAAGCCGTTCCCTAACTGAGCGTCTTCCAACGGCACCTTCCTCAGCCAAGCTGCGTACCACGTAGCCCCCATGACGGAGACAAGCGCGGCCGGCAAGTGCCCGGACCCGTCCAACGATACCCACCTTTGGGACGAGTAGGTTAGTCCCGCAACCTTGCCCGGTGTTCTGCCGGCGTTTCTCTCGAAATAATCGTACGCATCTGCCAGAAGAAGGTCCCCGCCAAAGGTGACGGCGACCGTTACGTCGTTCGACCGCGTCTGCTGTATCTTATGTTTGACTTCGGGGTCATTGAGGAATGCGGCGAATTGGGCGTTTGTCACTAAATGTCTGTCGATCAGAAACGGCGAGCCCGTCCGAACGTCTTTAGGGATGTATAAGACGACTTGGCCGTCCCTGCTCCGGTAGAGTAAGCGCTCTCCCGTCTGTTTACCTTCACCCAAGTAGAGGTGTTCGGACGGCAGGCGAAAGCCGGCCGGTGACTTTACTGCTATGAGTTGTTGGCCGGTGGCCATGTCAACGAGCGGGAGTCCCCTGTCGAATGGCGCAGTAGGTTCCTCGTCATCTTCCGGATGAACGACCCTGGAGTTCAGAAGGTCGTCCATAATTTCGAGGGCAGTCGCATACCTGTTGTATGCCTCCAACTGTATAGCCTTATTAACGATTGACGCGAAGCTCTCGGTCACTTCCGGCGCATACCTGCGCCAGCCCTCATCTTTCTTCCTCGACGCGGTCAGGAGTTGGGGCTCCTTCCCGGTGAGTAGGCGGAGTGCGGTCGCCCCAAGGCTGTAGAGATCGCTGTAGCAACCCGGGAATCCGTTAATCTGTTCCGGCGCTATGTAGCCGGGCGTCCCGATGTTGATCGTGGAGCTCACCGGCGACGCCTGCGGGTTAGCCGATAAGCTCTGCAACTCCTTTACCGCGCCGAAATCGATCAGCACAGGTAAGCCGTCACTCTCCCGCAGGATGATATTCTTAGGGGTGATGTCACGGTGAACCTTCCTCTTCGCGTGCACGTGATCGAGAACCGGCAAGAGGTCGATCAGAACTTTCTTGACCGCCTTTTCGGAGAACCTTCCGTCGCTCTGCAATATGTCCTCAAGGGTCTTGCCGACAATAAATTCTTGGACCAGATACAGCTCGCCGTCTTCTTCGAAGTAAGCGTACAGCTCCGGTATCTGGGGGTGTTTACCTAACTCGGTTAACACCCTTCCTTCGAGTTCGAATCGCTCCTGAAAAGACTGGTAAAGGCCGGGGTCGGAGGAATAAAATGAGAGCTGCTTTACGACGCAGGTTCCTTTGAATTTATCTAGGTCCTCGGCAAGAAAGGTTTCTCCGAATCCGCCTTTCTTGATTTTATTGAGGATCCTGTATCTGCCTTTTAGAATCTTATCTTCCATTAGCGGTATTCTCTGTTTGTGAACTCCGAGGCGAGGACTGAGTCGCGAGCCTCTTTCAACCGTAATGAACCAGCGCCCCGACATTAGACTGTCGCCGCAGGTAAGGTCTTCAAGGGCGCCGCCCGGTGCGTCCGAACGGAGGCGACATAATATGACAGTTCCCAAGCAGTGCCAATAATTATTATCCTGAGGCGGCGGCTTTACGACTGGCCCGCACGAGTTAATGGCAGGGCCTTTGTCGTTTGACAACCGGTCGCGGTCTCTATTCCCCGCCGGTGCCTGACTGGCGGCACCAATCCGTTGAGGCTGAGATGGCCAGACTCTTACGCAACCCTTTCGAAAGAAGTCAGCGTGCTCCTTCCGGCGGCTTGAACTTCGAGCGTCTCGTTACTTCATACCTGAGTGAGCGCCTCGGCAACCAGTACGTGATCGTACCCAACGTGATAGTGGACAACTCGTCCGACCTCTCCGCCGGATCGGGCGCGGTCACGCGGAGGGAGATCGACCTGATAATTATTGGGCCCAATGGCGTTTTTTTACTGGAGGCGAAGAGCTATCACGGGGCGGTGGACGGACTCTTGTGGGGACACTGGGATATAACGAAGGTGGACCGAGACGGCCTGCCCCTTCCCTTCAGACAGAAGTCCGAAAGGAAAGAGGCTGTCGTCATGGAGGAGCGCATGTATCGCGTCTCCGCGCTCATTGAGAAGTACGTTAACAGGTCGGGGCTAAGGTCGCTGGGCCCGTTCAAGAAAGTGCGCGGCATTTTCGTCTTCCCTGATGGGACCAGTATCAACTTTTTAGCCAGAGACGGCTCCCCCGCAAATCCACGGGCTGACGTGCGGGCGTTGACGCTCGCCCGCGTAGTCGAGAGCATTGAGAAAGACCCGCTACCCCCGCGCGCGCAGCCCATCTCGAAGAGGGAAGTGGTTAAGCTCGCCGAAGTCGTGGACAAGGGAGTCGTCTCCGCCGCCGGCACTCCACCGACTGAGAAGGTCGTCGGCCACTATAAGCTGGAAGAGGAACTGTACAAGGATCAGGCGCCCAACGGGCTCCACTTCACGGTCTACGGAGTCAGAGACCTAAACACGGGGATCCGCCACCGCGGGAAATACTACGACTGGACCCCGATGGACGTGACCGCTCAGGCCGTATGGAACGAGCAGGTGCAGCGGCACAAGACGGCGCTGTCCGCCCTCTCTTCAAACAGGCGCATTCATCAGATCATTACGGCAATGGGTGATGAGGAGGGCTACGGCTACTTAGTGGTTGAGAGATGGATGAACAATCCCACCTTGCAGGAATTACTAAATAGCCCGCGGGACTTGGAGAGACTTGACTTGGCCCGCTTCATGAAGAACATTGCCCTTGGGATGCGCTCCGTACACGGGAGCAACTTCGTCCACCGTGAACTAAGCCCAAAGTCGGTGTTCGTCGATCTCGAAGAGAGTGAAGCGGTAATCACCAGCTTCGAGTTGGCGAAGGTGTTAAGTGATAAGGCCGCGTCTTCTTCTATGCAAGTCCCTACCGTATTCACGAGGCGCGTCCCGCCTAACTCATACCGCGCGCCGGAGATGGCTTTGACGCCCCACGACGTGGACTGCAGAGCAGACATATACAGTTGGGGGGCGATTTACTACCGGCTCACCACGGGACACCAGTTCAGAAATGAGCCGAAGGCGTTCGACCTTTTGGCCGCTTCGCGCCTAACAAGCGGCGCAAGGACGCTTGTCGAAAAGTGTCTGGAGGCGGACCCTGCTGACAGACCCGTGGATATGGAGGAGGTCCTCTCCGTGATGAGAGCGAGTCTGAATTGACCCGATTCAGTGAGTCCTCGTCGGGCCGCGTGCATGACGGCGACTAGGACGAGGCCGAACACGTCGACCTGGGTGTGCCGCTTCCTGCTACAGACTCGCTTGCCGGCGTCATACCCGCGCTCCGGTACGCCGCTGTCAGTCGTCTTCACGCTCTGGCTGTCGAGGAGGCCGCCGAGGGCTGCGCCTGTTGCCCTCGGCGCGGCGCAAGAGCACGCGCAGGCGATCGTTGATGTGCTGCCAGACGCTGCTAGTGCGCCGCCGGAAGTAGCCGTAGACGATCTCCCACGGCGTGTGCTAGCCCGGGACGTAGCGCTAGGCGCATCCCATCCGGCTGGGATGGAAGATCGCGTTCAAGACCATACGGATGTCGGTGGTGCGATGCTGTCACGAACAATAATGTTCTCCCATGAACAATCCATAGTCCAAATCTTTCTGAGACATGCCTAAAAAGTACTCTATTCCCATCTCTGTTAAAATTACAGCACCTATACTCATTTAGAGAGACATTGATAGACTTCCTCTTTTATCTCGACTATCTCGACAGGCAGCCAAGCTTCATACCGGTAACTCAGGTTGAATCCGAATTTCTTTGGCGATAGATGGTGAGAAGGCGGTCATAGTTGACCGGCGGGTCTTTCTCGGCGTCGGATGCGTCGTGACTCTCCGGGATCAAGTCGAGCAGCTCGTCAACCAGCCGGTGGAGCTTGGTGCGATCCCTCTTGCCCTTGAGCACCTCGACGCCTCCGGCCCCGACTACTTCGGGGAAGTCCTTCAGCGCGGACTTGAGCAGTCGGGCGCAGCGGGATTCGTTACCCGCCGTCAGCAGGGCCTTCGCCAGCAACAGCCGCGGGCGTGTACGACGAGACGGATTGCTCAACTCGACCGCCGCGGCCAAGTAGAGCGCCGCGTCTACCGGCCTGCGGTCGAGCAGCAGGCATATCCCCAACCTCCTCAGCGTCGTCGGATGAGGGTACGCATATGACGACTCTTGGAAGAGCTTGGCTGCTGCAGCGTAATCGGCTTTACCCATCGCCGCCGAGCCTTCTCTGGCGGTCTCCGCCGCCCATCCCACCCGCCCGCCGGCTCGATAGTATTGTTGCGTCTCGAGGTCTAACGTCACGGCTCGATGATGCGGCGCCCGCCCCGGCGCCGGGTGGTTTCTATCGCATATACCGAGGCTCGCGGTAAAGATGTCCGTTTGTATTGATCAAGTAATTCCAGAGAATGAGGGTTGACTCCTCACTTCTGCCAGAGAGAGTGAGACCGCCGCGACTGCCCGCCGGGTGTCGCGGCGGCCCCGGCATGGCCGCCCCCTTCCGGAGGCCGTGCCAAAACTGTAGTCATCTTACAGGCGGGCGGAGTAATCGTTTTCGACCCCTCGAAGTCTCCGGCCGCTCCCGAGCAGGAACCAGAGGGTGTAGACGGCGATCGCCGTCCCGAACGGGAAGTCCAGAGCAGCGACCACAGCAGAGACCAGCACCAGCTTCCTCGCCCACCTCTTCTTCATCAGCAGACCGAAGCCGCCGGCGAGGGCCGGCACCGTGAAGAGCAGCGCGATGAGGACGTAGACGGCCACCAACGCTACGATGAGGAGCCATACCCAGGTGTCCTGTTGGGCGACCGGGTCGCCGTGGGTGATCCATCTCTCCATGATGGCCTCGAAGCCGACCGTGACGGCGGCCGCGAGGAAGAGGCCCACGGCCGAAGCCGCGGCGACGAAGCCGTGGACGAGGTGGAGGACGGCTACCAGCCTGCTGTGCGATTCGGTTCTCATCTTCGCCTCACAGAAGTCGCGTTCATCCGGGTGCCGGGGAATCCCCTCCGCCTCGCCGCGACAGGCCCGCCGGGGTTGGAGGCCCTGAAATCCGTGGCGAAATCGTGGGCCTGATCCCTGACGTCCGCGATGACCGGCAGCGGCGTCCCGTTCCTCATCAGGATGGTGTTACTGCCCGTGTAGACCGAGGCCAAGACCTCCTTCGAGGGGTCGCGCGAGAGCCTCACCTTTTCCAGAAGGTGCAGCTCGACGACGACCGCCGAGTAGCCGGGGAGGCGCTCGTCGGTCACGGCCACCACTCTGAACCGGAGGAGGCTGTAGCCTGAGGGCATGACCTCTGACGGGTCTTTCTCGCCCGACACGTACTCGGCGCCGAGCGGTAGGTAATTGACCTTGTATTGCCGGAGGACTTCGGTGACGGCTTTGTATAACGCCGCCCGGTCAACGCCCAGCTTGTGCTCACTGTCGTTAAGCAGGATGACCTGCACGGCCACGCCCTTGAGGCCCGCCAGCACAGGGTCAGGAGTCTGGGCAGCGGCGCTCCCCGCGAGCAGTAGAAGCAACAGTAATGGTGACAGGTGAAACCCAAGCCGGAGGACAGGTCTTAGCTGCACGAGGGGCCTCCTATCTCTTTGTGTATGTGGGCGGGCACTGCCGGTGGTATATTTCGGGGCAGGTCCGCGCCCGCTTCAATCTGGCCGTAAGGGATGGCAGCCGCGGGAAAGGTCTTTACAAAACCTGCGGACTTGGCGTGAAATGAGACACGACCTCAGAACAGTCGGGTAGACCGGACCCGCGAAGATTTTTGAAAACAGGACAACTAGAAATCGTGCCTGCAGCGGCTCGACCACAGGGGTAGCGTGAACGGGAGCGGACGGACTCACCGCCCGAGGCGTCCGGCACCCCTTTCGTACAGAGACATATTAAACACAACTGTGTTTAGTTGCAAGGCCGATGGTGCCGTTCCGTCAGGAGGACAATCCTAGATGGGACGTAGCGTCCGCCGCCGCAACACCGGACAGACGCCCGCGCGCCTGGCGGAGAAGCTCCTGCAGATCAGGAAGCGTCTCGGCCTCTCCCAGAACCAGATGATCCGTCGCCTGGGTTTCGAGGGTGAGTTGAGACAGTCGCACATCTCGGCCTACGAACAGCAGAACGAGAAGCTGCGCCGCGTGCCCCCGCCCGGCGTGCTTCTGGCCTACGCGCGGGCGATTTCGAAAACGGGCGGCGGGGAATTTCTTGAGGCACTGATCGACGATTCGATAGATCTACCGGCGCGCCTTCCGTCTGCGCCCGGCAAGGGAATTACAAGGAAGCGCCGTAGTGGTTAACCTTATTCGGGCTGAGGTAGCGTAGTGTTGGATGGGGGTCCCTTGCGGGGGGCCCCCCCGCGTTGACAGGGGGGGCCCGGCATATAGCATAATACTCGTGAGTTTTCCGTCTTGGGAATGTGAACCGCTTGCCGGAGCAGGAGAAGTTTAAATGGCTCAAGACTCAAGAAAGACATTCGGCCAGTACGTCGCTTGGGCGCGGCGAAAGGCGGGACTCAATTTGAGGGACATGGCCGCGCTCATTAAAAAGGAGGACGGGACCCCAATCTCTAACCAGTACCTTTCCGACATCGAAAACGATAAGCGCAACCCGCCGTCAGATCACCTGATCGAACAGATCGCCAAGATACTCGGAGAGTACGTGGAAGAAGTTACACCGGAAGTCCTCTACCTCAAGGCCAGAAGGGTCCCCCCTTATATTGATTCGGAACATGTCGACGGGTATCAGGCGAGGGAGTTGTACGAAGCGATGCGTAAACAACTTGAAACCATTGCCGCGTAGCATTTAGTCATAACAATAATTTGAAAGGCAAGGGCCGGGATTGTTAATCCCGGCCCTTGCTTTTTTTTTGCCATAGTGCTAACTTGCCCGCCGGCCTATAGGCCAGCGGGCAAGCTGGCAACGTCAAACTTGGAGGGAAAGCGATAAATGCCTGAAGTCGAGCGCTCAGAAGAAACTCTTTGCCCTTTTGTCGCGAGGCATAATCGCACCTATAGTTTTGAAGAGTTCGAAGGTCTCGGTAAAACCTTCATGCTGGCTTTTACTCATTGCTTCGGCCTCTATGCGTCGTCAGTCAGCAAGTCGACTGGCCAGAATGTGTATAGAGTGGCCAGGCGCTTTCTTCGTTTTTTTGTCGAGAACACTGATGCGATCCATTCCCTCACCTCCGTCTTACAAAACGACCATATTAAGGCAACCGAAGAATCTTGGGAGTGTGCACTCGCACTATGGCAGGATCGCTTGAATAGCGATAGCAAGTCTGGGCCCACCAGCAAGCACGCCTATATTAAAAGTCTCAACACACTCCTTAGCAAACTCATAGCTGGGGGCGTAATCCCCGAAATCGCTCTCCTTCATTCCAATCCCAAGGCACGTGTAGCTTCGCGGGCAATCCCCTGCCTTGCAGAATTGCACCCGCCTGAAATCAGTGAAGGGGCTAGAAAGTGCTTGGACGAAGCTCTTTCGGGTGCCGCCGGTACCGCAGCCGAGCGACGGGTCAAAGAGGACTTCTTGGCGGCACTATTAAGCGAGACGGGCGAAATCGCCGCTACCCGCGAGGAGCAGGCGGAGGCGCTGTTTAAGATCAACCGGGAGCGCCTCGAATTGCTCCGGTCTTGTGCCTCAAAAGAATTTCAATCGTGGCGGGACCATTGGCTTAAGGGAATGCGCTTGATCCGATGTTGTGACCTTGAGTTTGAAGAGATCGCAAGCATCATTGATGGTGTGCCTCGAAATGCGCATGAGCGATCAAAAGATTTGAAGTACTTATTTCCGGATGATGACAATGATCCTGCGCTTGCCCGCTTTTTAAACTACTTCGCAGGCCACCCTCACTACCGGGGGCTGCTCCCGAAAGCGTCGGCCTCAGGTAGACCTCCTCGATGGTACACAAACTTAGTACGACGGTTCGGAGGATACGAACAGGTCCAGTCTTACTTGTTCCCGTGTTCGGCCCTTACAACCGCTGTGATCTCGATCATCCTTTGCGACACCGGAGCGAACGTGTCGGTCGCAACGACATTGCTCCTAGACTGTCTCGAAGACTCCGGCGAGCGGGGGTACAAGAAACTTAAGGGGAACAAAATGCGGGCCGGCGGCAAGCTCATCGTTGACGAGTTGCCGATCCAAGACCCCCGGCACGCGGTTAGTTGCGTCGAGGCGATCCAGACCTACCTATTAATTTCAGAGCGCCTGAGAACGCTCGCGCCTGAAAATGTCGCCGCCCGCTTATTTCTTCAGTTTCAGCAAACGGGCTCGATCAGAAACCCGAACGAAAATATTTGGCCGGAATGGTTCAAAGACTTCTGCAGTCGACATCGCGAACTCAAGGATCTCCGCATCCAGTCGAAGATGATAAGGCCGTCAGTTCTATTACAAGCCTCCTACGAGAAGGAGACCCGCATCGTGGCCGCCGCCACCATCGGCGGCCACGAATCGCTGTCAATCACGTATCCCTATACGGCTCGGTTTCCGAACCATGCTTTGTGGGCCGGAAAGATTAGCAAATTCCAAACCCGGTTTATGGCGGTCTCGATTCAATCAATCAAGGGCGCAGCCGAGAAACTCGGTTTGTCCCCCGCGGAAGCGGAAAGACTGTTCAACGAGGCGCACCGGACCGGGCTCGGCGTCGTGTGCTTGGATCCTAAGGCCGGGGTTCAGCCGGGCAGCAAGGAAGGCGAAGATTGTACTCAAATCGACAGGTGCCCTACTTGTCCGCTGTGTGTTGTGGTCGCGACGGAAGAAAATCTCAAAGACTCAATCCTCTTCAACAAGCACCTAGAACGGCACCGCCCCGAGTGGGAGAGGGACAGGCCTGAACGGTGGGCCCAGGCCTGGCTCCCTTACCTCGTCTTCACGCAAGTCGTCATCGAGCAGGCTAGCCGCGGCCGTACCGCCGGGGTATTCGAGAGGGCTAAGGCGCGGGCCGACGAGCAGTGGGCAGCGGGTGACGTCAACCTTCCTCTGCTGTGGTAAGGAGAGGAGACTGAACTCTATGAGTACGAATGCCTTCCTGGCCGAAAACGCCCGGGGGTTGCCAGCGCCACAAAGCTTCTCAATTCACCGGCCATCCTGGCTCAAGGAAGGCAGCTATGACGCTCATCGCTGGGTCGTCCGCGACAACAACCCCCGCTCACCACTCCCCGCCAGAGTAATTGACTTCGACATCCCCGTATACGACCCGCTGAGGCCGGGCGAAGTGTGTCGGCTGACCGACCCTGAGTATTCCCACCTTCTCGATACGACCAAGCGGATAGCCTACGGCGTGCGAACCGGAAAGCATGCGTCAACCTCGACAGCCTTGGGCCAGATGCAAGCGGCTAACAGTATGCTTACATTGGTATCATGGATGATCCTCAACGGCATACGACGTTTTGCCTATTTAAGCCTAGAAGATTGCGAGGCATACGCAAAGAAAATTACTTTCGGAGCTGCACACCTCCTCATGTACGCCACCCGTATCGAACAGCATATCAAGACACTTAAAGAAAAAAATTCTGAACTCCCCTGTGTCCGACGCGGGGGAATGGGGCCGGGGCGCCTTGACATTAAAGCCCTGCTGGACCCCATTGGCGTAGACCACAAGCGGGCACTTAAAGACAGCAACTCTTCCCTTGTGCTATTGAAGACCGCCGAGGCGGAAGGGTTTTACTTGCAGCCTTCTCAAGTTAAACGGCTCGGCGAACTGCCTGAAGAGCCTCGAAAGCTGTCAGAATCTCGTTTGCGGTTTTATCTAAAATCTTGGGACAACCTTTGGACGATGCGCCGCGAGCTTGACGACTGCATCCATTTCAACCCTTTCAAAGAAGTCTCACTCCTACAGACCGTAAAGGAGATGGGAAGGCCATGCGGACGGACCAAAACGGCACCCGTCCGGCAGACAATGGAATTGGTCGATTGTTGTCTTCGCTGGGTTCTTAATTACGCGCCGCTTCTGCTCGACATCAGAGACCAATACGAAGCCGTTTTTTCGGAGTTTAAAAACTATCGCCCAAGGCTCAGACGCCTTACAGAACTCATCACCAAAGTTGTCTTCCCGAAGGGCCCGGGAAGCCCCGTCTCATTGGTACCAGGCTCCAGGTATTTTCCGTCCATAGGAATAAATTTCGAAACCGCGGTTAATAAGTTTATCCCCGCCGCCTGCCTCATCGTCATCTGTGCCTTTACCGGTCGGAGGCTCATCGAGGCGTTGTCGATTAGGGACGATTGCCTCACTCGCGATGACCAAGGGTGGTGGCTCGAGACCTACTTTGAGAAGACAGTCCAAGACTGGGATAAATCACCGTGTAACGAAGCTGTGGTCGCCGCGGTCAAAATCCTCAAGCGCTGGAGCGCCCCCGCGCGGGCTATATCCGGAGAAGCGGGACTCTTCCAGTTCAAGCAGTTCGGAAAAAGTCGAGTAATCCATTCAAACAACGCATCCGAGGTCATTGAATTCCTAAGGCGGTTCGTCGAGTTCCTACCGATTTCCCCTATGCCGGACGGGAGCAGGTGGAGATTTACACCTCACCAATTCAGGCGTTTCTTCGCGATCATGTATTTTTGGCGCTATCGATTCGGCGACTTGGCCGCGTTGAGTTACCACCTTCGCCACCTTAACCCGGCGATGACTTTGCGGTACGTTACGGAGGCAGAAACCGGCGCGATCTTCAGGGAGGCTGGCAAAGAGTACACAACAACCGTACTTACTGAAGGGGCGCTAGGAGAACGTAACATCTCGGCCGGTTTCGGCGAACGGTTCAAGGCGGCCGCCCGTAAGCTCCGCCGACATTTCCGACGCGTGGTCAAGGTCGTCACACCCGAACTCGCCCGGCGGCTTGTCGAGCGCTACGTTGACAGGAGTAAACGTCGTCTCACACCGATGCCGTGGGGGGATTGCGCTTGCGGTACGTTGCCGCACCAGTTGAATACGGCGAAGTGTCTGGAGCACGTTAAGTCTCAAACCAGGTTCGGGCCCGACTTCTCAAACAGCTCTCCGGACATCTGCGCCACCTGCCCGCACCACGTGACCGAGGCCCTGTTCGAGCCTTTCGTAAGAAAAGAAATCGCTTCTAACGAGCAGACGGATGCCGACACACGAAACGGACCACTTCTGCGGGGGGCAAGTCGTCAGCGAGCCCGGACGTTGACCCGCCACTGCGAGCGGAGCTTTGAGAATTCCCGAACCCTTGAGGTGCTCGATGAGTGCTAATCACATCGGCGGCCTGCGCAAGGACGCCGCCCGGCAGAAGATTAAAAGTAAGATCGAGGTCTTGGAGCGCTACGCCTCCGACATCAAATCCATACCGGAAGGCGCGTGCGTGCCTAAGAACCTGGCCGGCTTTCGCCTGTGGGAAGACGAAGACCTCGGCCTCGAAAAAATCGGCAGCCCGAATACGATGGACGCGCCTCACAATGCCGGGCTGAAAAAGCGGGCGCTCGAACTGATCGAGAAACTGGCGAAGAAGAAAGATCGAAAGGAGAGACGCGACAAGATCGTCGCCACCCAACGGGCGGAAATCGAATCGCTCGGCCGATTAGTACGTGAGCTGACGAATCAGTTCCACGCCACGAGGGAAGCCCTTGTCCGATCACAGCAGAGTGAAAAAAGACTGGAAAATAGGAATGAGGAATTGGCTAGGGAGAACGGCGAACTTCGCCGCCAATTGAGGACCGTTACCGGGCTCAGGCCGGTCAACGGCATAGGGGGAGAGCATCATGGGGTTCAGTAACAAGCAGAAGGCTCAAGACTACTACCAGAAAAGCAAGCGCCTCATAAAAAACAGGCTGGCGGAGTCCACCCTCTCCTTTTCCGCCGAGGGTAAGGTCGTTCGCTCTGAGATTTACGAAGCTATCAACGCCAACCGGAACGTGGTGCGTCAGAACCCGCGCGTCAAGCGGCTGCTCGCTGCGACCGAAAGGTGGGCGCGGATGAGAGGGCTCACGTCCCCCGCCCCCCTCAGAGAATCGGACGAGGCCTGGCGCGCGTCCGGTGCCGTCGACAAGACGGCTGCCCAACTGCAGGCGCGCACCAACTTTCTTGAGAAAAAGGTCGCGGCGCTCACGGCAGAAGTCGGCGAACTCCGGAGGGCGGTCAAGCGCTCGGAGTGGCTCGACAAATTCCTCGCCGACCCGAACGACACACAAGGAGCACTTCCGTGGTGAATGAGTTACTGAGCATGGGTGTCCAGGTCGATGTAGTGCGCTTCAAGGGGAACGGCACCATTTTCACCGCCCACGTCATTGACGATCACGGCGTTAAAACAGGCGAAGAGCTCGTAGTTCGCTGCCCGGGCAACGTGTTGGCCCCGCGCGAGGAAGTCTTCAAGGGTGAGGTCTGGCACGTCAGCGGGTTCAAGGAGTCGTATAAGGGCCGTCCACAGTTGGCGGCAGCCAGCATGCATCTCTCACGCCCGGCCGGCGATAACATTATTACCGCCCTCGCCTTTAACCCGGCTTTCAAGGGCCTCGGCGAGAAGAAGGCGCGAGACCTGTGGGCCGCCTTCGGAGAAGACCTCTACACCATTCTCGACGAGGGCGATGCCGCCGCCCTCGCGCAAGTCATTTCACCGGACGTGGCCGAACTCACCGCCAGCGCGTGGCAGGCAGAGTATTCTGGTGACCTCCACCGCTGGCTGGATCAGCTCCGAATGTCGCCCGCCCTCGGGCGGAAACTCCAGGACTTCTATGGGAAAGATGCCCGCGCCAAGGTGGAGGAAGACCCCTTCAGACTCTTGGCCTTCGGCACGCGGTGGAAGGAAGTCGACGGCCTGGCTAGCCGGCTCGGGGTCGCCGCGGACGACCCGCGCCGTCAACACGCGGCCGTGGCGGCCATCCTCTACCGGCACTTCGCGAACGGCCATACCGCAGTCGCTACCGCCCCGCTCACCGCAGGTGTTTCCCGACTTCTCTGCAATACCGATGAGGCCAAGGGGCATGAGCAGGCGTGCTGCGCCTTGAAGCACACCTACAAGGACGGAGCCTTCGTCCGGACGTGCGACCTCTGGCAGGCGACAGGCGTATTTCTCGTCGAGGCCTTCGTCGCGGACCGCATCTGCAAGATGCTCGCCGGCGACGCCGAATACGCCCGCCCCTCAGAAAGGGTCATTCGGGATGAAATCGAAAGCCGCGCGGAGTCCGGGCGGCCCCTCGGCGACGAGCAGAGAAGGGCGATAGTCCTGGCATTCAAAAATCATTTTTCCATTATCACCGGAGGCGCCGGCGTAGGTAAGACGAGCGTCCTTCGCGCCGTCGTCGAGATCGTCAAGGCCGGCGGGGGCAACGTCCTCCTGATGGCACTGTCGGGCAGGGCCGCGAAGCGGATGGAGGAGGCGAGCGGTCACCCGGCACACACGATCGCAGGGTTCCTGCACAACGTCAAGCAGGAGGAGTTGGACAGGCTCACGCTCGCCGTCGTCGACGAGGCCTCCATGCTCGACGTGGTATCGGCCTTCCAGATCCTCCAGCGACTCCCCGAAAACGTCTCCCTGCTGCTCGTGGGCGACCCGTACCAACTGCCCCCCATCGGCGCGGGGCTGACCTTTCACGTCCTCGCGGAGACAGAATCCGTCCCCGTCGCGCGCCTGACGAAGGTCTACCGCCAGTCAGGGGAAAGCGGGATTCCGGCGATCTCCGACTCGATCAGGCGTGGGGAATGGCCTCACATCCCTGAGTACCGCGGCAGGCGAACAGGAGTCTTCTGTCTGCCAGCACAGGCCGCCGAGATCGTCGACCGGCTCACGGAAATCTACGAGGAGTTGGGCGGGCCGGACGAAGACTCGGACGTCCAGATTCTCAGCGCGATCAAGGCCGACAACCCCTTCGGCGTCGTCGGCATAAACAAAGCCTTCCACGCGCGCTATACTGACGGCGAGGACGTAGTTTTAGTGCCGTCGCCGGAACGCGAGCTGAGAGACTCCGGGTTCCGCCGGGGCGATAAGATTCTCGTCACGAAGAACCAGTGGGCGAGGGGGCTGTTCAACGGCTCGCTCGGGCACATCGCCGAGGCGTTCAAAACACCCTACCCCCTTGAAGAGGGCCGCCACGCCGTCGCCAGAGCGAACATCGACGGTAAAGACGTTCTCCTGGCTCAGGACGACCTCGACTGGATTATCCACGGATATTCCATTTCCGTGCACAAGGCCCAGGGAAGCCAGTTCAATAGGGTCATCGTGCCCGTCTCCCAGTCGAAGCTCCTTGACAGAACGCTGATCTACACCGCGGTCACGCGGGGCGTCGAGCAGGTCGTACTGTTGGGAAACTTGGCCTCCGCACGGGCCGCCGTCCAGTCCCCGCCGCACGCATGGCTGCGCCGGATCGGCTTCGACGCCCTGCTCCGCCGGCAACTCGGCAAGCGCGGACATGGCCGGTAAAGAGCCCACGATCACCTTCACCGACGAGGGGTGCCTGATCGGCGGGCTCCCCCGCCCCGGCATCCCACTCCTAATCGATTACAACTACCAGATCCTCGAGGCGCCGTCGGACTGGCTCCGCCACCTGATCGTGACGAGGAGGCAGTCAGCCGAATCCGTGCGGCAGTTCGCCTATCACCTGAAAGGGTGGTGGGGTTTCATTAACCGCACCGGCGTCGCCTGGGACGGGGTCGACGACTTCGTCATGCGTGACTGGCGTGATCTTCTTCTGGAGAAGAATGACGCCGCGACCGTCAACGGCCGCGTCTCGACCGTCTTTCGGATGTACGTTTGGGTGGAGAGGAACGGTTACACCGAAGGGCTCATCGGGGAAGTCGACTTCGGGCGTAATTTCCGCCCGCCCCTGACGGTGGACGTGAGGACGCGCCGCAACGGCACCAGGAGCTACTCGAGCCCGCTGCTTATAAAGACTACGGCGAAGCCGACCCTAGCCACGCCGACAAACGACGAGATCACAAAAATCCACGCGGCGTTGGCCGAAATGTACGGGGAAAACACGGACCTCATGATAAGGGACGCGCTGATTCTCACCTGGGCCGAGGAGACGGGCACCCGCAGGGCGGAGACTCTTTCCCTCAAGGTCTCCGATATTCCGGAGTGGGATGAGATACTCGACCTGGAGGGGAAAGGCGAAACAAAAGACATTAGCATCGTCGGGAAAGGCAGAAAGAGGCGCTCGATCTGGGCGCGCCCGGAGCTTCTCGCCCAGACCCGCGATTACATCGAGGGCGAGCGCGAGGCGTTGGTGAGTCGCCTGCGCGCGCGCCTCGGCTCAAGCTACGGAATACCGAAAGAAGTTTTCCTCTCCTCGAAGACCGGCCATCGCCTACACAAAGACACGGTCAGCCAGAACTTCGCGAAGGCATTCAGGAAAGCCGGGGTGAAGGGGTCGGGCCACCGCGTCCGGGCGCGGTTCATCACCAACCTAGCCGAGGCGTCGTTCGAGGCCGCGTACGAGAAGCTAGGCTCGGTGCCCGATTTGGTTTCGGTGTTAATTCCGATTGCTGAGCTCGCAGGCCATACAAACGTCGAGACGCTCAAGCCTTACTTCGCGATTGTCAGGAGGCGGCTTCTCATTCAGACCACGGCGGAGCGAAGGGCCGCTGCGGAAACCAAGGCGGTTGCCGCGGAGCGCCGGGCCGAAGCCGGCCTGCACAGATTGAAGGGCGCCGGAATGTTAAGCGAACTGGCGCGCGCCGTTGAGTCAGGGAATAAGAAGAAGATACTTACCGCTTTGCGCGGCCTTACAGAGTTCTATAACCGATGAGTCTTGTGAAGGTGTTTTGCAACGGCTGACTGGCCGTTTTAAATGTGTAACGTGAACAATGATGCGTCACACTTCCTGCCGCCATGCCAATATGGTAAGACTTCATACGCTTCACAAAACTCAGTTCGCAGTCGGGGCGGCTTTTGCAGCCAAGCGAGATTTTGCCGTTTCCATTTTTTCTTTATAAGTTTCCGACCCGGTAATGATCCATAACTCTCTCAACAGAGAAATATATTCCTCTAAATTACTCTTATCCACTGGTATATAAATCGAAACCGGGGCAACTGCATGTTTAGTAATTCCATGTAATCTTTTCAGTAGTCTTCTCTCTTTGTAGTAATTGAACACCTCATGTCGGCGTAGGAATGATTTTAACCCAATGAAAAAATACGGTGCTTCCCAAACCGACGCCCAATAAACATTGACGTAGTGGTGATTATTTGAATGGGCTTGGAAGAGAAAAAAGTCCAGAGCCGGACGAAGTGGTCTCCGTTCTAAAGAGCCTGGAACTTTGTCGTCTTCGTGTCTCATCTTTCTATAAAGAGACCGCCAGTATTTTGACGCCCGTACATTGGAAAATATCATCCAGACGTAAATAGCAGACGCCGCCAATGAGCTTACTATTAAGAGTGAATACGATACGAATTCGGGCGACCGGTAAGATATGAAGAGCACAGTTAGCTGAATAATGGTGATTAAATATATAACAGTGCGCATTGACATCTCGTAGGCCATGACGCGATCAGTTGAAGCGATAGATAATAGAGGCGGGACTGTATCATCTATCTCTTTCAGCGCGGCATTTAGCACTTTTAACTTGCGCAGCAACACGGCACCCGTATATCGCCCTTCCAGTTCTATTGCAGCAGACCTTATAGCAGCTACGATCATCGCATCGGTGATAACCGGGCATCCCGTCGTGGTTTGGATCCCCAGCGCTAAGCTCCTGACAGCGGGTGCTGTCAGTAACTCCGGTCGTGTAATACGTGATATTAAATGATGCCTTATCCTTTCATCAGCCAGCTCTAAAAGTCCGTAGCCCGCTTTTCTAACTTTCCAAAGCGTGTATAGGGTCAGCATCGCTCCGAGGGCGCTAAAGAACAGACCGATCGCGGTATAACGATCAAGGCCAGGCCACGTCGTGAAAAAGGAAATGAGTTGATTGATTAGAGTTTTCAAGTCTTTAACACCGTGGTAGGATATTGGGCCTAGCCTCAGTCAGACCTGTAAGGGATTACCGCGTGTTCAGAAATATGCTCGTCAGTGAGCAGCTAAAGTAATCATATATTTCTTACAAAATCAAGAGTCTGAGTTCATAAAGGTCGCCGTTAATCCCTTACGCAATTTTGTAAGTTATGAACCATATCTTTTAGGTGCTAACTATGGACGTTAGGAAATGCTCTTGCGGCCTAGATATTGAGGTTTCCGAGAATCTGATCGGGAGTGGCTATGCATGCCCAAGTTGTGGACGATTCTATGGGGACAGTTATAGCCTGACGGACGCGCAGAATGAGGCTCTTATCAATCTGCAGTACCATAAATTTCATAAAAGCAGCCACATACCTCGCTACATATACAAACTGACTCTAATAATAATCGCTGCCGGAATCATGCTAGAGAGAGAAAGTATATTAAGATTGATTGGCTGGAGTTCAGGACCCAGCTATGCATCGCAGATCTCCTGGCTCATCATATTGATGTCTATCCTCATAGGTTCGAGAACAACTTGTTATCTTGTTACGGTAACGTCCTATCAAAATCGAACCGGCAAGCTGCTAGTAACAGATAGAGCTGGATTCGGTAGAGCCGGTGGCCTAGATATAATGTTATGGTCACCGATTATGGGTTTAATTTGTCTGTGGGCCATTTATCAAGTCACCTTAGGGCCTGAAGATCCGATTTCCTTCATTCGAGGGCCGTGGCTCTTCTTACTTGAACTTATAATAATTGCCCCTGCCTGTGCTTGGCTCTTATCAAGAATTGTTTATCATCGGTAATTAAGTTCGTTGGCCCAGACAGCATGTAAAGCTTTTTCCTAATTGGCACGTCCTAGATTGTCCGGCAGACAATTTACTAAGTCAATATTTTCCGAGCGCCATGAAGTCCCCCGTGCGGCCGCGCTTATGCATAAGATTTTGGCCTTTTTTCCCGACCTCGTAAATCCGACCTCCTTCAGATTCGTGAGCAGCGGGAGCGCGACGGCGACGATTGCCGCGACGGAGACGAACGACAGTTGAAACGACGCGTCGAAGAGCGTGAGCGGTCGCCAGACTAGAAGCGCTACGCCCGCGCCGCCCAGCGCGTTCAGCGGACTCGAACGCCTGCCCAGCGCGACCGCTCCCGCCGCGAGCGTGAACATCAGCGACGCGCGCACGACCGAGTTCGACGCGCCGACGCCGACCGCGTAAACCCAGACGAACGCGACCGACGCGCCCCATTGAAGCAAGCGCCTCCGCGTGAAGCGGCGCGCGACCCACCAGACTAGCGCGCCGACGAAGGCGATGTGCAGGCCGCTGATGACGAGGACGTGAAAAGTTCCGCCGTCGCGGAATCGCTCCGCCGTGTCGCTCGAAAGCCCGTAGCGATTGCCGAGCGTCGCGGCCTTCAGCACGCCCGCGGTGTCGCGCGAGAAGGTCGCTTCGACTGCGCGCACGAGTCGCGCCCGCCACTCGTCGAGCCAGAAGAGCGGGAGGAGGACTCGCCCGTCGTCGAGCCGTTCGACGAGCAGGGGACTTTTGATCGTGCCGCGCGCGTCGAGGTCGCGCGACTCAAGAAACTCGTCGAGCGAAGCGACGCCGGGGTCTCGATACCGCTCCGCGCGCGAGAGCGCCGTCATCACGCGCACGCGCGCGCCGCGGCGGAGTTCGAGAGCTTCGTACTCCGCCGCCTCCCTCGCGTCGTGCGCCGGCGCGAACAACTCGACGCGCCCCGCACAGGCTTGCTCCTCCGCCTTGTGCCTCAGCGACTCGACGCGCAGCGAAAGCACCAACGCGTCCGGCGCGATCTCCGGCGCGCGCTCAAGCACGCCCGTCAACTCCACCGGCTCGCCCGCCGCGACGACGCCGCGCTCGTAAAAGTTTTGCAGCCGCGCTCCGCTCCTGTCGGCGCGCATCTCCAACGAGCCGAGCACCGCGCCCGCGCAAACGAACGCGAAGACGACCAGCCACACGGCGAGCGCGTCTCTCTTCTTCAACGCCGCGACAAACGCCGACGCGGCGGCGAGCGCGGCGAAGGCGATTGAAGTCGCGAGCGGCAAAGACGCAAGGCGCGCGAGCAGCACGCCCGCGGCAAGCGCCGCCGCGAGCGCGACGAGCGGGTGTGAACTGAAGGACGGCTTGTGAGGAATCGAAGACATCGAATCAACAGTCGAGGCTTCTGCGGCGGGCGTGTGATGTGTGCACGCGCCCGCCGCAGGAGGTTATTACTTGCCTTGGAGCAGCGCCGTCGCGCGGTCAATCTCGGCGGCGGCGTTGGTGATCGCGCCCGCGACGACGCTCATCTGCTGGTCGGCCTCTCGCCAGTTGTGCTGCTCGACGGCCTCGCGCACGCCGGGCAGAGTCTTGACGCCGTAGCCCGTGTAGAAGCCGGGCGCGTAAATCTCGTGCTTGAACCAGTCGCGGCGCGGGAGGCCCGCGTTGTTTGTCATCGAGTGCTCGACGTTCATCAGAATCCGGTCGAGCCTTTCCTGCGTCTCGCGCGAGCGCAGGCGTTCCTGCGCCGCGGGACTGTTGAAGGCCGTCTGATAGCTCTTCGCGCTCTCCTGAAGGCGCGCGAGGGCGTTTTCGAGCGGCGCGAAGTTGAGATAAGGCGCGGGCGCTTCCCGTTCGGGCGCGACGTAGGTTTCGGTCGGGTCGGAGACGGCGTTGAAAGTCCCTTCGGCGATGCGGAGGTTCTTCTCGTTGATCTCGTCGCGCGTGTCGTCGGCGAGCTTCGTCACCTCTTTGACGTAAGTCGAGATGGTGTCGGCGAAGTCGCCGAACGAGAGCGGCAGGGTGTCGGCGTCGGCGAAGCGGAGCGTGACGCGCCCGGCGGTCTCGGCGAGCGCGATGCCGTAATCGCCGGTCGGGTCGATGAAGCGCACGTAGTTGTCGAACGAATCATAGATCGAGTGGTACGAGCCGCCGCCGTCCTCGCCGCCGTAGCCGAGATTCAGGCTCGCGACGCCGACGTGTTGCAGGAACGGCGTGAAGTCGGAGCCTGAGCCGAGCGCGCCGATTCGCAAGTCCGCGCGCTCGCGAGCCTCGCGCCGCTCGTCGGCGTCGCCTTCGAGAATTTGCCGCGCGCGGAGCCGCTCGCCGACGGAGATTTTCTTCTCCGGGTCGGCCACGTCGCGCGCGACCTCGTTCATGAACTTTTCGAGCGTGTGCGAGCCGCCGACATCGAGGAAGCCGCGCCCGTTCGAGTCGCTGTTAATGTAGAGCGCCGCGTGCTGTTGCAACTCCGCGGCGTGCGTCTCGGCCCATTCGGTCGAGCCGAGCAGCCCCGGCTCCTCTCCGTCCCAGGCGCAGTAGATGATCGTGCGCTTCGGCTTCCACCCCGTCTTCGCGAGTTCGCCGACCGCGCGCGCCTCTTCCAGCATCGCGACCTGTCCGCTGATCGGGTCGTCAGCGCCGTTCACCCACGCGTCGTAATGGTTGCCGCGCACGACCCACTCGTCGGGGCGCTCGCCGCCTTTGAGCCGCGCGATGACATCGTTGACGGGCTTGATGTCCCAGTTGAATTCGAGCTTGAGGTGGACGGTCGCGGGGCCGGGGCCGAGGTGATACGTGACGGGCAGAGCGCCGCGCCACGCGGCGGGAGCGACCGCGCCGCCGAGCGCGCGCAGCAGCGGCTCGGCGTCGCCGTAAGAGATCGGCATCACCGGAATCTTCGTGAGCGTGGGCGCGCTCTTGATGTCGAGGCGCTTCGCGTCTTTGGTCGCGCCGACGCCGGGCGTCAAGGGGTCGCCGGGGTAGAGCGGCATGTCGGCGACCGAGCCGCGCTGCGCGCCCCACTCGTTGCGCCAAGCGCCCTGCGGGTAAACGTCGCCGTTGAAGTATCCGTCGTCGCGCGGGTCGGAGTAGATGAGGCAGCCGATTGCGCCGTGCTCGGCGGCGACCTTCGGCTTGATGCCGCGCCAGGAGCCGCCGTAGCGCGCGATGACGATCTTGCCCCGAACGTCAATGCCACGCCGCGCGAGTTCTTCGTAGTCCTTCGGCACGCCGTAGTTGACATAGACGAGCTGTCCCGTCACGTCGCCGTCAATCGAGTAGGCGTTGTAGGTCGGAAGCTGCTCGGAAGTCTGATCCGAAGTCGAATCCTCTTTGAGCGGCGGCTCGACGAGTTTCGCCGTGTAGTGAGTCGGCGCGGTCAGTTCGAGCAGGCGGGTCTTCGGCGTCGGGAACAGCACGTCGAATGTTTCGATCTGCGCGTCGTAGCCCCACGAGCGGAAGAGTCCGAGCAGGAACTCGGCGTTGTCGCGGTCGTAGGGCGAGCCGACGTGATGCGGGCGCGCGGAGAGTCGCTTCATCCACTCGCGCAGGTTCTCTTTTTTTAGCATCGAGTCGAAGCGCGCTTCGAGTGCGCGCTCGCGCTCGGAAGATTCGCGGTCGAACCCCAGCAGGGACTTGTCTTCGGGCGGCGCGGCGTTGACGGAAAGCAGCGAGCAGAACAGAAGAAGGGCGGCGAGCGGGCGCAAGTAACGTTGACTCATTGATTCCTCCGGTAAAAATTCTTGCGGTATGACGGACGGCTTGACTCGGCGGACTTTATTACAGCCCGCACGCGTTATCAAGAAGGAATTTTACGGACGTGCCGAGCGCTCCGGCTTTAAGTGATGACCTGACGCAGCGCGTCGAGGAACGTCCGCATCTGCTCGCGCGTGCCGACGGTGACTCTCATGTGGGTCGGGAGTGTGGGGAAGAAGCGCCCGACCTCGACGCCGCGCTGCCGCATCGCGGCGAGGAGCGGACGCACGTCGCGGCGCATCTCGATCATCAGGAAGTTCGCGGCGGAAGGGATGTAGGCGAGTCCCACACGGTCGAGCGCCGCGCAGACCGTCTGTTTGACTTCGGAGTTGAGACGCCTCCCCTGCTCGACGTGCGACTGGTCGCGCAGGGACGCGAGCGCCGCGACGATTGCCATGATGTTGACGTTGTCCCAGGCCGCCTGCGCGCGCAGGCGTTCGACCGTCTGCGCCTGCCCGACGCAGTAGCCGCAGCGCAGGCCCGCCATGCCGTAAACCTTCGAGAAGGTTCGCGCGACTACAAGGTTCGGGTAGTCTTTGACGAGCGGCGCGACCGTTTCGTAATCACTCGACTCGACGTAGTGAAAGTAAGCCTCGTCAACCAGCGCGAACGTCTCGCGCGGGAGCTTCGAGAGGAACGCTCGCACGTCGTTCTTCGGCGTGATGCTCGCGGTCGGGTTGTTCGGGTTGCAGACGTAAACGAGGCCCGCCCCGCCCGCGTCGAACATCTTCTGAAGGTCATGGCGGTAGTCCGAAGTCAGACGGACTTGGGCGACTTCGGCGCCGCACGCGCGCGAGTAGTGCGCGATTGCCTCGAAGGTCGGGTCGGCGACGACGAGCTTTCTGCCCGGCCCGGTGAAGGCCGCCGCGGCGAGCTTGAGAATTTCGCTCGACCCGTTGCCGAGCAGGATTTGCTCGACGCCGACGCCGTGCATCTTCGCCAACTCTTCGACGAGCGCCTCCTCGTGCTCGTCCGGGTAGCGCCAAGCGAGTCCGAACGCGTCGGTCATCGCGCTCAAGGCCGCGGGCGAAGGCCCGTAAGGATTCTCGTTCGAGCTTAAACGCACGACCGCCGGGGCCGAGCGCGCGACGCGCGAATCCGCAGCGCCGGCGACTTTAACACCCGCGCCGAAAGCGAACGACGGTCGCACCGCCGCAACTGCCGCGCCCGCGCCGAGCATCCGCGCGAACCCGCGCCGAGAGAGAGCGCCCGTCTCACTTTTCATCTCGTCACCTCTTCCCCTTCAAGTCGTCAAATCGCCGGAGTGCTTTCGGCCAGGCGAGGGCTTCGTGCGAGCGCCGCGGATATTATCACAAGCTGATCAAGACTCGCGCGACAGTGACATTTCTAAAAGTGGGTGCGACTATAAAGCTGTGGACACGCCTTCTCCACACAACTTGCCGCAAAACTTCACAACAGTTGACGCTAACGGTTTCTCGTTATACAACAGTTCGCGCTCCCGGTTTTCGGCCTATCCCGTAGTTTAAGACGATATGTCCGTCAGAAAGATTCCGCCCAACCGCCGCAGTCTAACCGGACTCGTCTCCAGCCGCAGGCAGGGGCGCATGGTCGCCTCCGAGTCTTCGCTGGAGCGCGACTTCTACATCCTGCTCGACTTCGACGCGAACGTGGACAAATACGTCGAGCAGCCCGTCACCGTCGAATACATTGACGCCGAAGGGCGCGAACACACCTACACGCCGGACGTGCTGGTCTATTACCGCGACGACATCGTCCCGGCCAGGGGCATGAAGCCCATCCTCTGTGAGATCAAGTACCGCCAGGACCTCTTTGAGAACTGGCGGGAGTACAAGCCCAAGATTCGCGCCGGGCGAGCTTACGCACGCGCGAGAGGCTGGCGGTTCAGAATCATCACAGAACGCGAGGTACGCACGCCCTATTTGGAGAACGCGAAGTTCCTGCGCCCTTACCGCAGCATTGAGACCGACTGGGAACAGACCAACCTGCTGCTGGAGCAGATACGCGAACTGCGCGAGGCCGACCCTGAGAGCCTTCTGACAGCCGTCACCCCTGACCGTTGGCGGCAGGCCGAGATGCTGCCCACGCTCTGGCATCTGGTTGCCAAGAAGATGATCGGCGTGGACTTGACCGAGCGGCTGACCATGCACAGCCGCATCTTCGCAAAGTTATAAAGACCGGGGACGCTGACGGGGCGTCATTCCGTCAGCCGTGGGGACAAAGTTATGAGCCGACTGATGACCATCGCGCCGGGAGCCAGGGTCGAAGCGGGCGGGCGTCGCTTTCAGATCACGCACCTGCTGGACCTCGAAGCCGTCCTCGCCAAAGACGAGGAGACCGGGCGGGCCGCACGCCTCTTCATCAAAGACCTGTCACCCGCCCACGCGGAGAAGATCGCCCCGCCGCGGGAAGAGGACGCGCGACCGGCGAGGAACGCCGAGTTGAACCTGATCGAGGACGCCGACTGGCAGGAGGCGCAGCGCCGCTTCGCGCTCATCCGCCCGCTGCTCGCGGCCCCCGTGCGCTCGCGCGAGTCGGTCGCTGAGGTCGCCGCGGCTTCCGGCGTCCACCTCACGACCGTTTACCGCTGGATCAGGCTCTACGAAAGCACGGGGCGCGTCTCCTCGCTCGTCCCGAGCAAGCGGGACGGCGGGCGTGGCCGCAGCCGCCTCGACTCCGAAGTGGAGAAGATCGTCCGCGCCACCATCGAAGACTTCTACCTGAGCAGGCAGCAGCGGAGTATGCAGAAGACCTGCACCGAGGTTGAGAGGCGCTGCCGGAACGCGGGCGTCGCGCCGCCACACCCGAACACCGTCCGCAACCGCATCACGGCGCTGACCGACCGGGTCAAGCTCGAACGCCGCCGCGGGAAGAAGGCCGCGCGCCAGCAGTTCGCCCCCGCCGTCGGCCACTTTCCGGGCGCGGACTGGCCGCTCGCCGTGGCGCAGATTGACCACACCCCGGTGGACATCATCCTGGTTGACGACGCGCACCGTCTGCCCATCGGAAGGCCCTGGATTACACTGGCGATGGACGTGTTCAGCCGGATGGTGCTCGGCTTCTACGTCTCGTTCGACCCGCCGGGCGCTCTGTCAACGGGGCTGTGCATCTCGCACGCGATACTTCCGAAGGAGAAGTGGCTGACGTGCTTCGGCATCACGACGCCGTGGCCCTGCTGGGGGCTACCGAAGACCATCCACGCCGACAATGCCAAGGAGTTCCGCGGCCAGATGCTCAAGCGCGCCTGCGAGGAGCACGGCATAGACCTCCAGTGGCGGCCCGTCGCCACCCCACACTGGGGCGGCCACATCGAGCGCCTGCTGGGGACTTTCCTCGAGGAGATTCACTCACTGCCGGGGACGACCTTCTCTAACCCGAAGGAGCGAGGCGAATATAAGTCCGACAAGCAGGCGGCGATGACGCTCTCGGAGTTCGAGCGGTGGCTGGCGATCTTCGTCGTCGAGGTCTATCACCAGCGACTGCACAGCGCGCTCAAGACTAGCCCCGTCAGGAAGTACGAGGAGGGCGTCTTCGGCACGAAAGATCGGCCCGGCGTGGGGCTGCCGGCCCGCACCCTGGACGAAGACCGCCTGCGGCTGGACTTCATGCCTTACGAGGAGCGCACCGTCCAGACCTACGGCGTCGTGATCGACGAGGTCCACTACTACCACGACGTGCTGCGGCGCTTCATCAACCGCAGCGACCCGGAGAACCCGAGCCGCAAGCAGCAGTTCCTCTTCAGGCGCGACCCGCGCGACCTCAGCGTGATCCACTTCTTCGACCCGGAGCTGAGGCAGTATTTCGCTATCCCGTACCGGGACACGTCGCGCCCGCCGATTAGCCTGTGGGAGTTGCGTGAGGTGCGACGGCAACTGGAGCAGGAGGGGCGCGAGCAGGTGGACGAGAACCTGATCTTCGACGCCTACGAGCGGATGAGGGCACAGGAGGAGCAGTCGGTGCGCGACACCAAACGGGTGCGGCGCGCGCAGGCACGCCGCGCTCACCACGAGCAGGCGGAAAAGCCCTCGCGCGTCATTCAGGCTTCGTTCGGGCAGACGGCTGCCGGGAAAACCGCAGCAGATGCCGATGGCATACCGGACGTTGAGCCGTTCGAGGAGTTAGAGGAGCTTAGTTAATCTGAAAATTGGGGGATGCGACCGAATCTCGTTCACTGACCGCTTGGATGATATTGCCGCGCGTAAAATGTATTAAGCAGCCTGGCAGTCTTATTGAATCGTTGCTTTTTCAGAGGCTGATAATAACCTCTCCAAGTCTGCATATACTCTAAGAACAGGATCACCGGAGTTTTGTAATGTGTCCAGTATTTTTGATCGTTCACTCGTTTTATCTTTACGGGCAAAATCAATCAGGTTATTAACGTGCAAAAGCCATTCGACGCGGTTTTCTTCCTCAATAGGACTACCCTGAAGGAATGCCACATAGCTTTGTATAATGTTATCTCTAGCCGGTCCAGGGGGTACTATGTCCACCAGCGCGCTGAATAGCACCCCCTTCTGGTTGAAGAAATCTTCCGGCGATTCGTCGCTTCCGTCCCACCCATAGAAGTTATTCAAATAGTCCCCTAGCTTATTATTCCATTCGGCGCTTTCTTTATCTGCCTCGGTATATCGTTTTCCCTCTTCGTTAAAACGCAACTCTTTAATCTGTGTCTGAAGGCGCTTGGTATTGGGCGACTGCCAATACGAGTGCGTCTGGGTCCGCCCGCCTATCTCGGCTGGCTTAATTTCACCAACGTCGAGTGAGCCGGTTATGGAATTTGCGCTGCTCGGTAAGAAACTATTCAATCTCCCCTCTACATTATCCGCGCACCTGCGGGCGTTGAGATTTCTCGCCAGATATTCACGTAATGCCACAAGTAACAGCCGTTTCAAATCTTCCTGTTTTTGACTTGCAATTAATGCGCTCAGACCTTGCCCCATAGAGCCGCCGGCCAAACTTGAGGAAAAAGAGCGGTCATCTTCGACGACTTTTTTCAACGCCACGCTGAAGGAATAAAAAATGCTGGTCTGCTGCTGCACAGTCAGTTCCGCCGATGCTATGACCTTAGCCAGAGGGCCGACTTGCGCCGGATGCTCCAACGCATTAACGTAAGTTTCCAGGAAGCTAAAATAATCACCCCGCTGCTTTTCCAAAGGCGTGAAGGAGTTTTGAAGAACAGCCCCCAGCGTATCGTAGTAATCTGAGAGGTCGTAAATCAGGTCGTCTTCGCAGTTGAGGGCGTGCAGAGGTATTTTTACCGGAATCTCACCGAATAACTTTCGCGCGCGGGTCTTATCAATCTCTAACATCGCCCTGACCGCGCGCGTCTGGAGCGATAATGCGTCGAGGCGACGTTCCATTGCGTAGGAAAGATAGCCCTCCCTCGTGTCCACACTCCCCTGTAAATACACGCGCCTGACCGGCTGTTGGGCACCAACCGCCGCGCGGAAAGCTTCTTCGAGAAGTTCCTTTTTCCAGTTCAGGTCCTTCACCTTATCCGACTGCGCGATTTTGATTAGCGCGTCAGCCGCGAATTCGGCGGGGACACCCCGTGCGTTGCCTGCGAGATTGACGAGTTCGGCGGGACGTAGTTCCGGGCCGCTTGGCTTAGAATTACCTTCGCGCCGCCCCTCTCCTGGGAGTTGCGGCACACGTTGCTGATCCTGCGCCGGACGTTCCTTATTAGCTCGCTGCCCCGAATACAGCACTATCGGATACAGCAGACCCAGCAGCAAAGTTATCAGCACTAATTTTATCTTCATGGCTGTGCTCTGAATGCGGCCCGATATTCAAACTACGCCGTCAGTGCTTAATCTCCTGAAGTCCCGGAAGTCGCACGTTGAAGTATTGTTCCACCTCCGGGAGTACGTTGGGGCTGTATGTCCCCATCCAGGTTTTAAGTATTCGACCGTCGGCTGAGACGACAATCGTCTCGGGAGTACCGCCCAACTTATAGGCCGAGCGGGTTTCCTCCGACAGTCCGCTGTAAACTGGGAATTCGATCTTATTTTCGGCTACATATTCACCCAGCTTCTCCTCAGATAGAGACAATGCCAAGAAACGGTACTTACCACTCGTGCCGTTATACAGGGCTTTAGCGTTTTCAAGGTTGCTGGCGCACCAATGACACTGCGGGCTGAATATGTAAAGTATCGTCGGCATATTACTGCCCGCGTAATTTATTAACGCTGCTTCACCGTCAAGCTTTTTCGCCTGAATGGCCGGGGCCGGCATATCAGCCTTGAGTCTGTTCTCATCCTTCAGGGTGTCGATAGCACTTCTGAGCTGTCCCACTTTTGCAGATAATCCGACGTTGATGACAACCGAAATGATTAGGAGAGTGGTCAGTACCGTGACGTGCCCCCAAGTCCGGCTGCCGAGCCTAAAAAAGGTTGAGGTATTCCCGTTAGCAACTGTGTTCATTTTCTCTCTCCTCTCTGAGTTCGCCCCGAGCCACAGATGATCTGGTGGACACAGAGATAGTTACCGTAATTCTCCGCGCCATCTTACTCGCATGAGTTAACGGGTAAGGCAATGAATTCTACGATTCGGGACGCTACTAGCAGGGCATGAAGGCCCCGACAAGTAGCGTCCCGAAACGCCTTACGGCTGGCACGCTGTTAAGCAGTAGTTCCTCTGAGCCGGCGCACACCAAGATGCTCCCTGCGGCGGTGGGCAGCAGACTGCATACCCTTGACAATCATTACCCCAAGTGCAACATACGCCGAATGCCTGCACTGTCGGCTCTCTTAGCTGCAAAGCAGAAAAGACCATCGCCGCCAGCAACACGACATATAGGAGATACCTACGTCGATTACTGAACCTCATGGTGAGACTCCCCTATCGTTCGAGATTGATAAAGCCTAGCCGGTGGCTCAGGAAAGCTGAGTCGCTGAATGAAAGTCAGGGGAATTCTAGATTCCGGTGGGGGAAGGCGGAATGCTGAAAGCAAAGTAAACTTATGAAGAGACAGCGCATCCTTGCATTAGGTCATCAGGCCGTGAGATGGCGCTATCAATTCATTTATGTTAGCGCCGTAATTTTATGACTTGGCAACAAAAAGTCAAGATATTTTTTCTCTGACCGCTTATCACTTTTGAAAAGTTGGGCGCAGCCTGTTAAAGCCAAGTCTTTGTTTTGCTTAGAGTTCTTTCTTGATTCCCGTAAGCGACCAAATGTGCGGCCTCAACTTGGGCGC
>Ga0070740_10000626_pt1 | contig 67474 bp, 46 predicted proteins | sample Coa_R2_FD_67286 | JGI IMG/M metagenome (GOLD analysis project Ga0070740, IMG submission 67286) | Surface soil microbial communities from Centralia Pennsylvania, which are recovering from an underground coalmine fire - Coalmine... | ecosystem: Environmental > Terrestrial > Soil > Unclassified ... | reverse complement strand
CACGACAGGAGACTATGGAGCGCCGCCCGCCTCGGCCCAAAACACAAAGCGTCCGCCGCGCGCGACTCGTCAACTGCGCGCTCGCGCTGCTTCTCTCCGCACAGTGCCTCGTCCAAATCCCTGTGCAGTGCCTCGCCCAGACGAACGCCGCGGTCAAACAGCCGCAACGCTCCGGCGGCACGGTCACGATTCACTTCGACCCCGCGCACCCCGCAAACACCTTCGTCCCGTCGCGCACGCTCGGCGCGGGCGTTGACGGGCACGAGCGCGGCGAGGCCGAGCGTATGCTCTCGCCCGCGAACGTCGCGCAGATGTTGAGTGCGGGACTGGGGCCGCTCTCCTACCGCCTGCGTACCGAACTCGGCGTCGAAGCGTGGCACTGGAACCCGCGCGGCAGTTGGAGCGACGCGGCGCGCGGGCAAGGCTACTGGACATCCGCCGACGACAGCGGCGACGACATAAATCTCAGCTACGGCTACCGTCTGCCCCGCCGCGGCAGCACGATTGACCAGGCCAACAACGACGGCTACTCGCGGCTCGACGACGGCGACCCGCGCACCTTCTGGAAGAGCAACCCGTACCTCGACCGGCATTTCACCGGCGACGACAACGCGCAACACGCGCAGTGGCTCGTCGTTGACCTCGGTCGCCTCGTGGCCGTCAACGCGATACGAATCCTCTGGGCCGAGCCTTACGCGACGAGCTTTGAAGTTGATTACAGCCGCGGCTCTGTCTTCACCGCGAAGTATCAGATTCCGCCGCGACATTGGGAACACTTCGAGCGCGGGTCGGTCGAGAACGGCCACGGCGGAGACGCGCTCATGCGTCTTTCGTCGCAGCCGGTCGTTGCGCGTTACGTGCGCGTGTTGATGACGGCGAGTTCGGGCACTGCCGACGCCAGTTCAGGCGGAGACCTACGCGACCGCGTCGGCTACGCCATCCGCGAGCTTTACGTCGGACGACTCGGCGAAGGCGGACGCCTACAGGACTTCATCAGCCACGCGCGCGACAACAAGCGCCAGTCGGTCGTCTTCGCCTCTTCGACCGACCCGTGGCACCGCGCCGCAGACCTCGACGCGCGGGTCGAGCAGCCGGGCTTCGACCTCATCAAAAAGAGAGGTCTGACGAACGACCTGCCGATGCTCACGCCGGTCTCGATCCTCTACGGCACGCCGGAGAACGCCGCCGCCGAGGTGCGCTACCTCGAATCGCGCGGCGTGCCGGTCGAGCGCATCGAGATGGGCGAGGAGCCGGAAGACCAGTACATCACGCCCGAAGATTACGGCGCGCTCTACGTCCAGTGGGCCGGCGCGATTCACAAAGTTGACCCGCGGCTGCAACTCGGCGGGCCGTGCTTCGTCTCGATAGAAACCGAGAACGAGGACGAGCCGGACGACATGAGCGTCGAGGAGTGGCTCGCGCGCTTCCTCGAATACCTGCGCGCGCACGGTCACTCCGGCGATTACAACTTCCTCTCCTTCGAGTGGTATCCGTTCGACGACGTGTGCGCGCCGACCGCGCCGCAGCTCGCCGAGATGCCGGGCAACTTAACGTCCGCGCTCGAAGAGATGCGACAGAAAGTTCTGCCGCCGGGACTTCCCGTTCTCGTGACCGAGTACGGCTACTCGGCCTTCGCGGGCGAGCCGGAGGTGAGGATCGAGGGCGCGCTGATGGACGCCGAGATCGCGGCGCTGTTCCTCACGCTCGGCGGCGCGCAGTCGTACCTCTACGGCTACGAGCCGAACGAGTTGATTAAGGAGTTGCCGTGCGGCTGGGGCAATAACACGCTGCTTCTGATGGACGACAAGGGACGGGCCGAATACCGCGTGGCGACCTACCACGCCGCGCGGATGTTAACGAAGCTCTGGGCGCAGCCCGCGGACGAGCCGCTTGAAGTCTATCCGGCGAGCGCGGACATCCTCAACGAAAAGCAGCAGGAGTTGGTGACGGCTTACGCCATCCGGCGGCCTGACGGGCGCTGGTCACTGCTACTCATCAACAAAGACCCGCGCCGCGAGATGACTGTCCGGTTGCGCCTGCTCGGCGCGGGCGCTCGCGGAGATTTTTACTTACGCGGGCCGGCAGACCTCTACCGGTTCTCCGAAGCTCAGTATCGCTGGCAGCGGGACGGAGAACACGGCCACCCTTCGCGCAGCGAGCCGCCCGCGCACACCACGCTCGACGGGACTGGCGTACTCAGCGTGCGACTCCCGCCGTTCTCACTGTCAGTCTTGCAGGCCGGCCATCAGGACTGAGCCGCCGTTGGCCTGGTTATCTCGCCTCGTACTGGCCGCGGAACCTGCGCCTGACGCGCGCCGCCGTCACGTCGTCCACCTGATAGACGCAGGTCGGCTGCTTGTTCACGATCCGCCCGGAGCGCGTCAGCGTGTTGTCAACATCAACCTCGAAGCCGACGAACACGTCTATGCGGTCGCCGTCAATCCCCTGCCCCGTGTCGTGCGCGAAGACGAAGCCGTCGTGCACCTCGCCCGAAGGCAGGCGGATGCCCTTGAGCGCCGGGATGAACAGCACCGCGCCTATCTTTATCACCTTCGGGTCAACGGCAACGGTGCGAAATGGAATCAGCTTATAGCCGTCCTCGCCGATGCCGTAGGGCGCGCCGCGGACGACGAGGTAGCGCCAAGACCCGTTGCGCTTCTCCTCGAAGTTGACGATGCGCCCGTCGCGCAGGCGCGCCGAGCCTTCGATGTCGAGCTGGTGTTTGAAGGTCGGGCCGACGCGCGCGATGAGCCTGCCTTCGGGCGTGAGCAGCGGTTCGGTCGCAGGCTCGTTCGGCCATTCCGGGTTGCTCTCGTCGAGTATGCGGTAGAAGGTCGGCCTGAACGCGCCGAGTTGCCGGTAGCTCGGCGGCGCGGCGGCGCTTGTTTGACTCGCCCCGCAGACAGGCATGTCTTTGGCCGTGGTCTGCGCCTGCGCCGGAGCCGCGCCGCCGAGACTGAAAACCGCCGCCAGAGCAAAGAAGAAGCGCGAAAACATCTGCCCGTACCCTTCGCACGATCTCAAGAACCGTTTTGTCATAATGTAGCTGCAACGCCGTTTAAAGAAAACTCCCGCGCGCCCGAAGCGGAAGTCGCGCGCGCCGTTTCTATTTTTCGGCCTTCCTTCCAGAGAGTTTAAATCTCGCTGCAAATCTTCTGCGGGGACGGCGATTCAGAAAGAGTCTCTTGCCCGACTCCTATTTTCTGTGATACTGTGCGCCCCTCACGCAGAGCGTTACCCTCTTTGTCGGGTTATGACGCCGGTCGGTTCGTGCCCCCTGTTGACTGCCCTCGTGTCTCAGGCGACCGGTCTGTCCTCAATCAGCCGCTGAAGACAAGTTTCCCCGCTCCTCTGCCCTTTTGAGGAGCGTCGCCCAAAGTTCTCTCAGACCATAAGGACGACTGAACATGAAAACATCGTTCCCCCGCCCCCGCTTCCAAACTCTTAGAGTCTTTACTGCCCTTCTAATCTCTTACCTGATGCTCGTCGCGCCCGCCGTGCCGTTGGTGTCGGCCTCGACGCGCGCCGCCGCGGGCGTGAAATCAAATTCGGCGACGGACGCCGTCCGCCCGCCGGTCGTCTCCGAGCCTGCCGCCGCGCTCGACCCGCCGACGGCGATCATCTCGGCGACGAAGACAGACTCGTTCTCCGACCCCGACGGCGACGGCAAGGCCGAGCCGGGGCAGACGATCACCTACGACGTTAACGTCGCGAACACGGGCGCGTCGGACGCGACCGGCGTCACGTTCGGCGACACCATTGATCCGAACACGACGCTCGTGCCCGGCTCGCTGCGCGTCTCGCCGCTCGCCTTCGCCGACAGCTACAACGCGACGCAGGACACGCCCTTGAGCGTCGCCGCTCCCGGCGTCCTCTCGAACGACACGGGCACGCCCGCGCCGACCGCGCAGCCTATCGCCGCCGGGCCGACCACGCAGGGCGGCACGGTCACGCTCAACGCCGACGGCAGTTTCAACTACACGCCGCCCGCGGGCTTCCAGGGCGCGGACACCTTCACCTACACCGCGACGAACGGGCAGACGCCGAACGACACGGCGACCGTCACGATCAACGTTGACGCCGCGCCCTCCGTCACCTCGACCTCGCCCACGAACGGTACGACGAGCGTCGCGCAGAATTCGGTCATCACGATCAACTTCAGCGAGCCGGTCAACGCCACGACCGGCTCTTTCTCCGTCCAGTGCCCGACGGGCGCGCCGCAGACGTTCAGCGTGAGCGGCTCCGGCACGTCGAGCGTCACGCTCCACCCCTCGGCAGACCTGCCCGCCGGGCAGACCTGCACCGTGACGGTCTTCGCGAATCAGATTTCGGACGTTGACTCGTTCGACCCGCCCGACAACATGAACGCCGACTACACCTTCAGCTTCGGCGTCAAGCCCCTCGCCGTTGACGACATGCACTCCGTCACCGGCAACGTCCGCATCAACACCGCCGGCTCCGGCTACAGCGTGCTCTCGAACGACCAGGGCGCGGGACTCAGCATCACCGCCTTCGACGCTTCGAGCGCGCACGGCGGCAACGTCGTGATGAACACCTCGACGGGGACGTTCACCTACGACCCGCCGCGCGGCTTCACCGGCACCGACAGCTTCCACTACACGATCAGCAACGCGGCGGGGAGCGCGACCGGCACGGTCGTCCTCACCGTCAGCGACATGATCTGGTTCATCAACAACGCCGCGTCGTCCTGTTCGGCGGCCAGTTGCGGTCGCCTGACGAGTCCGTACAACAGCCTCGGCGCCTTCGAGGCCGTCAACGGCAACGGCACGACGATAGGCGGCGTGGTCGTTGACCCCGAAGCGGGCGACAACATCTTCATCTACACGGGCAGCGGCAACTACACCGGCCCGCTGACGCTTGAGAACAGCCAGCGCGTCATCGGCCAGGGCGCGACGGGCGCGCTCGTCGGGGCGGGCAGCCTGACCGGCATCACGCCCGCGCCCGACAGCGACCCGCTGCCCTCGACCGGCGGAACCGCGCCGTCAATCACGAGCGCCGGCGTCGGCTTCAACCTCGCGGCCAACGACGAACTCTACGGCCTCGCCTTCAACAACACCGCCGGCACGGCGATCAACGACGGCACCAACGTCGGCGCGCTCGTCATCGGCGACATCTCGATCAACAACACCGGCACGGGCGGGGCGGGCATCAGCCTGACCAGCGGCGGGAGCGTCACCTCGAACGGCGTCAACACGATCTCGACGGGCACGGGCACGGCGGTCAACGTCACCAACACGACCATCGCCGCCGGCGGCCTGACCTTCCAGAGCATCTCCTCCAGCGGAGGGACGGCCAGCAGCATCATTCTCAACAACACCGGCTCCGGCGCTTTCAACGTCACGGGCACGGGCAGCACAGCGGCGTCCGGCGGCACGATTCAGAACATCATGGGCGCGGACGCCGTCAAACTCAGCTCGACCGGCGGAATGGTGACGCTCAAGAACATGGTCATCCAGGACATCACCGCCGCGGGCGACTCCTCGGCGGCCAACAACACGCGCTCGAACGTTGACGCCATCCAGGGGCAGGCGGTGAGCGGCGGCCTGACGCTCAACAACTGCACCATCCAGCGCGTCAGCGACGACGGCATCAACGGCAGCGTTGACGGCGCGACCCCGGCGGCGACCGTCTTCAACGGCCTGACGATCACGAACTCCACCATCAAGAACACAAACCGCTTCAACGTCAGCGGCCACGCCGACGCGCAGAACGAGGCGGCGGTCTTCATTCGCGGCATCAAGGGGACGGTCTCGGTGACGGGCAGCACCTTCCAGAATGCCGGCGGCGGACTCGACCTCACGACCGACACCTCCGGCTCGCTCGACATGACCGTGCAGACCAACAATTTCCAGACGCTCTACAAAGAGCCGGGCGGCACGGCCAGCGTCGGCGGCTACGGCATCAGCGTCTTGCAGCTCGGCACGCTCTCGTCGGTCGTCCGCATCGGCGACCCGGCGGAGACGAACCCCGCGCTCGGCAACACCTTCACGAACGGCGGCGAGCTGGCCTCCGTCCGAGTCATCACGCAGACCGGCTCGTCCGGCGGCTTGCAGACCTCGGTCTCGCGCAACAGCTTCAGCGTGACCGACCACTCCTCGCCCGGCGAGCCTGCCGGAAGCTTCAGCTACAACTTCCCGCAGGGCGGCGTGCTCTACCGCGCCCTCGGCACGGGCAACTTCGAGGGCATCTTCGCCGGCAACACGCTCGATCAGGTGATGCACGCCGACGGCGGCCTCGGCCAGCTCTCGCTTTTATCCGAGGGCGGCCTCTCGGAGTTCATCGTCCGCAACAACACCTTCAAGCTCCCCTGGGATTCGTCGGTCGAGCTGATCGCCGACAACGGCTCCGGGGTGCAGACGGGCGCGCAGGTGCTCTTCACCGGCAACACCTACGTTGACGGCACGGTGGGCGACGGCACGACCGATGTCGGCGGCCAAGCGCCCTTCGACCCCATGTACATTCAGGCGCGCAACCACGGCAAGCTCGACCTGTCGTTCCTCAACGAAAATCCCTTCGGCCTGCACGACGACGTTGACAGCGGCTTCCCCAACTCGTTCCACGCGCAGACGACGAACTCCGGCGACGCGCTGAACCTGTTCCTGCAAAACTGCGCTTCGCCGCTGGGCTACGAGCTTCAGGCCGCTTCCGGTTCGACCTTCAACCTGTACCGCAACGGCTCTGCCGCCGCGACGGCGCAGGGCGTTCTTCAGGCCAACGGCGACACGGGCGGCGGCGGCAGTGACACCACGACGCCCCCGACCACCAACCTGAGCGGTGCCGGCACGGTGACTCTGTCGAACACCGCGCCCGCGCTGCCCAGCATAACCATCGCGAGCCTGACGCCGTTCGAGACGGGACGGCGCGAGTACGTCGCCGACGCTGGCCGCGCGGCCCGCGTGTGGAGCGACATTCCGGTCAACGCGACCCGCGCCACGATGGCCGAAGGAAGTGAGCGGCCCGTGTTCACCGACGCCGCGTACTTCGGCCCGCTCGGCTCGGCCCCGACGCGTGAGCTTCGCGCAGTCCGCGCCTCCTACGAGGCCGTGCGCGCCGACCGCTCTTCCGCGAATCACGCGCGCACTGCCGCCCCGGCGGGCAAGGCTCCGGCCATCAAGCTCGCGCCGAAGGCCGCAAACGTTGTCGCCTCGCCCGTCTTCTCCGGCGAGACCGTCAACGCCAACGTCGGCACGCTCGCGGCGGGCAAGACCGTCCACATCACCTTCCAGGTGACCATTAACAACCCATTCCCGTCGGGCACGAACCAGGTCTCGAACCAGGGCACGGTTTCGGGCGACAACTTCTCGCCCGTCCTGACGGACGACCCGGCGGTCGGCGGCTCTTCAGACCCGACGGTGACGCCGGTTCTGACCCCGCCCGACATCACGGTCAAGGACGCGACGGTCGCCGAGCCTCAGACGGGTTCGTCGCCCGCGGCCTTCGCCGTGACGCTCTCGCACTCGTACACGCACACCGTGACCGTCAACTTCGCGACGGCCAGCGGCGGCGCGAACCCGGCGACCGCGGGTTCGGACTACACTCCGACCACGGGTACGCTCACCTTCAACGCCGGCCAGACCGTGCAGACCATCTCGGTGCCGGTGCTTGCCGACGCCGACAACACCGAGACGAACGAGACCTTCCTCGTTAACATCAGCGGCGCGAACGTCGGCACCATCACGCGCTCGCAGGCCACCGGCACGATCACGCCGAACGGCACGCCGGGCACGGTGATCATCAGCGAGCTTCGCACGTCCGGCCCCGCCGGCGCGGGCGATGATTTCGTCGAACTGCAAAACAACACCGACGCCGACATCACGGTCTCGGCTCCCGACGGCTCCGGCGGCTGGGCGCTCGTAAAGTCCGGCGCGGGCTGCGGGGCGACGCCGGTCGTCGTCGCGGTCATCCCCGCGGGCACTGTCATCCCGGCGCGCGGCAACTACCTGCTCGTCGGCTCGCAGTATTCGCTCGCGGCTTACGCGGCGGGCGACCAGGCGCTCGTCTTCGACATCGAGAGCGACAGCAACGTCGCGCTCTTCAACACCGCAGACCTGTCGAACATCTCGACCGCGGCGCGGCTCGACGCCGTCGGCTTCGGCTCGAACGTGGGCGGCAACTGCGACCTGTTGCGAGAGGGCGGGACGCTGCCCGACGCTTCGGGCAGCACCAGCGAGTACAGCTTCGTCCGCAAGGTGGAGAAGGGAGCGACTCAGGACACGAGCGACAACTCGTCGGACTTCATCGTGGTCTCGACGACGACCGCGGCAGTCGGCGACAACACGCCGACGCTCGGCGCGCCTGGGCCTGAGAACTCGACCGGCGCGCGCGGCCCCGTTCCTTGCAGCGAGCCTCCGGGCACGACCGGGTTCACGCGGTCGCGTCTCGACTCGACGCAGGACGCGGCCACCGCGCCCAACCGCGTCCGCGACACGACGCCCAACCCGGCGAACAACAGCACCTTCGGCACGATTGACTTCCGCCGCAGGTTCACCAACAACACGGGAGCGCCGGTGACGCGCCTGCGCTTCCGCATCACCAACACGCTCAACCCGGCGACGGCGGGCGCGGCAGACCTGCGCGCGCTCACCTCTTCGGCGACAGTCGTCGTCGGCGTCAACGACGCGGCCACGTGCGGCGGCTCCGCGCCGTGCTCAGTGTCCGTGCAGGGGACGACGCTCGAACAGCCGCCCGCGCAGGCGAACGGCGGCGGCGTCAACTCGTCGCTCGGCGTCTCGACGATCACGTTCGCGACGCCGTTGCCGAACGGCGCGGACGTTGACGTGCACCTCCTCTTCGGCGTGCAGCAGACGGGCAACTACCACCTGAGCATCGTCGTCGAGGACGCGACCGCGGGCACCATCGGGCAGGACATCTGGGAACTGCGCGGCAACACCGAGACCGGCGGCGACACCGACGGCGGCTGCAACACGCCGCCCGTCGCCAACGCCGGCCCAGACCAGACCATCGAGTGCGGCGGAAGCTCGACCTCCGTCGTGCTCGACGGCTCGGCTTCGTCCGACCCCGACGGCGACACGCCGCTCACCTACGAGTGGAAGGAGGGCGCGACCGTGCTCGGCACGACCGCCGTGCTCAACACGTCGCTCGCGTTCGGCTCGCACACCATCACGCTCAAGGTCACTGACCCGAGCGGCGACTTCACCACGGACACGGTCAACATAAATATCGTTGACACGACCGACCCGATGATCACCGCCCCGGCGAACGTGACCGTCTCGACCGGGCCGGGCGCGACCTCGTGCGGCGTCGTGGTCAGCGACGGGCAGCTCGGCACGGCGACCGCGAGCGACGGATGTTCTACGTCGGTCACGGTCACGCGGTCGGGCGTGCCTTCGGGCAACAACTTCCCCGTCGGGCAGACCATCATCACCTACACGGCCAACGACGGCCACGGCCACACGAAGAGCGCCTTCCAGACCGTGACCGTCATTGACAACACGCCGCCGACCTTGAGCGTCCCGGCCAACATCGTCGTCAACGCCCCGCCCAACTCTTGCAGCGCAATGGTCAATCCGGGCACGGCGACGGCGACGGACAACTGCGGAAGTACGACCGTGACGGGCACGCGCAGCGACAGTCAGCCGCTCGGCGCGCCGTACCCCGTCGGCACGACCACGATCACGTGGAAGGCGACCGACTCGGCGACGCCCGCCAACACTTCAACCGGCACTCAGACGATCACGGTCAAGGACGCGACGCCGCCAGTCATCACGCTCACGTCCAACACCATCAGCCTGAGTCCGCCCAACCACCAGTACCAGACGCTGACCATCGCCAACCTCGTGGCGAGCGTCAGCGACTCGTGCGACGCGAGCGTTGACATCAACCACGTCGTCATCTCGCAGGTCACGAGCGACGAGGCCGAGGACAGCAACGGCAGCGGCGACGGCAACACGCTGAACGACATCGTCATCGCGCCCGACTGCAAGTCGCTGCAACTGCGCTCCGAGCGCGACGGAGGCGGCAACGGTCGCGTTTACACGATCACGCTTCAGGTCAAAGACTCGAGCGGGAACGTGGCGACCGCGATTCGCAAGGTGTTCGTGCCGAACGGCAACAGCCCGGCCATTGACAGCGGCGTTCACTACACTGTCAACGGCTGCACGCCGTAGCCGCGCGACGCGTCAACAGCGCGTGACGGGGAAAGGGCCGCGGAATTTCCTCCGCGGCCCTTCTCATTCCCGCCCGAATTCTGCCCGGCGTCGCCGCACTTTTTTGGCCGTAGAATCTTTGCTACAGTAGCGGAACACTTATGCCGTTCAACCGCCTATCAGCCGAGGAGGAGCGGGTCATCGTGGGCAAGGGCACGGAGAGGCCCTTCGCCGGCGAGTACGACGCACTGTTCTCTCCCGGCACCTTCATCTGTCGGCGCTGCAACAGCCCGCTCTACTCGGCGGAGGCCAAGTTCCATTCCGGCTGCGGCTGGCCGAGTTTCGACGAGGAGTACCCGGGGAGCGTCGAGCGTCACACGGACAGCGACGGGCGGAGAGTCGAGATCACGTGCGCCCACTGCGGCGCGCACCTCGGGCACGTCTTTGAAGGCGAGGGCTTCACCGAAAAGGACACGCGCCACTGCGTCAATTCCATCTCCATCCGGTTCATACCCGAAGGTAAAGAACTGCCGCCCGTGCTCGACGCCGGCTGAGTTCACACCCAGACTCCGGCAAGCGAGCAGGTGCGGAAAGAACGCGGGGCCGACCTCGCCGCTTATTCACGCCCGTCGGGATACGTCTAACATCCTGATTTTTACGCCGGATTATTCAGACCATAAAAAGAGGGGCGGGACTTCGGCCCCGCCCCTGGTAGCTCAGTTGTCGATGTTCCTTTAGGCGCTACGCTTCCGGCGCGAGCGCGCCTTCGCCGCCAAACCCGCCAGGCCGGTGCCGAGCAGCACCATCGTCATCGGCTCCGGCACTGTCGTCTGTTGCGCGCCCGTTATCTGCCCCGATATTGACACGGTCTGTCCGGGGTCAATCGAAACGTCGTTGACGCTGAATCTGAACGAGCCGTTTCCGCAGGTAGTCTGCCCCGCCGAAGGCGGCTGCGCCTCCGGGTTCGGCTCGCAGTTCGGGTCGCTGAAGGTGAACAGCAGCGGCGTGTTGTCGAAGTCAACGAAGACGCCGCCCGTGTTGTCACTCCTGACCGTCCCCGTGATCGTCGCGGTGAACGTCGCCTGGTTAGACCCGGCGATGCCCTGCGGGGCTGTGAAAGTGACTTGGAGCGTGAACGGCGTGTTGTAGCTCTGCGGCGCAGTGCTCAGGGAGATCGAGCCGAGGTTGTTGAAGTTCGACCCCGGATTCGGGTTGCCGCCGATGGCGCGGAAGCCGTTGGCCGTCGTGCCCTGGAAAGTCGCGTTGCTGTAGGTCAAGCCGCCGGACGTGGCCGTGGCGCCGGGCGCGCAAGCCACGCCGAAACAGCCGTTCGTGAAGCCGGCGATGAAGACCTCGTCCGCGCGCGCCGTGCCCTGCGCGATGGCGACGAAGCCGAGGGCCAGAAGGCAGAGGAAGAGAGACTTGACCGTCGTACGTAAGTTAATTTTCATCATAGGTGTTCCCCCGAAGATCAGTTGACGGACTTAATGTCAGAGAAGTAGAGAACCCCGCGAGGGGCGGGCAACGCCTGCCGGGCTGCTACCTCTGCCTACTGCTTTCCGGCTAAGCCGCCGCACCGGCGCAAGCCAGAGATGACACTCTTTACACTGTTCAGGATGGTAATACGCCTAATCCCCGGAGGCTTCCACAAAGGCGCGATTTTTTTGCCGCCCTAAAAGAGGGGCGAGCCTCTTCGCGGGAAGCCTGCCACTTTCGGCGGCGCATTCGGAAAGAGGTCATCGCCGCCCTTCGGGGTATGAAACCGTAGGCAGGGGGGTCTTACCACACTCCTTGATCACGTCCCACATCACGTTGGTGCAGGAGCCGTCGTCGAGTCCGGCTAGCTCACATTGCCTGACGCGCCAATTGAGGCCGGCGGTGAACTCTTCCGGCCTGGGCACTCCGCTGCAAAAGTCTTTCGTCTCCTCGCTGGTCTGGAAGCAGCCGCCGGTGAAGTCGTGCGTAAGCGCCCTGTGGTAGCGTTGTAGAAAGGTGTCCCGCCCCTGTTCCCTCAGCCGGCGTAAAGATTCTTGCAGGCAGCCGCGCTGGTCGGTCGTTTTGCCGAATTTCTCGCCCTCGTCGCGCGCGGCCTCGACCTGGCGGCGGTGATAAAAATATCCGCCCAGTACGCACGCCGCGCCGCCCACGAGAATAACCAACGCGACGGCGGCGGCGATGACGATCAACTTCTTCATGTTTTTGTACGCGGGCCGGTCGGGTGGTCGGCACGCCGGGCGGAAAAAATAAGAGGGGCGAAGCCGAAGCCCCGCCCCTCTCGTTAACGAGCCGCGGCTACCGCGCCGCGCGGAAGCTTTCGCTAATCTGTTTTAATGTGGCCTTGTACTCGTCGTATTTCGAGGGATGCGCGCAGGCGGTTATCCGCTGAAAGTCTTCCGCCGTCTCGATCACCGTGACCAGGCAGGTTAATTTGTCGCCGCCCTGAGTTCTCTTCACCTCGTACTGCCGCGCCCCGCGCCCGCCGACCGTGAGCGGTTCGGAGTCCGTCGCGCCGAGAGTATTGCTGTCTGCTATCTGACTCTTTCGCCCCTCCTCGGTGTACCTGTCGAGGGTGATGCCGTCAACCAGGTCGGCTTTGCTTTTGATGAAGGCGACCACGGCCATCCCGCCGCCCGCGTCGGTGCCGACCTTCATGGCTTCTCCCTCCTTGAGCTGGCCCAAGGCTCTCCAGTCGCCCGGCGCGGTGATTTGAAACTTCCCGTCGGGACTCTTGAACGTCTGCGTCCCGCCGGGCGGCGCTGAGAGGTTGCAGGCGATGGCCGCGGCGAAGAGTAGCGCGAGAGCCGTGGCCGTCTTCAGGCGTTCGGGTCGGGGCATATGTCCTCCACGGGCGAAGGGATCGAAGGGGCGCGCGTGACTTTATTGGGTCGCAGTCCGAAAGGCAAGGGCTTTGAATATGTGACCGACCCCAAGAGAGGTTGCCCGGATTAAGATGCGGCGTTGCGTCTTGAAAAATTGGGAGGCCCGGCCAGCGTCTCGGCTCACCCCGGCGGAGGCCGGGCCTCTTCTCGCAAACCTTGCGGGCCTGTGATGCCGCGCCTCCTGTCCACCTTTGCGCGGACGGCGGCGCGATTCGTAGCCCTGTTAGCCGACCGTCATGTCGGCGAGGTTGACCATCATGCCGCCCTGGTCGAAGTGGAGGCTGATGGAGCCGACCTGGTCTATGACTATGGTGATGTGGCCGTTGCCCTCGTAGCGGAAGTAGGCGTCCAAGCCCCGGTAGCGGACGACGCCGCCCCAAGTCTTCTCCGTCCACGGTATCTTCGGGTTCGTGTAGGGCGCGAGCTTCTTGTCGCCGAGGTCTATGATGTTGATGTCTCCCATCCCGTATATCCGGACGGTATGCTGCCCCGACAGGTTCGGGAGTTGGTAGGTCTGGCCCGGCTCGAATATGCGGTTGCCGCCGTCAACGAAAACTCCCGTGACGTAATTGTTCGTCAGCGTCACGTCAAACATTTAGCATCTCCTTTCAAAGTGGTGGGTGGTACGTTAAAAGCCTGTCCCGCACCGAGTCCGTGCGCGACGAACCGTGGCACGAGCGCAGGCGGGCGACGAATTAATTCGCTCAGCATGAAGGACAAGACCCCGAGCCTCGGGGCTAAATCTCCGGCGGCCTCGGCGGGGCGAGGCGGCTTATATCACTAACGGATTCGGGGCACAAGCTTTTCTCGGTTTAAATGCCCCATGTTGAGTCCGGGCATGGTGCGCGCCGACCCCAACGGGCATGCCCGTCGATCCGGTATTCACTGACGATGTCCGAGTCGTGGAGCTATCCGGTCTTCAAAGGCCCGGCGGCCTTGTAAGCACTGAAGACGATGCCGGACGGAAATGCTTTCGTGCCGACAAGCTCGAATGAACGCGGCGGGGTTCCCTCAACAAAGAAGCGCTTCCCCGTGCCCAACAGCACCGGATAGACGACCAGCAGGACTTCATCCGCAAGCCCGTGTTCGACGAGCGTAGATGTCAGCGTGGAGCTGCCCGAGAGGATAAGGTCGGGGCCGTCCTGCGACTTGACGCGGCGAACGTCCTCGACGATGTCCGGCCCAATGCCCTCGGACGGCCCCCATTCGAGACTTTCCGGGCGGTGGGTTGCGACATACTTCGTCGCCGCGTTGAGGCCGTCCGCCAACGGACTGCTCGGCGCCTTCGGCCAGAAGCCCGACCAGATATCGTAGGTGCGACGGCCAAGCAGCAGATCGAAGCTCTCGCCATACGCGGCCATGATTGCATCCCGTCCGGCGGGGGTTCGATAGGGCGCGGTCCAGTCGCTGTAGGGGAAATCGTCCGTATCGGCGGAGTGCTGGATCACGCCGTCGAGCGAGATGTGTTCGATGATTTTGAGCTTTCTCATTCGAGTCTCCGTGTTCTGGGGTTTCAGTTTCTGAGGATACCTTCATCCTCGCCTAGCCGACTGAAAGCATGGTGAGCACCTGACGGTTGAGTTGATGCGGCGGCGCGATTTCACGATGCATCGCCGGACGAATCAAGTTACGAAACACGCCCCGCCGCTCGCGCCCAACGATTTGTTAGATGCGGGGCGGTAACTATCCAAGCGAGCTTACTGCAAAAGGAACTCTCTTGTTTGTCGGACTACTTCATCTGCGGTTCTGCCGCGAAAGACGTAGTGAGTCGCGTCCTTCATTTCGACGACCTGCCCGCGCGGCGCTTCGCGGCGGAACTGCTCGACGCTCGCCCGCTGGAAGGGGATGAAGGTTTTAACCCACCACTCGTCAAATTTGCGGCGCGTCGCTTCGTCGGCCTGCGCCGGGATGGAAGGATAATGTTCGGGCGTCGCGTAAAAAGCCAGCGCCGGCACTTTGACCTTCGTATAATCGGGGCGGAATGTGCTCATCGCTTTGGTAATCGCTTTATAGATTCCCCACACCTCGGGCGGAGGCATATCTTTGACGACGACGTTAGCGGCTTCCGGCGAACCCTGTGCTTCGAGATTCAACCGCTTCCAGACGGGCGGCAAGCCGGGGTCTGTTAACACGATGTCGAAGAAGCGCGTGCGATTATAAGCGGCTTCAAGATAGACCATTTTCCTGACTCGACTGGGATAAAGCGTGGCGAACGTGGTCATCTCGTCGCCCGCCATCGAGTGCCCGACGATGCTCACCTCACCGATTTTCAGGGCGTCGAGAAACTGGCGTATGTCTTCGACGCGGGTGGCGATGTCGTACCCGGTCGCGGGCTTATCCGATTCGCCGAAGCCGCGTCGCGTGAGTCCGATGACGTGAAAATGGTCGGTGAACTTCGGCGCGAAGTCGTCGAAGACGTGGGCGTCGTCGCCGTATCCGGTCAGTAGCAGTAAGACACTGCCCGTGCCACCCCAATCGAGGTAATGAAGCCTGATGCCGTTAGCGGTGACAAAGCCGCTCTTGTGCGACGACGTGTCGGCGGGCCTGGTAGTTGGTTCGGCGTTCTGCGCCGGGGCAGACTGAACGCAGAGGAGGGCTGCGAATAGGATGAGTAGCTTGGCCGGATTCAATTCCCTACGCATTACCATGTTCTCTTCCTGAAATAAGCAAGCATCTAACTACCATCATGCCGCTACGGCATATACATTTTTATCACGACTGCGGCATATCATCCCCACACGGGATGAAAAGCCGCACGCTGAACGTTAAGCCTTCATCTTGCACCCTCCCCGGCCAGGCGCAGCAACAGGGTTGTAGCGAGCGGAAGAGAAGGGGCGAAGCCCCGCCGGAGCCGGAAGACCTCGCCCCTGCAATCGCCGTCCGTAACTCGTCGATAACATGGCGACTCGCCAGCCAGCCGGATTTAACAAACATTTAAGTTAGCCTTTACCCTGATTTAACTCGGCGGCGATAGCCTCCGTCCTTGCCGCGCCAGACTTTTAAAGACATTTCAACCCGGACGGTACGCGACGCACGGCGACCGATGCGGTCTTCCGTCCTCGCACGACGCCGTCGTGTGTCCGACAGAATCTTCAAACTGCTCGACAGCTCCACAGGAGGTCTCCGATGAACTGCTTTAGCCAGAGGCGGCTCCCCCGCCCTGTGTTTTTTCTACTCGCCTGCGCGGCGCTCGTGCTGGCGCAATCCTTCGCGCTCGCGCAGACCGACACGGGCCGCATCGCCGGGACAGTGCGCGACCAGAACAACGCCGTCGTGCCCGGCGCGACCGTCACCGCTAAGAACGAGCGCACGGGCGAGGAGCGCTCCGCGACGACCGACGCCGGCGGCGTCTTTCAGATTCCGGCGCTGCACGCGTCGAACTACACCGTCACCGTCAGCGCGAAGAACTTCGCGCCGAACACGATCACGGGCGTGCAGATCAACGTCGGGCAGGAGCAGAAGCTCGACATCGCGCTCAACGCGCAGGGCGTGACCGAGTCTTTGACGGTCGTCGGCGGCGCGACCGAGGCGGCGATTGACACCGGCTCGGCGAAGATCGGCGCGACCGTCAACGAGCGCGAGGTCGAGAGCCTCCCGCTCAACGGTCGCCAGCTCTCGCAGCTCTACCTGCAAGCGCCCGGCTCGGTCAACTCCGGCTCCGGCACGTTCGGCGACATACGCTTCTCTGGCCGCGCCGTCGAGCAGAACGCCGTCCGCTACGACGGCATCGAAGGCTCCGGCATCATCGACGCCGCGCCCGGCGTCCTCAACGGCGAGGTCGCGACGCCCTTCCGCCTTCAGACGAGCCTTGAGAACGTGCAGGAGTTCCGCGCCGACTCGAACAACTACCCGGCTGAGTACGGCACGGGCACGGGCGGGCAGATCAACGTCGTCACGAAGTCGGGCGGCAACCAGTTCCGCGGCTCGGTCTTCGAGTACTTCCGCAACAGCGCGCTCGACGCCTCGAACTTCTTCGACAACATCGTCGGCACGAAGACACCGCTCAGGCTCAACCAGTTCGGCGGAAGCCTGGGCGGCCCCATCAAGAAAGACAAGCTCTTCTTCTTCGGCTCATACGAGGGCTACCGCCTCCGCGCCGGACTCAACACCATCGAGGCCGTGCCCGGCGACCCTTCGCGCATCTGCGCCGTCGTCACCTGCCTCGCTTCGCAGATTCCTTTCCTCGCGGCCTTCCGCGCTCCGGGCGCGGCCATCATCTCGCGCGGCACGGGCACTAACATCTTCGACGTGGCGCAGCTTCAGGCCAACGCCGTCGTCAACGAGAACGCCGAGTCGGGCCGGCTCGACTGGAAGATCAGCCAGAAGAACACGGCATACTTCCGCTTCTTCCGCGACGACGGCAAGAACTTGCAGCCCGAAGGCGTGACGGGCCGCGCCGTCTCCATCACCGCCAACCCGCAGAACGGCGTCGCAGCCTTGCAGACGGTCTTCTCGCCGTCGCTCCTGAACGAGTTCAAGTTCGGCTACAACGGCGCGAAGACGCGCATCAACGGCATCGCGCCGACCGTCAACGGCCTCGACCTCTCGGCGGTCACGATCAACGTCAGCGGCAACACCGCGAACTTCAACCTGCCGGGTCAGGGCAGCTCCGCGGGCACCGCGACGCCCGGCGGACTCGTGCGCGCCAACTCCGCGACGAACGGGCGCGGCCAGCCCTACACGCCCTACACGCTCTCCTTCATTGACAACCTGAACTACACGCGCGGCAACCACAACTTCAAGTTCGGCGGCGAGGTGCGCCCCGTCCGTCTCTACACCGACCGGCAGGGCGGCACGACCTACACCTACGCGAGCCTCCAGAATTTCCTCGCCGGCAACCTCCAGTCAATCCAGTTCCTCGGCGACCTCTCGGCGACGAGTCCGTTCACCGGCGTCTCCGGCATCCGCGAGGCGAAGCAGGCTTACTACATCGCCTACGCACAGGATCAGTGGCAGATTCGCCCCGGCCTGACCTTGAACTACGGCCTGCGCTACGAGTACTACACGCAACTGCGCGAGCGCAGCGACGCGCAGATTCTCTTCGACATCACGAACGGCACTCTGCGCGACCCGAGCCAGGAGCCGTACCACTCGTCGAAAAATAACTTCGGCCCGCGAGTCGCCGTCGCGTGGTCGCCGAACTCGACCGGCAAAGGATTCTTCGCGGGGGGCCGTAGCGTCGTCCGCGCCGGCTTCGGCATCTACTACGGGCCGGGACAGACCGAAGACCAGATTCAGCCCATCGAGAGCGACCGCGTCGGCTCGACCATCAGCGGCTCGACCCTCGTCAACGGCACGCAGCTCTTCACGTTCCCGACCGACACGGCGCTCTTCACACAGTTCTTCATCAACAACCCGAACAACCGCTCGTACCAGCCGCGCGCCTACGCGCCCGACTACACGATCCCGGAGAAGGTCTATCAGTACAGCGTCTCCTACCAGCAGGAACTCCCCGGCCACGTCGTCGCGACCGTGGCATACGTCGGGAGCCGGGGGCGCAACCTCTTCCTCCGCAGCGTCGCCAACCAAATCTTGCGCGGCACGGCGACCATCCCTTCGACTGCAACGTCGCTTCCCGCGGGCGCGGGCGTCGTCAACATCACGAACGCCGCGGGTCAGGTCGTCGCCGTCCGCACCGTGCGCGAGTTCTCCATCGTCTCTGGGACGACCGTGCAAAACCCGTTCGCCGAAGTTGACTTCAAGACGAGCGGCGGCACAGACAGCTACAACTCGTTCCAGAGCCAGCTCTCGCGCCGCTTCAACACGGGCGTGACCTTAAACGCGCAGTACACATACGGCAGGTCAATCGGCGACACCTCCGGCTCGAACGAGGCGCGCACCGCGGCGAACAACGCGCGCACGCTCGCCGACTGGCAGTACGACCAGGGCAACAACAACTTCGACATCCGCCACACCTTCAACTTCTCGGCGGTGTATGACCTGCCAATCGGCAAGGGCAAGGCTTACGACTTCGGCAGCACCGGCAACGCCATCTTTGGCAACTGGGAGGTGGGCACGATCTTCAACGCGCGCTCCGGCGTGCCCATCGAGGTCGGCATCGTCCGCCCCGACGTGGTCGCCGAGTGCGTGCAGGCGGGCGGCTGCACAATCAACACGAGCGCGACGGCGACGACGACCGTGCCGCAAGGGTTCACCGCGCAACTGCCGACCGTGAGCGGCACGCAGCCGCTGCCCGTCGGCTTCGCGGCGGTCGTCAACGTCCCCGGCGGCGGCGCTTCGCGCAACGTCCGCAGGCCCGACCTGATTCCCGGCGTCAACCCGTACCTGAACAACGACCGCAACCTGCTCAACCCCGCGGCCTTCGGCATCCCCGCGCCGGGCACGTTCGGCAACCTGCCGCGCAACGCGTTCCACGGCCCCGGCTTCTGGCAGCAGGACTTGATCCTGAACAAACGCATCCCCATCAACGAGCGGCTCAACGTCGAGTTCCGCACGGAGATTTTCAACATCTTCAACCACGCGAACTTCGCCAACCCGTCCTCGACGCTGAACGTCGCGCTGCCGACGCTCACGTTCAACTCGGCGGCCAACGCCTTCGTCGTCGGCTCCGGCCAGCAACCCGGCCAAGGCTACACGCAGTCGGCGGCGGGCACGGCCTTCGGCCTCCTGCGCCAGACGGTCGAGCGCACGGTCGGCCTCGGCACGCAGCGGCAGATTCAGTTCGCCCTGCGCCTAAACTTCTGAAGAAGTATGCACAACTGTTTGCCGGGAGCGCGGGCATCCTGCCCGCATTGAGCGCGCCAGCGCGAAAATAATTCTCTAAAGATGTAGCGTCGGAGAAAAGAAAGACTTTGTGCTTGCCTCGCAAGCAATGCGGGCGGGATGCCCGCGCTCCCGGCATCAGCAATTTGACAAGAGGGCTGCGGATGTCACAAACGGTTCACACGGATGTCGTCCCTTCGCGCGCCGAGCGGCCACAGCCGCCCGACGTTTACGACGACGGTCGCCTGAGAGTCGAGCACGAAAACTACTACGTGTCGTGCGGCGGCGAGTCGCTGAAGTTCCCGCGCACGGAGTTCCTCCTGCTCTCGCGACTCGCGCGCAACGCCGAGCGCGTCGTCAGGGCCGAGGAACTCTGGCGTCACGCGTGGGGCGACAGCAAGCCCTACAACGCCGAGAGCCTGCACGTACACATCTACCGCCTCCGCGGCAAGCTCGCGCCGCACCGCATCCAGATCGAGACGATGGTCAACGTCGGCTACCGCCTCGTCCTCGACGCGGACGAGGCGACCGAGCGCCGACGCGAATCGGCCTGAAGCGAGGTACGCCCGACGAGCGTTAGCTTGTCGTTCGTCCTCGACAAGCTAACGCTTGCCGGGCGTGCGCGGCGACTCACTACTCGAAGTCGCCGCAGTGTGGCCCTTGTCGAAAGACGGATTAGAATTTAAAGTCTGGAGTCTGAAGTCAGAAGTAGCGGACGATGCTTCGACCCCGGACGCCGGACTTGAGCCATGACAAGACCTGTTCTCATCGTCGAAGACGACCCCGACATCGCCGAGGGGCTGCGCTACAACCTTGAGCGCGAAGGGATGACCGTGCGCGTCGCCGAGACCGGCGAGCGCGGACTCGCCGCGGCGCTCGACAAGAAGAACCCGCCCGCGCTCGTCCTCCTCGACCTGATGCTTCCGGGCATGAGCGGCACAGAGCTTTGTCGAAGACTCCGCCGCGAACCCGCCACGCGCCGCACGCCCATCATCATGCTGACGGCGCGCGTCTCCGAGGCCGACCGCGTCCAGGGACTCGACCTCGGCGCGGACGACTACATCTCGAAACCATTTTCGGTGCGTGAGCTGATGGCGAGGGTGCGCGCGGTGCTCCGACGTTCGGACGAAGCGGCCAGCGCGGTTTACGAAGACGACAAGCTGAAGATTCGCTTCGAGGACATGCACGTCGTCTGCGACGGCGCGGAAGTCAAACTCACGCGCAAGGAGTTCGCGCTCCTCGCCACGCTCGCGCGCCGGCCCGGCAGGGTCGCGCCGCGCCAGCAACTGCTCGACGACGTTTGGGGCCAGCAATACTACGGCGACACGCGCACGCTCGACGTTCACATCCGCCGCCTCCGCCAGAAGCTCGGCCCGTGCGGCGACTCAATCGAGACGGTCGTCGGCGTCGGCTACCGCTTCGTCGGCTGCCCGACCAATCCCGGCGAAGGCCCAGCCGCGCGCGAAGCGTAAACTCACGTCAAGCCGCAACTAAATCAACTCGCGACCGCGCCGCTCAAGGCGAAGGCGCGGCGCGCGGCGCTGTCTGCTGCCTCGCCTTCTGCAACTGTTCGAGCGTGCCCTTGAGCGATTCGAGCTTCTGCCCCGCCTCGCCGAGCTTCCCTTCCGCCGTCAACTTCTGATAGTCGGCGAGGTCTGACGCGGCGCGGTCAATCAACTCCGACTCGGTCGGGGCCGCGCCCTGCTGTACGGGGCCGCTCTGCTGCGGCGGTGGGTTCGGCGGCGCACCGCCCGCGCTCGCTTGCGGCGGCTTCGCGCCCGTATTGTTGCCGAAGAGACTCGACAAGGCTTCGGCGAACGTCGGCGCGAAGGCGATCCGGTCCTGCGTCGCCAGCACGACGAGCCGCAGCTCCGGCATCGGCGAGCGCTCGGCCTGAAGGTAGATCGGCTCGACGTAGAGCAGGCCGCGACCGAGCGGGACGATGAGCAGGTTGCCGCGCTCGACGCGCGAGCCTTGCTGGTTCCAGAGCGTCAACTGCGAAGAGAGCTGCGCGTTCTGTTCGACTCGCGCGTTGACCTGGAGAGGGCCGTTGATGAGCTTCGACTTGGGGAACTTGTAAACCAGAAGCGAGCCGTAGGCCGCGCCGTCGCTCCGGCCCGCCATCCACCCGATCAGGTTGTCGCGCGACGCGGGCGTGAACACGATCACGTCCGTAAACTCCGGCGCGGCCTCGACGCCGCCCGACGCGCCGCCCGGCAGTTGCAGCAGCGCGAAGTAAGGTTCGAGCGGCTGCGCGCCTCCGCCCTGCCCGCCGCTTCCGCCCTGACCGTTGCCGCCCTGATTCGGAACCGACTCGCGCGCGACGCTCCACATGTCCTCGCGCTGGAAGAAAACTTTTGCGTCGTCGGTGTGGTAGAGGCTGTAAGCCTCGGCCTGCGCGGTCAGCAGAGTTTCCGGGTAGCGGACGTGCGCGCGCAGAGTCTCCGGCATCTCCGCGGCGTCGCGGAAGAGTTTCGGAAACAGATTGCGGTACGCGCGGAGCAGCGGGTCGTCTTTGTCGAAGACGTAGAAGTTCGTGCTGCCGTCGTATGCGTCAACGACGACCTTGACGCTGTTGCGTATGTAGTTGATCGTGCCGCCCGCCGCGTCGTAGTGGCGCGAGTACGGGTACGTGTTGGTCGTCGTGTAGGCGTCAAGCATCCAGTAGAGCCGACCGTCGTCGCCGACGACGATGTAAGGGTCTGCGTCGTAGGTGAGGAACGGCGCGAGCGTCTGCACGCGCTCGGCGATGCGGCGGCGCATGAGCACGCGGCTCTGCGGCGTCACGTCGTCGGCGAAGGGCAGGCGCGACAGGTCGCCCAACTCCCACGCGAGGAGCCAACGCCGGAAGAAGCCGCCGACCTCGAAGCCGCCCTTGCCCTCGTAAGTCGTCGAGGCGTTGGCCTCGCCCTGCGGGTAGTCGAACTCCTTCTGCCGCGTGTTGACATAGACGGTCGTGTCGGTCTTCTCGCCGAAGTAGATTTGCGGTCGCGTCAGCTTGATGTCGGGCGTGGAGGATTCGGTCGGCATGTTCGAGAGGACGAACTGCGGTCGGCCTTCGGGCGTGAAGCCGTTGGCCGGGTTCATCGTCACGCCGTAGCCGTGCGTGTAGATCAGACGCTCGTTGATCCAGTTGCCGCGCGACGACGCGGGCAGCTTCGACACGTCGAGTTCGCGCGCCGCGAGCATCATCTGCGTCGTCTGGCCGCCGACCTTATAGCGGTCAATGTCAACGTCGTTGAAGTCGTAGTAGGTGCGAATCTCCTGCACCTGCCGGAGCGTCGCCTGAAGCGCGTGATAGTCCCAGATGCGAAGGTTGTCGAGCGTCGGCTTGTTCGCGTCGAGCGCGTAGGCCGAGTCGTCCGTGTCTGCCGGGAAGTCGCGCGCCTCGACGCGTTCGAGGTTGAACGCGCGACGCGTGGCGGCGATGTTGCGCTCGATGTAAGGCGTCTCGCGCTCAAGCTCGTTCGGCTTGACGACGAAGCTCTGCACGTAGCCGGGGACGATGAGGGCGGCGATGACGTAAACGACGACGGGCAGCGCGAGCGCCGCGAGCAGCAATCGCAGCCGCCGCGTCGAGAACGCGTTGACGAGCGCCACGACAGCGGCGACGACGAGCGCGACGGCGACGATGAAGAGTCCGGGCAGAAGGTAGTGGTCTTCGGTGTAGGTGACGCCGCTGAAAATCTGGTGGTCGTCGAACATGAACGAGAAGCGCGCGAGATAGACGCGAACTGCTATCGCGACGAGCAGGACGGCGAGCGCGGTCGAGGCGGCCTTGTACGCCGCGACACGAGCGGGCGCGTCACTCGCTCCCTTCGACGTGAGCCTGGCGCGCGCGTCTTTGCCCGTCGGGATCAGTCCGAGCAGCGCGTAGGCGCACGCGCCGCACAGGACGATGAAGGCGAGCGTCGTCGCCCACGACGTGACTGCGTCGAGCGCCGGCAGCGTGAAGAGGTAGAAGCCGAGGCTTCGACCGAACACGGGGTCTGCGTCCCCGGTCTTCGGCGCGTTCAGCCACAGCGCGAAGGTCTGCCAGGACTCGCTCATCGAAATGCCGTAGCCGAGTCCGAACAGAGCCGCGACGATCCACGCGGCGGGCTTCAGAAGTCGCGCGGGCTTGACGAAGACGGGCTGGTTGTTGACGACGACGCGGCGCGGCGCGAGCGCCGAGACGACGAAGGCGCGCTCCATCAGCCAGAACGCGCCGCGAAGTATCACAGCCGTCGCGACGGCGAAGACGGGGAACAGCGCAAGCTCGTACCAGAAGCCCGTCCAGTAAACAGACTCGTAGCCGAGCGAGCCGTACCACAGCGTCTCAAGATAGACGCCCGCCGCGCGCGAGAGAAATATGAAAGCGACGACGAGCGCCAGGATTAGCAGCCACAGCCGCCGCCTCCGGCCTCCGCCCGACCGCTCCGGTTTGATGTCAATGACCTCGCCTTCAAAGTCGTCCTGCTCGTCCTGTCTTCTCGCTGCGCTCATATCTGGAAGGATACTCCGAAATCGAGAGAAGTGTTACCTGCGACAATCGAGCGAAGCATAAGCTGCTTCGCGCTTGGTCTCAACTACGACTTCAATGCTCGTGCGTTCGGTGCGAGTGCGTGTGCGGGTGCGCGTGGACGGTGCCGGGGCCGTGGACGTGCCGGTGCGCGTGAATCAGGCTCGTGCGGCGAAGCAGCGCCTCGTCACGCAAAATATCTGACGGCGTGCCTTCGGCGACGATGCGGCCCTCGGCGAAGACGAGACAGCGGTCGGCGATGTCTTCGATCACGTCGAGGTCGTGCGTCGCGGTGACGACGGTCTTCGCGCCGCCGCGCGCGTCCACGAGCAGGTCAATCACGCGGCTGCGGCTCGCCGGGTCGAGCGCGGCAGTCGGCTCGTCGAGCAGAAGCACTTCGGGGTCGAGCACGAGGACGGAGGCGAGCGCGACGCGCTTCTTCTCGCCGCCCGAAAGCCTGTGCGGCGGTCGGTCTTTCAGGTGCGCGACCTCCATCAACTCAAGTGACGCGGCGACGCGCCGACGAATCTCGTCCTTCGGCCAGCGCATTTGCAGCGGGCCGAACGCGACCTCGTCGAAGACCGTCGGGTTGAAGAGTTGAACGTCCGGGTTCTGGAAGACGAGTCCGACGCGGCGGCGGAACGCGCGCGCGAACTCGTCGTCCTGAAACCCGGCCTCGGTCAGTTGCTCGCCGCAGAACGCGACGCTCCCGCGCTCGGCGAAGTAGAGTCCGTCGAGCAGGCGCAGCAGCGTTGACTTGCCCGAACCGTTCGCGCCTACCAGCGCGACGCGCTCGCCGCGACCGACCTTGAGCGTCAGCCCGTCGAGCGCCGTCACGTCCTCGTAGCGGTAAACGACATCGCGAACGTCGAAAACGATTTCGGGCAACGGCGGCTCCTTGCGACGGAAGTTAAATCGAAGGCGGCGCGAAGCCCCGGCGTCCGAGCCAGAACAGCGCGACTGCGGCGAGAAGGAAGGCGGCGAGCGCGAGCCAGTCCCGGCGGCGCATTTGGAAATCGTCGAGCGTATAGACCTCGCCGCGGAAGCCGCGCGACTGCATCGCGAGATAGACCTCGCCGCTCAGTTGAAACGTCCGCGCGAGCAGCACGCCCGCGCTCGCCGCCGCGAGCCTCCGGCCCGTCGGGCCGTCGAGCGCGCCGACCGTGCGGCTCTGACGCGACTCGAACATCTCGCGCGCCGTCTGAAGAAGCAGGAAGACGTAGCGATACGTCATTCCGAGTATCACGACGAACACGACCGGCACGCCGAGCGACGACAACGCCTTGAGCACGTGCGTCCAGGGCGTGCAGAGCACGAGCAGGAGCGAGAGCGTCACGGCTGTCTCGACGCGCGCGACGAGGTAGAGCGCGCTCTGAATCCCCTGTTCCGTCAGGGGCCAGCCGAGCAGCGGCAGACGCATGGCGGCGCGGCCCGGCGTGATGAACAGGGCGGGCAGCGCGATGAGCGCCGTGAAAAGAAACGCGCCGAGCCACGCGCGCGCCGCGAGCGTTCGCAGGGGCACGCGCGAAAGAAGCGCGAGCGCGAGCGCGACGGCGAACACGCAGATGATCGTCGGAAGGTTGCGTGCGAGCGCGGCGTCGAGCAGGAGAAGCAGGAGGCCGCAGACCTTCACGCGCGGGTCGAGATGTTGCAGAAGACCGTCGGCCCTCGCCAACTCTTCGGCGTAGAAGGCCCGCTCGGTGCGCCACACAATCGTCGCGAGCGTGCGCTCGACGGAACTCAGACGCCGCCTGCGCCGCCTTGTTCGCGGAAGCAAGACGCGAGACTCCGATTCGTCAACGGCGATGTCGCGTTTGTGTATCGCCTTCACCCGACACCTCTCGCGGCGCGGGCGAGGCGTCCGAGCAGGAGGAAGAAAAGGATGACGAGGCCCGCGCCGAAGAGCGCCGACATCAGGTAGCCGAACGCGGCGCTCTTCAGGAACGGCGGCGCGTAGTCGGGCATCGGCGCAGACCAGAGGTGCGAGAGCCGTTCGAGTCCGGCGGGCGCTTGCGCGGGCGGCGCTTGGTTGCCCGACGCGGACGCGATCCGCGCGCGCGCCTGAGCGTCCGAAAAATCCTGCGGCCCCCACTCGCCCCACGCCGTGCCCGCCGCGAGCAGTCCCAACGGAGTCAAAATCAGGAGCGCCGCGAGCGCGAGCCACAGCGGTCGCGCCGCGCCCCAGATGCTCTGACGCGCGACTTCGACGCTGTTCGCGGTGGCGCGCGTGTTCAGTCTCAGAAGCGCGGAGTCGGTGCGCTGGAGATACGCGACGACGCCCGCGGTGATGAACATCTCGGCGAGTCCGGCGAGGGTCAGATGCCCGATGAGCATCGCCGGAACCGCGACGCTCAAAGGATACGGCGCGTAGAGCGGCGCGCCCGCGGCGTCGTGGAAGAATCTCGGCTGGATGCCGAACTCGACTCCGGCGCAGAGCGCCGCCGCGTTGATTGCGGCGTAGCCGGCGACTGCGGCTGCGACGACCCGGCGCGTCGAGCCGAGCGGCGCGCGCGCCGAGAGCAGACGGTACACGCCCGAAGCGACGAGCGAGCCGACGACCGCCATGTTGAGCGAGTTCGCGCCGAAGGCCGTGACGCCGCCGTCGCCGAAGAAGACGGCCTGAATCAGAAGCGCGACCGAGATCGTGATGATCGATGCCCAAGGCCCAAGAATTATCGCCGCGATGCCGACGCCGATTGCGTGCCCCGTCGTCCCGCCCGGCAGCGGCAGGTTGAACATCATGATGACGAACGAGAGCGCCGCGAACAGCGAGAGCGTCGGCACGACGCGCGTGTTCAGCATCCGCCTGACCCGCCGCAGCGCGACGTACCAGAACGGCGCAGCCGCGGCGTAGAGCGCGGCGCACGTCTCAGGACTCAGGTAGCCGTCGGGTATGTGCATGAAGCTATTGACTCGGCCCTCGACGCGGAGCGCGAGTCTGCCATCCGCGTTTTAAAGTCACGGATGGTGTAGCGTGGCGGCGCGGCAGCCGTCAAGCCCGCCGGGGTCAGGAGGTATCCCCGCGGCGGCGCGGCGAAAAATTTACGGAAGGCGAAATTGATAAGGGCGCGCGCGGTCGTTTATACTTGCGTCTGTTCGAGCATGAAGGACTGTGGTTGAGTGTCAGGAAGTTCCCCTGTGACGATGCCCTCACAGCAAGAAGTGACGAGGCTGCTCGTGCGGTTGACCGACGGCGACCGCGGCGTGCTGGACGAACTCCTGCCTCTCATCTACGGCGAACTGCGGCGGCTCGCCGCGGGCTACCTGCGGCGCGAGCGCGTGGGCCACACGCTCCAGCCGACCGCGCTCGTCCACGAGGCATACCTGCGGCTCGTTGACCAGACGCAGGTGCGCTGGCAGAACCGCGCGCACTTCCTCGGCGTCGCCGCGCAGATGATGCGGCGCATTCTGGTTGACCACGCGCGCGCGCACGAGGCCGGCAAGCGCGGCGGCGAGTTCCAGAAGCTCTCGCTCGACGAGAACATTGACGCTTCGGGCGAGGCGCGCGACCTCGACCTCGTCGCGCTCGACGACGCGCTCGAGCGGCTCGCCGAACTCGACCCGCAGAAGTCGAAGATCGTCGAGCTTCGATTCTTCGGCGGACTCTCCGTCGAGGAGACCGCCGAAGTCCTGGGCGTCAGCGCGCCCACGGTCAAGCGCCAGTGGCGCATGGCGAAGGCCTGGCTCTACGGCCAGCTTCAAAACCAGTGATGAGTACGAGGCGCGTGGCGACGAAATAAAAACGGGCTGCCTCCCGTCCGCCGCCTTCCGCCTTCGTGCTCTGCCTTCATCACTTGCTTTATGACCCCCGAACGCTGGAAACAGATCGAGGATTTATTCCAGTCGGCGCTCGACCTTCCCCCAGACGAGCGGCGCTCCTACATTGACGACGCGTCGGGCAACGACCCCGAACTGCGCGAGCACGTCGCCGCGCTCGTCGAACAGTACGAGGCCGCGGGCGACTTCATCGAGCGGCCCGCGGTCGCCGCCGGCGCGCTCAGCACCCACTTCGACACGGAATCTTTTCAGCCTTTCCCCGCCGCGGAGCTCGACCCGGCGATAGGCCGGCGCGTCGGCGCGTACCGCCTCGTGCGCGAGGTCGGTCGCGGCGGCATGGGCGCGGTCTATGAGGCGTTGCGCGACGACGGCGAGTTCCGGCACCGCGTCGCCGTCAAGCTCATCAAGCGCGGGATGGACACCGACTTCATCCTCCGGCGCTTCCGCAACGAGCGCCAGATTCTCGCCACGCTCGACCACCCCTACATCGCGCGACTCCTCGACGGCGGCACGACCGACGACGGACTCCCGTACTTCGTCATGGAGTTCATCGAGGGCCTTCCCGTCTATCGCTACTGCGACGAGAACAAGCTGACGGTCGCCGAGCGTTTGAGACTCTTCCGCCACGTCTGCGACGCCGTCCACTACGCGCACCAGAAGCAGGTCATCCACCGCGACATCAAGCCCTCGAACATTCTCGTCACGCCGCAGGGCGTGCCGAAGCTTTTGGACTTCGGCATCGCCAAGCTGCTAGACCCGCAGATCGCGGGCGAGATCACGCTCGACCCGACGGCGACCGCCATGCGCCTGATGACGCCGGAGTACGCCAGCCCCGAACAGGCGCAGGGGCAGCCCGTCACGCCCGCGACCGACGTTTACTCGCTCGGCGTCCTGCTCTACGAGCTGCTGACCGGCCACCGGCCTTACCGACTCCGCAACCGCGCGCCGCACGAGATGGCGCGCGTCATCTGCGAGGAGGAGCCGCCGCACCCGTCGGTCCGCATCACGAGTCCCGAAGACCTCCTGCCCGCGCAGACCACGAACCCGGACACGGAGACCCTGAGCTATCTCTACTGGTGTCGCGGCGCGACGGTCGAGACGCTCCGGCGCGAACTCGCCGGCGACCTCGACAACGTCGTGATGAAGGCTTTGCGAAAAGAGCCGGGCGAGCGTTACCAGACCGTGCAGGAGATGCGCGACGACATCACGCGCTATCTCGAAGGCCGCCCCGTCAGCGCGCCGCCCTTCTTCTCCGCCGACGTTCACAGGTCCGCGCCGCCCGCCGAGGCGGAAGCCGGCGAAACGTCGCTCGCCGTTCTGCCGCTCAAGACTCTCGACACGCACGAGAGCGAGGCGGGCGGCGAGTACATCGGCATCGGACTCGCCGACGCTCTCATCACGCGGCTCGGCTCGCTCCGACGCTTCACGCTCAGGCCGACGAGCAGCGTCGTCCGCTACAAGGGCGCGGACACCGACCCGCTCGCCGCGGGCCGCGAACTCGGCGTCTCGTTCGTCCTCGAAGGCCGCGTCCGCCGCGCCGGTCAAACCTTGCGCGTCACGATGCAACTGCTCGACGTTCACGCGGGCGCGACCGTCTGGGCAGGGCAGTTCGACGAGAAGAGCGAGGACGTTCTCCAACTCGAAGACTCGATCTCCGAGCAGGTCGCCAAGGCGCTCGTCCCGCAACTGACGGGCGGCGAACGTCTGCGTCTCGCGCGCCGAGGCACCGACAACGCCGAGGCTTACGAGGAGTACATGCGCGGGCGCTACCACTGGAGCGCCGGCAACGAAGAGGGCTTCGCGCGCGCGCTCGTCCACTACAGCCGCGCCGTCGCGCTCGACCCCGACTACGCGCTGCCGCACGCCGGGATAGCCGACTACTACAACGTGCTCGGCCTCTACGCCGTGCTCCCCTTCTCCGAGACCTCCGCCGCCGCGCTCGAGGCCGCGCGCAAGTCGGTCGCGCTCGACCCGGCGCTCGCCGAGGGCTACGCGGCGCTCGGCTTCGCGACGCTGACTCACGGCTTCGACTGGGACGAGGCCGAGCGCCACCTGCGCCGCGCCGTCGAACTCAATCCGAACTACGTGACGGGCCGCCTCTGGCTCTCGTTCTTCCTCGGCATGGAGGGGCGCTTTGAAGAAGCTCTGGCGCACGCGCGCCACGCGCTGCGGGTCGCGCCGCTGACGCCGCTCGCGCGCCACACTCTGAACTGGACGCTCTACCACGCGCGCCGCTACGAAGACGCAATCGCCTCGGCGCGCATCCTCGTCGCGAGCGAGCCGCAGTACGGCCTGGGCCGACTCCTGCTCAGCCTCGCGCTCTCCTGTACCGAAAGACACGACGACGCGATTGATGAATGCCGCCGGGCCGTCGCGCTTCTCGGCAGGAGTCCGTATCCGCTCTCGTGGCTCGCCTCGCTCTGCGCGGCGGCGGGCCGGCGCGAAGAGGCGCTCGCCGTGCTCGACGAGATTCGCGGGATGGAGGCTGGCCGCTACGTCTCGCCCTACATGCTCGCGCTCGCCTACTGCCGGCTCGGCGAGCAGGAGGTCGCGCTCACGGAACTCGCGCACGCCTTCGAGATTCGCGACGCTCGCCTCGTCTGGCTCGGCGTTGAGCCGCAGTTCGACGCCCTGCGCGGTCGCGCGCGTTTCGAGGAACTGCTGCGGCGCACGAACAACCCGCTCGCCTCGCGCCGCGCGGAGAAGGCCCCGACGACCGGGCCGCACGGCACGGACGACGACGAGGCGCGTCAGCTCTACGTCGCCGGTCGCTACTTCGCGACGCGGCGCACGGCGGAAGGGCTGCGTCAGGCCATCGAGCGCTTCGAGCGCGCCGTCGAGCGCGACCCCGCGTTCGCTCTCGCGCACGCGGAGCTTTCCGACTGCCACGCGCTCTTAAACTGGTTCGTCGAGCCGCCGCCCGCGGGCGCTTGGGAGAGCGCGAAGAGAGCGGCGCTCAGGGCCGTCGAGGCCGACGACTCTTTGTGCGAGGCGCACGCGTCGCTCGGCTTCGTCCGCCTCAACTACGAGCGCGACTTCACGGAAGCCGAGGCCGAGTTCCGGCGCGCAATCGAGCTGAAGCCGGACATCGTCGTCGCGCGCCGCTGGCACGCCTACAACCTCGCCGCGATGGGCCGCCACGACGAGGCCGTCGCCGAGATCAACCGCGCGCAGTCGCTCTCGCCCACGTCGCCCGTCGTCGCCACGGCGGTCGCCAACGTCCTCTTCCTCGCGCGCCGCTACGACGAGGCAATCGCGCAGTGCCGCCGCGCGATGGAACTCGACCCCGGCTCGATCTCGACCCACATTGTGCTGCGCTGGTGTTACGAGATGAAGGGGATGTGCGACGAGGCGCTCGCGGTTTACGAGCAGGAGCGCGCGTTCGCGGGCGACACGCCGACGACGCGGGCCAAGCGCGCGCACGTCTTCGCCTCGTGCGGCAGACGGGACGAGGCGCGCGAAATCCTGCGCGGACTCGCCGAGCAGCGCGAAGGGCAGTGGGTCACGGCATACGAGATCGCGGTCATCCACTCGCTCCTCGGCGACACGGACGAGGCGCTCGACTGGCTCGCCGTCGCCGAGCGCGAGAACGCCGTCGGGCTGACCTACGCGCGCGTTGACCCGCGCCTCGACGGCCTGCGCCACGACCCGCGCTTCGACGAGATGCTCCGGCGACTCTTCAAGGGATGACCGAGAGGGCGTGAGGCGGGCACTTGCGGGCTGAATCAGCCGTGCGAATACGCCGCCTCGCGCACGCGCGACTCGCGCCTCCGGTCGGCGCGACGGCGCGCCTTCAACTTCTGTGCGCGGCTGCGCGCGCGCAGCGCCAGCCTGTAGCCGATCCCGTCGAACGCGGCCTCGACCACGCGCGACACCGGCATCGCGAAACTCTCCGAAGTGAGCGTCAGGACGACGCCGAGCGCGAAAAGCGCCGCCGTGATTTGAATGATGCCTGACATCACACGCTCTCCTTTCCGCACGTGCGCGGGAAGACGAAGCCCGAATCCCTCAAGAGCCTCGCGTAGTTGTGCCGGAACTCCTCCGTCCGCCGCACGTGCTCCCGAACCCAGCCCGACACAACGTCCCTCGGCGCGCGGCCTTTGTCGCGCCCCCGCGACTCGGCCTGGCCGTGCGCCGCCGCCCCTGTTTCCGCTGACTGCCCGCGTTTGATGACTCGCACCTGCTTCAAGCCAGCCATGATTTTTTCCACCTCCACACACTAACGCGAGAGTCGCGTCGAAAAAGGGTCACGCCCGCCCCACGACTTTCTATCCCTGATCCTTTTCGATATATTCCCCCGCGTTTCATCGTGGCGGTAAAAATCCGGCCTCGCGACGGCGAACGTATTTGAGAAAAACTTTTCTACGAAAGGACTTTCCACATGAGCAATCAGAACGAAGCGGCGGCGCAGCAGCAGGTGCCGCCCGAAGCGTACTTGATACAGTTGGCACTCGGCGCGCTCGTCACGCAGGCGCTCTACGTCGCGGCCAAGCTCGGCATCGCCGACCTGCTCGCGGGCGGGCCGCGCCCCGTCAGCGAACTCGCCGCCGAGACCTCGACGCACGAGCGCTCGCTCTACCGCGTGCTGCGCTCGCTCGCGAGCGTCGGCGTCTTCCGCGAGTGCGACCCGAAAGTTTTTGCGCTCACGCCGGCGGCGGAGCCTCTGCGCTCCGACGCGCCGAGTTCGCTGCGCAACGGCGCGATCTTCATGGGCGAGGACTGGCACTGGAACGTCTGGGGCAACCTGATGCACAGCGTTCGGACGGGCAAGCCCGCGTGGGGGCGCACGCACGGCGTCGAGGTCCTCGACTACTTCGCCGCGAACCCCGAATGCGCCGCCATCTTCAACGGCGCGATGACCGACATGAGCACCGGCGTCTCGCCCGCGATAGTCGAAGCCTATGATTTCTCGGAGTTCGGCGCGGGCACCATCGCCGACATCGCGGGCGGCCACGGCTACATGCTCGCGCAGATTCTGAAGGCCAACCCGAAGCTGGGCGGCATCCTCTTCGACGTTGCGCCGGTCATCGAGGGCGCGGGCGAACTCCTTGAGCGCGAGGTCGTCGCCGCGCGCGTCGAGAAGGTCGCGGGCGACTTCTTCGAGTCGGTGCCGGGCGCGGACGCCTACGTCATGAAGCACATCATCCACGACTGGGACGACGAACGCGCGGTCGCGATCCTCTCGAACATCAGAAAGGCGATGAGACAGGGCGCTAAAGTTTTGGTGGTCGAGTCGGTCGTCCCCGAAGGCGACGGGCCGCACTACTCGAAGCTGCTTGACTTGGAGATGCTCGCCTCGCCCGGCGGCGTCGAGCGCACGGCTGAGGAGTACGCAGAGTTGTTCCGTCAGGCCGGTCTCCGCCTGACGCGCATCATCCCGACGCGCTCGCCCTTCAGCATCGTCGAGGCGGTCGCGGCCTGAAGAGACCCGACGCGAAGACGACGACCGACGTTCCCAAGCGAGCGAACACACAGAGAGCCGCACGGCCCGAAGAAAGGTCGCGCGGCTCTCTCTGTTCGACGGTTGAAAATTTATGGCGCGGCCTTCTTCACGCGAAGGCCGCGGCTAATTTCAGAACGTCACGCCGATCTGCCCCTGAAAGACGCGCGGGCTGACGAAGTGCGTGCCGCTGAAGGTCGAGAGAAAGTTGTAGAGCGCCTTCTCGTTCGTCAGGTTCTGCACCGTGAATCGCAGCGTCATCTTCGTGTGCTCGGTGCGGAAGAGGTTGTCCGTGCCGGCGCTCACGTCGAAGAGGTTGCGCGGGGCGACGCGCGGCGGGTTCGTGTCGTCGTTCTCGGTGCCGTCCGCCGGAATCCTCACGCGCAGCGCGCCGCGGTTCGCATCCGTGCAGGTGGTTATCGGGTTGGCGAGCGTCGCGAAGACGTTGCCGCAGAAGAGTCCGATCTGCTGCTGCTCGTCGGCGGTGAACGTGAGTGCCGTCGCGTAGTCCGTCACCGCGCCGGAGACGACGCCGCTGTCGTAGCGCCAGTTGAGGTTGACGTAAGGCAGCAGACGCTTGAAGCGCTCGAACTGGTACTGCACCATCAGCGACGACTCGAACGCCTGGTCGTGGTCAATGCGGAAGACTCCGGTCGGCAGGTCGGAGTTGAAGAACAGCCCGCCCGTCTCCGGCGGGAAGAAGCGCGCGCGCGTGTGCCCCGCCGTGAACGAGGCCGTCAAGCCTTTGTAGTCCGTCATGTTGACCCGCAGGTCGAAGCCGTCGAGCTTCGACTTGTCCCAAGAGATCGGGAACGTGACCGGCGTGTTCAGCAGCACGTTGAAGTCGTATGCGTTGTGCGTGACCTTGTTGAAGTAGTCCGCGTCAACGATGACGTGCTTGCCGACGGCCTGCTCGAAGCCGAGGTTGAACTGGTTGCGGTTGCCGGGCTTGAGCGGTTGAGTGCTCACGTCGCCGAGTGCGCCGGACGACGCGAGGCCGCCCGCGCCCGTCGCGCTCGAAAGCACGAGGTTCTCGTTGTAAGGCGTCTCGAAGTTGCGCGTATATGACGCGCGCAGAATCGTGGCCGTGTTCTTCAAGTGGTATGAAGCTCCGAGCCTCGGCTGGAAGGAGTGACCGCGGGTCAGCCCGTCGTAGTTATCGAAGCGCACGCCCGTGTTGAGCGTCAGATTTCCGAGCGTGATGTTGTCCTGCGCGTAGGCCGCCTCCTGCTTTACGTCGGCGTGGCCGTGGAAGACGAATTCGCGCCCGCCGCGCGTCAGGTCGAACGGGAGGAGGCCGGGCAGGAAGCCGGGGCTTGCCGGGTCGTTGAACGTCGGGTCGGTGACGCCGAACTGGAAGTTCTCGGTCAGGAAAGTGTGCTGCAACTGCACGCCGAACTTCGCGTTGTGGTGGCCGCTGACGTATGCGATGTCGGCGCGCACGCCCGTGTTGTTGAGCCGCCGCTGCTGGCCGAAGGTGAGCGGCTGGTCGGCGAACGGGTTGGCGCTCGGAAAGTATTTGACGAGGTCGAGCCGGTAGTACGGGTTGATCGTCAGCACGACCTTCGGGCTGACGACTCGGACGTAGCCGGGTGCGATGTTGACCGAGCGGACGAGCTGGCTCTGGTCTTGTCCGACCGCCTGCTGGTCGAACTGGTTCGGAATCTGGAAGCTGTTGCGCGCGAGAAAGAAGTTGAGGTGGAAAGTGTCCTTCGAGTTCGGGCTGTAGTCGAAGCGGTCGAAGACGTTGCCGGAAGTCCCGCGGTCGTGCAGCACCTCGAACTCCGGCGCGTCGAGGAAGCGCCCGGAGCGGTCGAAGTTGAAGGTGACGAAGTTGCCGTAGTGCGCCCCGCCGTAGGCGAGATTGAAGGCTTGGCTCGTCGTGCCGAACGTGCCGAACATCGTGCTGAAGCCGCCGGTCGGCTTGTTCTGCCCGAGGCCCGACTTGGTGACGGCGTTGACGACGAGGCTCGTCTTGTCGCCGTACTCGGCGGGCGTCGCGCCCGTGATGATCTCTAACGACTGGATGGCGTCGGGCGGCAACTGCGTCGAGAAGGCTTTGCTCTGCTGGTCGGAGATCGGCTGGTTGTCAATCGAGTACGAGGTCTGCGCGTGGTCGCCGAGCGGGTGGAAGAAGCCGTTGGAGTCGGCGACCACTCCGGGCGCGGCCTGCGTGATCACGTCGCTCAGGCCGGAGCCGGGCGAGCGCTGCGGCAACTGCGCGAGTTCGACCTGTCCCACGTCGGTGTGCGCCGTCGGCACGTTCTCGATCACGTCCGCCGCGCTCGTCGCCGTGACCGTCACCGACTCGGACGTGCCGCCCACGGCGAGCGGTATCTTCAGCGTGATGGGCACGCTCGTCCGCACGTCCAAGTCTTGCTGCGCGGCGCTGAAGCCCGTGGCCGTGATGCTCAGTTTGTAGTTGTTCGGCGGCACGTTGTCGAAGCGGAACGCGCCGTCGGCGTCCGTGTTGGCCGTGCGCGTGAAGCCCGTCACGGGGTTCGCGATTGTGACCGACGCGTTCGGCACGACCGCGCCGTTCGGGTCTGTGACCGTGCCCGTCACCGTGCCCGCGCTGCCGAGCGACTGTCCGACGGCGAGTTCCTGCGCCGCCGACGGGGCGACGCTCGCCGCGGCGACCGTCAACAGGAGCGCCGCGCGGATTGCGACTTTAGTAAAGCTTTTATGAATCATCTTCCCTAACCTTTCCGTCTAACCTGAACGTGCGGAGTGCCGCCGCTTTGACTTCGACGCTCGCGCACAACCGTGGCGTGCGCGGACGAAGTCCAGGCGGCGGTCGAATCCGACTACCTTCGCTTCGAGTCGTCAGCCGGCGTGCGGCATCAGAAGAAGCGCGAAGGCGCGACCTGAAGTTAGATGGAGGTCGAGGGAGGCGCTCGCCCGCGGCGCGGCGAGGCGGTCGCGGAGAGATATGGGACGGTGACTATCGGCTCGAAGGATTGGCTCGCGGCGGGCGCGGGCGTGAAGACCGGCCCGTAGAGTAGCGCGCCCGAAAGTCCCCTTTGCAGCTGGCAGATCGAACAGTCTTTGCTTTGAAGAAGGTCTTCCGGCTGAGAACCTGAGCCGTCGTCGCTCGCGACGGAGACGACATCCGAAGCGTTCGCGACGGACGCGCGGCGCTGACTCTCCTGGCCGTGGCGGTGAAGGACGCCGACCGTCGCGCTGAAGACGAGCGTCGAGAGCAGAAGGCACGACAGCGCACGCGCGAGCCGCGAGCGAGCCGGGTCTAATCTTGAACGCACCTTCGTCAACACGTGCCGGGACTCTTCAGCGAGGGGTAAACTTTCGTCCGAATATAACCACGCGATTTTCGGCTGTCAACGACGCCGGGCGAGCCGCCCGCGCGCGTGCGTTCATTCGCGTGGACGTTCTTCTGTTTTTCTGAACTTCGCAAAATCATTCGCTGCGCAGCGCGACGACAGGCTCGACCTTCGTCGCCCTGCGCGCGGGGACGAGGCAGGCCGCGAGCGCGACCAGCGCGAGCAGAAGACCAACAGATGCGAACGTCAATGGGTCGGTTGCCTTCACGCCGAACAGCAAGCCCGAAAACTCGCCCGAAAGAAAGAGCGCGAGTCCGAGCGCGACGCCCAAACCGATCAGAAGCCCCGCGGCGACGAACGCCATCGCCTGCAAGACGACCAGCCGGAAGACGTTCGACGCGCTCGCCCCGAGTGCCATGCGGATGCCGATCTCGCGCGTCCGCTGCGTCACCCAGTAAGACAGGACGCCGTAGATTCCGACCGCGGCGAGCACGAGCGCGACCGACGCGAAGGCGACGAGCAGCACGAGGTTGAAGCGCCGCGGCGCGAGCGAGCCTGAAAGCACTTCCTCCATCGAGAGCAGCGAAGAGACGGGCACGTCCCTGTCAATCGCCGACACCTGCTGCCTGACGGCGCTCGCGAGCGTCGAAGGGTCGCCCGCGGCGCGCGCGACGACGGCCATGCTGCCGATGGCTGCCTGTTGAAAAGAGTCGGGCAGCTTCGTGTAAGGGATGTACATTTCGGGGTCGGCCCGGCTGTCGAGTCCGCCGAACTTCACGTCGCCGACGACGCCGACGACGGCGCACTTGTCCGGCGCGTAAGCGCCGCCCGTCACGAGGACTTTGCCGAGCGGGTCTTCGTTCGGGAAGAGCTTTGCCGCCGCGCTCTCGTTGATGATCGCGACGCCGGGCGCGTCCGCGGAGTCGTGCTCGTCGAGGTAGCGCCCCTTCAAAAGAGGGATGCCCATGACCTTGAAGTAGTCGGGGCTGATGATTCGATCACGGATCGTGTAGCCGTCGCCCTGCTGCTCGTGCGCGCGCCCCTCGACCGTGACGCCGATGCGCGGGTCAGTGCCGCTCAAAGGCAAGTCTCTGACGACCGCCGCCGCTTGCACGCCGGGCTGCTGTTCGAGTCCGGCGACGAGTTGATGATAGAAGAGAGTCTTCTTCTGAGCCGGGTACGAGGCGGCGGGCAGCGTCACGCGCGCGGTCAGGACGTGCGCGGGGTCGAAGCCCGGCGAGACCGCGAGCAGCCGCCGGAAGCTCTTGAGCATCAGCCCCGCCGCGATGAGCAGCACGAAGACGAGCATCACTTCGGAGACGACGAGCAGCCCGCGCAGGCGACGCTGCCCCGCGCCGCCCGACGTGCCGCGCCCGCCGGACTTCACGCCTTCGTACAAGTCAGTTCGCGAGGCGTTGAGCGCGGGCGCGAGTCCGAACAGGAGTCCAGTTAAAAGTGAGACGCCGACGGTGAAGGCGAGCACGCGCAGGTCAATCGTCACATCATTGATGCGCGGGATTTCAGCGGGCGCGAGCGCGACGAGCAGCCGCGCGGCGACCCACGCGAGCGCGAGTCCGAGCGCGCCGCCCGTCAGCGAGAGAAGCAAGCTCTCCGTCAACAACTGCCCGATAATCCTGCCGCGGCTCGCGCCGAGCGCGGCGCGCACGGCGAACTCGCGTTGTCGTGCGGCGGCGCGCGACAGCAGGAGGTTCGCGATGTTCGCGCACGCGATCAGCAAAACGAAGCCGACCGACGCGAGCAAAGCGATCATCGCCGGGCGCAGTTCGCCCACCTGATTCTCGCGCATCGTCGTGACCGACACGCCGAGTCCTTCGTTCTCGGTCGGGTGTTCCTCGACCAACCTCTTGATGACCGCGGCGGTGTCGGCCTGCGCCTGCTCAATCGTCACGCCGTCTTTGAGCCGACCGATGGCGCGGTAGCCGCGCACCGTCCGGTCGTTGAGCGCGGCGGGCGTGGACGGCTTCGTGAGCGGAGTCCAAAGCTCCGTGGCCGAGGCGAACTGCTGGCCCGCGGGCATCTCCGCGCCGCTCGGAAACTCGAAGCCCGGCGGCATGACGCCGACGACCGTGTAATCCTCGTCGTTGAGCTTGAGCGGGGAGTCGAGCACGCGCGCGTCGCCGCCGAAGTCGCGCTTCCAGAGGTTGTAGCCGAGCACCGCGACGCGGTTGCGCCCCTGCTCCTCGTCCTCGGCTGTTAGCATCCGACCGTGCAGCGGCGCGACGCCGAGCGCGCGGAAGAAGTCCGCGGTGACGCGCGCGCCCTGCACCCTTTCCGGCCCGGCGAGTCCCGTCAGGTTGAAGGTCGTGTTCGACGCGGCGACGTAGAGCGCGAGCGGGTCGAAGACGCGGCTGCGCTCCTTGAGGTCAACGAAGTTCGCGTAGGTGACGCCGATCTTCTTGACGCCCAACTGCGGGAACGAGTCCCAGACTGTGACGATGCGTTCAGGCTGCGAGTAAGGCAGCGGTCGCAGCATCACCGCGTTGAACGCGCTGAAGACGACCGTGTTCGCGCCGATACCGAGCGCTAGCGTCAGCAGCGCGACGCCCGTGAATGCCGGACTCTTCAACAGCAGCCGCGCCGCGTGCCGCACATCACGAATCAGATTCCCCATCTCGCCTCCTCCGCCGAAGCGTATCACGCAGTCATAAGATTCAGCGGCATTATAAAACCAGAAGCGCTGTGGCGTGCGTCTTCAATCGTCGCTGATGCGGTAGTCTTCGAGCCGAAACTGCGGGACGCTCGTCGCCTCTTCCGAGTGACAGGTGAGTGGGTTCGCGATGTCGGAGATGAAGCGCCGGACGAATGCCTCGTGCCGGCGGCGCGTATCCTTCTGCGTGAACCGAACGCGCCAGGTCGAGCCGTCCACGCGCGACGACGAATGAAAGGGCAAGTCCTCGACGCCCGCGACGCCGGACTGCTTTCGCACGAAGAACTCGGCGGCCTGGACGAAGTGCGAGTAGCAGGCGCGTCCGCGGAACTTTTCGTTGACGACGCGACCCCTCCGGTACTCGTCGGCGATGCGGCGCGCCGAGGAGTCGTCGGCGTGCGCGTAGAAGAGTCCGTGCGGGAAGCAGAGGACGTTGGCGGCGAAGCGGTCGCCGCCGACGTGCGAAGACTGCCAGGCGGCGTCGCCCGCGTGACCGCGCAGCGAGTTGTAAACGGCGACGCCGAATTTCGCGCAGCACTTGTCGCGCCTGCCGTGCGTGCAGACGAGGAAGAGCGGCTCGCGCGTCAAGAGGCCGCCCTGCAACTCTTCGCCGTGCGCGATTGATGCGAGGTCGAAGCGCGTCAGATCGTCGTAGCTCTCGACGCTGAGGCGCACGGCGAAAGGCTCGCGCTCGCGGCAGCGCACGACGAAGAAGTTCATGCGCGCTTCCCTTCGCGCGCGGTCGGTCTTGATGAAGAGGACGCGTGAATTTTTGATCCGCGCCGTCGCGTCGGCGAAGAAGCGTTTGACTCGGTCGGAGAGAGCGCTGTCGCGCAAGGCGTGCGCGCCCCAGCCGTGCGGGTATTCGAGCAGGAACCAGACCGCGCCTATCGAGGCCGTGCCGAAAGTCTCCTCCGAGGAGCGGCGCGAGAGTTCGGAGCAGAAGAATCTGGACTCAACCGACAAAGAGCTTACCCCTTGATTACCGCGACGAGTCCGTGCCTCGCCAACTCGAAGACGAACGTGCGAACCGTCTTTTCTTCGGCGTGACCACGCGCCGCCTCGCACAACTCCGCGACCGTACACTCACGCGCTTCGTCGAGCCTTCGCAGAATCGGCAACGCGGCTTCCGCGAAACGCCAGCGCCGCTTCATGCAGTCGAATTCGACCGCGGCGTTTCTGACTTTAAATTTTAGAGGCCGCGGCGCGAGCAGACGCACGCGCGCGCCGGGCGCGGGAAGCGGCGCTTGCGGCATCGCGTCGAACGGCAAAGTCACGCGAGCGCGGGGCGCGGCCTGCGCGTCCTGCTCTTCGTAGAAGTGTTCGAGCACCGCGCGGTCGAACTCCGCGAGCAACTCTTCGCGCATCCGCGCGACGTGCGCCGCGCGCTCCGGCGCGGAAGCCGTGCGCGGGAGGTCGCGGCGGAAAATCTCGCTCGCGCGCATTCGCTCAGAGAGCCAGCGAAGAAGGTCGAGTCCGGTGCGGTTGTGTATGCCGACCGTGAGGTGAAGCGTCGGCTCGGCGAGCGGCAGCGCCACGTGCCACCAGCCGCGCGGGATGTAGAGCAGGTCGCCGTCTTCGAGCGTGCCTTCCCACATGGGTTCGCCGGTCGGCTTCTGTGCCTTCTCCACGTCGTTGACGAGCGGGAACGGGCGCGTCATGCCGTACACGCTCCAACGCTTGCGGCCCGCGACCTGAAGAATGAAAACGTCGTGGTCGTCCCAGTGCAAATCGAAGCCGCGCGAGGTCTGCCAGCCGGCGTAGAGGTTGACCTGCACGTGCTCGTGGAAGAGAAGCTCAAGCCCTTCGGCCAACTCTTCGACCGGCTCGCTCAACTCGTCAACGGCGTCGAGGACGAGCGTCGCGCCCGCGCGCAGATGCTTCGCGAGTTCGGCGGGTTTGAGTCGCGGGATGCTCGTGCGCCCGCGCGAGCCTGAAGCGTGCCGGAGGTACGCAGAGACGGGCAGCGGCTTGCCGTCCTGAACGAGACGCAGGCGCGGGAAGCCGAGGCGGTGGCGGCGCAGGATTTCGTTCAGGCGCGGCCAGGGCATCAGGTCAGAGAACCTGCCCGCGCGACCGCGCACGTGCAAGAGACGGACGCCCCAGGAGGAGGCGATGAACTCCTCCGGGGCGTGCGGCTCAAGTATGCGGCTCAGGCTCTCGGAGCCAGAACCTTTTTTGCTGCGACCGACCGCACTCATCACGAGTTCGTGCCGTCAGAGTCGCCCTTGTCCGAGGCGATGCCGAGCGGGTCTGTGCCGTCGGCGTCCGCGCCGGTGTCGGTGCCGTCGGCGTCGGCCACGTCCGTGCCGTCCGCGTCAGAGCCGGAGTCGCCGTCGCTGTCGTCCGAACCGTCGCCGTCCGTCCCGTCCGAGTCGCCGTCGTCCGAATCGTCGGAGTCGCTGTCGTCCGAACCGTCGGAGTCACCGCCGTCGGTGCCGTCCGCGTCCGACGTGTCGGTGTCGTCGCCCGAAACGTCGGTCAAGTCCGTGTCGTCGGCGCTGAGTTTGTAGCCCGCCGTTCCCGGCAAAGGGTCAACCGAAAGCAGAAGCCCCGAAGAAGACACTTCACGCTCGTCGCCCTGTGCGGGCCGCGAATTATCTGCCATGCCCTTCCTCCTCTTGAATTGTTGGAATCGCTTTGGGGCCAAGCTTATTACGGGAGGGCGAATAAGGCAAAAGTAAAAAGGCAAAAGGCAAAAGAAAGCTGATAGAATACGGCGCGACTCTCACCATTGGTGATGAGAGTCGCGCCATCCTTTCGTCTTAACTTTTGCCTTTTGCCTTTTTACTTTTGCCTTATCTTGAGCTGTCGCGCGCGGCGACGAGGTCTTGCGAAGACTTGCGCTGCGAGATTTCCTGTACGAGTCCGGCGATGCGGTCAACGCTGAAGGGCTTGGGGATGATCCAGTCGGCCTTCGCCGCCGTCTGCTCTTCGGGGCTGACGGTGTCGCCCCAGCCGGTGATGATCGCGAGCGGAATCTCCTCGTCGCGGTCGCGTATGAAGCGCGCGAGTTCCCAGCCGCTCATGCCGGGCAGGCCGACATCGGTGAAGACCGCGTCGAACTCCCCCGTCTCGAAGAGCCGCAAAGCCTCGCGACCGTCGGCGGCGAGCGCGACCTCGCAGCCCTCGTGCGCCAGTATGTCCGAGAGGAGTTCGCGCACGTAGTCTTCGTCGTCAACGACGAGGATCACCATGCGGCCCCCGTCGCGAGGCGGCGGCGGGGACGCGCGCGGCGGACTCGACGGATGCGCCGACTCCGCCGCGCGCGGGAACTTGATGCGGAAGGTCGTGCCGCGCCCGACTTCCGATTCGACCTCGACCGCGCCCTCGTGGCGGCGGATGATGCCGTAGCTGACCGAGAGGCCGAGGCCCATTCCGGCCTTGCCCTTCGTCGTGAAGAACGGGTCGAAGATGCGCGTGCGCACGTCCTCGCCCATCCCCGTGCCCGTGTCGGCGACGCTGATCTCGACGCCGTCGCCGGCTTCGCGCGTCGAGAGCGTGAGCGTGCCGCCTTCGGGCATCGCGTCCACGGCGTTGAAGACCATGTTGACGAGCACTTCGCGCAGCTCGCCCGCGTCGCCCATGATGACGGCGTTCGAGCCTATCTGCCGCACGAGCCTGATGTGGACGCTCTCGGCCTCGGCGCGATCCTTCCAGCGCGGGCGCGTGATCTCGGCGACTTCGAGCATCAGGCGGTCAACGTCAATCGGGACGAAGTCCTGATCCCTGCGCTGGCGCGCGAAGTCCTGTATGCGCTTGACCGTCTTCGCGCCGTCCTCGGCGGTCTGGATGATGATGTTGAGGCCGCGCCGTATCTCGCGCGGGTCGTTCGTCTCGAGCATCAACTGCGCGCGGGCGAGGATGCCCGTCAGCGTGTTGTTGAAGTTGTGCGCGACGCCGGACGAAAGCTCGCCGAGCGCCGAGAGCTTCTCCATCTGCGCGTACTGCTCGCGCATCCGCTCGCGCTCGGCCTGCTCGGCCTGCGCCGCGGAAGCCTCGACGCTCTTCAGGTAAGTCCTGTAAGTCAGATAGACGACGAAGACGATGGGCATCGCCAGCAGGACATAGAAGAAGTTATCGGTGTTCTTGACGACGCGCGAGATGAGTCCGGCGGCTGAAGCGCCCGCGAGGTGCGTGATCGAAGACCAGAGGTAATACTTGCTCCACGTCTGCCCGATGCTCAGGTTCCGGCGGAAGGCCATGTAGATCGATGCGAGGCCGGAGTTCGTCAGGTACTGCACGAGCGCCATGACGCAGATGGCCGAGAGGAAGACCTCCATGTTCTCGTTGTGCGGCAGGTCTGTGATCGGGCCGAAGAGGAGCCTCATCACGTTCGTCGTGACGTAGGTCGAGACCATCATCTGCGCGCCGTTGAAGGCGACCGTCTTCGGCTTGTCGCGGAAGCGGTAGGAGGCGTAGGCGCACTCGGTCGCGGCCAGGAGCGTCGCGGGCACGCCGCCGTAGAGCAGCATGGTGAGGAAGATGAAGGTGTCGGAGATCGTGATGTGGCCGCTCGAATGCGGTATCTGCACCTCGACGCGCGCGCTGAAGAGGATCGTCACGACCGCGAGCAGGAGGAACTTGAAGCCGAGTTGTTTGAAGTCGGTGTTGTAGAGTTGGTAGAGGCAGAGCAGAAGCGTGACCGCGCCGAGCGCGATGACGAAGCGCGTGTAGAGTTCTCGCGAGCGGGTGCTGTTGTTCATTGTCTCGGCGACGTGGGCGAATAACTCGGGGGTCGCGCGCGGCGAGGATGCCGCCGAACCCTTCATTCACACGGCACCCGTTAAAAGTCTAGTGGCTGCGGACGGCGCAGTCAAAGAACCGCGGGGCCGAGACGTAAAGCGGGGCGGGCCGCGTCAGAATCGCTGCGCGCTCCCGCCCCGGCGGATTGTGTCGCGGTGGAGGACTCGACCCGGTTGTTAGTGCGGATGCAACGAAGTGATCACGCCGCTGACGGTGGCCGAGTTGGTCGTGATCGTCGAGCCGACGAGCCGGAGGTTGCTGCCCGTCACGACGCCGCCCACGACCGAGATGCCGTCGCCCACGAGCGTCCCGCCCGTCGCCGCGAGGCCGTCGCTCACCACGACGCCGTCCACGGCGAGGCCGTCGCTGACGACGACGCCGTTCGTCCCGCCGCCGCCGTCGCTCACGACGACGCCGTCTTTGTTGGTGCCGCCGCCGTCGCTGACGACCACGCCGTCTTTGTTGCCGCCGCCGTCGCTGACGACCACGCCGTCCGTTGTGCAGGGCGACCCGTCGCTGACGACCACGCCGTCCGTCCCGCCGTCGCTGACGACCACGCCGTTAACGGTCACGCCGCTCATGCCGACGAGCGTGCTGTCGCTTATCTGGACGCTGCCGGCGATCACGCCCTGCGTGACCACCTGGTCGCCGACCGTCACTCCGTTGAGGGCGATGCCCTGGACGGCAGTCGTGCCGTCGCCGATTTTGACCGCGGGCGCGATGACCGTCGCGGCGGTGCATTGGCCCGACTCCGCGTGCGCGGTCGTGAGAAACCTTGCGCCGGCGAAGTCGCTGACGAGAATTCCGATAACAATGGAGAGCGACAGCAGCAGTGCCGTCACTGAGGAGAGATGAGTCTTTTTCACTTGAACCTCCGAGATGTGATTTAAATATTTTTGCCCGCGGCCCATTCGGGCGCACGAGTTTTGGGTACGGGTGAACACTCGCCTGCTTACATCGTTTGTGAGTTGATGTTCAGCGGAACTCAAAGGGGGCAAGACTCGACCAAAGCGCCATCTGCACGAAGAAGCTTCAGCCGGCGCGGAGAATAAACTAAGTCTGCCGCGACTGTCAACCTCTTTATTTTCAATAATTTATTAAACCAAGTTTAAACAGTGCCAATTCCTTTGCAGCCGTCGAATTCTGTCGCGAGTGAAGAAGGCGGAAACGATTTGTAGAGGCTCAAGGCTTCTGCTGAGGCAATCCCGAATCAAAGGCGCGCGGACGGCCTTGAATGTGTCGGCAGGAAAATGATGAGGCCGCGCGCATACCTATGAAGGTATGCGCGCGGCCCGCTGCGTTTTATGAGGGGCGGGTGACGCAAAGCCGAAGAGTTTGCGTCAACCCGCCCGATGTTCAAGTCCGCTTGCCGTGCCTGACTCTCAGGCGCGGGGCGTTATTGGCCCAGGCGAACCGTGAGGAAGATCGTCTGCCCGTCGCGAGAGACGAGAAGGAGCACGGGGCGCGTGCCGGAGTTGGCGAGCGCCGCGCGCAAGTCCTCGCGCGTGCTGACGGGCTTGCGGTTGACTTCCTGAATCAGGTCGCCTTTCTTGATGCCGGCGTCCGCTGCCGGACTGTCCGGGTTGACGCTCGTGACGACGAGTCCGCGCGCGTCGCGCTGCAAGTCCATGCGCGAGGCGAGTTCCGGCGTCAGAGTCTCGACGGCGACGCCGAGTTTGCCGCTTTCGTTCGTCGTGGCGCTGGCCGCCGCGTCTGAGTCGTCGCCCTTGGGCTTATCCAGAGTCAGTTCCGCGAGCGTCGCGTGGAGCTGAAGCTCGCGACCGTCGCGGAGGACAGTGAACGAGACGGGCGTGCCGGGCTGAGTGCCCGCGACCAGGTTGCGGAACGAGTTCGAGTCGCGGACGGGCGTGCCGTTGAAGGCGACGATCACGTCGCCGCGCTCGACGCCTGCGCCAGCCGCGGGGCTGTCCGGTCGAACCTCGTTGACGAGCGCGCCGCGAACGTCCCTGAGGCCGAGGCTCTGCGCGATGTCGGCGGTGACGGGCTGGATGCCGACGCCCATCATGCCGCGGCGAACCTTGCCCGTGTGGATGAGCTGCGTCATCACGTCGCGGGCCATGTTGGCCGGGATGGCGAAGCCGATGCCGATGGAGCCGCCCGACGGGCTGAGAATCTGCGAGTTGATGCCGACGAGTTCGCCGTTCGTGTTGACGAGCGCGCCGCCGGAGTTGCCGCGGTTGATGGCGGCGTCCGTTTGGATGAAGTCCTCGAAGCCGCCGTCGCCGAGGCCGGTCGTGCGCCCCTTGGCGCTGATGATGCCGGAGGTGACGGTCTGGCCGATGCCGAGCGGGTTGCCGACGGCGAGCACAACGTCGCCGACCTGCGCGCGGTCGGAGTCGCCGAGCGAGAGAACGGGAAGGTTCGTCGCGTCAATCTTCAAAACCGCGAGGTCTGAAGGCTGGTCGGAGCCGACGAGCTTAGCGTTGAAGACGCGGTTGTCCGTCAGCTCGACCGTGATCTGCTGCGCGCCTTCGATGACATGATGGTTCGTCAGGATGTAGCCGTCCGGGCTGACGATGACGCCGGAGCCGAGTCCTTCCTGCTTCTCGGTTCGCGGTTGCTGTTGCTGCTGCTGGCCGCGCGGCATGCGGTCGCCGAAGAGTTCGCGCAGCATCGGGTTGTCGGCGAACGGCGACTCGTCGGCCTTGACGCGGCGCTCCGAGCGGACGGTGACGACCGCGGGCGCGACGCGGCTGACGATGGCCGCGTAAGAGTTCTGAACCGGCAGGCTGGCCGCGCTGCTGCTCGCAGCGACGGGCTGGCCGACGGAGTTGTTCTGCGCGAGGCTGCTCCGCTCCGCGAACGCGCCGAGCGTCAGAGCGAAGAGCAGCGCGAGGCACGACCGAGCGGCCCGCGCCGCGCCGGTCTGGGATGGCGAGAAAAGTTTTTTCCTGCTCATAAATGACCCCACTTCCATGAAATTTTCAAAATGATTAGACGCCGGCGAGCCTTGAGTCCTGATGCCCCAAGAGTCGGTCTGTCTGTGGTCTTAGATGCGCGCGGGCCGCGCCGGGTAGCCAGTCCCCTGTCACCGGAAGCTACGCGGGCGGCGTCGGCTGCGGGCTTTTGTGCTAGGCTATGGCGCGATGACGGGGCGCGCGGAAAACGTCGGCGGCGACGCGGGGCCGCAACGAGTCTGGCTCTGGCGGCTCGTCGCGGGGCGCGTCCTCGTAGCGTTCGCGCTCTTCGGCGCGGGCGCGCTGTGGACGGGCGGCATCGCGGCGGGCGCGACGGAAGCGCACAGGCAGTCGGGCGCGCTCACGCTGACGGCGCTCGTCGTCGCGCTCTCGGTCTTGTACGCGGTCGCGCTCCGCTTCACGCGGCTCGCGCTGCGGGCGCAGGCGGGCGCGCAGTTCGCCGTTGACGTGCTGCTCGTCACGTGGCTCGTCTGGGTGACGGGCAACCTCTACTCGCCTTACTCCGCGCTCTACATCGTCGTCATCTCGGTCGCGAGCATCTTCGTCGGCGCGCGCGGCGCGCTGCTGACTTCCGTGGGATGCGCTGCGTGCTACACGGCGACGATGCTCGTGTTGGTCGCCGGACTGCTCGGCGCGGGCGGCAGGGAGTTGACTCCGGCGTCGGTGGCCGAGGCGGTCGAGGTCATCGGCCTCAACGACGTGGCGTTCCTCGTCGTCGGTCTGCTCGCGGCGCGGCTGTCGCACAGGCAGTCGCGCTCCGAGGTCGAGATGCGCGAGGCCGCGCGCACGCTCGCCTCTCTGCGCGCGCTGCACGAGCGCATCGTCGAATCAATCCGCTCCGGCGTCATCACGACCGACCTCGACCGCCGCGTCTTCACGTCGAACTCGGCGGCGGAAGAGATGACGGGCTACGCGGCGGCAGACCTGCGCGGGCAGGATGTTTCGATTCTCTTCGGAGACATCGGCTCGCAGATCGAAGAGTCGCTGCGCGCCGCCGCCGAGGGCGAGGCAAGCCCGCGCTACGAAGCCGAGTGCCTGACCTCGGAAGGCTTCCTCATCAAGCTCGGCTACAGCATCTCGCCGCTCTCGTCCGAGACGGGCGAGACGACGGGACTCGTCATCACGTTTCAGGATTTGACCGACGTTCGCACGATGGAGGAAACGTCACGGCGGCAGGAACGTCTTTCCGCGGTCGGTCGCGTCGCGGCAGGCATCGCGCACGAGATACGCAACCCGCTCGCGGCGATGCGCGGCTCGATCCAGGTCTTGCGCTCGGAGCTTCAGTCCGACCCGGCGCAGGCCGAGCTGATGGACATCGTTCTGCGCGAGAGCGACCGGCTCAACCGGATCATCACGGACTTTCTGACCTACGCGCGCCCGCGCAAGTTCTCGCTCGCCGAGACAGACCTGCGCGAGCCCCTGCGCGAGACCTTCGCGCTGCTGCGACACAGCCCGGAAGTTCTGGACGGCCACGCGCTCGAAGAGGACTTGCCCGACGAGCCGGTGGTCGCGTTCGCCGATGTCGAGGGCGTCAGGCAGGTCTTCTGGAACCTCTCGCGCAACGCGCTGAAGGCGATGCCCGACGGCGGCACGCTGCGCGCCGAGATGAGCCGCGTCGGCGACCAACGCGTCCGCGTCGTCTTCACCGACACCGGGCGCGGAATGTCGCCCGCGCAGGTCGAAAGATTGTTCGAGCCTTTCTCATCTTCGACCACGGGCGGCACCGGCCTCGGCCTCTCAATCGTCTATCAGATAATTCGCGACCACGGTGGTACAATCAACGTCCGCAGCCGCGAGGGACACGGGACGACGATCACGATTGAGCTTCCGCAAAAGCAAAGCTGAGTGCATTGACTCGGCAACTGCGAAACACATTGACCTATGGCAAACCTTCTGATCGTTGACGACGAGCCGGGCATGAGGCAGTTGCTCTCGCACGTCTTCGGGCGCGGGGCCGGTCACAACGTGCGCGCGGCGGAGAACGGCGCGAAGGCGCTCGAACTTCTCAGGCAGGAGCCGGCAGACCTCATCATCTCCGACGTGAGGATGCCGGACATGAACGGCATCGAGCTGCTGCGGAAGGTGCGCGAGTTTTTGCCGGAGGTCGCGGTCGTATTGATGACGGCCTTCGCGACGGTCGAGACGGCGCGCGAGGCTTTCAAGCTCGGCGCGGACGACTTCATCCAGAAACCTTTCGACGTTGACGAACTCAAGCTCATCGTCGAGAAGGCGCTCGAACGCCTCCGCCTGCTGCAAGAGAACCGAGCCTTCCGCCGCGCGCAGCGCGAGCGCGGACGCCTCGACCAGATCATCGGCCACTCGCAGAAGATGCAGGCCGTCTATCAGATGATCGAGACCGTCGCGCAGGTTCAGTCAACGGTGCTCATCACCGGCGAGTCCGGCACGGGCAAGGAGATGGTCGCGCGCGCGATCCACAACCTCTCACCGCGCGCCGACAAGCCGTTCATGCCGATCAACTGCGGCGCGTTCACCGAGACGCTTCTCGAATCCGAACTCTTCGGCTACGTCCGCGGCGCTTTCACCGGCGCGACCGCGAACCGCAAGGGACTGTTCGAGGCCGCGGACAAAGGTACAATCTTCCTCGACGAGATCGGCGAGATGTCGCCGACGATGCAGGTCAAGCTGCTGCGCGTCCTTCAGGAGCGCAAAGTCAGACCCGTCGGCGCGCACGAAGAGGTCTCGACCGACACGCGCGTCATCGCCGCGACCAACCGCGACCTCTCGGCGATGGTCAAGCAGGGCGCTTTCCGCGAAGACCTCTTCTACCGCGTCTCGGTCATCCCCATCGAGCTTCCGCCCCTTCGCGAGCGCCGCGAAGACATCCCCGACCTCGTCGAGCACTTCGTCCAAAAATTCTGCCAGCAGACGGGGCGCGCGCTCGGCGTCTCGCTGCGCGCGAAGGAACTGCTCGAACGCTACTCGTGGCCCGGCAACGTCCGCGAGCTTGAGCACACAATCGAGCGCGCCGTCGCGCTGGAGCGCACCGACACCATTCAAGCCGAATCGCTCCCGCAGACCGTCACCGACTACAACCCCGCGAGCGTCGCGCCCTCCGCCTTCGACCTGCCCGAAGAGGGACTCAACCTCGTCGCGCACCTCGAACATCTTGAGAAGACTTACCTGCTCGAAGCCCTGCGCCGCACGGGCGGCAACCAGACGCGCGCCGCCGAGATTCTTCACCTCTCCGTGCGCTCCTTGCGACACCTCCTCGACAAGCACGGCGTCCGCAGCATGACGGCGCAACTGCGCTCGGACGCGGCGGGCCGCGGCGCGGCGGAAGGCTGAAGCTCCGACCGCGGTCTTCTCTTGAAGAGTTGAGCGCCGTTTTCTGGAAGACGAAGCGGCGACTTCCGAAATTCGACCGACACGCCTAGCCTGTCAAATTCCGTCAGCCCGCGACTGCCGGAATTTGTTACCCCGCGTACTTCGTACCCACCCCGCTAATCTTCAAGCCCGAACCTTCGCCGCGATTTTCCGCGCATATTCCGCTTCCGACGCACGCCGCCAGTCGTGGCACGCACCTTGTTTTCTCGGCTGGCGTCAGAAGTCGCGCGCGAACGGCGCGTAGCCTGAAACGATGGCCGACGGCGCGAGAAACCAAATTCACTCAAAAAACTTTCTCCAAGGAGCACCGCTACAGAGATGCAACAGAAAAAAGGCCAGAAAGGCTTCTCGCTCATCGAGCTTTTGATCGTCGTCGCGATCATCGGCATCATCGCCGCCATCGCAATTCCCAACCTGCTCGCCTCCCGCAAGGCGGCCAACGAGGCTTCGGCCATTTCGTCGCTGCGTACCATCAGCAGCGCCGAGGCGACCTACTCCTCGACCGTCGGCAGCGGCAGCTACGGCGACATGAACGCGCTCACGAACAACAACCTGATCGACGCCAAGCTGGCGGCGGCCACCACGGTCGGCACGGCCAAGAGCGGCTACATGTTCGCCATCACGGGCGCTGGCGCTGGCGGCTTCACGACGGGCGCGGCACCCGCGACCTCGAACGGCGGCACGCGCAAGTTCGCCGGCGACGAGACGGGCGTCATCGTTGCCAACCCGACCTCGGGCGCTGTCGGCAGCGCGCCGACCTCCACCGCGGGCGGCACGCCCATCGGCAACTAAGACCGGGCGCTATCAGCGCACGCTACTTCCGCGGGGGCACGGGCCGCAAAAGCCCGCCCCCGCGTTTCTTTGAGCGAACTCCCCCCTCATGCCCGCCCGCCTTACGCCGCGGGCCGGACTTTATCGTTCGTCGGCGTCGAGTCTGTCCTCGTGGCATCCGGCTTGTTAACGTCAGTGTCACGTCGAGCGCAGACCGGCGCTTCAAGTTCGCAATCGGGCGACGCTCTGGAGTGAACGGCAACCATGCCGCCGCGGCTGACAGGAGCACGAACGTGCGAATCAATAATCGTCATGCGGGGTTCTCGCTCATCGAGCTTTTGATCGTCGTCGCGATCATCGGCATCATCGCCGCCATCGCAATTCCGAATCTTCTCGCCTCCCGCCGCGCCGCGAACGAAGCGTCGGCGATCTCCGCCACGCGAAGCCTCTCAACCGCCGAGGAGATTTACCGAACCACGGACGGCAACGGCACGAACTTCGCCGACCTCGGCCAGCTCGCCAACTCCGGTTTGATTGACGGCAACCTCGCGGGCGCGACCACCGTCGCGACCGCGAAGAGCGGTTACATCTACGGCATCACACTCGCCGGCGGGTCTCTGAGCTTCTGCGCCGGGGCCGCGCCCGCGACGACGATCAGCGGCACGCGAAACTTCTCGACCGACGACCCGCACATCATTTACGTCCACCCGCTCGACGTGGCGAACCCGCCGACTTCGACGACGGGAGGGACGCCGCTCAACTGACCTCCGAGACCGAACGGACTTCGACGACGCGCCGAAGTCTGAGACGATCCGACTTTCGCCGGGCGCGCAGGCCCGAACGCTCCGCACGACGCGCCGGCACGCTTTTCAGGTATGTCCCGCTCCGCAAACTTCTTCACGAAGCAGCCGCGGCGAATCGTCGCCGTCCTCTGGCCGCTCGCGCTGCTCGCGCCCTTCGTCCCGTTCCTCCCGCGCCCGCACAACGGCGGCCCGACCTGGCGTCAGGAGTCGGTCGTCGCCCTCCTGCTCTCGCTCACGTTCGCCTTCCTCCTCCGCAGCCTGTTCAAGTCGAGACCCGCCCGCGAAACGCTCGACCCGCTCGCACGCCGCACGCAGACTCCTTTCAAAGCCAACCTTGAGTCGGCGCTCTGCCTACCGCTCGTCGCGTTCGTCGTCTGGGGCGCGGCCTCCGTGCTCTGGGCGACGAACGTCTTTCCCGCCTTCCACTACGCGCTCAACTGGACGCTCTTCCTCCTCTTCTTCGTCAACGCCCGGCGCGCCGCCGCGGACGCGCGCGCGCTCAAGTATTCAATCGCCCTGCTCGCCGCGGTCGTCGTCGTCATCGCCGCGGCCAACGTCGTCGGCTATTACGGCTCGCAGGATTCTCTGATCAGTCAGAACGGACTCGGCGAGCCTGTGGCCGTCACGATCCCGCTCTTCGCGGCACTCGCGCTCCGGCTCAGGCGCGCGCGCGCGGCGCTGCTCTGCGGGGCGGCGGCGACTCTCGGCTGGCTCTCGATGCTTGAGATCGCCGAGCGCGCGCCCTTCTTCGGCGTCTGCGCGGCCCTCGCGCTGCTCGCCGCCTCCATGCTCGCGCGGCGCGAACTCCGACCGCGCGGCGTGCGCCGCGTCGCCCTGCTCGCCGCGGCCTTCGCCGCGTGCCTCGCGCTTCAGACGATCCCCTCGCCCTTCGCGCAGTCGCGGCACGAGGAGGTCTTCGTGCGTCTGAAGGAGACTTCAACATCTGATCTCAACACGCGGGCGCGGATGCTCTTCTGGGGCGCGGCGGTCGAGATGTGGCGCGCGCACCCGCTCGCGGGCGTCGGCGCGGACGGCTACGACGGCGCGTACCCGCAGGCGCGCGCGGACTTCGTCGCCCGTCACCCGGACTCGTCGCTCGTCGCGATCAACGAGCGATACCTGAGTTCGGGCGCGCACAACGAATACCTGCAAATCATGGCCGAACTCGGCGCGGTCGGCATCGCACTCTTCCTCGGCTTCTGCGCGGCGCTCGTGTGGGCCGCGTGGCTCGCCCTGCGCCGCTCGACAAGCCCGCTCGCCCAAGGCGCAGTCTCGTGCCTCGCCGCCTTCGCCATCAGTTCCGGCGCGAGTTCGATCTCGTTCCGCTGGTTCGGCAGCGGCCTCGTCTTCTTCTTCGCAGCGGCGCTCGTCGCGAGGCTCGCGAAAGTCAGAAGGCAGCGCGACGCCGCGGAAGTCGCGACCGCGAAAGACGAGATTGAAGCGCGCGCCCGCCGCCGCGCTTACGAAACTGCTTTCACACTTCGGCCTCGTCTCTTCTTCGCGCGACTGGCTCACGCCTTCCCCGCGCGTCGCGTGTACGCGCTCTCGCTCTGCCTCTCGGTCTTCGTGCTCGCGGCGATGTGCGTGCAGGCGGCGAACGTCCTCATGCTCGCGACGGCGCAGGCGAGCGGGGCGACGCCGGCGCGCGCCGACTCGCTCTACCGCTCCGCGCTCGCGCTCAACCCCTTCGACGCGGCCACGCACTACAACTACGGCGTCTGGCTCGCGATGCGCCACCGCGAATCTGAGGCCGCCGATCACCTGCGCTACGCGCTCGCGCGCGGCTTCCACAGCTCGACCTGTTACGAATACCTCGCGGGCGCTGAGTCGAACGACGGGCGCGAGGACGAGGCCGAGCGCACGCTCGCCGAAGGCGTGCGCGTCTATCCGCGCTCGGTGCTGATGCGCGTGAGCCACGCCGCCTCGCTCCGCCGCACGGGTCGCGCCGCGGACGCCGACGTGGAAATGTCCGCCGCACTCCTGCTAGACTCGCGTGCGGCGCGCGGCTGGCAGCAACTGATCGAGAACGACATTGACGCCGCCATCGCCGCGGCCAAGCGCGACCCCGCCGCCACGGCGATGCCGGGCGAGCTTCAGCCGGAGGAGGCGGTCTTCGCCGTTCTCACCGAGAACGAGCCTCGCTTCCCACAGGCCGCCGCGTCGGGCTGGCGCGCGCGCATGCTTTCCAGAGTCCAATGAACAGCGAACTCTTTATGCCCGAAGAGAGCGCCGTCAAACCGACCTCCGCGCGAGAAGCGGCGGAGACCCGCGCGCCGCGCGAAGCCGTTGAGGCTCGTGTCGTAAACGAAGGCGCTGATGCTCGCGCCGCGCGTGACGCCGCGACTGCCGCCGCGCCCGAAGCCCCGCGCTCGTCTTCGCCCGCGCGCGTCTTCGCCATCGCGCGCAACACGTTCCGCGAGGCCGTGCGCGACCGAGTCCTCTACAACCTCGTCATCTTCGTTCTTCTGTTGACCGGCGGCGCGGTCTTCCTCGGCGAGCTTTCGGCGGCGCAGGAGGCGAAGATCATCGTGGACATGGGTCTGTCGGCGATGCTCCTCTTCGGCGTCTTCATCGCGATCTTCGTCGGCGTCGGGCTGGTTTACAAAGAGATCGAGCGGCGGACGGTTTACGCCATCTTCTCGAAACCCGTCGGTCGCGGCGAGTTCCTGCTCGGAAAATATCTCGGCCTCTGCGCGACGCTCGCCGTCAACGTCGCGGTGATGGGCGCGGGCGTCTCGCTCGCGCTCCTCTACGTGCGCGGCGGCTACGACCCGCTCGCCGCGCAAATCTGGCCCGCGGTCGCGCTCGTCTATGTCGAGCTGATGATCGTCGTCGCCGCCGCGCTCCTCTTCTCGTCGTTCTCTTCGCCCGCGCTCTCGGCCCTGCTCACCTTCTTCGTCTTCGTCATCGGCCACTTCAGCGCGGAACTCAAGACGCTCTCCGCCTCGTTCGCGTCGGGCGGCGCGCGCGCACTCTTCGCCGCGCTCTACTACCTCCTGCCGAACCTCTCGAACTACGCCTACATCACCGCCGCCTCGCACGGCGAGACGCCGACGGCGGCGAACTTCTCCGGCGCAGTCCTCTACGGACTCGCCTACATCGCCGTCCTGCTCGCGGCCTCGACGCTCGTCTTCAAGCGACGCAACTTCAAATGAGCGAGGCAGCGGAAAAAGATTTCGCGGCCACGCGCGCCGAAGCCGCGAAGCGCGAGCGACTGCGCGACGCGCTGCTCGCGTGCGTTGTCGCCGCGGGACTCGCCTGCGCCTTCTTCCTCTCGCGCCGCCTCGACGCGCACCGTCCCGCGGAAGACCCTTTCGCGTCTTACGAGGAGCAGTACGTCAAGCCGGAGACCGCGCGCCACCTGAGCCTCGGCTTCAACGGGCTTGTGGCCGACTGGTACTGGCTGCGCTCTTTGCAGTACGTCGGTCGGAAGATTGACTCGTACCACGGCGACTTCACGCTCGACGACATGAGGCCGCTCGGCATACGCAACCTCGGCGCGATGCTCGACGCGGCGACGACGCTCGACCCGCAGTTCATGGCCGCCTACGAGTTCGGCGCGGTCGTGCTGCCTTCGACAGACCCCGACGCCGCGGTCAGGCTTCTTCAGAAAGGCATCCGCGACAACCCGAACGACTGGCAGCTCTACAATCAGCTCGGCTACATCTACTGGCAGTCGCACCGCTACGCGGAGGCCAGCGCGGCGTACTCGTCGGGCGCACGTCTGCCCGGCGCTCCGGCGTGGATGGGCGCGATGGCCGCGCAGATGGCCGCGCACGGCGGGAGCCGCGACGTGGCGCGCGAGATGTACCGACGCATGTACGAAGAGGCCGGCGACGAGAAGGTTCGGACGCTCGCGCTCCGACGGCTCGCGTGGGTTGACTCGCTCGACGAGCGCGAGCGCATCGAGTCGGCGCTCGCCGACTTCCGCGCGCGCCAATCGCGCTGCCCCGCCGCGTGGCGCGATGTCGCGCCCGCGCTCCGCGCCGCCGGACTGAAGCTCGACCCGTCCGGCGCGCCGCTCGACCCCGCGGGCTTCCCTTACCTGCTCGACCCGGACGCGTGCGACGTAAAGCTCGACGAGCGCTCGCCCGTCCCGAAGAAATGATGAGTGACAGACGTTGAGGACTTGAAGCGATGACACCCGCCGTAGAGATTCAGAATCTGACGAAGGACTACGAGGTCGGCTTCCTGCGGAAGCGGAAGGTGCGCGCGCTCGACGGGCTGAGCCTGACGGTCGAGCGCGGCGAGATTTTCGGCTTCCTCGGCGCGAACGGCGCGGGCAAGACGACGACCATCAAGCTGCTCATGCGCCTGATGTACCCGACTTCGGGCGGCGCGCGCATACTCGGTCGCGACATCGCCGACTCCTCGATGCACGCCGAGATCGGCTACCTCCCCGAACAGCCGTACTTCTACGACTACCTGACGGCGCGCGAGCTTCTCGAATACTGCGCCGAGCTTTTCGGCTACGCGCGCGCGGAGCGCAAGCGCCGCGCGGCAGACCTGCTCGCGCGCGTCCGCCTCGAAGAGAAGAGCTGGGACAAGCAGCTCCGCAAGTTCTCGAAGGGGATGCTGCAACGCGTCGGTCTCGCGCAAGCCCTCGTCAACGACCCCGCGGTCGTCTTCCTGGACGAGCCGATGTCGGGACTCGACCCCGTCGGGCGGCGAGAGGTGCGCGACCTCATCGCGTCTTTGCGCGCGACGGGCACGACCGTCTTCTTCTGCTCGCACATCCTCTCGGACATCGAAGTGCTGTGCGACCGCGTCTGCGTCATGCGGCAGGGGCGGCTCGCGCACGTCGGGCGGCTCGAAGAGTTGAAGCTCGCGGGCGGTGAGCGCGCGATGGAGATGGTCGTCGCGGGCGCTGAGCTTGCGCGCCTCGAATCGTCGCTCGCGAACGTGTCGGACGCGCGAGTGACGGCGACGCCGGGAGGCGCGCGCGTCGAGGTCGCTTCGGAGCGCGACGTTGACGAGGCGCTGCGCGCAGTCCGCGCGGCGGGCGCGCGGCTCGTCTCGATTCAGCCCGTCGGCAACGCGCTCGAAGAGTTGTTCGTGAGCGACGGCAAGTGAGGCCGGCAGGGTCGGAGAAAGAAAATTGGCCCGCGACTTCAATCGCGGGCCAATTGATTTTTACGCCAACCTTCGCCGTGCCGCCCCGCGTTTGCTTCCGCCTACTTGAACCTCACGCCCGTCAACTGGAGCTTGAGGTCTGCCGGCTTGTTGTCTTCTGGAAAATTCAGCCCGATGTTTGGGACGAAGACCTTGTTCGGGTCTATCTCGGTCTCGCTGACGAAGGTGCGCTCGCGGATGACGCTGCCTTTGGGGTCAACGCCCACGGCGTGGAATTCGAGGCCGTTGATCGTGCGCCCCGTAAAGTTGCGCACCGTCGGCCTCATCGTCACGGCCCAGGGGCCGAGGGCGGTCGGGCCGATCTCGGCGTTCTCGTTCGGGTCGAACTCGACCATGAGACGGTCGGGCGCGGGGAAGTCGGGCGAGCCGGGGCGAATCGCGCCCGCGAGTTTCTCTTCGCCGGGATGCGCCGCGGGCCGCGTGGCGAGATACGCGAGTCCGGCGAGCAGCAGCACGGCGACTATCCCGACGGCGATGAAAATGACGAGGCGCGTCGAGTCTCTCTCTTCGCGCGGGCGACCGAACGACGGCGCGGTGGACGGCATCACTCTTCTCCTCACGAACGGAATCTCAACTCCGACACGCGGGCGGAAGCCGAACGCCGGAAGCTGAGAGCCGACCGCCGAATGCTGACGACTTCACATCAGACGGCGCGCAGGCGGCGCTGCAACTCTTCGGGCGACGAACGCATGACGAGCGAGCCTGTCCCGGTCTTCGGTCGCGCGCGGCGCGGCCAGGTGATGCGGAAGCGGCTGCCCTCGTTCTGCTTGCTCTCGACCGCTATCTCGCCTTCGAGCAGCTCGACGATCCGGCGCGTGATCGCGAGTCCGAGTCCGACGCCGTTGTACGAGCGCGTCAGGCGGTCGTCAACCTGCCGGAAGCCGTCGAAGATGTAAGAGAGCGCGTCGCTCGAAATCCCTATCCCAGTGTCTGTGACCTCAATATACCACCGTTCCGCGCCGTCCGCGCCCGCGTTCACGCGTATGCTTCCGGCGGACGTGAACTTCAGCGCGTTGCTCACGAGACACGAGACGACGTGCGTCAGCTTCTGCCTGTCGGTCAGCACCGTTCCGACTTCGGGCGCGACCTCGACCTTCAACTCGATGCCCTTCTCGCGCGCCTCCGCGCCGTACTTCTTCGCGACCGAGCCGATGACCTCTTCGACCTTCGTCGGCTCGACGCGCAGCGCCGTCCGGCCCGATTCGAGCCGCGAGTATTCGAGCATGTCGTTGACCATGTCGAGCAGCGCGCGCGCGTTGCGGTGCATGCGCGTCACGGCGTCGGACTGAAGCGCCGCGAGCGGCAGCGAAGGGTCGCGCGCGAGCAACTGGCACAGCCCGATGATGACGTTCAGAGGCGTGCGAAGCTCGTGGCTCATGTTCGCGACGAAGGCCGACTTCAGGCGGTCGTGCTCGCGCAGGCGGTCGTATGCGGCGAGCAGTTCGTCGTGACGCCTGACCTCTTCGGTGATGTCGCGGAAGACGGCGACGACACCCTCGGCGCGTCCGCCATCGCCGACGAGCGGCGTCGCGCTCGCCGACAGCACGCGCTCCTCGTCGTCGCGCCGCACGAGCTTGCAGCGCTCGCCCGAAACGAACTCGCCGCGTTCGCGCGCGCGGCTGATCGGAGTCTCGGCGTGCGGGAGCAGCCGGCCCTCCATGTCGCGCAGCGCCATGTCGGCGATCAGAGCCTGAACGCCGTCGCGGAACTCGCCCGGCTCGCGACCGAGTATGCGCGCGGCGGCGCGGTTGACGCGGTAGCGACCGCCGCCGTCAACGATGACGACGCCCTCGACCATCTGCTCGATGACGCTCGCGAGTTCCGCCGCGCGCGCCTTCTCCGCCGCGAACGCCGAGGTCGCGAGCCGCTCGGCCCGCACGCGCTTCGAGACCTCCGACAGGATGAGGATTAGATCGCCGCGCCCCTCGGTTTGTTCCGTCACGGGCCAGACCGTCACGTCCCAGAACTTCTGCGCCTCGCCGCCGTCGAAGCCTTCGCCGTCACGCGCGGCGAGACGGAGCGGCGAGCCGTAGCTGACGTAAGCGCTGCGCGAGCGCCGCACGCCCTCGATCACTTCGCTCAGCACGGCGAGTCCGGCTGCGGCCTCGTAAAGCCCCTGCCCCGTCAAGTCCGACGCGCCGCGCCCGACGGTGCGCGCGAACGCCGCGTTGACCTTGCGGACGACGAGCTTCGCGTCGAGGACGATGACCCCAATCGGAAGGCTGTCGAGCACCTCGCCGATGAAAGCGCTCTGGCGGGCGACGGCCTCGAACTTCGATTCGAGGCTGCCGGCCATCGCGTTGAAGCTGCGGGCGAGCGTGCCGACCTCGTCGTCCGTCTCGACCCGCGCGCGCGCGCGCAGGTTCCCCTCGCCGAGCGACGAGGCCGACGCGGCGAGCCGTCGCAGGGGTTTCGTGAAGCGACCGACGGCCCAGATCGCGAGCAGGCACGAGGCCGTCAGCGTCAAGGCCCAAGCCGCCGCGATCAGCAGAATCGAGCGCCCCGCGAGCGTGCCTTCGGGCGCGGGCACGCCGACCGCGACGCTCCAACCCGGATGCTTCGCCCGCGCGATTGCGGTCACGCGGCTCGCGCCGTCGCTCCAGTTCAACTGCTCGATTTTGGAAGTGAGTTCTTCCGGCGTGACCGCGCTTGAGTTCGCGCGCGGCGCGAGCGCGCGGCCCTGCGGGTCGAAGACGACGACCACGCCCGGCGTCGAGCGGAGTTCGAGGCGCGCGTAGAGGTCGTCGGCGTTCGACTGAAGAAGTTTCTGCGGCGCGGCGGAGAGCGCCGTGTGGTCTTCGAGCCAGGAGTCGAGCGCGCCGGCCTCGGCCTCGGCCTCGACGCGCGCGATCTCGGCGGCCTGATCGTTCAGGCTCACGCGATAGACGCGGAGCTGGTAGAGGCCGACGATGAGCAGCGGCAGCGAAAGCACCGCGAGCAGCAGAAGGAGTTTCGCGCGCACGTCGAGCGCGCCGCGCACGCCCCCAGATTTCCAGAGCCTTTCGCCCCGCACAGTCAAAGCTTCCGACGCCTCCCCGGCGGCCAGACCGAGCCGCGTGTCGGGACGACCGGGCGGAGGCTCGCCGCGTAAACGAGTATCGCCTGCGCGATCATCTCGTCGAAGAAAAGTCTCGCGCGCCTGAGCGCGTCGTGCAGCTCCCGCGTGTCGCCGCCGACGACGCCCGGCGCTTCCTGCCAAAGAAGCTCGCTCAGAGCATCATGTAAAAACATCAACTCGCGTGCCACTTCATCAATCAGCACGCCCTGCTGAAAGCGCGCCTGCGCGTAGGCCCTCATGCAGCGCGCGGCCTCCTCAATCTCGCCCTCGTCGGCCCTCTCGTCGAGCAGGCGGGCGAGTTCGTCGAGGCAGTCGGGGACGTGCTCGATTAGCTCTCGGAATGAGAGGAGCGTGGGGAGGTCTGTGCGCCGGTCGGCGTAAACTTCGTCAACCCACGCGCGGGTGAAGGAGTCGAGATGCAGACGGAAAAGTGTCGAGAAGCGGCGAGGCATTGGAAGCTTTCAGCATTCAGCGGTCGGCAGTCGGCTTTAAGCTGACCGACCTTGACCGTCCGAAATCAGTTTCGAGGTGTCCGACTTTAGTCTTCGTGAATGCCACTGTTCCTGATTGCGCCGACATGAAGTAGAGCTTTAGATATGAACGCGGGCGGACACTCATCACGCGTCAAAGTTAATCAACAGTCAACAACGACGAAAGCTGATTGCCGAATGCCGAGCACTCACTTCCCCGTCAGCCTGTCGAGCAACTGTACGAGTTGGTCGAAGTCAATCGGCTTGGTGACGTACTCGTTGCAGCCCGCGGCCAGTGCCTCGGCGTGAAAGTCTGCGGAGTCGTGCGCGGAGACGGCGACGATGGGCACTTTGCCGAGTCCGTCGTAGGCGCGTATGCGGCGCGTGGCCGCGAGGCCGTCGAGCATCGGCAGGCTCAAGTCCATCAGGATTATGTCGGGACGCTCGCTCGCCGCGACCTCGACGGCCTGCTTGCCGTTGACGGCCTCGACGACGCGGTAGCCGCTCATCTCAAGCAGCCGCCTCATCATAAAACGGTTGTCCTCGAAGTCCTCGACCACGAGGACTACGGGACGCGAATCGTTTGTCTCACCCATGCCGGATTTATCTGTGCTCCCCGTTCAAACTTAAGACACTCAATCCCACGTCTTCCACGTACTACTAGCAAACACTCAACTTTTTTGTTAAGATGCCGCATCGAAACGCGACAAAAAAAGAAAGTGGTTCGGGCTTAATCCGTACATGAAGAGAAGCCCTTGAAAGCTCTCTGTCCGTGTGGTCACGCACCCGGCGGACGACTTTGTAGTCACGATGAAGCCTTTAAAAACAGAGTCACAGGATGCAGAGACGCTTCGCGAACTCGGCAGCGCATCCGTGCAGGTCGTTCACGACCTCAAAAACCAGTTGAACGGTCTCAAACTGTATGCCACGTTCCTGCGTAAGCGCATGGAGAAGGCCGCGCGCCCGGCGGACGAGCTTGAGACCTTAGCGAAGCTCATCGCGGGACTCGAACGCGCAGCCGCCGACACGACCCTGCTCGTGCGCTACGGTCGCCCGCTCGAACTTCGCAGGCAGCCGGGCACAGACCTCGCGCGGCTGTTAGTTGACGCTTCGAGCAACGCCGACGTTGCCGAGGGCAACTACGAAGGCGACTTCGACCCTTCTTTGATTGCGGAGGCTCTGAAGAATATCACGCTCGGCGGTCGCGGCGAAGCGGGCGCGGAAGACGAGGGCGCGTCGGTTCGGCTCAGACGCGAGGCGGCGAACGGCGTGGCGTCCGCAGTCATCGAGTGGCGCGGCGCATCTCACGCGGACGGCGACGCCGATCCTTTCGGAAGTTTCGCGGGCGGCGAGGGCCTGCGGATGGCGTTGGCGGCGAAGATCATCCGCGCGCACGGCGGCGAGGTCGCGCGCGAGGGCGGCGTGACGCGCGCGCGCCTGCCTCTGTCGAAGTAGTTTTTTGAAGACGTAGCCGCAGGATTTTTTTTAAGAACGCAAGCGACACCCGACGGGCGCGACTGGCCGAAGCTCTCTCCCGACCTCTCGCGGTCAACAATCATGGAGGAGAAAAGGTGGAACGTAAGGAAGTAAGAATTCTGGTCGTTGACGACGAGCCGATGATGACCGACTCGCTCAAGCAGAATTTGGCGGAGGAGGGCTACACGGTTGACACGGCGTCGAACGGCGCGCAGGCCGTCGAGATGTTCGACGGCAGCGGCCATCACCTCGTCGTCTGCGACCTGCAACTCCCCGACCGGGACATGAACGGGATGGACGTGCTCCGCCACATCAAGGACACGCGCCCGTCAACGGAAGTCATCGTGATGACCGGCTACGGCACGGTCGAGCGCGCGGTCGAAGCGACGAAGGCCGGCGCGTTCTGGTTTTTGGAAAAGCCTTTCGACTTCGAGGTGCTGCTGCCTCTGGTCGAGCGCGCGCTCGAACGGCACGAGCTGATGACCGAGACCGAGACGATGCGCCGCCAGCTCTCGACGCGCACCGAATACTTCAACATCATCGGCGGCTCGCGACAGATGCAGCAGATTTACGAGACCATCGAGTCGGTCGCCAAGTCCGACGCGAACGTCCTCATCGTCGGCGAGTCGGGCACGGGCAAGGAGCTGATCGCCAACGCGATTCACTACAACTCGCTGCGCCACAAAAAACCTTTCATCAAGGTCAACTGCGCCGCGCTCCCGAAGGAGCTGATCGAGTCGGAACTCTTCGGCCACACGAAGGGCGCGTTCACGGGCGCGCACGCCGACAAGGACGGACTCATCCAACACGCCGAGGGCGGCTCGCTCCTGTTAGATGAAATCGCCGAGATGCCCATCGAGCTTCAGCCCAAGCTCCTGCGCGTCCTGCAAGAGCGCAGCTACCGCAAGCTCGGCTCGGAGAAAACATATCCGGTTGACTTCCGGCTCATCACCTCGACAAATCGTTTACCAGCCGACGCGATACGCGACGGGCTTTTGCGCGACGATTTGTTCTACCGCATCTCGACCATCACGATTCACGTGCCGCCGCTTCGGGAGCGGAGTGAGGACATCCAACTGCTCGCCGAATACTTCCTCAAGCAGTACGCGCGCAAGTACCAGCGGCCCATCGGCGGCATCTCGCAGTCGGCCTATCAAAGGCTGTTCGGCCACGGCTGGCCCGGCAACGTCCGCGAGCTTCAGAACGTGATGGAGCGCGCGGTGCTGCTCGCCAAGAGCAACAAGATCGAGCCGGTTGACCTGCCGTTCGACAACGGCTCTTTGCCTGAGAAGAACGCGGCGGGCGCGAACTGGGACGTGCCGCCCAACATGACGCTCGAAGACATCGAGAAGTTCGTCATCGAGCGCACGCTCCAGCGCACGAACGGCAACAAGCAGGCGGCGGCCAACCTCCTCGGCATCTACCGCCCGCGCCTCTACTCGAAGATCAAGAAGTACAAGATAGACATCCCGGCGCTGATCGCGTCGTAGGATGTCGAGTTCAAAGATACAGGTTCAAGGCTCGAAAGTTTAAGGCAAGTCAAAGCGCCGGCCCACGGGTGATTCGGGCCGGCGCTTTAACTTTCAACTTTGAGCCTTGAACGCGCGGCGGCGATCACGCGGGGAGCGCCGCCGCGCAAGTCCGCTGCAATCGGTTAGATTTCACGTTCCGATTTCGCGTGCAGGTACGACTCGGCGCACCTTTCGATTATTCGCTCAGCCTCGTCGAGCGGCATATAACTGGCCGCTGAGGATTTCGAGCGCCCGTATTTCTCCGCGGCAAAGAAGCCGTGAGCAGCGCCCTCTTCAGGTGAATCTATATCCACGGGATCAACGTCAGCGTCTTCCGAGACCGAGAAAGTCCAGCGCTCATGCCTTGCCCGGAAATAGAAAGGATGACCGCCGATTGTGCCCTCTGCCTCAACCGGCGCGGCAGTCAGAGTGAACTTATATTGAAGTCCTTCCATCAACGCTTCGACCGGCAGCGCACGAAGAAATCTTACCTGGGACTAATCCACCCGATACGTCGCGACGCTCGTCGGCGTCTCGAAGCAGCGAACCTTGAAGACCTGCACGCGCTCGTCGCCGACGCGCGAGGCGACGCGTTCGAGGATGAAGCGCGCGAGGTTCTCGGCGGAAGGGTTCAGCTCCTCGTCGAACGGCGGAAGCTCGTTGATGTTCCGGTGGTCGAGGTAGTTGACTATGTCGTCGGCGGCGGCCTTCAACTCGACGAAATCAACGAGCAGGCCGGTCTTATCCAACTCGCGCCCGCGCGCGTAAATCTCAATCTTGTAGTTGTGCCCGTGCAGGTTCTCGCACTTGCCGCGGTAGCCGCGCAGTTGGTGCGCGCTCGAAAAGTTGCGCTCGATCATCACCTCAAACATGGTTCAAAGTTTAAAGTTCGAGGTTCAAAGTCGCAAGCTGCTGTCGCCCGGCCCGCGGGCCGAGCCTTTCACACCCGCCCGTTAACTTTGAACCTTGAACCTTGAACTTTGAACTCGCCCTCGGACTCGTCTTCAAACACGCGCGCGGCATCTTCAAGGCTCGAAGTGATGCGGCACGGCGGCAAGGATGCGAGGAAGAGGCGACCGTAAGCAGCCGTGCGGAGGCGCGGGTCGAGGACGGCGATGAGGCCGCGGTCTGTCGCGCTGCGGATGAGTCGTCCGACGCCCTGCTTGAGAGTGATGACGGCCTGCGGCACGCTGTACTCGTAGAAGCTTGAGCCGCCCTGCTCCTCGATGAAGCGCTGGCGCGCGGCGACTATGGGGTCGGTCGGGACGGCGAACGGGAGCTTGTCAATGATGACGCACGAGAGTTGTTCGCCGCGCACGTCAACGCCCTGCCAGAAGCTCGCCGTCGCGAACAGAACCGCGTGCGGCGTCGAGCGGAAGCGGTCGAGCAACCCCGCCTTCGACGCGCTGCCCTGAATGAAACAGGGGAAATCAACCTGCGGCGCGACGCGCTCGTAGAGCGCGCGCATCCCCGTCAGAGATGTCGAGAGCACGAAGGCCCGACCGCGCGAGACTTCGAGAAGCTTTGTGACCTCTTCTGCCGCGCGCTCGATCCACTGCGGCGAGCGCGGCTCCGGCATCCGCGGCGGCAGGTAGAGAACGGCCTGCTCCTCGTAGTTGTAACCCGACGGCGCGACGAGTTCGTCGGTCTTCTCGGCGGCAGGACTGCCGACGGTTGCCGCGTCATCTTCGTCTTCGACCACCGATTCGCCTGCGGCTGCGAGGCCGAGCCTGCGACGGATGAAATCGAATTTGCCCGCGCTCGCGAGCGTCGCCGAAGTGAGCACGACCGTCTCGACGCGCTCGAAGAGTTTGTCTTGGAGCAGAGTTGAAACGTCTATCGGCGACGCGCGCAAGAAAACGCCGCGGCCACGGCGCTCGACCCAATAGACGTAGCGGCGGTCGTCGCCCGCGACGATGAACTCGAGGTTGAACCGAGTCTCGCGTATGCGGCGCAGGAGGTTCTCGACTTCGGGCGGCTTGTCCCTGATCACGTCGAGCGTCGTCTCCATCCGAGCGAGCGCGCCGTCCAGACTCAGGTAAGACTCGCCGAGCGGCGTCGGCTCGATCTCGCCGCCTTTGGTCTTGCGCGCGAACGTGCCGGGCACAATCGGGTATCGCCCCTCGTCGGCGCGCGCCTCGCGCGCGAAGCCCAGCCAGAACTGTTCGGCGAAGCGACCGACGCGGTTCGACGCGCGCGTCAACTCGCGGTTCAGCCCCGCGTCGGTGACGGGCAGGTTTTGCAGGTCGCGCAGCATGTCTTCGAGTTGATAGTTCGAGACCTGCGCGCCGAAGTATTCGGCGGCCACGTCCTCGACCTGGTGCGCCTCGTCGAAGATGACCGCGGAGTAGTCGGGGATGACCTGACCGTACTCGCCGCCGCGCAGCGCCAGGTCTGCGAAGAAGAGGTGGTGGTTGACGATGATGATGTCGGCGTCCGAAGCGCGCTGGCGCATCCGAGTGATGTAGCAGGCGTCGTAGTCGGGGCACTTCTGCCCGGTGCAGATTTCGGAGCGCGCGTCAATGTGTCGCCAGAACGTGAGGTTTTCGGGAAGCTCTGTGAGTTCCGCGCGGTCGCCCGTCTCGGACGCGCGCGACCACTTGCGGACTTCGTCGAAGTGGTCAACGTCGTCGAGTCCTTCGAGGATCGGCGTGGTCTCGGCGCGCTTCACGCGGCTGAGGCAGACGTAATTCCCGCGCCCCTTCATGTAGGCGGCGGTGAACTTCTTCGGCAGCACGCGTTGCAGGAAAGGGATGTCCTTCTCCATCAACTGCTCTTGCAGGTTCTTCGTGCCCGTCGAGATGACGACGCGACCGCCGCGCGACACCGCCGCGGCAATCGCGGGGACGAGGTAGGCCAGAGTCTTCCCCGTGCCCGTGCCCGCCTCGACGATCAGGTGCCGCCGCTCCTCGAACGCGCGCAGCACGGCCTCGGCCATCTGAATCTGGCCGGGCCTGTGCTCGTACTCGGGGTGCGCTCGCGCGATGAGGCCGCCGGGGCCGAAAATCTCTTTCATAAAAAAACCGGTAGCCAGTATAAAGGCTGCGCCTCTATGTTGACTACCGGATGTTGCCGTGTCTTTGAAGGCTCGCGTGCCGCGCGGTTCAGTCCGCCTTTTCCCCTACCTCGCCGGTCTCGGTGATGTCGAGGGCCGGGTTGGCTTTCGCCGCCTCCGGCGCTTCGGAGGGGTCAACGAAATTCGAGTCGGGCCTCTCTGAAGGGTCAACGAAATTCGAGTCGGGCCTCTCTGAAGGGTCAACGAGATTATTGAAGTTCTGACTCATCGTGGTTCTCCTTTCCGTGGCCGCACTCGACTCGGCGACCGGGGCAAGCTGTTGATTTGGTTTTCCGCCTGCCGGCGGATTCTAGCCCACGTCACACGCATTGACAACAACTTTAACGGCGGCGCACGCGGGCCGAAGCGGCCTTCAATCGCGGCGCGGCTTTTAGTCCGCGCCCGCGGCCTCGCTCTCCGGCCTCTGCTTCAGGCGGTTGGGGTAGAGCGGGAAGCGCGCGGCGAGTTCGTGGACGGAGTCGCGGACGCGCGTGCGAACCTCTTCCGACTCCGGCTCGTGGAGCACGGCGGCGATGAGCCGCGCGACCTGCCGCATCTCCTCCTCGCCCATGCCGCGCGTCGTGAGCGCGGGCGTGCCCAGCCGTATGCCGGACGCGACGAAGGGCTTGTTCGTGTCGAAGGGAATCGTGTTTTTGTTCGCGGTGATGCCCGCGGCTTCGAGCGCCTTCTCGGCGACCTTGCCCGTGACGCCTTTGCCGTCCATGAAAACGTCAACAAGGACGAGGTGATTGTCCGTGCCGCCGGAGACGA